>RRZU010072142.1_pt1 | contig 32089 bp, 24 predicted proteins | sample 2165561 | NCBI WGS metagenome assembly RRZU01 (sample SAMN10456909, study PRJNA506462) | wastewater metagenome | isolation source: wastewater sludge | place: USA: Moscow, Idaho | reverse complement strand
TGATGCAGTTGAATCGGTGAAGGAGTTTTATCCTGAGTTCAATGTTTTCCCATACCCGATCAAATCAAGAAAAGGATTCAAGAATGCTTTTGCTATGGGATTAGGGATCTCAGAAATGAAGGATTCTGCCGACAGTGTTCAGTCTGGCGCATTAGAAATAAGACGATTATCAAAAAACATATCATCCATAAACAAGGCATAAAACTATGACCAGAAAAAAAGACTTCGCACCACCACCGGTATCAACTGCCGCACCAGCGGCGGAGGTCATATCAATGATTGCAGCTTCGGTTGCTGACAAATCGTTGGCTGAGATAAAAAAACCGATTTTTGAAGAAGAAAACAAGAATACGCACTTAGAGCGCTGGTCCAATGCGTCAGATGAAGGGTTGAAGCCATTATTTACTTTCAGAGCGCCGACTCAACTCGCTGAGCTACTTAGTCACGTTTCGGAGAATTCTGGTTTTAGTCAAAATGACATCACTTTAGAAAGCTCGTGGACATTATGTTTGGCTCAAATATTAAATGAAAATCAGCATGACGCTGACGTTGTAGAGTATGTGAGAGACTGCATTCAAAAAAATAGAAAGCGTTGGCGTGGCCGTACACTTGCAGATGCTTTGAACGAGCAGATTGAATTACTAACCAACTTAAAAAGAGTAATTAATGGATAGACGGCTGCTACTCGGACTAATGATGTCTATTGGGGGATGTACAAGCGTATATACGCCCACGGCACCGTTAACTGAACCAGAGTATTATAAAAACTATGGTGCAGTTAGTGGCGAGGTTTATCCTGCTGCTTACAATGATTTCGTTGATTCAACACAACTTGTTGGCGCTCAGCCTTTCCACACTCCTGATGCGTCAGGGGTGGCACTAAAATATACAACATCAGTTTCAGCGGAGGTTGTTGATGTGTTACTTAAAAGTCTGGCTAACGTAAATTCCGCCGAAATTTCTAAATTTTGCAATACAACTGGCGGTGGCTCGTTAGCAATCCCAGTTTTAGTTGATGGCAAAGAAATCGTAATTTCTTCGATTCAAACAGCTGTTTATCCTGTTGATACTATCGATACTAAAGGTCGTTATGATTTAATAGGGTTTAATCCTGAGGTGTGCTCAGGTGGCGCATTGCAATGGGTGTATATCGATACCGCAAAAACTCGAAACTTTCCATTCCCCCTGTATTCTCCTGATGTATTCCATATTTATAAGAATGGACGATTTTTCAGCGAGATCACTCCTGGTTTCATCCCTGGTGTATCAACAGAAAACAAGGTGGAAGCGTATGGCCTCTTCCTTCATCTTGGGTCGCATGAGATAACCGCTTTTTACCCAGATACAACTAAAGATCTTACCCCTCAACTCTATATAGCCAAAAAAGAATCAGCCTCCTTCAATTAATGTGATACCAACATGATACCTAAATAAAACCGATTCATAATCTAACTGTAACTGGTTATGTTTTTATGTGTAACCAGTTTGCTATTGATGTGGTATTGGTTTTATTGACAAAGCGACCATTATTTTGGATTTAAAGTTCATCTGAGACAAACAAATAGGGGAGGGCATACTTATAAGGTTGATAAATTGTGATAGTATTATCCCATTAGGTTTCATAACTATCATTATATTAACCCAGAGAGAGCCGAATGAAAAAAGTATCGCTCCTTACACTACTCTGCGTGATTAGTTCTGTTTCTCATGCAGATGATCAGTATGAGGAATATCTAAGAAAATTAGATGAACAACAAAAAGCAGCAACAGCTGGTTGGCATTGGTATAACGATGATGTTAAACAAGATGAAGAAGAGGAACAGGCTCCACAACAACCGACTGTTCCGGCTGAACCTACAAAGCCAGAATCAAAAGAAACAGAACTTACAGCTGAATGGCTAAATGAAAATATTCCCAAATTATTAAATTCAGCAATCAATAATCCTACCCCGGAAAACTTAAAAAACTATTGGTTAGCCGTTCGTCTTAGTAAGGACATGGCAAGCAGATTCACGGACAAAACTAAAGAGTTTTACGTTACCCATCCTGAGTTCTCAGAAGCAAAACGCCGCCCAGAAAATGGCTATGCCTTAACAAGCTTCAAAAATGAAGTTTCGGACAATAAACGGTTAGTAGTACAGCAGCTTTTCCAACGGGCTGGCCTTTGGTTTTTCTATGCATCAACGTGCCCTTATTGTGCAAAAGAAGCGCCTGTACTTAAGTCATTAGAAAACCTATATGGCGTCAATGTGCTAGCTATAAGCCTTGATGGACTACCGATGCCTGATGGCTCCTTCCCTGAGTTTGTTTCCGACCCAACCGGAAAAATTTATTCCGATCTTATGATTCAAAAAACGCCAACTCTTTACTTGGTGAGTAATGATGGCGCTCAAAAGCACATGGTTGCGGAAGGTATTGTGACGATGGACGAATTGGTTGACGCAATTGTTATCGTGGCGCATCAAAACAAGCTTATCTCAGAAGAAGAGTACCAATCTACATTGGACGTTAAACAGCAACTTGTAGTTGATAAAGATTCGGGGCCAATGCGGATCGATTCAGAGCGTCTAAATTCTGATCCTGCTTATTTATCAGAAGTTCTTGAAAGCAGACTAAATGAATTTCCAACATATGGAACACAAAATGTAACTGGCACAGCTGGAGTGGCAAATGAAATTCAGTAGCTTTATGGGAGGCTTAATTACGGGTGCCTCGATCCTTTTTTCCGCACAAACCCTTGCTGATAACCCTATGAAAAGTGTCTTCAACAATATGGTTAGTAACAGCACTTCTTCAGGTACGTTTAGCACCCGGCAATCCAATGGATGGAGTGGTGGCGGATATTCATATCGAGTACCAAACACAACACCGCCCCCCCTCGTGACATTTTCACCACCTAAAGCCTCTGTCGGCTGTAACGGCGCAGACTTCTTTTTGGGCAGTTTTTCCGTGATCAACAAAGATGAATTGGTGCAGATCATGCGTGGCATCGCAAATGGATCGGCGGCTTTTGCTTTTAGCGTTGCGATGGAAGCAGTTTGTCCGACCTGTATAAAAGAGATGGAGCGGCTTCAAGAACAGTTAGCAAAACTCAATGCTGATTCAAGAAGTGCTTGTCGTGCGACTATGGAGTATTTAAATCAGTCAGGGGTAGGTGGTGCCGCACACAAGGCTGCACTTGAACATTCTTTAATTAAGCCAGGATTAGTTAGCAAAGGTTTGGCATTAGATACCGGTGCAACCGACACGATGGACCCAGATAAAACCGTTGAACAGCTAGCATCCAATACAGATGGTGCTGCGTTCATAAAAGAAAATGTATCCGCTAATCTAACTTGGTCGGCACTGAAAAAAATTGGTGTTGATAGTTGGACTATTTCGGGTAGTGATAGCGGTTATAGCTGGAATGAGCTGCTAATGTCGCTGTTTGGTACGGTTATTTTACAATACGATTCAACAGGCAAACAAATTGCACCGACCACTTACGAGTCAACTATATCACTGACCAAATTAGTGGATGGCCCATCCGATGGTGAAACTATCCAGTTGCTCCATTGTGATGACGATACAGTTGACTGTTTAAAAGTGACTTCAGTGCCAGATGCCCAATGGACTGGCTTGCGGAATATTATTTTCGATAAATTAGTTCTGTTACATGGCTATATGCGAAATAGAAACAACGCTCAAGTGAATACTGCAGACATGAAAGCATTTCAAAACATGTTTTCCTCGCAGTCATTGATGGTATTGGAACGATCCGACGACAACATTGTTGACGGTATCGCTGAATCCATGGCGAGTAATTTTGTTTACAACGTGGTTGGTGATTTATTCAAGCATCTTTTATTCAGGATGAGCAATTTAGGTGTTGGTGTTAAAGATGCCATGGGTACTTGGGTGCCGTCATTAAAAGATAGACGCAGAGAAATTTCAGATGAAGCGCAGATTCTTGCTGAAAAGGGGCTAAGACTGGCTCAACAAGAAACGGCAAATTTACAGCGCGAAAAAATCCTACTTGAAAAAGTTTCCATGAAATAAAGGGGAGAAGAATATGTCTTTCAATGTTTATACAAATGGGAACTTTGAACATATTGTCGGGGCATATAATGCCCTTGCAATGATGTATGATGATTCCAGTGGTATTTATTATGTCGCCGGTATTGTTTCTATGCTGGCTTTATTGGGTTGGGGAATTAACCGCGTCTTTGATACGCGGTCATCTCCAACGCACAATTTTTTTGTTGGTTGGGTGTTATTTCTTGCACTAGCTGGGCCGTTAACGAAGTCAACAGTTGTTATAACTAGCACTCGAAGTGGCAATACTCAAACGGTTGATAATGTACCTTTCGTTATCGCGCTTGGTGGTAGCCTGTCTTCTTCAGTGTTGTCATCCATAACATCATTAGCTAAACAAGCATTCTCGGTTGTCTATCCTGTTGGTTCACCGTATGAGGTTTACGGCACCATGGATCCGTTGCAAGCGATGGTTAAGCTAAACACCATGGATTGGATGACTTCGGATCTGTGTACTTATAACAGTAGATACTTGTGTGAGAATTACATTCAATACTATATGAATTGCGTTGAGCGCGACCAATTAACGGGCGGAACAAAACAGGAAACAGAAGATCAAGCCATCTTAAATGCTGATCCATCCAGCCTAATTGCTGCTTTACAAGTAAAATATGATGGGTGGTCTAGCAAATGGAAAACCACCACCGCAACATACTCTTCCACTAAAACGTGTTCAGCTGCGTGGACCTCTCTAAAAACAGATTTAACGTCCGTTGGATTTCAAAATTTAATTAAAAAAGCAGAACAAGAGAATGGAATAAAAGAAATTGATATTCAAAATGGTTCAACGATGCTTACCAATGCAGCTATCAATGATAGTTTCACAATTGGTATGGCAAGATTCCAACATCAGCTAATAAATCTTGCTAAGAGTAAAGCCATGAGCGGTTCATCTGTTTCTGGCGATGATGTGTTGGTTGCTCAAACTGAGTTTCAGGCTAAAGAGCAACGAAACACTAAAATGGCGACTATGTACAGTATGTTCAATGATTTGGCCCCAGCCATGATCACTTTCATTGAATTCTTTACATTGTTCATAGCTCCAGTCGTACTGTCTTTGTTGGTGACAGGGAAATACGGCCTTTCTGCACTCATGAATTACCTGCTTTTGATGGTTTTCACAAATCTATGGCCACTATGTGCTGTTGGTGTTGAGTCATATCTTCAATGGGCAATATTAACGCAGGCGGAAGGTGGATATTCGACAAATGCATTTTCAATCAATGGTGTGCCTAATATTACTGATAGGGTTCAAACATATTTAGCGGTTGGCTCTGCAATGATGGCCGCAATCCCAACTCTATCTATGTATATCATAACTCGTAATGCAGGTTCGATCGGCAGTCTTGCCGGTGGCATGGTCAATGATGCACCCGTTAATGCACATTATATATCTCCGAATTTATCTACAGCACCAGATGCTGGAGTTTCTAGATCTGGACGAGATGAGAATTACTTTGATGGGCGCTCAAATACTGGCGCAGTGAATATGAGGAGTGGTATTGGCATGAATATAGAGGCTGCCAGCACCATGTCTGGGAGTGCGTCATCACAACTAAGTGCAATAAATCAACATCAGCAACAATTGATAGGTCAAATTAGTGACACTATTGCAAATGGTCATTCCGTCAACGAGTCAGGTGGGAGCAGGAGTGCGTCTGGAACTGGCCATAACTCGAAGTATTCAGAAGCAAGAGATCAATTTAACCAACGTGTTCATCAGTTAGCGCTGCAAAATAATGTAAGCGATACAACTCAAAGACAACAAATGATTCAGGATTATTTGAATTCACAGTCAGGTATGAATCTTTCGGCTGGGGGCGGAGTTGGTCCATTCAAGGCTGGGTTTCAATACAACAAAACAACATCTCATGGCAAAGCTATATCTGATAGTAATCTTCTCGGCTATCTATTGAGTGGTGGCGAGGCAGAACAAGGTTCAACTGGTGATGGGAAACGAACTGGCGCTGATAAAGGAACTACTGCAAATGATTCAAAAGAAGATTTCCATCAAAAATCTGGTGGCATCACTGACTCTGCAACAAAAACAGCGTCACTTGCTCAGCAATACACAAAATCAGCAGCAGAGGCCGCTCAAATTAATAACGTATTACAAAAGGGGTTAAGCACTGGTGCAAAATCATCGTCTAACACATACAGTGATATAGGTGCTCGTTGGGGGCAGGTTCAGCAAAGCGATGTAGTAAATTCTCTTTCTGGGGAAACTAAAGAAAAACTCACAAAATTAGGCGTGATTGATTCAACTGGTAATTTCTCAGGAAAAGAAGGGCAGAATTGGCTATCTTTACGTGAAACTACTGCTGCGTCAGGTATTAATTCTGCACAAGCTAATAATACTGCGACAGCGGATGTATTAAATAATGTTGCTACAGATTTAATGTCCAAAGGTGGTGCCGATAATTTTGCAGCAGCAGCGGATATCTATAGGGTCATGAATAATGGATCTGAAGGTAAATTCTCTGGCGCTCACGATCAAACACTAACAGTATTAGCGCAATATGCAGAAAATATGCAAAATACAGTGGGGAAAGATGCACTTAAAGCGCAAGCCATTACAGCTGGTATTACATTACCCGATTCAGAAAAAGGCCTTCAATTAATTCAGAACAATGTTGAAACTAAACAAGGTGAGATAACAACTATGTCAAACCTTTTGAATTCAAATGGAGAGGTAAAGTCAGAACAGAGTGATGTAGATGACACTTATAGTAAAGGAGTTGAACAGGTTAAAAGGGATGCGACTACTTCAGACAACTTATCAAATGGTGTAGGGACTGAGGTATATACGCTAGCAACTCAGAAGCGTGTATCTCCAACCCATGGAACTCTTAAAGTTGAAGATGTAGTTAAACCTGTTGTAAAAAAAGCAGAAAAAACCCAAAGCGAAATGGATTCTACACAGGCGACAATCAATGGAACCCCCGATCCGAATAAGAACCCAGAATATCAAGAAGTAAATAACTTATCTCAGGAATCTAAGAATAAACAAATCGCCAGAAAAAATAAATCGTATGAAAAAAGACATGCAGAAGCTAAGGCGAAGCATTCAGGTCAAACGACTTTAAATGGAACTAACATTTCTGCAGATGAATAGCAAAAAAAAGGAGCCGTAAGGCTCCTATAAAGTTTAAACAATCATTCCAATGTCAAACAATCACAAATTACTTGCGACATAACATCAGAGAGATCAGCTAAATCGTCACAGAAAGGATTCAAATTTTCGGGAAAATCCTTAATAGAACAATTAGCCTCACCAAATCTGATTGCACAAAAATCAATTCCCAAAGATTCCATTTCTGAAATAGCTGGTAAAAGATCTTCTTCAAAATCGCCATCTGTTAAAAGCATGATGATTTTTCGTTCTTCTTTTCGTTTAATGATATGAGGAATTGCTGTTGCCAGTGCAGGAATAACTTCTGTACCGCCAACTGAACTGCTAAATTTCATTGCATTACTATCCCAATCACTCACTAACCGTGGTAATGAATTAAACTCAATAACAGAACAAACGAAACCATCCATAGACAATGCTTCTTTAATTGATGCAGTAGCAATATCAGCGTGATAACTTCTTGTTTTTCCGTCTTTAGTTTTTATTTTCATTGAACCAGAACGATCTTTGATAACTAAAACAGCAGCTTCAGGAGCAATTGAACGCGATTCCTTTTTGAAAACACGAGTTCTACCAGCATTAACACCCCAAAGTTTGGACTGATCAATGTTTCTACCTCTGGCTCTATAGACAGAAGAAGACATGGTAAGACTACGGGCCCATTGTTGAAATGCGTTATTACAAGCTTGGGTTACAATCGGATCAGCAAGAGCAGCACTAAAACCATTACTGTCTGAACTTTCTCTTTTTGGTAACGATTTAATGTGTTTGAGTACATTAAATTTATCAGGGTTATCCAGCTGCATATCATCATCGTACTGTTCTGCAATCGAATTGATTACTGAATTCAAATCACCAATGCCTTTCGGAATTGATGTATCGGGAGTTTGATTTTGACTTTGAGTTGGATTTCCTTGATCTGAGCTTGGTTTATCGGATGACTGATTATCATTAACTGGTGTATTAGTCGATGGATCAGATTTTTGCTCTTGATTGTTGTTTGCAGGATTTTGATCATCGGAACTTTGCGGTTCTTGAGATGGATCATTATTCTGCGGGTCATTTTGAGTATTACTGACATCCGGGATTTTGTCTTCGCCAGAATTGGTAACATCATCAATCAGACTAAGTAACTTAACAGCTAAATCATATGACTCTTTTGTCGATTTAGTAAAACCAATGTCGCTTACAATCTGTTTGAATTGATTAAATCGACCTGGACCAACACGTTTCAACAAAATTTCTGCTGAAGACTGAGCACGAGATGACATAGCCTTTTGTTTAAGAAAAGCGGAACGACCAAGATATAACGCAAACTTACTAACCAAGCTAAGCAGCGAGTCATTGGATTTAGAAAAACTCCAAAATGATTCATCCCGACAGAGAACACAAACCATTCGATTCAGATTAATTGCGGCACCAGGGTACTTCAATCCAATCAATTTCTCGATACGAATGTCTTCAATTAAGTTGGTCATTTCGTGCTGATTGTTATTTTTAACATTCTTAAATACATCAAAGTTCGTAAACCTGACATGAGAGCACTCGTGATCCAAATAACCATCAACTAGTGCTAAATCTTCATCAGTCATTGACTCAGATAATCTAAGCGTAATTAAAAAAGAACCATCTTGTTGCTTTGTGACTTGCGTTGAATTACCTAAAACCACAGCAACATTATCACCAGCAACGACAGAACCAATTGTTACTAACGTATTTAACGTAGGCATAACTTCTCCAAACCTTATTTAGAAGGAATAACAATTAAAAAAACCGCCCGTGGGCGGTATAAAAATTAAAATGACATCCAATCGTTTTCATTGATGAAATCGAAATTAGTCACAGGAGATGAAACAGTCGTCACTTGTGTTTGTTGAATTGAAGATTGCTCTACAGGTTCACAGACAACAGGGGATGACATAACAACTTCACTTGTAGTAACTGAGGATTCTTTGATGACATCAACAGTTTCTGCAGTAGCAATTGTTGGTGAATTAACAATTACTTCAGGTGATGCAACTTCAATAGCTATTTCTGGTGTATTAGAAATTCCGAGAATATCATCAATGCTAATAGCGGCATTATCAGAATTACGGTTAGCTATAAAAGCGGCGATTGCATCTTCACTTCCTAAAAAAGTCACATAATTTGATAGATTCTTAACTTTATCAGCAACCAAAGGTGGTACTAACGTAGCGCTAAACTTATCAAACTCCTCTGCAATACTCTTAAAAGCCGGGTTGATAATGCCGAAGGATCTGCATTTTTCAACTAATCGTTTAAGCGGTTCAATTGAACGAGCATCAACTTTTTCACGGCCAATAATTGCATTTCGCATTTGTGACGCATTTTTAACAATGTCTAAAAGAGCAGCATCTTGTAAACCAGATTTAACTTCGTTCTGCGCTTCTTCACTTTCAACACCCATAGGATTGAAAATTGAAGGACGAGGAATATAGCAATGAAAACGTTTGCGAAAATCTGCCCACGGTAATTTCGATTGCATGATTAAATCTTGTACTGCGCTAGTTTGACTTGAAGCATGTGTGGAAACGATAGAATCATATTGCTGTTCAAGGTCATCTAAGTCTTGAAAATAACGTGCAATAATTTCATTTCCTTCATCCTGTAAATCCTCCAAAGAAGACGTAGGGACTAAACATATTCCGTTCATATCAAAACCATGTTTCTGAAATAAACGATCTAAAGCGCGAGCTGTTCGACCTTTAAATTTCAGATGTTCTTCAGGAAACCATTTAATAGCACCACTTTTAATAGCTTCACCCGTTAAAACGTTTCCGTTATAAAGAGCCTCACTACCAGAAGGAAGAACAATTTCACCACAGCAGCCAGAAGTAACTTTGGTAACGATAGCGAAAGAACCAGCAATAGATTGAATGTTTGACATGTAGAACTCCTAAAACCTTAATTAAAAAGGAATAACAAAAAATAAAACTCAAATGAGTATAAGTGTGAGGTGGGATTATGCGGCAACAGCAACTTCGTTTTTCCAATCATCAATATTTTTAGCCAATCGGTACTTAAATGCATTATCAAACAAAGTAGTAATCTCATCTCTTGGAAACGGGATCATAACTGTCTGGTTTTGCTTGTTTTCGATTGCTTTGATGATTGAAACTAATTGTGATTCACATATATTTAACTGCACTCCAAATTCTTCATAAAAATAACTACAACCGCTAAATGATGTTGATGTTATAGATGGAGAATTAGAGGGATGAACAGAAAAATTATCTTCTGGCCACATCTCTTCTTTTGAAACGGTCAGGTCTGTTTTTTTGATCTCGATGAAAAAGTCTTTGTAAACTTGAAGAACATATTTCGTTTCAATCCAGTCACAATGAACTATATCAACAGCGGTGTCATACTCTGATTCATGGAAAGATTCAGTTTTGACATTTTCAAAAAACACTTCTAATAGACCGATATTGCTCATATTTAAACACCTTATAAAAGGAAGATAACAATTAAAATGGATTAAGCAATAATTGCACACCGTTAGTTTTGTTTGAAACTAAAGTTTAATCCATACATTAAAAAGCTAAATCAACGAGTGTAAATTATTTAAATTTGCTGACCCATTGTGAAGCTGATACCAATTGGTTGTTGTTCATTTCAAAACCAGACACATGTTGAAATACTGAATCAAAAGTTAATCTGTCAGCATTAGATAACATATTTCTGAAAGAGAAATTCAATGAATCACTTAAAGCAGCAGAACCACCAAAAGCAGTCATTGTTTTCAACCAGTTAACCAATACACGAGTAGAAAAAATGCTCATCATTGGTTTTTTTACATTGCCATCACGTTCTTGTCCTAAAGCTGCATTTCTACATTCATTAGCTAATTGAACAGTGAGTTCTAAAAAGCCTTTTGCAATAGTAGGGAAGCGATTAACAAGCATTTCAAGTTCTTTATCAGGAGATAAATAAGCTAAAGAAATACAAGCCCAACGCGCACGAAAAGCTTCGTCCCATTTACGTGAAGTTATGTATCTTAAAGATGTACCATCGCCTACTGTATTTGATGTACCGATCACTTTAGCCATTGGATGTTTGTAAATTACTTCTCCAGTGTCAGTGATAGTAATTGGTTTGCCATCGATAATTGCATGTAAACGTTCACATACCTCATCAGATGCCTTATCAACTTCATCAAGTAAAATAATGCCACCATCTCTATATATTTTAGCTACATCACTCAGTTGAAACTGTGTAACGATGCCGCTAGTTGTACTTACAAGTGCTGTACCTCCATCCAAACGATCTGGTGTCATAGAAGCATTACATTCAACACGAGCAAGTGGTAAGTTAAAACGCGCAGCCAGAGACATAACTAATTCAGTTTTACCTGTACCAGTTTCTCCAGTAATCAATAAGCCCTGTGAAAGCGAATTATTGATTAACCATAACACAGTCATTCTTAGAATATTAACAGCAGGCAAAACATATCCAGTTGGTTCTTTTGGAATCAATGGGTTTGTTGATGCACCGGTGTAACATTTAAAATCTAAATCTAATTCTGGAACTAGATTTTTCAGATTAGCTTCAACGAATAATACAGTGGTGTTAGCTTGTGCGGTCATAATAAACTCCAAAACCTTAATAAAGGAATAAAAAAACAAAACACAGGATTGTGTAATTAAATGGAAGAAACAATTTGTTCACGTACTTGCTTGCGAATTTCATCAACCGAATATTTATAAATATCCATCCAGTCAATTCCTTTCGATTCTTTGATATCATATCCTTGAGGGATTTGAGGCATCAAAATTTTAACTTCTTTTCCTTCTTGTCGTAATCTAGCAGCCAAATCATTAGCAGCAGAAAGACCAGCGTGGTTTTTAAAGTCATTATCAGCAAAAATACATACGGATCGGACTTCTTCTGGAATTAAAACAGTTCTAAGCAATTCAGCACTATAACAACTCCAAACAGGCAATTGAAATGCAGATTTAATAGCAAAGGCAGTTTCCATTCCTTCAGTTAATCCGAGAAACATTCTTCCGTTAATATTACAAGGTTCATCAATGTGAATAGCTGATCCATTAATTTCACCTTCTTGAACACATGGGGGCATCATCATCTTTATTCGTTTACCAGTGGAGGTATCAAAAAGAGATTCGCCTTTATTGTTCATAAAAGTTCGATGAATACTAACAATACCTTTCGTTGGATGACGCATAACACCTAACATAGCAATATCAAGTGAGTGAGTCTTATCTTCCAATGAACGATATACTTTAGTACCAATACGAACATCTTCACTTACATTAACTGGCGGTAGTCCACGGTAGTTGAGATACTTCTTAAAAAAGAAATGTCCATTAGCTTCACGAGAACGATACTGAAGTTTATCAATATGTTTTTTTCGTTGTTCTAATTTTTCCGCAGATAACTTTGAGGATGTAATTAAAGTAACTGGATTAGCTGAAGCAGGTACACCATTCAAAAGTTGAATAATTTTCCAAGCAGCTTTTCCGGGAGAATCTAAATTTTCGATTTTTTGAATAATTTGGATTCCATTTAATTTGCCATAATCATTGTGATAACCAAAACCTGTTTCATTCCATCCTTTCTTTAAGCGAAATTTTGTGGATTTCGGATCAATAGAAGATGTAAATGGACAAGGAATTTGTTTTCCGTTTGATGCTGATTCAATCCGAGGATAAAAGCAAAAAACTGAACTCCAACCACCGCGAGAAGAAACCAATTTTAAAGCCTGATCAATAATAGAATCTGATGTAGACATGATTAGCAACCTCCTTTGATAGTGAATGAATGATGATGACATTTACCCATATTGCGAATTTCGAATAGGGTGGGGAAACGACAATTAATTTCTCCAGTAGTAGATAATTTGACAACCAAGTTTGTGTTACGTAAGTAAGACGGAATACGACGAATAACATCTTCATCTTCAAGCGCCTTTTGTAGTTTTAATAATTCATCTTTTGATAGTGATCCATCTCTAGAAGAAAATAAAAGCCACAAAACACAAAACAAAATTACAAATACACAACCATAAGCAACTAAAGTCATAATGAAACTCCAAAACCTTAATGAAGGAATAAAAAAACAGAATTACTTTCGTAAATCTGATGGGTTAAAGCTGTAGTCATTGCTGATTACAGATGAGGTAAATGGGAAACCTTGCGGAATACACCAAAATAAAGAGTCGAACGACAGGGGTAAAATAAGTGGGCAAGAAAAGTCCACTTGGGTACACATTAATCGTAATCAATGTGTTGCGTTGTTTTACAAGTACGCGGGCTTGGTTGAGTTTTCACTCAGAAAAAACTATCGGAGGCAAAAAAAAGAGCCACCAGCAATAACAACAGGTCTAATACCTATTCGTTGTCATTGCCGGTAACTCTTAAATAGCACCAAAGGTGCAGGTGTAAATTCACGGATAGTGATTGATGCCAGTATGTTTCAATAAACTATCCCAATCAAGCAAAAAATTGACTTTAAGTCATCTTTTCTATGATTTCTGAGATAAATCTGTTTGGTTCATCGTAGTGATGTAACTCAAGATGCTTGATCGCTCGCGTCATTCCAACAAACATTAAACGCCGTTCTTCTTCGATGTCTTCGAGCTCCACAATGTCCCTACCTGGGAACACACCTTGTGTATTGTTAATGATCGCTACGTTTTCAAACTCCAACCCTTTTGACCCATGAAGAGTGGTCAGTGCAACCAACGTTGAATCCAGTTCAATCTTTTTACTTCTACGACTGGATAACTTGGAGACAAGGGATTTGAGCATTTCTCGCCAACTACCTTCTTGACGCTTTAATATATTCAGGACTATCCCTATCACCGTTTCATCCCGTTTGTTGCTGATCAACTCAGTAGTATCAACGCGAAGACGCTCGATTTTTTGATTAATTTCACTTGGGTTAGATGTATCTCCAGCTATGGCCACCAGCGTGAAAAGTAGCTTTTTGGTTTTCGGTGGTAACTCCATATCAAGAATGGTTGCTGACAGGCCAGCCATTCCTTTTTTTTCCATCAGCTCGTCAATTTGGTGTTCAGAGAGTGAATAGAATGCTAATGCATCATGTGAATGCTGAGCGATCTTTTGTGTGTAGATGATTTCAAGCAGCTTCAATGTTGCATCCGCAGCCAATGAATCCCATATCGAACCACTTTGAAGGCGCTGATATGGAATTTTTTTCATTGATAGCACCATTTCTACTTCATCTAAGTGTCCGTTATTTCTTGCAAGAATGGCCCATTCACCTTGATGCTGTTGAATATTATCCGCTACGTTTTCCAGTTGTTCTTCCTTGGATGTAGCCGGTACGATTTCGATATGACCATCAAAACCTGACGATGGCCGCATTGCTTTTTGTAATCTTTTTTTATTATTTGTTATCAGCATTTCTGCTGCATACAAGATGGTTTCACCGCATCGAAAGCATTTTGATAAATACAGAATATTGGATGAGAACTGCTTAATAAATGCATCCATGACATCAAAGCCGAGAGCGCCACGAAAACCATAAATGGACTGATCATCATCGCCAACGGCTGAAACATTAACGCCTTTTTGTGCGTGACACTTCATCCATCCCAGCTGTACTTCATCGGTATCTTGGAATTCATCGACCAACAGATGGGTGATATTAAGTGTTGGTAATATGCCACCTCGCATGGCCTTAACGACCTCAATACACAGAAGGTTAAAATCAATGCAATTGTATTTGTTGAGTAAAGCAATGTAGGCCTTAAATAGGGCGGTTTTTTCATCCGCAGGTAAGGTCATTTTTCTAGTAAGTTGATCAATTTCCATCTGAGCCTCTTTAATGTCCATCTCAGACTTTGCGAGCTTCATTGCTCTAAAAAGCATACTGCTTTGAGATGGGCCTATTAACAGCTTCTTGGCATTAGGTAATTTTTTGTATTGCTCAAGATTAATTGCGTGGAATGTCGATATACCCACCCGTTCAAACTGTTTTTTGTTTAATAGAAGTTTTAACCGAGCGGCCATATTGCTGGCGGCGGCATTGCTGAACGATATCAGCCAAGGTAAGGCCGAACTATTTTCATTAACGAGCCTTACGGTGGCAGCTAAGGATGACGTGGTTTTCCCACTACCGGGTAAAGCGATCAGTAAGTTATTACCATTTTCGAAAGCAAAGGCACTCGCGAACACATCTTGTTCATCAGTTAGATTCATACGACTTCTTAAATAAAACACCGATTCAATCAGGATAACCCATGGAAAAAAATGAGTATATGTAAAATAAATAACCCACTGGGTTGACAAATTGATGGTTATTTGCAAATCTTACAACGCTCGATGTCCAATAAGGACAATCAAAAACGAAGTTGTTTATCTAAATGGAGAAGTGTTATGAACGAAATGGTATTAAAAGGAACTTCAGCAAAATTCGGCACAATCATCGAAAAGATGACTTCAACTCGTGCTGTGTCGATGTTTGCTTTTGTTTTGGCGATGGCTGCTCTGATTTTTGTAAAAGCATTTGCAGGTACTGACACTACAGCGGTTGATGACCTGTGGACCACTTTCTCTGGTTACGCTGCTGGCGCACCCGGTAAAATTATTGCACTGTTGTCTTTCATGTCTGCTGTTTGGTATGGCATTGCTCGCCCTAACTACACCCTGGCGATCGGCTCTTTGATGTTTTGCTTAATGATGGCAAATGCAAAAGACATCATCGAAGGTTTCTTGACAATGACCATTTAATTCAGGGTTAGGTGTAGTCAATGGGCGGCTTATGAGTCGCCTTTTCTATTTTGGGGGCCAAAATGTCTGATAAACCATATCGAATTCCAATGCGACAAAACTACCCGTTAATGATACTTAAGATCGAATTGGTTCGTTTAGTGGGTACTGTTTTGATTGCTGTTGGTGGGAATATTTTGAACAGCATTTTTCCGGGTGTTAAAACGCTCTGTTTTGTTTTAGCTTTTGTGTTTTTCGTGGCTTACGGCTACTTTCAAAACAAGGAAGGTTTAAAGGGTGGTTTAGAGCATAAGATTTGGCGTTTCGGTTTATCGAAGACCGACAAATACAATTTCGACCCTACCAGTGATACCAATTTTCATAGTTGAAACTATCCCATTGGGGTAGTAATATAACTTTACCCCATATGAGGAATATTCTATGAAACATCAAAAACTAATCATTTCAGCTATCGCATTATTAACGCTGTCCCATCTCAGTGGATGCTCATCCTCTGGAGAACGTTTAGCAGAAGAACAAGCCAAAGCTGAAAAAATCCGTGAAGACGCGGATCAAGATCGCCGAGATCGATTAACCAAAAAAATGGAAGATGAGGTTGATGACATTGTCCCTGAATGGTTTTTGGAACCACCTAAGATGGACTCTACAGGCATTTATGGCGTTGGCACGGCTTCATCAAAAAATCTAGGTTTTGCCATTCGTAAAGCAAAGCAATTAGCCGTTTATGAAACAGCCAAAACACTCAATCAGGAAATGTCAGGTCAAGAACGTTCGCTTCAACGTGATGATGGCGGGGAGGGGGATGTTGCTGAAAGAACAGAAATGTTGGTTGACACATTAGTGAGACGAGTCCCTGTCTCTGGCGCAGATTACGTAAAAACGGAAGTAAAACCCTTTGATGGTCAATTTCATGTTTTTGTTCTGGCAAAGGTGCCATTCGACGAATACAACAAAGTGTTAAAACAAAAGAAATCAATGTCAGATGATTTCAACCAAGCATTTGATCGTCTAGAGCAGCGTCTTGATAAAAGAGAGCAGCAGCAAACATTAACTACTCAGTGATAAATTCAATAGAGGTGCTGTGAAAGGTACAACTCATCAGATTTTTGGTGTGACATGTTATTTGTTTTCACCGTTTAATACCGGGCACTTATGGTTAGATCTCCCACTGGTCGCCATGGGTGCCTTGATCCCCGACATAGACCATCCGAAATCAATCTTGGGGCGAATGGTTCAGCCAATCAGTCAGATAATCTATCAATTTGCTGGGCACCGAGGTCCATTTCATAGTTTGCTGTTCATGGGCATGATTGGGTATTTACTCCTTATGCTCAACCAATTTGTATGTCAGGTCATTCCTGTTGCCCCCTCAAATATGTGGGCAATGCTTGTTTTCGGTTCATTAACCCACCTACTGGGCGACTCTATTTTTGGGGCGTCAGGCGTCCCGTTGTTGTGGCCGTTAAAGTTTAGATTGAAGTTGTTACCATCCAATTTTTCTGTTGGTGGATTTACCGAGCTTCTCTTCAATGCATGTCTATGTGTTCTTTGCTTGTTTAAGGGGGGGGACACCTATTTTCAAGCGCTTTATTAAGGCTTTCTGACACTGTCTGTTTTCCGCGCAGACAGTGATTAACTCTCTATTTTGTGATATAACCGTAAGAATGTGACTCAACGGGATAGAGAGTTGATAAAATGCCAAACCATAGCAAGCTAGCTTTATATGTTCTAACGGCTCTAATGGCTCAAAGAGCTGGAGCCACATCCATGACCTTTAGTGGTTCTTTGCAAGTATCAACACCGGCAGTATCATCGGCTGCAGTGGGCTCCTCGTTGAAAGGGGTTAAATCAAGCGCTTTCGATATAAGCTCAGATAACTCAGGTTGTCAGGTACTATTCAAATCTGATGCAGCCATTCCAGATGGTGTTATTCCTTGCTATTTCTCTGTTGATTCTGGCATCCCTAGCGGCATGTTATTTGACGGTTCAAGTCATTCTATTTCGGGTATATCTTCTGAATCAGGAACCAAAAAGGTTAAGTATTCGATTCATTACCTGAGTGGTTCTGCCAAAGAAGATAAAACCATCACCACTGGCGAGCTCTCTTTAGTCATTAATGATCCCAAACCACCTGTATTTAAAGAAATGGCCAGTTCATTTGATGAAGATGGTTTCGTGACTGGTTATAGCGGCGAAGCACATAAGCGTCAAAATAAGGGTTCTATCAGAACAACGCTTGAACAACGAGATTTTGATCAAAAAGTACAGATCGATGGTTTTGGTGGGTGCAATATTGTTGCAGGACAAACCAGCTGCGATATCAACTCTAAAGACATGCTAACGCTTGAGAACAATACGGTTTTAGGCCAAAAGAATTTACTTGTTAACGCTAATTCTGCAAATGGTTTCTTTCCTAATGTTGCAACTGGGTTTAGTTTTTCATGGGACTTTCGCCCGCCCACATCTAAAGATGTTGTGTTAAGTAATGTCCAAGATCATCTGGATTCAATCTCTACAAAATCTGGCTATAAGTCAGTGATTTTCTCACATGTGGGGGTCACAATTAATTCGCCACATGAAGGTAAAAAAGGCGACTGGTGGTCCCCAACATTGAGCACTTTAACCTTAGAGCCAGATCCAAATATTCAACACGAAGAGAAGTTGGTTTATAACTCACATACTATTTTAGATATGACCGGAAAAATCACACAAAGTGCGATTACTAAATCAATTTCCGGTGATTTATTGAAAACTGGCTCAGGCGAGTTCCTTGCCGATTTTGATCTTTCAAACGTTGGTGATGGCTCTTATAACGCAGTCATTGCAGCCATCGACAAATACGGTAACAAATCAGAGTCTGCATCAAAACCTCTCGAATTGAATAGAAACTCACCAACAGTCGCGCTGTTAAATAGCGGTTACGGATCAATCGGTGCAGATTCTCCTTACTTCTTTTTTGATAAATTGATTGTTGGTGCATCCAATGGGTTTGTCGGCCAAATCAAAGACGTAAAATTGTCTATTGGCGGTATCAATATACCCCTCACAGCGACAACAACGGCTGGGGTTTATATTTCTGGTGAGGCAGACACGTCAACGCTGACACCTGGGGAAAAATATCCTCTTACTGTGGTCGCAGAAGATATCTATGGCCGGAAAACCACGAAAAGTACGCAAATACTTTATGCCCCAGTTGCCCTAAATTTAACACCTAACAAAAATAAAATTGTTCGTTATACCGAAGCGGTAACAGTGGCAGCCAAAACTGAAGGTAGCATTTCTTGTACTTTAAAAGCTGATAGAGATGCCGCCTTACAATCAGCCCTCTATGGCAAATATGCCTGCTATGCTGAGTACGAGCTACCAAATGGGCTGACATCGATAATTGATGCGATGGGTAGAACGTACATTAAAGGTTACATCAACGATGAAACAGCCCGCATTAAATACAAACTATATGTTGTTTCATCTCAAAATAATCAACTAAAGGTGGCTGACACCTATTTCGATATTCCAACAAAAGAAGCCATAGAGCCAACCATCGAATTTAATGCCTCCCGCTCTTACAACGGCAATGAGTTCTTGTCTGACGTGACTGGTGGCTCAATTGGTAATGCCATCGTATCGACGTCACCGGGCCAAGTTGAGATCTCAGTTAAGGTGGGTGACGAAGAGCCAGAAATTACCAGTATTATTCAAAAGGCGGGCTCTAATAAAGAAACGGGCTCGATTTCTGTTCGCATTAAGGCTCCAGCCAAAAACACATGGACAGTGTTACCGGTAGTTGTGACAGCAAAGTACCTGCGAACTGAAAAATTCAACGTATCTCAAACGTCACATATTTATTACGTACCAACCAAACGACTAGCGGCTCAAATCATTGAGTCAGATAAAGAGCTGGCAAACACATTAACAGATCAAGTTAAAGTTCAACTTGGCGTTTATGACGACAAGACCAAAGAGCTCGTATTTGACAGAAATGCCTATTCCGATTGGAACGTACATTTAGAGCAAGAACTCAAAGATAAAGATGAAAATGGCAAGATCAAGCTAACGTACAAAACCATCTCAAATACGGTTAAAACCTCTTCTACAGGGGATGTCACGTTAACCTTGGATCCTAAGCTAACTAAGGGCAATAGCATTAATTATCGTGCTGTCGCCGATGCGATCACCCCATTAAATGGCTTAGATTTAACCATTAAAAGTCGTCTAAAACGGGTCATGATACTGAAAGGGGCCTCGGTTGCCGGTTCTATCAATACGGATGTTATCTCAGGTAAGGTTCCTTTCACTGCCAAATTGAGCTACAAAACAGCCTCAGATGAAGATAAAAAGGTTTTGGGCACCATTAAGTGGATGATTTCTAAAAATGGTGGCTCGTTCATTGAAGATGAAACAGGCCGTAATCGCAAAAACTTTAACTTAAAAGTAACTGACCCAGGTAAATTATTGGTTAAAGCGATTATCACCAATCGTGCTACCAATATTGACGCCCAAACAGCCACTACGTCGGTGATTGGGTACGAGCTGACCAGTGCTAAAATTCAGCAAACAGCCCTCGTCATGGAAGGTAAACCGATCCCTGTTACGATTGTAAGTAGCGAGGAGGATGTTGCGCTTGAGCCACTCGATGTTCAGTGGTCAACAGATGGCAAAAATTGGATCAAAGAGGGAATGAGCGCAGAAATTACGCTCGATCAGGGCGATAAATACATTTACGCTCGGATCCGACCTCAAGACACTGATGCTCAAGCTGGCGATAAATCGTGGACGATAATTCGGTACACCGCGTCTATTGCCAAACCAAGACATCTTGCTGCATCAATTTCCGGTGATGGCACAATTGAAACAAATAAGGATATTGAACTCAAAGGTATCCATGAAAACCTATATCCAACCATTTCAAATCTGAAATACGTGGAAGAGTGGGTCATGCCAGATGGTTCAATTCAAACTGGTTCTACGGCTATTTGGAATACCCCGGAAGAAGGGGCCAAGCAAGTCGTTACATATCGCGTCTGGTTAGATGGATATAAGGACGCCACTCTTACCGAAAAACAAAAGACGCTAACAACGTGGGCCTATCATTTTCCTGAGTTGAATTCTGCTATCAGACAGGACTATCAGTTAGCTCCGGCAACAATTACCGTTTTGAACAAGACATCGTTCCCCAAATTCCCCGGCGTTGTTTACAGCACCAAATTTGAAGTGACGCCAAGTGTTGAAACTAAATCCCAATCAGAAACCAAATATGTTGCTGAGGCTAAAAACCCTGGTGTTTATACCGTTAAAATGATTGTTAGCGATAATCGAGGAAACTCTGAATCTAAAGAACACATGATCTCATTAGATGAAGCGTCTCCGGTGTCAGTCAAATTAACCCCTTATCCGAAAAACAAGTTTATGCGTGAACCATTGGATATGGTGGTCGATAGCGCCGTTGTTCTCGAACATGATCGGGATGCTATTCAATCCTTTACTTGGAAATTAGACGGTATTACGCAAGATACAGCATTGCGTAAAAACACCTTTACTGGCTTGAAGAGCGGGCATCATCAAATAAGTTTTGAAATAACGTCTTTATTTGGCCAGCGAGGAACGGGCAAGCTCGATGTTGACGTGGTTGAAAACCAAAAGCCGACATGTAATCCAACAGTCTACAATACAACCTCTTCTTGGCGAGTAACGCTGAATTGCAAAGATCCCGATGGGAAGGTTATCGCGTACCGATGGATACTTGGAGATGAAGCGAAAGGGAATACCAGCGATACCATTACAGCGACCAAGGCCCTATATACGCCACCATTAAATGCTCATGCCGTCGCAACGGATGATAGCGGTGGAGAAACAGAAGTTGATGTGCAATTGCAGTAACCAAACTCTCTAAACAAAAAGCCAGCAGTTCACGCTGGCTTTTTTTATTGTTAATAAACCCGCTGGGATATAATATTGATTTATTATTTGGTAAAACTGAAAGGATGTTTGTTTGATCTCATCATCTCCATTGCAAGAGCACAAAATTCATAACATCAGAGATTTTGTATTGATTTCATCAATCGCTCTTTTTCTGATTTGGTTTTTGTTCTTCTTTCTTTTCAAAATCGGCGTTCCTGCCAAGGAACATTCAGGCTGCCTCGATTCATCGTTATTTTTAGTTTCACGCCACGATTCTATCGTTGAACGTGGTGGGCTATATGTCATGACCCTTGATCGAGACATGAAAAATGCCAAAAAAGGAACTCGTCTGCTTAAACGGATCGCGGCTTTGCCGGGGGATAAAGTCAGTATCGAGCGCGATGGCGTTCGTGTAAATAACCTTGAATTTTATCGCGTTCCTTTATGGCCAGTGGCCAATCGATTAGATATTTCTATCGATAGCTTAATAAAAACAATTGTTGTTCCCGAAGGAAAAATCTTCGTTATTGGGAATACGGATAAATCTTACGATTCACGTTTCTGGGGATTTTTAAATGAAAGTTCTGTGGTTGCTCGCGCCTACGCTTTACTGTAGTGCCTCCTTATTTGCTCATGCTGAAAACACTACATCGGGAGAAACTGATTATTCTCAGATGGGGGCGGACATTGCAGCAAAAGCAAAAAAATATGCAGAAGCCGGTAAGAAAGATCCATCGCTACTTCAAATCCGAGACCAGACTCAAAAGCTAGTTGAAAAACAAGCAACCACTACACAAACAGTGGCTGAACAAGCAATGGTAAATGCTCGTTCCGGTGAGGCTCAAGCTCAAATACAGAAAGTTTTCCCTGATCTAAATTCTTCTGACTTGAAAAAGGTCATGGGGGCTCAGGGTTCTCAACAGTCAGTGGTTTATCATGGTCCTATGCTGTTTATCTCAATGTCTATGCCTGAACCAGTGATAAAAGATGTATTTCGTATTTCAGTAGAAAAAGGTATTCCACTTAATCTCATTGGTTTAGTCACCGACTCGCCTCGACTACAAGATACCGTGATTTATTTGAAGCAATTGGCAAAAGAAGCAAATCTTAGCCAAGAGCCGTGGATCCAGCTTTCGCCAAATGATTTCACCAAATATCACGTCAATATGGTTCCAACTTTAGTACAAGATGATGGCCAAGGTCGATTTCATCGAATGGAAGGCAGCATCAATATTGATTACTTTAATGAAAAGGTAAAAGAGGCCTCTTCAGACAAAGATTATCTCAATGAAAAAGCAGGGACATCGTGGCCAATTAAAGAAAAAAGCTTAATTGAAGATTTAAAAGAAAGAATGGCCAAAATTGATTGGGACGCAAAAAAGAAAAAGGCTGTCGATAATTTTTGGAACAATCAAAATTACATCGATCTGCCTCCTGCACAAAGAAATGAATCTTGGGCTATTGACCCCACCGTTCGAGTAGTTAAAGACGTCGTAGGCCGCAATGGGCAGATTTTAGCTCGTGCTGGCGAAGTGCGAAATCCGTTGCAAGTCGTTCCTGTTCAGGTCCGTATGTTTGTCATTAATCCTTTACGTCCTGAAGAGATCCAATTTGTTGAAAAGTATCGTCAACAAAAACCGTTTAAAGGTCAGACGGTGATCATGGGGACGTCATTTACTCGCGATCGGGGCTGGGACGTTCTTGAAAACACCACCAAAACACTTAAAGCAAGGATCTATCTCGCGCCTAATGAGGTCATAGATCGCTTTCATGTGTCCGGTACGCCCGCTGTGATTGAAACCGCAGGGAAGGTCTTACACGTCCAACAATTCGATGTTCGTGTTCCAGATAACAATCAAGAGATTCACAAAACAGGAGTTACCAGTGAGCGTTAATAGCATGTTTTTTGCCGTGATCGGTTTTGTTGCCGGGATTTGGTTTACTCAAATTAATCCGGGTTTGGCTGGTTCAGTTCTGAGCTATGTTGAAAACCTCTCTTTTATTAAGGCGCTAATAAATTGAAAAGATGGCTGATTGCGGCATTCGCTTTCATTGTGAGCATGAATGTTTATGCCGTCACGGAGTCCACTGAAACCGGCTCAAAAGACTGTGAAAATAGCCATGCATTGGAAAACATCATGACAACTGTTTGTTGGAGTTGTGTCACACCAATGCGGATCATGGGCGTTGGTGGCGAACCACCAAGCGGCGCGGCCCCCAACAAACCGGCGTGTTATTGCATGGATAAAAACAACGTCCCCGCACTTGGCTGGCAATTAGGTTATTTTCAACCCGCGAGAGTTGAAGAGGTCGTTAGAGTGCCTTACTGCTCCCCATTTTTAGGTGGTGTAAAACTGCAGGACACCACATTTGATATGGGTATTGAGCAATCCAGTCCGAACAGAGGAAGCATGGATATTGGTTTCATGGACTCTCATTTTTTTGCATATCCATTAATGCAAATGCTGAATCTACTATTGATCCCTGATTGTGCCGGGGATAGCTACGTTGATTTGGATTTATTGAGTGTTACTGAAATTGACCCAATGTGGAGTAGCGATTTACTTTCATTTTTATTAAATCCTGAAAGTGTGGTATTCGCAAATCCTCTCACTCTGGCATGGTGTGCTGCGGATTGTGTTGTGACAACAGCAGGTCATGCATCAGAAGTTAATTATTTCTGTGCCGGTTGCGACGGCATGCTATATCCATTTACTGGCAATGTTGCTGGTGCGAGCGATCCCGTTCGTTCTTCATCGTTGATTTTACAGCGTCAACTTGCGTCACTACATAGAAAAGGGCTGGCTTTAAAAACAATGGGTGAAGACCAAATGTGTGGGGCTACTTATTCTTGGTTTATTCCAAAAAGCCAATATAAGGTTTCTATGCTTTATCCTGTGCCTGAAGCAACGAACACGCCGATCCCCGCAACAAAAAGCAATCCCAATCCCGATCCTGATTCCCCAACAAGCTATGTTTTAGCATCTAATTGTTGTCATCGCTTGGGTGAGTCCGTACACACATGGTCCACCTTAAAAGGTGGGCGTACAAGGCCCGGAAAAGAAAACTACGTGTATCTCATTTGGCGATACGTAGATTGCTGTGTGCTATATAAAGGATTTTGATAAACAACCTGAGACCACCCTAGCGGTGGTCTTTTATTATCAATGAACTATCCCGACAGGTTTATGTATTGACGCATGTGTGGCATTATGTGAGCAATGCCTTCAGTTTTGCGGAAATGAATGATGTTTACGTCGTCCCGAAAAAATAAATGTATCTCTTCGACAGTCATTGCTGGTTATCTGGCTGTTCATGTCATCCACCCAGCGATCCTCTGTCTTCTATTTGGTGGCGCGTTATTACCAAGCCGAGTTATCGCAGCTGAAGCAGATCAAGTTTATAAAGACATGGTGTCTAAATATCAGGTTGATCAACCAGACAACGATGTTGCTGTTGAAGATAAGCTAACCACAATCGAGAGCAAATACACGGATACCACTGGGCAAGCGAGTATTAGCACAAAACTGAACTCTTACAATTCTGACACTTCAGAATCGCAACAACTCGATGTCAGTGGTTATGGGTCCAATAATTTTTCAAGTAATTATCAATCCACGTATAACGAAGCAGCTGGTGGCGGTATTGGCATTAACAAGCTTCAACAACCAGCCGTTAATGGCTCCAATATCAGCGTAAATTATTCATCAGACGGTACGTCAGTCTTAAAAAGAGATGCTAGTGGTAATTTCAGCAATGTATCTACCGGTGTTGCTGCATCAACGCATACACTCAATTCAAATCAAATGATTGGTAGTGAAACGTCTAATAGCAATACAGAGTTTCAAGCCGGTACTGATTACGATCCTGATAATGATGACGCATTAATTGACCATACCAAAGATCGAATAAATGATGCCGCAACAGCCCCGACTTCCGATGCTGTTACGTATAGAACATTGCATGATGTGAAGGAAAATAATTATCCGCCAACTATTAGTCGTTCTGACCCAATGTTCGCTAATACAAAAAGCGCGGTTAATGAAGCGGTAACATCAACGGGTAACTGGTCAGCAAATTGCACAACGGGAACAACATATACCCAGAAAACTGTTCACTATGCCTCTTGGCAAGAGCACGTTTGCCAAACCCCCAAAAAAGATAATTACCAAAGCTGTCAGCTCGAAAGAAAACTTGGTGTTCCTGTTTATATTTCGGGAGGCAGTTCAAATGGTAGTTTGGAGGTGTGTGGGTCAAATTGCGTTCGTATTACGGTTGGCCAACTATTAGATAATAATTTGAATGGTGGTGCATGTCGTTGGTTTCCATATAACCTACAGCTCCATTTTGAACCAGGCACGGTGATCAGCTCTGCATCACTGTCCGGCGCTCGATGGGACGACCACATTAAGATTGGACTCAATAATGTAGATTTATTTACGTTTATATACTCGAATAATAAAACGGGGCAAAACGCGAGTCTTCCACCTGAAAAGCAAAATTGCGAAACAAATAAGAGCCGATATTTAGGTAATGGCTCGGGCTCTGTAAAGGTGGGTAATGCCATTGATGTGACGTCCATGGTTCAAACAGCGATAAATAACGACACTGATGGCGCAGATATGCCATTCAATATGACGGTAGCTGTTGGCGATGGCGGGGAAGGTTATGCCCAATTAACTATTCACTTCCAAAATATGCAATTCCAGAATGAAATCATTCAACACCCAGCTGGATGTTATGACGCATTAGTAAATTCAAATGGTATTTGTCATGCATCCGGTTGGGCACCAATTGAGCAAGGAACACGCATGTATCCTGAATCCGTTCTTGCTTATGGTGCTGGCATTCCATTATATCCTGGTGATACCGGCCACTTAACTTGGAAAGCAAACGCACAGGGTTATTTCTGTGATCCTTTGGCGGCACAGCCTTTATGTGTCGATGATGGCGCAGGGCATCAAACTTGTTATAACTACAATCAAATAAAAAATCTTCCTGATGGGTGTTCAACTTATTCCAACAACTCAATGTGTACGCTTAAAAGCGAGAAATGTGTACCGGGGTGGTATGACTCAGGTACTGGGCAATGTTATATGCAAGAAAAAACGTATTCCTGTGATGAAGGCACAACAACCACTGAAACAGTAAAAAAAACCACGAACACTTGTGGAACATTACCTTGTATCGGTACGGATTGTGCGGCGGGAACTTCGGAGGTTAATGGTGATTTTGCCAAAACTTCTGCATTGTTGAATGCATTATCATTTATTGGTGCTGATAGCTCTTGCACAGGGAATGATATGTCTACTTGTAAAATATTCCCCGGTGAATTGAGAAATTGTGGCTGGGCTGTTGGCATTGCAGGGTCGTTAGCGGGAACTAATTGCTGTGAGTCTCCAAGTGCCGGTCCGAGCACAATGAGTGCCGCAATGGCGGCGTATTCAGTATTGAAACACGCAGATTGGAAAGCTATCGCAGCGAAAGCAAATACTGGAATAAACGCGGTAACTGATGGGGCATGGTCAAATGTCACTAACTCTGTGACAAGCACAGTAGAGAGCGCTTACGATTCAGCATCTAGTTATTTAGTCGATGCTTACGATTCTATTGCTGGTAATGTTGCGACATCGGCGTCTGAAAAAGCAGCCGAAGGGGTTGCTAAAGAAGCTGCTCAAGCAGGAATTATTGATCAAGCAGAACAAGCCGCAATGAAATGGGCACTAGATAATGTACCATTTGCATCGACATTTCTAGAACAGACGGCGGGAGGTAATATTGTTGCAACTCAGGCCGGGCAGATGGTGGCCAGTGCTCTCGGTGCCATCATGATTGCTTATACGGCATATCAAATTGCCGTAATGGTTGCACAAATGATTACGAAATGCAGTCAAGATGAAATGACAACTTCCAGTAAAATAGCCCAAAGAAGCTGCTTTAAAGTTGGTGGGACTTACTGTTCAAAAGATATAAGTTACGGTTTTGGTAGTGTCTGCGTAAAAGAATCACAAAAATATTGCTGCTACAGCTCAATGCTTCCTCGAATCATCATGCAACAAGCTATAAAGCAATTGCCAAATTCAGGGGCATATGATTGTTCTGGAATGACAATTGCTCAGCTTCAAACGTTGGATTGGAGCTCTATTGATTTAACTGAGTGGATTGCCGCCGCCACCCAAGAGGGCATTATACCTGACGGCGCTGAGGATTTAACGCTAGAGGCATTAACAGGAAGTGGCTCAACTATTAGTTCTGGTGACAGACAAACCACACTAGAAAGATTGGATGACCAGTATGGCACAGATAAATTGAGTAATGCAGCAGAGGCAGTGTCGACTCAAATCACACCTGATAATGTTGATTGCTCATATTTACCTCGTCCGGCTATATGTAAATTACAATAAACATTTGTATCCCAATGGGATAGTTGTATAATAGCATCAATGTAATATAAAGGAGCACGATTTTGAAAAAAATAATTGTATTGGGAACTCTGTTTTTATCGGTTTTGGCCGGATGTTCAAGTCGTTCTGCATCACCCAGTAAGCCAGAGATATTTGCTGATAAAGGTGTTTATTTTGCACAGGATAAAGAGAAATCATTAGCATCGAATTTAACAGCTTTTGCCGGTTATCCAAATCTAGTGTCAGATCACGACATGCCAACGGGATTACGTCGTGGGCTTGATTTTACTTCGGGCACCTATATCGGATTTAATGCATTCAATTCTCTTTGGGGTGCGACTGGCTTTGGGGCTTTAACAATGATTACAGGCGATGATATTGCCCCCTTAACACCATCATCTATAGTTCTTATGACGCCATTAAATCCTGGTGAACAATACAATGATCTATCCGTTGCAAAGCGGGCAGTTGAAAATAGTTTAGAGAAAATAGATGGTTCATTTTTAGCTAAAAACCCAAACAGTGCCGCTTATGAAAAAGAATTAAAAAGGCTTAAATTTTCAGAAAATAAAAGTATGAATGGTGTCGTGTGTAATGAGCCCGGTATGGCAGAAAAAATGCTTCGCCATAATGATGCGAGCTGCGGGATTGATGGTTTTAATGTTGAAGTTTATTTTGCTAGACCTGCTAACGGTAACGAGTTCCCAGAGTTAAAAGAGTTACCAAAAGCAAACTATGCAGTGCTTCTTTTAAATATCTATAGTGATTATAAATTAAGAAAAGATATTTTATGGGGAGCCTCATTTGATAGCGAAAAGAAATCATTTACTTTTGATGAATATACGTTACCTTTTGTATCTCCCGATAAATCAGGAAAGAGAATTCTGATAAAAGGTCAAGACGAAAAAACAAAGATTTTATATAAATAGCCTCATTTCAGAAGCCGCTTAATAAGCGGCTTTTTATTAAAAACACAGCCTTGTTTACCAGCTTTTCAACCAATAACTATCTCCATTCTTTTTTATGATCAATAACGGTCTAAAATCCACATGAACTTTTGAGCTGATCGGCACATCTTCGGTGTCTGGATGTATGTAAAAAATTACATTACCCACCGTTTCTACTTCTATTGGTATATAGTCAAAGCCTTTGCTTATTGCTGGGTTCGATACTCTCTTGATCTGCTGCTGCGTTATGTAGCCAGATTTACTGGGGCAATAGATTACCCCAGTATTTTTTATAAGTGCAAATAGCTGCTGTATGTTTTGAAATAGCAACATAACTATTACACCATTGAGTGGTAGGATTTTATTAGCTGATTAACCACCAGCGACACAACTATAATGGCTAAAGGCGCAACCAGTTGCGACAAGGTAGCAAAGCCCAATAATGGAACAACCAAATAAATAAGGTAAAACCAACCAGTCAGATACAAACCTTTGCGGTAAACTTTATATCTTTCAATTTTGACATTAATTGCTGTATAGCTTGATAATTTCCAATATTGAATTCCTGCGTAAACGGAAGCCAAGGCAAATGGTATGAGAAACAGCAACCAACTTAAAGAACTCACCAATCTGAAAGCAATTTGATATAACAAGATAGGCGTGTTTTCAACTATTCGATGAGATATGATCATAAATTTATTCCATACCTCTTCAAATTTATCTTGTTTTCTATTTGGATCAACTAACAATGAAGTTGACAGGAAACCATACAATTTACTATCAAACATTACTGTCTGATAAATATCATGAGATGCTTTTAATACCGGCATCCTTGCTGATTTTGGCATCACCGATACAGTATTGAATATTTCAACTTCTACATTTCTTTGGTATTCGCTTTTATCCATTGTGAATGGCATACAAAACACAACGATAAACACTAAAAACCGAACAAGATCTGCGAACGTATCCGTTTTATTACTAGAACCGCTACCACCATGACCTGAATTTTGATTTGACTGCATAATTCTTATCTCGAAATAAATGGGATTTTAATTAAACAGCTTCGGCCATCAGCGAAAGTGCAAAATGCTTGAAGTTTGGGTAGTCGGCCAATTAGATTGGCAGATACGCTATCTTCGCGAACTCGGGCGAACCGTTCGCTATAACCACCAGCAAAGTTATGATGTGACTCTTCAGTTGACGAGCGTTGAGATATTGATATTTCGCGCATATCCACGCTCACTTTCCCGAAGTTTTCAGCTACTTTCATTTTTGTTAGTGGATCACTAACCCTAGTTGATATCCAGTTATTACATAACCCAATCAATCGGTTCGCTACCGCCTCCGATGATTTAGCGACTAGGTCGGAGATGGTTTGAGTTGCTACCGTAAGCGCCATTTTGCTGGCACGGCCTTGCGCCAAGAGACTTAATAATTGTTCGCATAGTGCCGCATGGCCTTCATCGATAAAGATTGAAACTCTTCGCGTTCCAGTCATATCGGTGTTGTATCTCTGACCTGCGATAGCTGCGATATCAGCCACAATCAATTGCACCATACGTTGTGCGGTTTGTGGATCTGATAACGAATCAATGGCGATGTGTAATACACCTCCCGTGTCGAACATGGATTTTAAGTTGAGGACGGTCCGATCAGATAGCATATTATCTTCTGGTGATAACAGTTCATCCAATGGGGCGGCGGTTAGGTTTGCAAAAAGAGGCAATATTGCCGTTGTCATTTTTTGGTAGTGTTCATAAGGATGTCTAAATGCCCCCAACATTTCACTTACCGCTGTAACGGGATTATTGGTTTGGAACTTGGTTTCATAAAGATTAACCAACCCTTCAGTCCAATCACCGATCTTAGAGGCTGCATCAATTTGGCTTTTAAGTGTTTTTTTCCAATCAGGGCCGACAGTTTGTTCAAAATACCGTTCAAAAATTTTAGTGATAAAACCAGATCGTTCGGAGGTCATGTAGCGATACAGGCGTAACAGAGTTGGTTTTTCCCCGAGATAACGACAACCGATCGTTGTTCTATAAATTGAGTACCACGCGAAATCACGAAACGGGTCAGCTTTCGATGGATCGGATTGAATGCCGCTAATGCGACTCGCCAATTCACCATCACGAATGAAGTTAGCGCATGGGTCAATTGCTACTGATGTGGAACCTTTAGATGGGTGAAAGGAATAGAAAGGAATACCAAGCGTTTCACATTCTTTACGCATACCTTCTTTCCAGTCTTCATCATTTTTGGGGTCAATAGCCAAAATGATATGGCCAAGATGAATACAGGCATTGGAAAGCATTTTAATGAGGGTTGTTTTCCCTGTACCCACGTTGCCGGTGATCATGGTATGCCCGTAGGTAGTGTCTTGGCGGAGCATGATTTTTTTGGAATTACCTAAATTATAAATCCACGGATCACCGCCCATTTCTCTTGTGAACTTCATGAGATGTCGTACATACAACATGACCACCCAAGGCATGACGATATCGCCTTTGTCTGTAGACATATCGAGGATCTGATATGCGCGATTAGCGTGTTCGGCCCCCCACTCAAAACCATCTGCGAGATACGTTTCGTGAGAGTCGTCAGTGTTAATTAATTCATTGCCTTTTTTGTTACCTACACCATTTATTAATCGAAGTTCTTGTGACGAACGCTCTAATTTTGATGTGATAAACATTCTTATCTGTGTTCGAAGTATTGGGATGGATTTCACAAGATTGATGCCTGCAGCAATCAACATGAAGAAAATAATTCCAGCTAAGAAATGCCTTCCAGTTGGGGACAACACATGCCATGTGTAGTAGATCTCACCGGCCATAAAAGTCGAAGCGATAAGCCAACCGATACCAGCATTCCACTCGAAGCTTTCGCGGT
>RRZU010861167.1_pt1 | contig 32130 bp, 29 predicted proteins | sample 2165561 | NCBI WGS metagenome assembly RRZU01 (sample SAMN10456909, study PRJNA506462) | wastewater metagenome | isolation source: wastewater sludge | place: USA: Moscow, Idaho | reverse complement strand
CGCGGCCAGGCCCTGCGGCGAGGAGATGTCGACCAGGCCCTTGCCCATGGTGTGGATGATCCGCCAGCCGCCGAGGTAGGTGCCCAGCGCGATCGCGGTAGCGGCCGAGAGCTTCACCCACAGCGGGACGTAGACGTTCTGGGGGTCGACGGTCCGCGTGGCGACGAGGGCCAAGGTGATGACGCCCATCGTCTTCTGGGCGTCGTTGGTGCCGTGCGCGAGGGAGACCAGCGAGGCGGCGCCTACCTGACCCCAACGGAACCGGCGCTCGCGGAACTTGTCCTCGACCTTCTGGGTGATGATGAAGATCAACCGGGTCGCGGTCGCGGCGACGATCATCGCGATGACCGGGGACAGCAGCGACGGCAGGATCACCTTGCCGATGACGCCGTCGAGCTTGGCGCCGTCGCCGGCCCATTTCACTCCGGCGAAGCCGAGGGCACCGATGGTGCCGCCGACCAGGCCGCCGAGCAGGGCGTGCGAGGAGGAGGAGGGCAGGCCCAGCAGCCAGGTGAACAGGTTCCAGATGATGCCCCCGACGAGGCCGCCGAAGACGATGAGCAGCAGCACCGTCCCGCCATTGGCCATGAGTTCGGCCTTGGGTAGGCCCTTGGAGTCTTGGATGTTGACGACGGCGTTGCTCACGGTGAGGGCCACCTCGACCGAGAGCAGGGCGCCGACGAGGTTGAGGATCGCCGCCAGTGTGACGGCGCCCTTGGGAGAGAGGGCGCCAGTGGCGATGGAGGCCGCCATGGCGTTCCCGGTGTCATGGAAACCGTTGGTGAAGTCGAACGCAAGAGCGACGACGACGACCAAGGCCAAGATGATGGTTGCGGTGGTCACGCGCTCATGATGGGGGTGACGCGGGGGTGACGCAATGGCGAAGGTCCCCCCATCGCGCTGTGAACAACCGCTGAACGAACCTTTTGGAACGCGTTCATCTCACGTTCACATTCGGGTGCTCGGTGGGCCCCCCGGGCGGGTCCGACCCGGCTGGGTGGGTCGGGTCTGACAGGCTGGATGACATGGCTGTCGAGTGTCTCTTCTGCGCCATCGCTGCGGGTCGGCTGCCGGCTGTGCTGGTGTGGCAGGACGAGCATGTCGTGGCGTTCCTGGACACCCGGCCGGTCTTCAAAGGCCACACCCTCATCGTGCCTCGTGACCACGTGCCCACCCTCACGGACCTGCCGGCGGCCCTGCGGGATCCGTTCCTGGCGGCCGGGCAACGGGTGGCCGCCGCGATGGTCGACGGGCTCGGGGCGCAGGGCTCCTTCGTGGCGATGAACAACATCGTGAGCCAATCGGTGCCGCACCTGCATCTGCACGTCGTGCCGCGCACCAAGGGCGACGGGTTGCGTGGCTTCTTCTGGCCGCGGGTCCACTACACCGACGAGCAGGAACGCGAGGGGTATGCCGCGCGGCTACGCGCCGCCCTCACGCCGCGGTGACCCCGCCGCCGGGAAGAGCCGGCCCCGCAGCGCGAGGCTGACGTAGACCAGGCCCACCAGCACGGGCACCTCGATGAGCGGCCCGACGACGCCCGCGAGGGCCTGCCCCGACGCCACCCCGAAGGTCGCCACGGCGACCGCGATGGCCAGCTCGAAGTTGTTGCCCGCCGCCGTGAACGCCAGCGTCGTGGTCCGTTCATAGCCGAGCCCGAGGCCTCGCCCGAGCAGGACGCCGGAGCCGAACAGCAGCGCGAAGTAGGCCAGCAACGGCAGCGCGATCCGGGCGACGTCCCAGGGGCGGCTGGTGATCTGATCACCTTGCAGCGCGAAGAGCACGACGATGGTGAACAACAGGCCGTAGAGCGCCCACGGGCCGACCCGGGGCAGGAAGGATCGCTCGTATGCCGCCCGCCCCCACCGCCGTTCGCCGACGCGGCGGCTGAGGTAGCCGGCGAGCAACGGGACGCCGAGGAAGACGAGCACCGACCGGGCGATCTGCCACGGCGACACGTCGAGCGTGGCCTGCCGCAGGCCCAACCACCCGGGCAACACTGACAGGTAGAACCAGCCGAGCGCGGCGAACGCGACCACCTGGAAGATCGAGTTCAAGGCCACGAGCACGGCCGCGGCCTCTCGGTCACCGCAGGCCAGGTCGTTCCAGATGATGACCATGGCGATGCACCGGGCCAGCCCCACGATGATCAGCCCGGTCCGGTACTCGGGCAGGTCGGCCAGCAGCAGCCAGGCCAGCGCGAACATCACCGCCGGGCCGATCACCCAGTTGAGCGCGAGCGAGGCCACCAGCATCCGCCGGTCCCCGGTGACCGTGTCGAGCCGGTCGTAGCGCACCTTGGCCAGCACCGGGTACATCATCACGAGCAGGCCGAGCGCGATCGGCAGCGAGACGCCGTCGACCTCCACCGCACCGAGCGCCGTGCCGAGCCCGGGCACGAGGCGACCCAGCACGAGCCCGGCCGCCATCGCCGCCCCGATCCAGGCCGGCAGCCAGCGATCGAGGGTGGACAGTCGGGCCGTGATCGAGACCTGGGTGGGCGCCGGTGGTGCGCCGGTGGTGTTCATCGGTCCTCGCTCGGGCTGACGGGGCAGGTCGGGGTGGTGCGGTCGCACTGGCCGGCGGCCGACCGGCGCGGTGCGGTGGCTCAGCGGTTGAGCAACTCGGCGATCTCGTCGCGCTTGGGGACTCGGCCGCTGACCAGCACCTGTTCGTCGACGACGAGGCCCGGAGTGGACATGATCCCGTATGCCGCGATGTCCGGATACGCGGTGACCTTCTCGATCGTCGCGTCGAGACCGAGCCGCTCGACGGCGGCCCTGGTCTCCTTCTCCAGGTTCGCGCAGTTGCGACAGCCTGGGCCGAGGATCTTGATGTGCACGGCTGACTCCTCGTCTCTTGTGCGGTGGGTTGGTGGGTGGGTCGCGTCGGTCAGCGCACGGCGGTCACCGCGTTGACGGCGAAGCCGATGAGGATGACGCCGGCGGCGACCGAGCCGAAGTAGAGCCCCAGGAGCCGTGGCTTGAGCACCTGTTTGAGCAGGACGAACTCCGGCAGCGACAACGCGACGGTCGCCATCATGAACGACAGCACGGTGCCGGTGGCCATCCCCTTGGTCCACAGCGCCTCGGCGATGGGGACCACCCCGGCGGCGTTGGAGTAGAGCGGCACCCCGACCGCGGTGACGACGAGGACCGCGAGCGGGTTGTCCGGCCCGGCATACCGGGCCAGCAGGTCTGCGGGCACCCAGCCGTGGATGCCGGCTCCGACGGCGACGCCGAGCAGCACCCACCGCCAGACCCGCCCGACGATCTCGTGGGTCTCCTCGCGGGCGGCCTGCACCCGCTCGGGCAGGCTCGGGCGGCCGGTCCGGTGCTGCAGTCGAGCGGTGGGGGTGTCGCGGACGAAGTCGGCGACCTGGTCGTGCAGGTCGAGGCGGGAGAAGATCCAGCCGAGGGTGACCGCGAGCCCCAACCCGCAGCCCACGTATGCCGCGGTGATCCCCCACCCGAAGGACTGGCCCAGCATGACGACGGCCACCTCGTTGACCAGGGGTGAGGCGACGAGGAAGGTGAGCGTCACCGACAGCGGGATGCCGGCGGCGACGAAGCCGATGAACAGCGGGATGGAGCTGCACGAGCAGAACGGCGTGATCGCCCCGAAGAGCGCGGCCAGCCCGAGCGCGACCGGCAGTGGCTTGCCCAGCAGGTAGGCCCGCACGGTCTCCGGGCGGATCGTGGTGCGCAGCAGGCCGATGACGAAGATCATCCCGACGAGCAGCAGCAGCACCTTGGCGCTGTCGTAGAGGAAGAAGTGCACGGCGCCCGGCAGGTGCTGGGTGAGGTCGGCCCCGAGCGCGGCGGCCCCCCAGGTCCAGACCCGTTCGTTGAGCAGGTAGAGCGCCCACCAGGCAACCGCCGCGGCCGCGAGCTGCGCTGCCAGCTTCCCGTCGCCGGGGGACCAGGTCGCAGCGCCGTCCCGGTCGCGCTCGTGGCCGCGCTGGCGGGCCCGGTCGCGTCGGAGGATGGCCACCACTGCCTCCCTCCCCGGAACCGTCGGCTGCCCGGCCGTCGGCCAACCGCCGGACACCGTCATCATATCGACAGCTATCGATGTCCAGAGATGAGGCGTGTGTGACGCCTATGACCCAGGATCGACTGCGGCCACTCGCCCTGGGTGGGTGTAGGCATTGGCGCTGGTGCCCCGGCTGAAGCCGACCAGCGTGAGACCGGCCTGCTCGGCGAGCTCGACGGCCAGTGACGAGGCAGCGCCCACCGCAGCAAGCACCGGTATGCCGCCCTGCCGCGCCTTCTGCACCAGCTCGAAGGAGGCCCGGCCGCTCACCTGCAGCACCGTCCCGGCAAGCGGCAGCCGGTCGTCACGCAACGCCCAGCCGAGCACCTTGTCGACCGCGTTGTGCCGCCCGACGTCCTCACGGACGCAGAGCAGTTCCCCCGTCGCGGTGAACAATCCGGCGGCGTGCACGCCGCCGGTGCGGTCGAAGAGCGGCTGCGCAGCACGCAACCGCTCCGGCAACGCGAGTAGCACCGCCACGTCGATGAGGCCCGCAGCGGGGTCGCCCAGGCCCCATGGCGGCGCCGCCTTGAGCACCTCGTCGATCGAGGTGGTGCCGCAGATGCCGCACGCGCTCGTCGTCGTGACCTGCCGCGCGGCGGGCGGGGTCACCCCCTCGGCGAGAACGACATCGACGACGTTGAAGGTCTGGCGCCCCTGCTCGTCGGTGCCCGCGCAGTAACGCATCGTCACGATCTCTTCAGCCCGCCGCAGCACCCCCTCCCCGACGAGGAAGCCCGCGACGAGGTCGAAATCGTGCCCAGGGGTGCGCATCGTCACCGAGAGCTCGCGCGGCGGGCTGGTGCTCGGCTCACCATGGCCGCGCACTCGGATCTGCAGTGGCTCCTCGACGGCGAGCACGTCCTCGCGGGAGCGTGGGGGGGCGTCCGCGGCATACCGGATCCGCTTCGTGCGCAAGGTGACCCGGGCCATTCAGTCAGGCTAGGCGAGCGAGGAAGCGTTGTCCATGCGCGCCGGAAGTCCGAATAATGATATTGGAATCTCACTAAGAGAGACTCCGGGTGGAGTATGCCGCCATGACAGCCCAGCCCGGAGAGCGCGCGAGCGCGACCTACACGCACGGGCATGCCGAGGAGGTGCTGCGCTCCCATCGGTGGCGCACCGCTGCGAACTCGGCGGCCCACCTGGTGCCGCTGCTGCGACCTGGGCAGCGGTTGCTCGACCTGGGCAGCGGGCCGGGCACCATCACCGCCGATCTCGCCGCGCTCGTCGCGCCGGGGCCGGTCACGGCCGTGGAGATCGACGAAGACGCCGCGGGGCTGACCCGAGCCGGCCTCGCGGCCGCCGGTGTCGCCGACGCCGTGGTCGTCGTGGCCGACGCCCATGAGCTGCCTTTCGCCGACGGCAGTTTCGACGTCGCCCACGCCCATCAGGTGCTCCAGCATGTCGCCGACCCGGTGCGTGTGCTCGCCGAGCTGCGCCGGGTCACCCGCCCAGGCGGGGTGGTGGCGGTCCGCGACAGCGACTACGCCGGCTTCGCGTGGCATCCGCAGCCGCCGGGGCTGGGGGAGTGGCTCGCGGCATACCGGACCGCGGCCCGCGCCAACGGCGGCGAGCCCGACGCGGGTCGACGGCTACTGGGTTGGGCCCGGGCCGCCGGGCTGCGTGAGGTGACCGCGACATCGAGCACGTGGTGTTTCGCCGACCCCGAGGCCCGCCAGTGGTGGGCCGGGCTGTGGTGCGAGCGGATCACCGGCACCGCCCTCGGGCGGCAACTGCTGGCTGACGGGCTGGCGGATGCCCACGGGATCGCGGCCATGGTGGCGGGCTGGCAGGACTGGGCGGCCAGCCCGGACGGCTGGTTCAGCGTGCTGCACGGGGAGCTCGTGGCGCGGGTGTGACCATCGGCCGGGTCGGGGGGCCGCCGCGCGGCGCTAGCGTTGGGGGGTGCTACCCGAGCCCGGAGCAGCCCCCGAGCCCCCGCCCGCGCAGTCGCCCGCGGTGCCCGACGGGCCCGTCGGCGCCGGCGGTGACGCGCGGAAACCCTTCCTGCTGTTGGCGATCCGGCCCGAGGACGAGGCCGCCGACGATGAGTACGCGTCGCTGCTGCGTCTCGGTTCGCTCGCCGAGGCCGACTTGCGTCGGGTGCGGATGGAGCGGGGGCCGGTGCTCGCCGAGGTTGGCGACCTCGCGGCATACCGTGGGGTGATCCTCGGTGGCGGCCCCTTCCAACGCAGCGACCCGCCGGAGTGGAAGTCCCCGGTGCAGCAGCGGGTAGAGGCCGAGCTCGACCTGATCCTCGACGACGTGATCGGCCGCCAGCGGCCCTTCCTCGGGTTGTGTTACGGGATCGGCGTGCTCGGCACCCATCAGGGCGGCGTTGTCGACCGCACCCACGGCGAGCCGGTCGGGCGGCTGTCCGTAACGGTCACCGCGGCCGGGCAGGCCGACCCGCTCTTCGCCGGGCTGCCGGAGCATTTCGAAGCGTTCGGCGGGCACAAGGAGGCGCTGTCCGTGCCGCCGCCGCACGCCGTGGTGCTGGCCACCTCGGCGGCCTGCCCGGGGCAGGCCTTCCGGATCGGGCCACGTGCGTATGCCACGCAGTTCCACCCCGAGCTGGACTCGGCCGGGCTGCAGACCCGGATCGATGCCTACACCGAGCACGGCTACTTCGCCCCCGAGGAGGCCGAGGCGCTCAAAGCCCAGGCGCGCGAGCGGGAATGTGCCTGGCCGGTCGAGGTGCTGCGCCGCTTCGTGGCTATGGCCACGACCGCCGCGCCCTGATCGACGCGCAGGCCGGGTGATCGCCCGCGCGCGGCGTCGCCGGTCCACTGCGGGCGTGACGGTGCACATGAACGTGCGCTGGAGCCACGAAATGTGACCTGGGTGCACCGCCATCTGCACACTCACGCCCGGCCTCCCGCAGGCGAGGCATGGGAGCGGTTGTCCACAGAGGTGTCGGCGATGCCGTCGCTATCCCCAGCTCGTGCGCCTACTCGGGCGGGGCGGCATCGGCCGCCCGGATGATCCGTCCATGGACCTCGACGCGGAGACACGGTGGCTGATCACCCATCAGTACGGGCTCCTGTCCCGGGCCCAGGCGCGAGCGGCGGGCCGCACGCCCGACGAGCTGCGCCGGGCCGCGCGACGCTGGCGCACCGTCCTGCCCGGCGTCTGGCTGGTGACCGACCGGCCGAGAGTCACGGAGCCCAGCCGGGTGCACCGCGAGCTGGCCGGACTGCTCTACGCCGGCTCGGGCTCGATGCTGTTCGGGCTGACCGCGGCCCGGCGGCTGGGGGTGCAATCGGCCGATCCCGGTGACGTCGTGCATGTCGTCGTGCCTGCGACGCGCCGCCGCCGAGACCTGGGGTGGTTGTCGATCACGCGTAGCGCCATCCCCGACGAGGGCGTGATCCGCGGACCGCTGTGCCTCTGCGAGCCGGCCCGAGCCGTGCTCGCCGCCGCGGTGCACAGCCGGAGTGCGCAGACCGCGGCGGCGATCGGCATCGAGGCCGTGCAGCGGCGACTCGTGACGGTCGACGACTTGGTTGCCGCGGTGGCGCAACGCAATCGGCGCGACAGCGTGCTCGCGCGTCACGCCCTGGATGCGGCGACGACAGGGGCGTGGTCTCGGCCGGAAGCCACCTTGCTGGCTGCGCTGGCGAGATCGCGGGTGTTGCCGCCGGCCTGGCCGAACCCGCTGCTGTCCCACGCCGGGCACCCGCTGCTGAGCCCGGACGCGTGGTTCGACGACGTCGCCATGGCCGTGATGGTCCACTCGCGGCGCTATCACAGCGGCGACCCGACCGAGCGAGGCGGTCGCGGCCGTCCCGACGACTGGGACGCCACCGTCGAGCGCGACGGGCAGCTCACCGCGGCCGGGGTCGTCGTCGTCGGCGTGACGCCCGCCCGCATCTACCGCGACATCACCAGCGTGCTCGCGCGGGTGGAGCAGACCTACCTCACCGCCCGCCTGCGGCCGCGACCGGCGATCGTCGCCCGCCGCCGCAGTGTGCTGCGTTCCGGGTGATGAGCGACTTCGCTCCGGTGGCCATGCTCGGCCGGGGTGCCGGCAACCGGGCGTGAACGTGCACATGACGGAGCGCCCACACCGCTTTTCGTGGTCCACGCGCACGTCCATCAGCACCGTCATCCCCGCCCGGGCGCGACCGTGCGCATGACGGTGCCCCGAGGCAAGCGGTGCCCCGAGGCAATCGCGGGCGCGCCCGTGGGGCTGAACGGGCGGGTGCCTAGGCCTCTCAGGCAAGCAGCTGCCGCAGCCACCGGTCGGCGTCGGAGCCGACCGGGTCGCCCAGATCGGCGATGAACACCACCGCAGCGCGGCGCGCCGGGTCGGCGTCGAGTACGGCGCGCACCGCCCGCCAGGCCCGCAGGTTGGGGTGGTCCACGGTGCGGCACGCTTCGGCGGGCGCCAATGCCTCGATGGCCGCCGTGAGCTGGGCGAGGGACAGCTCGATGGTCGCGGTCGAGCCGTCATGACCGAGCAAACCCGCCAGCACGACGGCAGGCAGCCCATGGCGGCCGCCTGGAGCGTTGACGTGCGGGAAGTCCCAACCCACGGGCCCGGCGCTGCCCACGGCATACGCGATCGGGCTCTGCCAGCCCGGGATGAGGCCGGCGAGCTCCTGCTTGAGCGCAGCCAACCCTGCCTCGGTGCTCCAGTCGGGATCCGCCACCTGCCCAGGGTAGGGGCCACGAGCCGCCCGGGGAGCGGGCGGCATACCGGCTCGTTTGCACTCTCCCGGTGAGAGTGCCAATAATGGCGTTAGCACTCTCCACGTGAGAGTGATAACCGACTGGTCACCTGGCGAGGTGCGGCGGCCTGGCGCGGCAAGGAGCGCCGGTATGCCGCGCCGTCCGTCGCGGGCGCCGCGTGACCGCCACCTTCGATTCGTGTGGGAGGAACCCCCCGAATGGCCAAGATCATCGCGTTCGACGAAGAGGCCCGCCGTGGCCTCGAGCGGGGCATGAACATCCTCGCCGACGCCGTCAAGGTCACCCTCGGCCCCAAGGGCCGCAACGTCGTGCTGGAGAAGAAGTGGGGCGCCCCCACGATCACCAACGACGGCGTCTCGATCGCCAAGGAGATCGAACTCGAGGACCCCTTCGAGAAGATCGGCGCCGAGCTGGTCAAGGAGGTCGCCAAGAAGACCGACGACGTCGCCGGTGACGGCACGACGACCGCCACGGTCATCGCCCAGGCCATGGTCAAGGAGGGCCTGCGCAACGTGGCCGCCGGCGCCAACCCGATGGCCCTCAAGCGGGGCATCGAGAAGGCCACCGACGCCGTCGTCAAGGCGCTGCTGGAGCAGGCCATCGACGTCGAGACCAAGGAGCAGATCGCCTCGACCGCCTCCATCTCGGCCGCCGACGAGGAGATCGGCGCCAAGATCGCCGAGGCCATGGACAAGGTCGGCAAGGAAGGCGTCATCACCGTCGAGGACTCCAACACGATGGGCTTGGAGCTCGAGCTCACCGAGGGGATGCGCTTCGACAAGGGCTACATCAGCCACTACTTCGTCACCGACACCGAGCGGATGGAGGCCGTCCTCGAGGACGCCTACGTGCTCGTGGCCAACTCCAAGATCAGCTCGGTCAAGGACCTGCTGCCGCTGCTGGAGAAAGTCATGCAGTCGGGCAAGCCGCTGCTCATCATCGCCGAGGATGTCGACGGGGAGGCGCTGGCCACCCTCGTGGTCAACAAGATCCGTGGCACCTTCAAGTCGGTCGCGGTCAAGGCGCCCGGCTTCGGTGACCGCCGCAAGGCCATGCTCGGCGACATCGCGATCCTCACCGGTGGTCAGGTCATCTCCGAGGAGGTCGGGCTCAAGCTCGACTCGGCCGACCTCGACCTGCTCGGCCGGGCCCGCAAGGTCGTCGTCACCAAGGACGACACGACGATCGTCGAGGCCTCCGACGACCGCGCCGCCATCGAGGGCCGGATCGCCCAGATCAAGGCCGAGATCGAGAAGTCGGACAGCGACTACGACCGCGAGAAGCTGCAGGAGCGCCTGGCGAAGCTGGCCGGCGGCGTCGCCGTCATCAAGGCCGGCGCGGCCACCGAGGTCGAGCTCAAGGAGCGCAAGCACCGCATCGAGGACGCCGTGCGCAACGCCAAGGCAGCCGTCGAGGAGGGCATCGTCGCCGGTGGTGGGGTCGCCCTCATCCAGGCCGCGAAGGTCGCCTTCGACGGGCTCGACGTCACCGGTGACGAGGCCACCGGCGCGAACATCGTCAAGGTCGCCATCGAGGCCCCGCTCAAGCAGATCGCCATCAACGCCGGTCTCGAAGGCGGCGTCGTGGCCGAGAAGGTGCGCAACCTCGACAAGGGCATGGGCCTCAACGCCGCCACCGGCGACTACGAGGACCTCGTCAAGGCCGGCATCATCGACCCGGTCAAGGTGACCCGCTCGGCCCTGCAGAACGCCGCGTCGATCGCGGCGCTCTTCCTCACCACCGAGGCAGTCATCGCCGACAAGCCGGAGAAGGCGGCCCCGCCGATGCCAGGCGGCGACGGCGGCATGGGCGGAATGGACTTCTGACCAATGCCGTGAGCGGCCGCTGAGCCGCCCACGAGTCGGAGCATGACGACCCCGGCATACCACCTGGTATGCCGGGGTCGCTGCGTCTGATGGGGTCGCTGCGGCCCCGATCAGGCACGAGTGGACAGATACCTGACAGTTCGGGGCCGAAGCCTCGGCAGCGTGCGCAGCGCTGCCGACGATGGCCTCGGGGTGCCGCGGGGGCACCGCCTGTCGGAGGTCTCCCTTGTCCACGCCTGCGCTCGACCCTGCCCTCATCGACATCGTCTGGTGGGGCACCCGCGACCTGCGGGTGTCGGTGCACCGCGCTCGGGGCGGGCGAGGATGCCCGTCGCCCCGCGCGCCCTACGGCCTGCATGACCCGTTGGCCCGCCGCCTGCATCCGCGGTGCTGGGATGACGGGTGCCTGGGTGTGCTGCACCAGGTCTACGCGCTCACCATCGAACGGCTCGACGGCGGCACGCGAGCCGCGCCGGTGACGACGAGGGCGGCATACGCGCGCCGGGTCGTCGAGACCGTCCAGGTGGACCTGGCCCGTCGGGAACGCGTGCGTCGTGGTCTGCCGGCCAAACCCACGCGCAACGACGGGGTGCCGGGGCGGGTGAATACGGCTCTGCTGCAGGGCAATCCGGATCCGGTCCGAGCGGCGTGGTTGGTCACGCTGTTCCGGCTGCTGCGGTCCTGGGTATGCCGCGTGGACCGGGTCACGCTCGACTGGCCGGTCGAGGCGTGGGCGGCGCAGAAGAGCGCCGCGGACGGCCGGACCCGCCGGCCCGGGTCGTCGGAGACGACCGCCGAGATCCGCGCGGATGTCGCGGAGGTCCTGCAGGTCGCGGAGCGCGTGGCCGGCTCACGCTGGGTCAACGACACGCTGCGGGCGCCGTTGGGCACCGTCGTGCTGCCCTGGCCGGCGTGGGAGCCGGCTCCGGCGATGCCCGGCGCGGACGTGCCGACGAATGCCGAATGGTCGATCCTCGTGCAGCGGTATGCCGCGTGGCGGGCCACCGGAGCCGGCCCCGAGGCGGCCTTGCACGAGGCCTGCCGCAGCGTCTTCGGGGTGTCTCCGGCCGGCGACGTGAGTGACCTCGTGGCCGATCTCGAGTCGTTGGCGGTGCCGCCTCGACGAAAGCCCGGCGATCAATCCGTCGACCAGGCCCACCCGATGCCATAGGCCAGACCCCGACGCACGGAGGGCCAGGACGCGCGCAGGACACCGTCTGTCGGGTCCAGTGTGGGGGCCAGGGCCACGCCGTCCTCCATGGCCGGTGGGGGCACGCCGTCATAGCGCCAGGCCCGGGCGATCACCGGTCGGTCCCCGACATGCACTTCGGCGGTGAACCGGCGGGTGCGTCGCACCGGCACGAAGGCGTTGTAGGGCTTGATGAATTCGCGCGAGGGCACGGTGACCGAGACACCCACGCGATGGATGTCGCCCACCGAGAGCTCACGCCCCAGCTCGAGCTTCAATCGCCAGGTGCTCGGCGAGATGCGCGAGAGTTCGGTGACCTCGCCACCCTCGGTGGCGGTGACGGCGAGTTCGTCGTCGGCCAACAACCGATGCGGCGACACGATGCTGAGGGTCTCGCAGATCGCGTCGACACCGGCCAAGGTGACCCGGATATCCCGGACGCCGATGAACCGCGGCCGGTCCTCGTCGAGCCGGGCAATGGACAACAGCCGTTCGACGAACCAGCCACGGACCGCGAAAGGGTTCTCGTCCGGAGGCACCGGCGAAAGGCGATCGAGGCGATCCGCCACGAGCGCACAGGCCTGCCGGACGCGGCGTTGGATGGTGCGCTCCGAGACCCCGCGTTCCAGCGCGAGCCGGGTGATCCGCCCGGTCAGAAAGGGCTGGGGGTCGGTCACGCCGGTGGCGCCGAGGAAGATCTCGGCCAGGTCGGGGGGCAGTTCGGCGGCGCAGGCGCGCATCCAGCGGTGGACGACGATCGCGGAGCGGGACGACTCCGGGTCGGCATCGGCGAAGACGACAGCCGACAATTGCGGTCCGAGCCGGGAGCCCACGCGATCGGCGTTGACGCCGCGCCCTTTGAGCAACTCGCCGAGTTCTTCGGCCAGTTGGCTGACGCGCTCCCCCATGGCAGTGATCCTCCGCGAGATCCTCCGCGAGATGTGCACTGCCACCCTATCGGTGCTGGCCACGATTCCTGGAAACGGGCGCCGGTTGCTCACCGGCGCCCGCGCTGACGATCGGACCGAAAGTCAGCAGCCCCACATGAGTGGGGTGAACCAACCGAACAGCTGCTTCCAGACGGATTGGTCCTGAGAACTGCAATGCCACTGCATGGTGCCCTCCTTTCGCCTCGAGATGGGTGGGGTCCGGGAATCACCGGTCTCGATGGCCGCGGGAGGCGGCGCGCTGGCTCGTGGTCGGGGTGGGTCGGTCCGGCAGCGGCCAGGGCAGGTAGCCGTCCTCGATGGCGCGCAGTAACAGGCCGGCCCGCCCCGCGGCCGGGCGACCTGCGGCGACGTACTTGGCCCGCAGCCGCTCCAGATGGGTGCGGGCGGTCTCCACGCCGATGCGCATGTCAGCCGCGCATTCGGCCAAGGTCCGGCCTTGGGCGTAGTGGGTCAGCAGCCGCCGCTCGTTGGGCCCGAGCTGGGGCACCCGGGGCACGGGAGGGGATTTCGGGGCGGGGTCGTGCGCGATCGCCCACAGCCGCTCGCGGAGGTCCTCGGGGGCGGCCCGCAGGTCGAGCACCGCGGTCGCTCCAGCGCTCAAGGCGACGAGACCGAGGTGGCGGGCGTGCGGTGCCACGAGCACGCAGACCCTTGACCACGTCGACAGCTCGGTGATGCACCGGCGGTGGTGGTCGGCGCCGCGCTGACACTCGACGTCGGCGCTGACGAGGATGAGGTGCACGTCGTGGTCGGCGGCCGCCCGCAACTGGGTGCAGGACTCCGTGAGGGTCACGGCCGCCCAGCCGCCGGCCAGCACGCTGGTGCGCAAGCCGACGCGGATCACTGCCGAGCTCTCCCCGACGAGCACGTGCAGGGGGCGCACCGCGGGTGGGGCCGTCGATCCGGATCTACGAGGGGTCACGCTCTGCTGTTGACGGACGACGGCCGGCCGGGCCGATGCGAACTGCTGGCTTGTGCGTCACCGGCCGGGCGAGCGCCGTTCACCCGGGCCACCTAGAGTCAGGCCATGAGGCGGGCCGTCCTGTTGCTCTTCCCGACGCGCTGGCGTCGGCGACACGGCGCCGAGTACTCCCGACTGCTCGCCGACTCGCCGCTCACGCTTGGGGTGCTCACCTCGGTCGGCGAGGCGGCCTGGGCGGCGCGGCGCCAGGAGGCCCGACGGCTCGGCCCGTCGGCCGGGCGGGCGGGGGTGTTGCTCGCGGTGACCCTCGTGCTGCTCTTCTGCTTCTTCGGGGGCTGGAGCGAGATCCACCGGCAGCGTGATATCGACCTGCAGTGGCGCATCGTGCAGCTGAGCACCCTCGGGTATGCGCTGATCGGGGTGCTGCTGCATCGGCTCGGCCGACGGTGGGTGGGCGGGTTGACCGCCGCCTTCGCCGCACTGGCGTGGGCCAGTCAGATGTCGATCATCGTGCCGGGCTGGACCCAGTCGAGCGCGGCCCTGCAGGTATCGCTGGTGTGGTTCCTCGCCCTGCCGTGTTGGTGCGCCTGGGTGACCGTCGGGGGCCTGCGAGGGTTGCAGGAGACCCTGTCGATCCGCTGAGCCCGCCCTGCTGCCGCCTGCGGTGCGGGCGGTCCGGGGCCACTAGGGTCACGCCATGACGGTGTGGATCGATCGGCCGATCTGGGCTGGGCACGGCACGGTCTTCGCGCACCTGGTCAGCGACACGGCCTACGAGGAGTTGCATGCGGTCGCGGGCACGGCCGGGCTGCCGGCGCGGGCCTTCGACGGTGATCATTACGACGTGCCCGAGCGCTGGTATGCCGCGGCGCTCGCGGCCGGTGCCCACGCCACGACCGGGGCGGACCTGGTGCGTCGCCTCAACGCCAGCGGGCTGAGGCTACGGAAACGCCGGGGCGACAAAGGAATCCGCCGCTGGGTGGGTGTGGACGTCGGCGAAGGGTATGCCGCGGACATCGATCTCGTCGCGTCGGCGCGTCCGGCGGCTGACCGGGGGACGGGTGCAGCGGCAACGGTTGTGCGGGATGCGGGCGGGAGCTTCCTCGTCGTGCACTCGACCCGCCGCTCCACCTGGGACTGCCCTGGTGGCCGTCGGGAGCCTGGCGAGAGTGTGGATGATTGTGCGCGTAGGGAGTTGGCCGAGGAGTCGGGGCTGCGAATCGCGGGGTCGGCGTTGCAGCCGTGCGGCTACGAGCGGATCACGATCGCCGATCCGGGGCACTGGGCCGCGGACCGGCCGCTCGTGCAGGTCTATCGCACCGAGGTGCCGGCCCGGCGCCCGGTCGTGACCGCCGGCGACGACACGGACGGTGCGCGGTGGGTGACTCCGACCGAGTTCCGGGGACTGTGCGCCGGGTTGTTCTGGTGGCCGTTGGCCGCGCACCTGTTCGGCCTCGACCACGTCGAGACCTGACCGGCCGGCGGCGGGGCGACCGTGCGTCGCGTCGCCGCCGCCGCTCGGCAGGCGGAGTGCTCAGGTGGCGAAGAGGCTGCGCACGGAGTTCTCGGTGGACTCATAGCTCGTGCCGGCCTTGGCGGTGAGCTGACCGACCGCGGCCAGACTCTCGCGCACCTGGGTCTGCAGGCCGCGCCACCGGGTCATGAGGTGCTGGAAGTCGGCGGCGGCGCCGCCGCGCCAGGCGCCGGCTTCGAGGGACTGGATCTTGCCCATCATCGCGGCGACCGACGACTCGATCTCACCCGCGATGCGGGTGATGTCGGTCGAGGTGGCGCGGATCTGTTCGGTGTCGACGGTGAACGGCATGGTGCTCTCCTGGGGTGGGCTGCGAGTGACTCGCGGGGGTCGAACGGGACAGCCGTCACCGTAGATCGGCTCGCCGCCGGACCTCGGAAGTTATCCACAGGCCAGCGGGGCAGCGCTTGGGAAGGACCGGTCAGTTGGCCAGGTAAGGCGGTCAGCCGGCCAGGAAGGGGATCAGCTCTTTCCAGTGCCGTTCGGTGGCGGCGGCGTCGAACGCCGGCAGATCGCTCATGGTGAAGCCGTGCTGGGCGCCCGGGTAGGGGCCGGCGTGCACGGTCCGGCCGGCGGCGCGGGCGGCGTCGGTGAAGACCCGTTGCTGGTCGGGGTTCATCGAGGCGTCCTCGTCGGCGTAGCGGAACAGCAGCCGGGCCCGCACCGCCGGCAGCAGCAGGTGCGGGCTGTCGTCGCCTTCGGTGACCAGCCCACCGGGGTGGAAGGCAGCCACGGCCGCGATCGACTCCGGGCATTGGGCGGCGAGCGAGAGCCCGAGCCGGCCGCCCATGCAATAGCCGACGACCCGAGCCGGTGCATCGGTGACCGGGGCCAACTCGGCTCGGGTGCTCAACTGCTGCAGGTATGCCGGGCCGTCGGCCACCCAGTCGGGGCCGGTCAGCGCACCGAACAGCTCGCCGAAGCGAGCCATCCGCTCGTCGCGGCGCTCGGCGCTCAGCAGGGCGGGGTCGACGAGCGGCTGGCGCCCGGCGCGGTAGAAGACGTTCGGGGCGAGCACGGCATACCCATGGCTGGCGACCCGGGCCACCATGTGCCGGATGCGTGGTCGCAGGCCGATCGCGTCCATGATGAACAGCACTGGGGGGCAGGGGCGTTCGTCGCGAGGCCGGGCGACGATGGCGTCACAGACGCCGTCCGGCATGGGCAGGTCGAGCGTGTCGACCCGCACCGGCAGTCCGTCGATGCTCATCAGGTGGCCTCCAGATCGGGTGCGGCGAGTCGGGCCAGCTCGCGCTCGAGGTTGCCCCGGGCGGGTGGCTCCCATTCGGCGTGGGCGAAGTCGGTGCGGTAGATCCGTTCCCGTTCGGCGAAGCCGCGCAGCAGCGCAGCTCGCCCGAATCGGTAGGCCACCTCGGGCACGTGCGCGTACTCCGCACGCACCTGCCGGCAGTAGTCGTCGAACCGCGAGTCGGGTGCGGAGAGGATCCACAGGTCGGCGTCGTGGAACGCCGACTCGATGGGCCGCGGTGGGCCGACCGTGCTCTCGTGGCCCGCCGTCATGAGCACGAGTTCTTCGACGGTGTCGACGTCGTCGGCGTCGAGGTCGAGCTCGCCGAGCACCGCCCGCGCCAGTAGGGCGCTCTCGCTCTCGTTGGCGCCGGAGACTGCTTTCGGGTCGTAGATCGCGTCGTGCAGCCACGCGGCGACCCGGGCCAGGGTCGCCTCGCGCGCGTCGAGCTCGCCCGCGTCTTCGAGCTCTTCGAGGGCCCAGAACATCTCGACGAGGTGTTGAGTGCCGTGGTAGTGGCGTTGCGCCTCGCCCCAGCGCGCGAGCAGGTCGGCGCCCGCGGCATACACCGCGCCCTCGAAGACGTCGCCGGCGAGCGCCGTGATGTCCTGGCTCCACCACGTGATGAGCGCCGGCATGGCAGCGATTGTCGCAGAAGCTCAGCCGCGCAGGGGGGTCGGCAGGTCCTCGGCGTGCAGGACGTGCAGCGCCGAGACGGCCCGGGTGAGCACGACGTAGAGCCGGCGCAGCCCGGTGCGCTCGTCGGGCTCGGCGGCCGCGATGGCGGCCGGCTCGACGACGATGACCCGGTCGAATTCGAGACCCTTGGCGACGGTCGCCGGCACCAGGTCGATCTGGTGCTCGACGTCGCCCCGGTCGGCGCCGAGCACCCCGTGCCCGACGCCGGCCTTGGTCAGGGCGCGCGAGTATGCCGCGACCTCCCGGTCCGCGACGATCACCCCCACAGTGCCCGGTTCGGTGGCGCTCGCCGTGGTTGCCGCGACCACGGCGGCGGTGAGCCGGCCGGCGGGCACCTGCTCGACGAGCAGCCGGCCCGGGTTGTCACGCACCGACTGCGGGGTGCCCAGGCCGGGGGCCATGTGCGGCAACAGCCTTGCCGCATAGTCGATGACGAGGGCCGGCACCCGGAAGCCGCGGTCGAGCACGTCGATGTGCGCGTCGGGTTTGCCGAGGAAGCTGAGGGCGTCCGGCCAGGACTGGGTGGCCCACGGGGTGGTGCCCTGGGCGATGTCGCCGAGCACCGTCGCCGACCCGGTGGAGCACCGTCGCCCGACCGCGCGCAACTGCATGGGGGAGAGGTCCTGGGCCTCGTCGAGGATGACGTGGCCCAGGCTGGGGGTGCGCTCGACGAGGTCGGCCAACTCGTCGAGCAACACCTGGTCGGCGGCCGACCAGCGGGCGCCGGCCTTGCTGCGGGGAGGGTTGTCCCAGATCAGCAGGTGCTGCTCCTGGGCGGTCAACACGCCATCGGCATGCGAGGCGAGCCAGGCCGGGTCGGACAGCAGCCGAGCGAGCACCGCCTTGGCGTCGATGGCCGGCCACAGCGACGCGGCATAGGAGCGCACCGGCGCGGACCGCGCGATGGCGTCGTGCACGCGGTCGTCGGGGGAGTCGCCTGCGCGCTCCATCTCGACGAGCACGAGATGGGCCAGGCGATGCGGCAGCATGGCCCGCGCCGCGCCGTATCGCACACCACGAGAACGCAGTTCGTCGACCACGTCACGGACGGCGTAGGCCGGCACCCGCCATTTGCGCGCTCCCCGCGGCACGATGAGAGGTTCCTCGACCTGCGCCACGTGCGCCCACACGGCTCGGTGCAGCACCTGCGCCATCCGGGTATCCCCTTTGAGGACAGCGGTATCGGTGCGATCGATGCCACGGGGAGCGGTCGACGAGACGAGCCCGGCGGCGGTCGAGTGCGCCACCTCGACCTCGCCCAGCGCCGGAAGCACGGCCCCGATGTGATCGAGGAAGGCGGTGTTCGGCCCGACGACGAGCACCCCCGCGCGCGACAACCGGTCCCGGTGGGCATAAAGCAGCCAGGCCGCCCGGTGCAGACCGACCGCGGTCTTGCCGGTTCCCGGGGCGCCCTGCACACAGATGGTCCGGGAGATGTCGGAGCGCACGATCTCGTCCTGCTCCGGTTGGATCGTCGCGACGATGTCGCGCATCGGGCCGACCCTGGGGCGCTCGATCTCGGCCTGCAGGATGGCGCTGCGGGCGTCCTGCTCATGGGCATCCTGCAGGTGCTCGTCCTCGTATGCCGTGAGCCTGCCCCGGTCCACCCCGAAGCGTCGCCGTCGCCGGACGTCCATCGGCCGGGCCCGGCTGGCCCGGTAGAAGGCCGCCGACAGCGGCGCTCGCCAGTCGATGACCACCGGGTCACCGTGCTCGTCGTTGATGTGCCGGCGCCCGACATACCAGCGTTGGGCTCCCTCGACCACGTGGTCGAGGTCGAGCCGGCCGAAGAAGAGGGTCGACTCGGGGTCGTCCGCCAAGGTGGCCAGGCGGGCGTGCAGGGTGAGCGCGAGGAACTCGGTCGACACCTTGTCGCCGCCGATGGCGCTGTCCCGCAAGGCTTCCGTCTTGCGGCGCATCCGAGTCAGCTCGGCCCGGGCCCGGCGCAGGTGGGCCTGCTCGCGAGCCAGCTCCGGGTCGGTGCGCGGTGGCCGGCCGGGATCAGGAGGGTGGTCGGTCGTGGGCATGGCAGGACACCTCCGGCGAGATGGGGGAGACGGTTGTCTACCCCCATCCGCCGGTGCGCGTCAAGCCAATTACGACACCAGGGTCAGGGCGCTTTGCGCGGTGCGGGTGTCCATGTTGCGCCCGCGGTTCTGGTGGTCGTCGATCTCGGCGGCGCAGCCGATCATCCGGCCGAGCAGGAAGGCCGTGAACGCGGCGTTGGACAACTGCTCCTCGCCGATCTCGCCGGTGCGGTACTTCGACCAGACCATCCGCAGCAACAGAGTGGCGATGAGCGCGTCGACGTTGACCGCGAAGACGTTCTTCGTCGCACCCTCGTCGTGCAGGGCGACGACGAGGTGTCGGTAGTAGTCGTGGAAGACGTTGTACTGCCCGCGCTCGGCCATGACCTGCCGGACGTATTCCTCACGAGGGTCGACGTTGACCGGCTTGCCCTTGAACACCGGGTGGTTGATGCACGGGATGGTGTCGGCCTTGAGCGCGCCGGCCTCCTTGGTGCGCACCTTGGTCACCGCGTATTCCGCGGCATACGCGTGGGTCATCGCGGTGAGGTCCAGGCCGTGGTTCGGGTCGCCGGGGTCGTCGAGGTCGAAGCCGCGGAAGCGCTTGAGCAGGAAGGCGATCCCCTCGAAGCCGTTGCCGCCGTGGGCGAAGCCGGCGTGGGTGAGGAAGCCCATCATCGCCTTGTTCAGCTGCACCCGGTCGGGGGTCTGCGGGCCGTCGGCCGAGACCGCGCCCTTGGCGCCCTGGGCGGTGATCGCCCCGGGGCCGTTGGTGAGCAGCAGCCCGATGAGCATCTGGAAGTCGGCCAGGGACTGATCGTCGGGCACCTGGCCCAGTAAGGCGGCCGCGGCCAGCTCGGTCATCGTCGCCGAGTTGATGATCTCCTCGCGCGAGCGGCCGGCGAAACGGCCCGGCTCGTGCGCGCCGTCGGGGGCGACGGCGCCGATGATCGTCGCGAACAGCTGCATCCACCAAGGGAGTTCCTCGGCGGTGGTGCGGGTGATCTGCTTGTCCATCAGCGCCCGCCAGGCGAGCGTCAGGGTGGTCGCCGCGAGGGCCCCACCGACCGTGGGGTGACCGCCGAGACTGCGTAGCCACCGGGCGAACACCGACTCGACGCCGCGGGCCTCAATGCCGGCGAGGATGGCCTCGGCCAGTGGGTCGGGCTCGGGGCCGGTGATGAGCGCGCGGGTGGCGTCGGAGGGCACGATCCCGCTGGTGTCGTATGCCGCGTCGCACGCCTCGCGCAGCCCGCTGTGCGCGAAGAGGTCGATGATCTCGATGCTCGCGTTGCGGGCGTCTCGTGAGCGGGTCGGCCCGGACATCGCGCAGGCCGCGGCGGCCACGGTGTTCGGGGTGTTGCCCGCCAGGCGCGCCGCCTGGGCCGCGGTCAGCTCGGGGCTGCCGTGCAGGCAGACGAGCGAACCGACAGCGATGTCGACGAGGGCCTCATCGGTCGGAGTTGCGCTGCGCCCCAACAGGGCCAGCACGACGTTGGCCTCGAGCGAGTGGCGGGCGGCGGTGAGCACCGAGACGCCCCGCAGGTGCGACACCTGGGTCTTGGGGTCCATGAAGGAGACCGCCGACGCGTCCTTCATGGCCTGGCGCGGAGGCACCGAACCGATCTGCTCGTCGAGGGACTTGATCTGCTCGTCGTAGGGCGGCATCGCGACGGTGATCGGCATGTCGAGCTCGGCCGGCAGGGTGAGCCGCCGGTTGCTGCCGAACCAGGCCTTCATCGCCAGGCTGCCTTCGGGGGCGAAGTCCGGCTGCACCCCGTGCTTGCCCATGACCGCGCTGAGCGCCTCGGGGATGTGGGCGATGTTCGTGACGACGGCGCCCCATTGGGAGAAGACGGGGTTGTCCGGGGTGTAGATGTCATCGACGCCGAACTTGTCCATGAACCAGCGTTCCTTGGCGGCGGCGTCGTCGCCGCTGCCGCCCATGGCGCCGGCGTGGCCGACGGCCCGGGTCAGCCGGCTCTTCCAGCGGCCGACGACGCAGGCGACGATCGGCTTGGTGAACTTCGCATCGAGCTCGTAGTAGCCGCCCGGCTCGACGTAGAGGACGGCGGCCTTGCTGCGCGCGTCGTTGGCGAGGGCGTAGGCGAATTCCGGTGCGGCGTAGTGGATGTAGACATCCTTGCCACTGGAGATGAGGGTCGTCGTGCCCCAGCCGCCCATCCGCAGGTAGGTGGCGATCGTCGTGGTGAAGTTGCCGGAGTTCGACAGCAATGCGATCGAGCCCTTGCGCAGCGCCTCGCTCGGGGTGTTGCCGCCGAGAGCGCCACCGATCCGCACGTGGTTCCACGAGTCGGCGACACCGAGGCTGTTGGCCCCGAAGATGTCGATGCCGTTGCTCTGGCCCATCGCCCGGATCTCGCGGGCGTCGTGCACCGCGATCTTCTCGGTGACGATGAAGATCTTCTCCAGCTCCGGGTTGACCCGGATCAGCTCGGCCACGCCGTGGCGGGCCGCGGCCGGCGGCAGGTAGACGACGCCGCAGTTGAAACGGTGCCCGGCGGCCAGGCCGGCCGCGACGTTGTCATAGACCGGTATGCCGCCCAGCGGCGTCTCCAGGGTGCGCCCCCCACGCCCGGGTGAGGTGCCGAAGACGACGTTGCCGCCGGAGTAGTGGTGGCTGACGGGGGTGACGTCCTTGCTCTCACCACCGAGGATGTTGAGCACGCACACCCGGTCTTCCGTGGTGGCGATCTGGTCGAGCGAGCTCACCCCGACGTAGAACTTGAACTGCCCGAGACCCTTCTTGTACATGGATATTCGTCCTGTCCTTGAGCCGTAGGCAGAGTCAGTGGGCCTGCAGGGCGGCGACCTGCTCGCGGCCACCGGCCTTCATCCAGGCGTCGGCGGCGCGGGCGTAGTTGATGACCTCGCTCATGTCAGAGTCGAAGCCGAACATCCGGTAGGGGATCTGCAGCGCGTCGAAGGTGTCGCGCAGCACGCCCATGCCGCGGATGAGGTTGGGGCCGCCGCGGCCGACCACGGCATACAGCGGCGTGGGGCCGTGCTGAGCGAAGTAGGCGCGCAGCGCGTCGGCCATGGCCCGGAAGGTCTCGTAGATGTCGGTGTTGTTGGCCTTGCCGCCGATGATGAACAACACGTTGGTCTGCGGCAGCCAGTAGTCGTAGCAGATCCGGGAGAGGTCACGCATCTTCGCGTAGGGCGGGTTGCCGCCGAAGTCGGAGGAGAAGATCGCGTCGTCGCCGAGCATCTCGGAGACCAGCGAGTTCGCGCCGCCGCCGAAGGTCGGAGCCAGGATGGTGCCCTTCGGGTTGACGACGTATACGTCGGATTGGCCCTGGTACGTGCGCAATTGGTTGACCTCGTGCTCGAAGTCGGAGTAGTTCTCCGAGAAGAGCGAGCGGGGCAGGCCGAGCCGCTCGACCCGCGGGTCGTCACGGTCGAAGCCGCACTTGAAGTCACAGGCGACCGGGGTGAAGCGGCCGCCGCCGTCGTCACGCATCCGGATCGGGTTGAGCTCCAGCGTGGTCATCCCGAAGTCGTGGAAGAGCTCCCACAACGGGGGCAGGAACTGCACCAGCGGGGAGACGATCTCGCGCGGGGCGCCGAGCTTGAAGAGTGCGTTGGAGACGATGAATGCCTTCAGCCCCGTGAGGGATTCGAAGGGCACCTGGGCGATCTGGGTCTTGTCGAGCTCTTCGATGGCGACGCCGCCGTGGTGGGTCAGGGTCATCGTCGGCGCGCGGAAGTGCGTCGAGTCGGTGATCGAGAAGTAGACCTCGTGCTCCGCGGGCACCAGCGCTTCGTAGGTCACTCCGTTGGACTTGGCGACGGTGTGCCCGATGCGGTGCTCGACGAAGTAGAGCCGCTCCTTCTCCGCCAAGGCGGTGGAGAGGTCCTTCGCGCGACCGATGAGGCCGGACTTGCCCTTCTTCCCGATACCGCCCTTGAAGACCGGCTTGATGAGGATCTCGCCGTGCCGTTGGATGAGATCCTTGATCTCGTTCTCCGAAGCGGCCGGGCCGAGGATCTCCGGCGTCGGGAAACCTGCGAAACGGAGCATCGTCGCTCCGTGCAGCAGCCCGGTGACATTCATGGGGTCTCCAGTTTCGTCTGAGGCGGTGCCGACACTCAGGGTAGGGCTGGTGACGCTTCCACGTCGTGGACGAAGGTCCTCGCTACCGTCCGGTCACCTGCCAGCGCGGTGGCGGGTTCGTCCACACCGGGCAGGCGTCGCGTGCGGTCAGGCGATGCGTAGCGGGCGGCGGACGACGGGCGTCGGGCGAGGGTGGCACCGCGGTGGGATAGCGCCCATGAGGTCGTCGGAGGTAGTGCTGGCACGCGCCCTATGGCGACGTCACGGACGCTTTCCCAGCGCGGTCGCAGCAGAACCTGGGATCGTCAGGCCGAGGACGGCGCGATGATGTCGATGTCGCCGGAGCGGGTCGTCACGAACACCTTCCGGGCGGCGCCCGGATCGTTGGATACGGCGACGTTGCGATGTCCAGTGCGGGTCTCGGCCCGCACGTCGTATGCCGCCCCGGTCGGCAGTCGCACCTGGGCGTCACCGGAAGTCGTCGTGACACGCACGCCGGCATCACCCGCGGTCACCTCGACGTCGACCTTGCCGGTCGTCGTCTCGACCTCGACCGGGCCGGCCATCGAGCACGCGGAGACGTCTCCGGAGCTGGCGCTCAGCAGCGCGGTGGCGACGCGGCATACCTCGATGTCACCGCTCTCGGTGTGTACGTCGAGCCGCCGGATGTCCTGCGCGGCGACGTCTCCGGATCGTGCCGTGACCTGCAGGTCGGCCAACTCGCTGGCCTGCACGTCGCCGCTGGTCAGCGTTACCCGGGCCGTGCTCGTGCGGGGGGCCTCGATCGTGTAGACGATCGTGCAGTTGCTCCGCCCGGAACACGGGTTGTCGATCAGCAGCGTTGCCCCGGAAACGGCTTCGCGATGTGCGGGCACATCGTCGGGCAGCCCCACCCAGCGCAACTCGCGGGTGATCGCCACATCGGGCCGATCGCTGCCCCGGATCACGACATCGGCATTGCCGAGGTCGCGTAGCTGCAGCTCCCGCACGTCGCGGACCACGGCGTGGGTGGTCAGCTCCTGACGGGCGACGGTGTGCCACCAGGTGACGCCGACGCCGACCAGTCCGACGACGGTCAGCCCGCCGCCGGCGAGCAGCCACAACGGCCGTTCCGGCACCGGAGCACTGCGGTCGTGGACCGCGCGAGGTGGTGGGGAACCCGGCGCGGAGTTCACGGTCGGTCCGCCGTCGCCGAGAGGAAGCGCAGCACGGCGAGCACCCGCCGGTGCGGTGTGGGCAGCGCCGCGAGGTCGAGCTTGGCGAAGATCGAGTTCACGTGGTTGGCCACGGCGCTCTCGCTGACGACGAGGGCTTCGGCGATGCCCACGTTGGACAGCCCCTCGGCCATGAGCGCCAGCACGTCGCGCTCCCGCGGCGTGAGCCGGTCCAACACGGTGACGCCGCGGCGGGCCAGCAGTTGGGCGACGACCTCCGGGTCCAAGGCGGTGCCACCTGCCGCGACCCGGCGAATCGCGGCGAGGAAGTCCGCCACGTCGGCGACCCGGTCCTTGAGCAGATACCCGACGCCCCGGGTCGAACCGGTCAACAGCTCGGTGGCGTAACGCTCCTCGACGTACTGGCTGAGGATGAGCACCGCGGTGCCCGGCCATTGCGCCCGAATCGTCAACGCCGCCCGGACGCCCTCGTCGGAGAAGGTCGGTGGCATCCGCACGTCGACGACCGCGAGCTCCGGTGCATGCGCCTCGACCGCCGCGAGCAGGGCCTCGGCATTGTCCACGGCCGCGACGGTCTCGATCCCGTCGACGGCCAGCAGCCGGACCAACCCCTCGCGCAGCAAGGTGGAGTCCTCCGCGATCACGACCCGCACGGCAGCACCGCCTCGAGCACCGTCGGGCCGCCCGAAGGGCTCTCGATCGTCAACATGCCGTCCACCGAAGCCACCCGTTGACGCAGCCCGAGCAGCCCGGTGCCGCGGGTCGGGTCGGCGCCACCGACACCGTCGTCGACGACGCGCAGGTGCAGGCGCGCCCCTCCGATCCCGGCGGCGGGCGACTGGGTCACGCTGACCCGCACGCGGCTGGCCCCGGAGTGTTTGACGACGTTCGTGAGCGACTCGGAGACGACGAAGTACGCGATCGCCTCGACCGTGCGCGGTGGGCGGGTGGGCAACTCGACGGTGAGATCGACCGGCACCGGCGAGCGGCCGGCGAGTCCGGAGAGCGCCGCGTCGAGGCCACGGTCGTCGAGCACCGCGGGATGCAACCCCCGGACGGTCGCCCGCAGCTCCGTCAGGGCCGCCTTCGCCTCGAGATGGGCCTCGTCCAGAGCTCGGCGGGCCGGCTCGGGCAGGTCGGTCAGCGTGGCCTTCGCGATGCCGAGATTCATCGCCAGCGAGGTGAGCCGCTGCTGGGCCCCGTCGTGCAGGTCTCGCTCGATCCGCCGCCGTTCTGCGTCGGCAGCGTCGACGACCTCCGAGCGGGACTCCTGCAACCGCACGACCCGCCGGCCCAGGTCATCGACCCGCGAACGACCCAGCAGCGGCACCGTCAGGGCCGCATCGACCCAGGCCAGCGCACGCGCCAGGCACGGCAGCGCCCGGAAGGCGAGGACACCCAGGGCCGTGGCCCACAGATCCGTGTGCAGCGCGCTGCCGACGGTGAACGGCCCGAACGGCGCCGCACCGTGCGCCAGGGAGGTGACCGCGATCGCCGCCCAGGCCGTCAGCGCCGCGAGCACCAGCCCGGCCGCCGCCTCCACGACCCCGACGAAGAGCCCATGCACGAGGGCCCGCCAGAAGGCGCCGTGCCGTGACGTCGCCACGAACCAGGCGATGACCCCACGCTCCCGCTCCAGCCGAGGCGGTGGCGAGATGTGCAGCCCGAGCAGCGCCCGGAACCGGGAACGCTGCACGACGGCAAGGATGTTCGTCGCCAGGACGAGCACGGCGAAGACGAGCACCGCCCCAAGCACGGTGATGATGAGGCTGCCGCACATGAGCACCAGGGTGATGAGCGCGGGCACCGACACCATGCCGATGGCCGTGCCGGTCGCGAGATGCAGCACCGCTGGCCAGGCGGGGATCGCGGCATACCGCAGGGCCACGCCGCGGTGCGGACCGATGACGTGGTTCGGTCCGACGTCGCGGTCGGGACCCCTGTCGACCCCGCCGGCCGGGGCGGCGGAGGCGAGGTTGGCCTGACTCATACCTGCACGGTATGCCGCGGAGGCGCCCTTGTCTCTGGCGCACCCGCCCCACCTCGGGGTGGTGCTGGTGCCAGGGTGGGTCAGCCCTGCGGGCGGGCGACGAGGGTGAGCTTGACGTCTTGGCGCTGGCCGTCCCGCACGATCGTCACCGTGGCAGCGCCGCCGACCCGGCGCTCGCGGATCGCGGCGACGAGCGACAGCGAACTGTCGACCCGCTCCCCGTCGATCGCGACGACCGCGTCGCCGACCCGCAGCCCCGCCTGTGCGGCAGGGGTGCCGGCGGCGACGGAGCGCAGGATCGCGGCGCTGCGCTGTGCGCCGCCGTCGGTCACGGTGCCGTCGGCCGAGGAGACGCCGAGGTAGGCATGCTGGGCCGATCCGGTGGCGATGAGCTGCTCGGCCACCGACTTCGCCTCGTTGCTCGGGATCGCGAAACCGATCCCGATGCTGCCGCTCTGGCCGCTGTCGGAGCCGAGCGAGGCGATCGCGGAGTTGATCCCGACGAGTTGGCCGTTCGCGGTGACCAGCGCCCCGCCCGAGTTGCCGGGGTTGATCGCGGCCGAGGTCTGGATGGCGTTGGTGACGACCGGGTCGGTGGCGGTGGCGCCCCGCGCCTGCTGGCCTGCCCCGGTGGTGACCGGGCGGTTGAGGGCACTGACGATGCCCGTCGTCACGGTGCCGGCCAGGCCCAGCGGGTTACCGATGGCCATGACCGGGTCTCCGACGGCCAGGCCGTCGGAGTCGCCGATGCTGATCGGGGTGAGGTCGTTCGGCGCACCCTGCAGTTGGAGCACGGCCAGGTCGGTCGACGGGTCGGTGCCGACGATGCGCGCGGCATACGTGCGTCCGTCGTTGAGGGTGACGGTGATCCGGGCCGAGGCGCCCGCCCCGGTCGCGACATGGTTGTTGGTGAGGATGTGCCCGGCTGTGTCGATGACGACACCCGAGCCCTGGCCCTCGCCCTGCGCGCCGGTGACCGCGATCGCCACAACACTCGGCGCGACCGCCTTCGCAGTCGCTGCCCAGTCGGGGGCGTTCGCTGCCGCCTGCGCAACGGGCGCAACGGGATTGGCGATCCCGCTCGTGGCGGTGCCAGTCGGTGGCTGCGCTGCGGTGTGCACCACGGCATACGTGCCGCCGCTGGCCAAACCGGCCGCGAGCAGCGCGGCGACCGAGATCTCGGCGACCCGGCGTCGGGTCGATGGCCCGCCCGGGCTGACGGCCGGTGTCGCCGGCGCCGGCCAGGCAGACGCCTGCGCCGGCGGCACGACCTGGCTACCCCACGGGTCGGGATCGAGCCGGGTGGGCTGGGTGGGCGTCTGGGTCATCGAAGCTCCTCCGATGTCGTTGACCGGGCACTGACCTGGCTATCGCACGTCGAGCTGCTGGCTGTCCGCTGGCCGCACGCTGTGGCTCGGCTGTGGGTTCGCCACAGCAGCCCCGCAGCGGCAGACTGGGCCGGTGATCACCCTGGAGCTGGCCCAACGGCTGCACGACGCCGGTCTGCCGTGGGCCCCTGCCGCGGGGGATCGCTTCGTCGTGCGCGCGGCTCCGGACGCCGGGGTCTTCGTGCTGTCCGACCTCACCGCCGACGTGCACGACTTCGTCGACGGCACCGTCATCGGCTTCAACGGCACTGTCGAGTGGGCTCTCGACTCGGTCGCATTGGCCGACGTGCTCTGGTTGCCGAACGAGACCCAGCTACGAGAACGTCTGGGAGACAAGCTGACCCGCCTCGACGTGTGGAAGACCGGCTTCGTCGCCGAGCTGACCGATGCCACTCGGCATGCGGATGTCGACGCCGAATGCGCTTACGCCCGGGCGCTGCTGCACGTGCTGGGCGGCCGGCCGGGCGGCGGTGCGCACTAGCCTGACGTCGTGGAGGCGCGACTGGATGTGCGTGAGGCGCTGCGTCGTCTCGTGCCGGCTTGGCTGTGCTGGCTGATGTATGCCGCGTCGATCGCTGGGTGGGTGATCCCGGCGTGGACCGCCTGGTCGCAGACCACGATGCTGAGCGAGTTCGACCAGATCTCGCAGGACCAGGAGGGCTTCCTGCTCGGGCAGCGGCTACACGTCGTGCTCGCGCCGTTGGCCGAGGTCGGGCCCGTCGTGGCGGTGCTCCTGGTGATCGCCGTGGTCGGCGAGTGCGGGCGAGCTCGGCCCGGTCGCCGCGGGCCGGCGTCGGCGTGGGCCGGTCTGGCAACTGTCGTGCTGCTCATCGCACTGACGATCTGGGTGCTGCTCGTCGCGTCATCGAGCGGCGTTGTCCCCGAGGAGGTGCGCTCGACATATCTCGCGGAGACGTGGGCTCGGCGGGGCCCGTTGCTGGTTCTCCTGTTGGCCGCGCTCGGGGCCTTCGGTGTCATCGCTCTCGGTCGAGTCCCGTTCCGGGTGTCCAACCCCGCTGTCGACGAAACACCTGCAACGACCTCGCCGCAGACGCCGGGAGCTCTAGCCGAGCCGGAGCCTCGGCCGGTGCTCGCAGAGACGGCGGCTGTGGAGGTGGCGGCTGTGGAGGTGGCGGCTGTGGAAGTGCCGCCCCAGGAGGTGGCGTGGGTGCCGGCGGCGCCGGCGGCTGTGGAGGTGGCGGCTGTGGAGGTGGCTGCTGTGGAGGTGGCGCCCGCTGGGGATCCGTGGGCGGCATACCGTAGGCCGGATCGGCCGACCTGACCCGGGCGGGGAAGCCGGCTATCTACGGGCACTCGACGCACACCTCGTCGACGCCGATCTGGATCATGTCCTGCGCGGTGGGTGCGCCGTGATCGGCACATCCCGGCCGGGCGTGGCGGTGCGCATGGATGTGCGCTGGGACCAGGAAATGCGGTGTGAGTGCACCGTCATCTGCACGTTCTTGCCCGGACCTGCCCCCCTCGAGCCCGTCGCTCACAGGTCGCCGGCGTCGATGATGCGGTAGGCGTAGCCCTGTTCGGCGAGGAAGCGTTGCCGGTGCGCGGCGAAGTCGGCGTCGACGGTGTCGCGGGCCACGACGCTGTAGAAGTGCGCGGTGCGGCCGTCGGCCTTGGGCCGCAACAGCCGGCCCAACCGCTGCGCCTCCTCCTGGCGGGAGCCGAAGGTGCCCGACACCTGCACGGCGACCGACGCCTCGGGCAGGTCGATGGAGAAGTTGGCCACCTTCGACACGACGAGCAGCGGGATCTCGCCGGCCCGGAAGCCGTCGAAGAGCCGCTGCCGCTCCCGCACGGGCGTCTCGCCGGTGATCAGCGGTGCTGCCAATCGCGTTGCCAGGGTGTCGAGTTGATCGAGATATTGCCCGATCACGAGGGTCGGCTCGCCGGTATGCCGGGCGAGCACGCGGGCGACGACCTGGTCCTTCGTCGGGGTGCAGGAGGCGAGCCGGTAGCGTTCGTCGGGCTCGGCCACGGCATACGCCATGCGTTCGCCGTCGGGCAGGGTGACCCGCACCTCGACACAGTCCGCGGGGGCGATGTGCCCCTGGGCCTCGATGTCCTTCCACGGTGCGTCGAAGCGTTTCGGGCCGATGAGCGAGAAGACGTCGGACTCCCGACCGTCTTCGCGCACCAACGTCGCGGTGAGCCCGAGGCGGCGGCGCGCCTGCAGCTCCGCGGTCATCCGGAACACCGGTGCGGGCAGCAGGTGCACCTCGTCGTAGACGATGAGGCCCCAGTCGCGGGCATCGAGCAGCTCCAGGTGCGGATGAATACCCTTCCGGCGCACTGCGAGCACCTGATACGTGGCGATCGTGACCGGGCGGATCTCCTTGCGCGAGCCCGAGTACTCGCCGATCTCGTCCTCGGTGAGGGTGGTGCGGCGCAATAGCTCGCTCTTCCACTGCCGAGCGGCCACGGTGTTCGTCACGAGGATGAGGGTCGTCGCCCGGACTGCGGCCATCGCGCCGGCCCCGACGATCGTCTTGCCCGCCCCGCAGGGCAGCACGACGACACCCGACCCGCCGTGCCAGAAGCCCTCGACGGCATGCCGTTGGTAGGGCCGCATCGCCCAGCCGTCCTCACGCAGGTCGATGGGGTGCGCCTCGCCGTCGACGTAGCCGGCGAGATCCTCCGCGGGCCAGCCGATCTTCACCAGCTGCTGCTTGAGATTGCCCCGCTCGCTCGGGTGCACGAGCACCGTGTCGGCATCGACCCGTTGCCCCAGGAGCGGCTGGATCCGCTTGTGCCGCAACACCTCTTCCAGCACCGGCCGGTCGGTCGTGTGCAGGACGAGGCCGTGCACGGGGTGCTTGTCGAGGGTGAGACGGCCATAGCGCGACATCGTGTCGGCGATGTCGACGAGCAGCGGTTGGGGCACGGCATACCGGCTGTGTCGCAGTAGCGCGTTGACGACCTGCTCGGCGTCGTGCCCGGCGGCCCGGGCATTCCACAACCCCAACGGGGTGACCCGGTAGGTGTGCATGTGCTCCGGGGCGCGCTCGAGCTCGGCGAAGGGCGCGATGTCTCGCCGGGCCGCCTCGGCGCCCGGGTGGTCGACCTCGAGCAGGAGCGTCTTGTCGCTCTGCACGATGAGCGGGCCGTCGGTCATGCCGACGGGTCCTGCGTTGAGAGGGTCAGCGGTGCACCCACCAGTAGTACCCGGCGAGCCCGATCGCCCCGATCACGGCGTTGAGAGCCAGCACGAGCCACGCGGTCTTGGTGTAGTCGGCGCCCTTCTCGGGGTCTTGGGTCGTCTTCTTGAGCCCGATCAGCGCCATGATGGCCGTGGGTGGGCCGATGACGCCGAAGAGGATCGTCGCAGCGATCGACACGACGAACAGGATCGTCGCGGAGATGTTCTTCCCGAGGGCGCCGCCGAGACCCACCCCTTTCGGGCCGCTGGGCGCAGGCGCGGGGGCCGCGTATGGCCCGCTGCCGCCGTAGGGGCCGCCGGGTGGGGTGGGCAGGGGGCTGTAGGGGGAGGCGCCCGGAGTTCCGTATGCCGCGCCGCCAGGAGGTGACCCGTGCGACGGGGCCCCGGAACCGGGTGGCGGGGCACCGTAGGGGGACGCCGGAGCCTGCGCGTCCCGCGCACCATACGGTGCCGGCGGTGGCGATCCATAGGGCGAGGCGGGCGCCGAGGGTGCCGAGGTGGGTCCCCCGGCCGGGCCGTAGGGACTCGGCGGTGCCGGCGCTGCATATGGCGAGCCGGTCGACGGGGCCGGGGGCGAGGGCGGCGCGCCATAGGGCGAGCCGCCGCCGGCCGCGGAGGGAGCAGCGGCACCGTAGGGCGAGGGGGGCGCAGGCGGTGGCGCCGCGTAGGGCGAGGGGGGCGTAGGCGGCGCCCCGTAGGGCGAGGCCTGGCCGGGTGCGGCATACGAGGACCCGCCCGGCTCCTGCGGCGGGGGTGCCGGTGGTTGGGCCAGGTGCGGCGGCGGGGCCGGTGGTTGGGCCAGGTGCGGCGGCGGGGCCGGTGGTTGGGCCACGTGCGGCGGGGGTGCCGGTGGTTGGGCCACGTGCGGCGGGGGTGCCGGTGGTTGGGCCACGTGCGGCGGGGGTGCCGGTGGCTGGGCCAGGTGCGGCGGCGGGGCCGGTGGCTGGGCCACGTGCGGCGGGGGTGCGGCCGGCTGCTCCCCCGGGGTCGGCGGTTCAGGTGCCTGGGACAGGTATGGCGGCGGCGGCGCGGGCTGGGCCAGGTGTGGCGGCGGTGCCGGGTGATCTGCTGGGCCGTGTGGGCTGTCGGGGGATCCCCCGGTCAAGCTGTGTGGCGCGAAGAACCGGTCCCGTGCCGACTCTGCCCCCGTCGCCGCTGGGGCCGGCGGGGCGGACGGAGCCGCTGGGGCCGGCGG
>RRZU011537862.1_pt1 | contig 32191 bp, 26 predicted proteins | sample 2165561 | NCBI WGS metagenome assembly RRZU01 (sample SAMN10456909, study PRJNA506462) | wastewater metagenome | isolation source: wastewater sludge | place: USA: Moscow, Idaho | reverse complement strand
CATCAGTTACATGGTGAATTTTTGCTGTTTTACAGCAAAAATAAATGAAACACATGTTTTACAATTGATTTGTTATAATCAATTATGTGTTTTGAAAAATGAATAGATTTGAACACAATTTCTTATTCATTTTAGTAACGGTTGGTTATATATAAAAATATTTGAAAGATTTAATTTAGTTACAATAAATAAATATTTTAAACCACAAAACAATGAAAATGTAAATGAATAAATACTTGTTATAAATTAATAATTTACATTTATTTATATTTATTATATAATAATTACATAAACTCAAAGTAGGTAAATAAATGGAAACTCAAAAACACACAATTTCTTTAAATGAAGAACAAGAAAAAAAATTACTTTTAGATACAGGGGCAAAAGATATTGAAGAAGCATTAAGAATAGCTTTATATTCTAAACTTAACTTAGAAATTTTGTTTTCAAAGTTGAAAGAATATGTTCCAACATTAACAGACGAAAACAAAGAAGATTTAAAAATGTTTTTATGTAAAAAATTTGAATTAGTAAGTAAAAATAAAGAAGAGGTAAAGTGATTGTTTAAAGATTTAAAAGCTGAATAAATTAAAGGTGGAATAAAACTCCACCTTATTTTTTGTTTTTCTACTGTAAGACCCTTTCCCTTTAAGTTTTTTCTCAATTTTTGGTCTAAAAACATTTGATTTAACTAAAGCTTTAATAGCATTGTCTTTAATAACACCTTTATTAATTTCAATACTTCTGTTATTACTATTATTTTTTTTACTCACTTTTATTTCTCCACTTATATATAATTTAATATTATAACATAAAAACTGGTATTTAGTTAAAATAAATACCAGTTTTATATTCATTCACAAAAAATACTATTTAAAACAATTTAGCACCGCCATTGTTATCAAAAGAAATTTTGATTCGCTCACCAACATATACTTGTCTACCTGTTTGAACAATAGAAAACTGTTCTCCATTATCTGTTTTTACCAAAATTCGTTGAGCATTTGTCAAAGAACCATAATTTTTATAAACTTCATTTGCTGCATAACCAACTGCCAATGCCCCAATTGCTGTTGCAATGGTTTGTCCATTACCTTTACCAATTTGATTACCTAAAACACCACCTACTGTTGCTCCACCAAGACCAACTAAAAGATTTCCATCAGATTTAATCTGTACATTTTCAACTTCTAATACAGTGGCATCTATAACACGGTCAATTTTCATAACATCAGATTTTGAATAAATGTTATTTGAATATTGATTTGGTGTTGTACAAGCAGAAAATAAAAAAACTGCACTTAATGCTGTAATAATTGACATTGTTTTAATTTTTTTCATAAAAAATCCTTTTTGTAAATTATGTAATAATATATATATTATACAATCTACAAAAAGGATTATCAATTATAAAAAATAAGTTTAACTTATTTTTTCATTTCTTGAATTTTAGTTTTTATAAAATTAGTTAATTGTTCATACTCTTTATCTGAATATTCATCATTATCAACAATATCTAAAAGCTCTTTTGAAGCATTATTTTTTTCATTTTTAATAAAGAGTTTTTGTTTATCAGATAAAACTCTTTTCCCACTTGGTTTAGAAAACCCATTTGATGAATTATTTTTATTATCATTAATTCTTTCAAAAACTTCTTTAATAAAATTATTAACAATTTCAAATTCTTCATTATTAAGGGTTTCTTTTTCAGCCAACTCTTTTATTTCATCAGAAGCATTTGATTTCGGATTCAAAATAAGAGATTTTTGTTTTGGGCTTAAAGTTCTACTATCACCACTACCTGTACTTGTTGAAGAAAATTTTTCACTATAAGATTGTTTATTATCATTAATAAATTTACTAATTTCATTAAATGAAGATTTTTGTTCTTTTGTAAGTTTTAAATTTAATTTAACAGCTATTTTTTCAGCATAGCTCAACATACTAGCTGTTGGCTTATTAGAACCACTACCACCAGAACCATTATTTACAAAATTCTTTGGAATATTAGTAGATAATACATTAGGGATAACATTTTGAATTGATTGTTCCACCATATTAATAAAATCACCATAACTCATTTTACCCAATCGTACATTTTCTAAATTTTGTTCCCAAATTGCTGTTGTTTCTAATGATTTAACAAAGTTTGGTAAATATTTATATTGATACTTACCATTTTCAGTTAAAGAAACCACTTTCTTTTTATTAATATCAATTACTTTATCTTTAATCAGTTTATCAAAAATTGTTTTTCTAGTTGCCTGTGTTCCTATACCTTTAACATTTGATAATATTTTTTTAATATCTTTAAATGAAGCCATTTTTTGTTTTTTTTCATTAGGGTCAATAATTCCATTAAATTCATCTGTTAAAGCATCATTTACATTCATTAAGGCATTAAGTAATGTAATATTAGTATATTCAGGAGGAATGGTTGTTTTCCCATCAATTGTGAATACATCATCTAAAATAATTTTATCACCCTCATTATAATTAACATTAATATCTTTTGAATTGGTAACATTTGCATTATCATCTAATTGTTTCCAACCTAAATAAGTTGTTTTTTCACTATTAGTTTCAAACAAATAACCACCAATATCAACAGTTAAGTTTCTTTTTTCAACAATATCATCTGGTAAGACTTGAATTAAACATCTTTTAGCAATCATAGAATATGCTTCATGTAAATGATTTAATTGAAGATTATTGTGAGTTTGAGTTGATTTTAATTTTGTTTCATCATTAAGTGATAATGTTTTTTTAATAATCAATGGAGTATGATTTTGTTCTGCAGCTTTTTTATTATCAAAAATGCCATTTTTAGTATCTAAAGCACTAACTGTAAAATTAACATCATTTTTAGAAATTTCAGCAATTTCTTTTTGATAAAAACTTTTAGCATTTAAAATTGCATCATTTGCATCATTAAAATCATCTGTTTGGAAATAGTTACCATCAGTTCTTGGATATGATGTATATTCATTATCACGCAACCACTCTAAACAAGCATTTGAATAATCATAATCTACTTTATATAAATCCATAAATTTTGAGTTAAATTCATCAGTATTGTATAATTTAGGTTTTTTACTTGATGTAACTCTTTTTGTGTTTTTTATAACAGTACCAGTTAAATTGACAGTTTTAATTTTATTGATAATATTATCAACTACATTTTTATCAAAATATCTTGTTCCTGATACTTTCTTTTCATTACCATCTTCATCTATTTCAACATCATCATAAAAATGATTTAATGTTAATAAACTTTCTTTTTTATTATTAAAGTCATTTTCATTACCACCAATAAGACCTTTAATATTCCAATAATCTTTTGGAACAAAATTAGCTCTTTCATCTTCTCTTCTTCCTAAAATACCAATTACAACTGAATAAACTCTACCTACTCTAAATAAAGCTGTGCTTTTATCAGTCAATAATTTAGTCAATTTCATTCCAACAAGATAATCGCCCATACCCCTTGATTGTGCTGATGCTAATAAATTGCTATATTTAGCATCATTTATTGGTTTTCTGTCTTGAATTGCTTTAGAAGAAGATACTTTTGATTTGTATGAACCAGTATTCCAAAGTCTTGTAACAGTAATATTTGAATTTTTTATTAATTTTCTATTAAAATAATAAATATCACTATGGATTCTTTCTCCTTCTGCATCACCGTCAGCAGCTAAAATTATTTCATCATAATCATTTCTCTGAATCAATGATTTAATAACATTTAATTGATTCTTTTTCATGTCATAAAATTTTTTCATGCCAGCATCTTTAATATTTGCTGGTGGAACTATGTCTGGAATATATTTAGCTTCTTTATTTAAAGTTGGGATGTTATAATCATAACCTTGAGTAATTTTATATTTTAATCCATATTCTTCATTAATTTCAGATGGTGTCATTAGTCTATATAAGTGACCTAAAGCATAAGTAATTATATAATCATTATTTTCTAAATAACCATTGCCAGATTTAAACCCACTTCCTAATGCCCCTGATATTGATAAATCTGTTGCTGCTTCTTTTTTCTCACAAATTATTAATTTTTTCATTATTTGAAATCCACGTTTTAATTTTAAAATGAATGTTAACTAATTTTAACAAAATAGTCAATTACATATAATAAATATACAAATATTTATTTTCTTTGTAAATTATTATTTGATTAATCGAATATTTGTTAAGAACAATTATTACAATTACTATTGACTAAATATATATTTTTATTTAATATAAAATGTATAAAAAATATAGGTTTATCCATGTTAAACTATAAAAAAATAAGATTACTCTTTGGATTGCAACTTTTGTTTATATCAACTTTAACTGTTGCTAATAATGTTGATACAACACCATCAGTTCCTCCATCAACACCACCATCAGCACAAAATATTGGTGTTCAAAGTAATACTCCAAGTTCTAATCAAAAAATAACAAATGAAGATTTAGGTAGAATTAATCAAGAAATTAATCAATTATATAATGTTCAAAGTAACCCAATGGTAAATGATACCCAGAAAAACTTAATTAATGAACAAGGTAAAATGATTATTATGTTATTAGAAGAACAGGAAAGATTAAAACAAAATCAACAAATAATAAATCAAGATAATATGAATAATTATTATGATGAAAACTTTGAACCAGCAAGAGTTAAAGTTAAAGTTTTAAAGAATAAGTAATTGTATTAAACTTAAATAAAAAAAAGACATATTAAAAACTATGTCTTTTTTTGTTTATTTTTCTTTTTTCTTATTAAAATATCTGGTTAGAATAGTATTTAAATTAAACAATAATATCATAAATAAAAAGCCTAATATAAAGTAATAAACTGTGTTAAAGCTAATATCATTAAATTTAAGCTCACTTATTTTAATAAAATTATTTAGAATTTGATATGTAAACATTAAATTTGCTGTAATTAGCAAATATGAAAAAAGATTAAAATAAACAAATGTTTTTTTAAAGAAAAAGGTTAAAAATATATTAATAAAAGATAATATAAATATAATTGATGTTGATAGAAGAAATAACAGTAAAAAATTATTATCTACAATAACATTAAAGTTATCAAATATTAATGAATTAATTTCATTCAATACAATATCAACAGTCAATTTCATTTTTTAATCTTCACTTTCTTTCAATTTAACATTAAATAGCTCTTCTTTTAACCCAATAATAGCATCTTCAGCAAAAATTGTTTGCATAGCACGTTTTAATCTTTTTTCATATTGCCAATGACTAAATATACCAGCAACTTCAACAAAAGGCACTTCTCTACCAACAGAGTTTAATAATAAATATAATTGTCTGTCAAGTGGTTTTAACCAAATAAAATATCTAGTAACAATTACACCTTTACTTTTTGATTGATTGAAAATTTCAGTAAAAAATGTATAAACATAAGCATGTCTTTTAGCAATTTTTAATATTTTTTCATCATTTTTATATTCTTCAAATAGTTTTAATCCAGCCTCAAAATTTGGTTTACTTTTTGGACTAAAACTTCTTGATATTTCTAACATAGCATTATAAGCAATATCTTTTTCTAATTTATAATGAGCAAAAAAACAACCTAACAAAGCTTTTTGAACTGTTGGTAAACTATCCAAATCAATTAAAAGTTTTCCTAACTGAGCATGAAAATATTTTAAAGCTTTATCTTCATTTAAAGAATTCAAATCATTTGGTTTATTTAACAATCTGTAATCCATTACAATAGTTTGTGGTTTTTTTGCTGATGCCCAATCACCAGTATTAGGGTCTACTTTATCTAAATTCAAATCAGCAATAGGCATTAAAAAACACCATTCTTCTTTTTCTTGTTGTAGTAATTCTTTTCTAGAATAGTTTTTATTAAATTTTTTAGATAAAAACAAATTGTTTCTTATATATGTTAGAGAAACTGCAATAAATATTAATAATAATGGGTTTAAAAAGTAAGACACTCTATTACCAATTGTGATAGCAGTATTTTTATCAATCATAACAATTGAATTATTTTTAATAAATGATATTAATTCAGTATTGGATTGAATTGGAAATATTGTATTAATGATAGTTAATTGCCATAATTTAATATTTACATAATATTCTTTAATATATGCTCCAGCAAAAAAATATATTGCTATTACAACAGCAAGACCAAAGAAAATAACTAGTAACTCTCCATTGTCATTATTTTGTTGTTGACCACCACTCATAATGTTCCTTTTACTAAACTTATAATCATATAAATTAATGAATTAATCTTATTTTGTAAATATTAAAATAAAAATTATTAAATTACTTTTTTACTTACTTTTTTATTATAATATTTATATAGTTAAATAGAGATTAATAAAATGAGTGAAAATTACATAAATGAAATAAAAGATGAAATAAAAGATGTTTCAAAAAAAGCATCTGATGTATTTTCTGATGTAAAAATTGCAATGGAAGAAGAGAAGTTTTATGATAATTTTTCAAATAAAATTAATGGTAATTTTGAAAAGTTCACAATAAATAATGATTTTACTTATGAAAATAATCATAATTTGTTTAATTATGATGAAAATGAAATAAAAGCAAGTATAAATCTTAAAAATGATGAAGATTTAACAAATGAAAATAATCAAAAAGTTAAAATTAATAATGGCTCTAAATAATTAAATATAATTAATAATAAAAAAAACTAACATAAAATGTTAGTTTTTCTATATTTAATTTCTATTTAAACAAGATTACTCAGTAATAACTTTTAAATTTTTCAACTTAACATCTGTTTCAGAAATATATGTTTGTCTTAATTCAACATTAGCCATGTATTCTGCTTCTTTTTCTTTCTTAAAGTAATAATCAACATCTTTCTGTTTTGTTCTTTGAACTGAAAAATCCAAACCAGTTTCACGTTTTTTAAAATCAAGAATACATTCTTCTTGAATTTGATATTCTTTATCTGAGATTACTCTTAACTTAAACTCTTTCTTAACTTTTTCACCAATAACTACTTTTTTCTCTTTATCAAAATCAATTTTATCTAAATATTCAACATTCATTGTAACATATTTTTTTTCTGTCATTTCATAATCCTTGTTTTGTTTCATTTAAAATTTATAAATTTATGCAAATTCATTAAAATTTGATTGCATGAACACATATTATTACATTTGTAATTTTAAGTCAACAAACATTTAACATAAATTAATGTTTGCTAACTTAAAATATTGTTTGATAATAATATTATTATGGTTTTTTATAAAGTAATTGGAATTTTTCTGTTGTTTTACTGCCATCATTATCCAAAAACTCATTTAACTTATCTAATTTCACAGCACCAACTAAAACATCACCAGTTTTAGGATTAACCAAAAATGGAGTTCCAGTTAAAGCTACACCTTTACTAATATTTTCAGCATAGTCAAAATTGTATGAAGATTTTTCTTTACCATTTTTAGGTAATTCGCCAGTAGCAATGAATTTTTTGTAATTTTCAACACGTTTAGCATTGTCTTCATCCCAAAGTTTATTTGTTTTGTTTAATGCATCAGGATGTAATGATAAAATTGGGTAATACAAGTATGTAATCTCAACATTATCTAAATTTTCCAATGTTTCTTGTTCTAATTTTTTACAGAAAGGACAATCTGGGTCTGTAATAACAAATAATTTTCTTTCTCCATTACCTTTTTTCTCAACAAAAACTTGTGATTTATCAAGTTCATTATTCATAATTTTTGAAATCATATCATTTGAACTTTTTTTATCACCATCAGTAATATTTTTTGAAATAAATTTATCTAAAATATTTTCACCAGTTTTTAAATTAATAAGTGCTGGTAAGAAATTTTCACCATTTTTAGACACAAATATTTTTAATGTGTTATTTTGTGTATCAGCCTTTTCTTTAACAACAACCATATTAAATGCATCAACACCATCAATAGAATAAATTGATTGAACTTCTAAACCCTTACCATCTAAATTTTTAATTGTTTCTTCTTGATTATAAGCAGATGAAGATGTTGAATTTTGAGTGCTTGATGCTTTATTCTTATCTATTGGAGAATCAAATTTTTTATCTAAATTGTTACCACCACATGCTGATAATAACAATGAACTTGAAATTAATACAGCTAAAATCGACTTTTTAAACATACTTACAGAATCCTTTTTATATTTAATATATTAACTATATTATTCCCTTTTAAACAAAATAACAATATATAAATATATTTTGTAAAAAAATATTTACAAAATACAATAAGTTACTAATTATTAACTGTTTAATTATTGACATATACACCTAAATAGATAGATACTTATAAATAGGTTAAAACTAAAAATAAGATATATCATATGAGTATTAAAAATGTTTTTCAGAACATAGAAAAAAAACCAAAAGAAGATAAAGAAAAGTTAGATTTAAAAGTAAAAAAATCAAAGGAAACTTTTTTTAAGAGATATATTAAAAGAGACAAGGTTATTCTTGCTTTTTTAGTTGTATTATTTATGTCTTTATTCCTTAGAGGAATTCATATGAATTATTATGATTCTGAATTTTTAAATGCAGAATTAAATAAACGTATTATTAATAATAAAACATTATACTCTACTAGAGGCACTATATATGATAACAATAAGACTCCAATTGCCATGACATATCAAGTTTCAAAAATTTCTTTAAATACTTATCATTTAAATATTGATAAACATACTGATAAATTAAAAGAATTGGCTATATTAATCAATGAAAATCCTGAAAAATTAATTTCTGATTTAAAAAAAGAAAAGAAAAATTATGTAATTGTTGCTAAAAATATTGATTTACCAACTAACAACAAAATTGTTAATTTAAAAATACCAACACTAAATTATGAATTAAGTCAAAAAAGATATTATCCAATGGGTGAGGTATATTCTCAAATTATTGGTTTTGCTGACTCTTATGGTCAAGGTATTGAAGGAATAGAATTATCTAAAAATGAATTATTAAAAAATACAAATGGTAAAGATATTTATATTCAAGATGGCAACAAACAACCAATTGCTTCTGTTGAAACAATTAAAGGTACAAATGGTAAAGACATTGAATTAACAATTGATACAACTATTCAAACAATATTGAATGATGAATTAAAGAACATATATGAAAAATTTAAAGCAGATAATGTATCTGCTGTATTAATTGATGCTAAAAATGGTGATATTATTGCTATGGGAAGTTATCCAACATTTGACCCAAATAATATTTCTGTTTCCAAACAAGAAGATAGAAAAAACCGTGTTGCTCTTGATATTTTTGAACCTGGCTCTACATTCAAACCATTTATTGTTGCTAAAGCTTTAAGTGATGGTAAAATAAATAAAGATACTATGTTTAATACTAGACCATACACAATTGGTAAATTTCCAGTACGAGATACACATGTTTATGAACAACTAACAACAACAGGAATTATACAAAAATCATCAAATGTAGGAACAAGTAAAATCATTGCTAAATATCCAAGAAAAGAAGTTCATGAGTTTTTCTCTGATATTGGTGTTGGTCATAGAATGAAACAAATACCATTTTATCAAGGAAGTAGAAAAATTAAAAGTGCTGATAAATGGGGTGATTTAGATGTTGCTGTAATGTCTTTTGGTTATAGCTTAGAAATGAATTTATTACAATTAGCCAGAGCATATACAATGTTTACAACTGATGGTAAATTATTGCCATTAAGACTTATAAAAGGTGAAAAATCAGAAGATGAGGTTAAACAAATGATTACGCCTAAAGCAGCAAAAGATATGCGTGAAATGTTACATATTGTTACATTAAAAGGTGGTACAGCAACAATGTTGAATTTAGATGGTTTTAATGCTGCTGCTAAAACTGGTACAGCAAGGAAAGTTGTTAATGGTAAATATAGTCCTAATCAACATTCTGGTTTATTGGTTGGTTTTGCTCCATATGAAAACCCTCAATTTATTATGGCAATTAGAGTAGATTCTCCAAAACAAGGTGGGTATTATGGTGGGGTAGTTTCAAGTGACTTGTTTAATAATGTCGGAAAAGAATTTTTAAGAAAAAGAGGTACAATTCCAACTGAAAAGCCAAGTGAAGAAAAAATTAAATAAGAGAAAAATGATAAAAAAAAGTAATGAAGTTAATTTCATTACTTTTTTTTTGTTTTTATAAATTGTATTTTTATAATAAAAATTATATATTATTATCAAGTTTTTAAATAAGATAATATGAGCGAATTAAAAGAAAAAATAGAAAAAATATTTTTAGAAAAAGATGTATTATCATCAAAGCCAATGGATACATTTTCCATAAACTCTTATATTGATGACTTAGAAGTAGATATTTCAGCTTTAAAAGAAGATGCTAATAATATATTAAGTGAAAATCCAGAAAGTATAAAAAGAAATTTGCATACTGCTAAGGGTGACTCATATATAACAACTTTACATTCATTGGGAAATATAATTGATAGATTAGAAGACCTTTTTAATTTATTTAATCAATCAAATCCAGATGAATATTTATTAAATATAATAAAAGAAGAATATGATAAAGTATTTTACATATTTGATATGTACAAAAGTAATCCTGAATATAAATTTACAGAGAAAGAAAATCTATATTTATTTAATAAAAATCCAGATAAAAATAAAAATAATCAAATTATTAATATTGCTAAAAAAGCAACAATTAATAATGAAAACATATCAACAAAAATACCTGATAATATAAAAGTAATTCAAACAGAAAATAAAACAAATAATACTGAAAAGGTAATGCTGCCGAAAGAGTATTTAACAAATAAAACTATTAAAGTTACATATAATGAAATTGATAGTAATATTAATGATATTATTAATATTAGAAAATCTAAAAACTCTATTGAAGCTACATCTGAATATTTGCTAGATGAAATTTTTAAATTTAAAGAAAAGTATATAAACACTAATCAAGACATTGAAATTAATAATCATGATTTATTATATAACTTAAATGACTTGTTAAATAAAATGCAAAGCAATATCAGTAAAAATCAAAATGAAATGAAAAATCAAAATGATTATACTGAAAACATTTTAAATAAAATGTTAACTATGAGATTGGTTCAATTTAAAGATTTAACAAAAAGATTTGAAGATTTGGTTAAAGCAACAGCATCACAATCTGAAAAAAATGTTTCATTAGAATTAATTGGGGAAAGAACAGAAGTTGACAAAGAATTAATCGAAAAAGTTACACCAGCAATTGAACATATTTTAAGAAATTGTATTGCTCATGGAATTGAAAATGAAGAAATAAGAGTTTCTAAAAATAAAAATAAAGCTGGTAAAATTACAATTGAAACATCATTAATTGGTAATTATATTTCCATTAATATTAATGATGATGGTTCTGGTTTGGATATTTTAAAATTACAAGAAAAAGCAAAAGAAATTGGATATAAATATAACAGTATAAAAGATTTATATAACATTATATTTGTTTCTGGAGTTTCAACAAAAAAAGAGGTAAATCAAATTGCTGGTAAGGGTGTTGGGATGGATGTAGTAAAAACAACATTAAATGAAATGGGTGGTTATATTGAAATAGAAACAACAAAAGATGTTGGAACAACATTTAAAATAACAATACCTGTAAAACAAGCAATCACAAATATTTTATTATTAGAACATGCTAATCAATTTTATGGTATATCAAGTATGATGATTGATAATGTTGTTTTAATTAAAAAAGATGAAATGAAAAATGTAATAAAAAACAATTGTTATTATTACAAAGATGAGGCTGTTGAGTTTATAGATATGTCTACTTTATTAAAGGTTAAAAAATCCAATTTTAATAAAAGGAATTATAAAGTAATAATTTTAGATTATCTTGATAAAAAAATTGCTCTATATGCTGATTTTATTGGTGATAATTATGAAATAATTTTGAAAAATGTTGGGTTATTAAATAAAACAAATGGTGTAGTTGGTGCTGCAGAATTAAATAATGGTAATAGAGCTTTAATTATAAATCCTATTTTAATGGATAAACACTATATTGAAAATGATGAAGATGATATAAAAGAAAAAAATAGAGATTATATTTTAATTGTTGATGATTCAAAAATTGTTAGAGAAATGGAAAATAAAAGTGTATCAAAACTAAATATAAAAACAATTTTAGCAGAAGATGGAGATGTAGCAATAAATATATTAGAAAAAGAATATAAGGAAAATAAACTAAAACCAATTCTTATTATTACTGATTATGAAATGCCTAACTTAAATGGGTTAGATATGGTAAAAGAAATAAAAAGCCATGAACAATTTAAAAATATCCCAACAATAATGATTACATCAAAAAGTATTATGAAATATAAAAAAGAAGCTGATAAAGTAGGTATTAATTTCTTTTTAGGAAAACCATATAAAGAAGAATTGTTGTTAGATATAATTAAAAAAATTCAAAGTTAAAAAACAAAAACCAATCTTTAAAGATTGGTTTTTCATTTAAAATAATTTGTTTTTAATTAAATATCACTTTTAATTTCTTTTGTAGTTTTTTCAAACTGATTTAATAAATTTTGATTTTTTGTAGAAGCTTCATTTCTTAATTTATTTCTAGTATCAATGATTTCATTCCCCATCTTTCTTACCAACAGCATAATTTCTTCATTATTAAATTCTTTGGCATTTTTAACCATACCATTAATAGTTGCTAAAAATGTCTTATGAACTTCATTTAGTTTTATAATCTCACTGTCACTTGTTCCAAACCTTGTTTTTAACTCATTAAGTGAATATTCAATTTTATCTAAATAATCATTTTTAAATGCTAAATTATCTGGAACATTTGTTTTGTAATTTTTAATTTGATAAACTAAAAAACCAATTACAGAAAGAATTAAAGAAGCTATAATAATAAAAATAAATAATCTAATCATAAAAAGTCCTTTTAAAAGTTTTATTAAATATTAAAGTTATTATACATGAAAATAATTTAAAATATGTTAAAAAGTGAAAATAATTTATATTTTTTTAATTAATCAAATTTATTGATTATTTATTATCATCTATTGAGATTAAATTTATTTTGTCTTTATTATTTTTTTAAGAATGATAAAAAAATTAATAAAAATAACCGATTCCATAATTCATGTTATTAAGTCTATGAATTATGGCATTAGAAATTAAAAGCAATAAAAAGGTCAATTTGAAAATTGACCTTTTTATTTTTATTTAAATAAAGTTAATTGTTGCTCTTTCTTTAATGGCTTTTTATCTAAAAATTCATTTGTAACAACTTCTGTTGTTATAGGTTTATTGTCTGATGATACTTTATCAATTAATTTTATATCATCTTTTTTATTAACATCTTTTGGTTTTTCTTTTTTATTTTTTGTTTTTTTACTGTCATGATATTGATTTTCAATAATATTTAAGCCATTTAAAATACTTTTATCAAATTTAGGTTTATCTTTAAAATAAACTTTTGTAAACTCTAAAATTGAATTAGTAATAGTTTCTCTTTCCTCATTTCTTGGATTAATATAATATTTATTTTCATTATCTAAACTTGTAGAAATAAAAAGATTTTGATTACCTGTATTATCTAAAAAGTTATTACTAAATTTTAAATTATCTACTTTTGAATATTGTGAGTTTTTTGAAATATTATTATAAATAGTTGTTGCCCCAGACCTAGCAAACATTTCCACAATTTCAGAGTAATAGGATTTAGCTAAGTAGCCATCAACAGCACTAGAATGATTGTAAAAAGAAGTTTTAGTATAGCTACTATTTACAAAGTCTTCTAAAAATTTCATTTTATACTCTTGAAAAATTCCTATCTTAAAATTATTAGCAAAACAATCAAACATGTTTTCTTTAATATTATTATACATTTCAATACAAGTTTTTCTTTCAAAAGATTTAAATATATCAATTAAATAATCAGGCATTTCTTTTATAATTTCAGAAAAATTATCACCTTGAAACATAGATATAATTTTTCTATCATATTTATCTACACCTATACTAAAAACCCCATCGCTAACATTATCCATTATATAGTTATAAATATGACCATAATTACTTGGTAAATTTTCATCTCCCATAAAATGATATAATTGATTATAAAATGTTGTAATTAAAAACATATCTATATTTGTAGTTCTGTGTAACTTTTCCAAAATACCATTTGTTTTAATTGTTTTATTAACTGTATTTAAATAATTTTCTTTATCTAACGAATTATTATATATATAATTATTTCTTAATTCTTCTAATTTTATTGATAAATTATCATAAGAAATATCTAATTTATTTTTAAAATTATTAAAAAGATTATCAATATGTAAATTAATGCTTTCAGAGTTATATCTATTATCAACATGTTTATTACATAAATTTAGTTTATTTTCTATATCAATATAAAATTCCTCTAAATTATTTTTATTCAATGAGTATAACAAATAATTTCTTAAACTAACATTTTCGCCATTGTCATTTTTTAAAGAGTCATCTGAGCTATTAGGAACTTCTGAAAATAAGATTTGAACACTTGAAAAGAAAGAATTAACCTTTAAATCTTTATTTTCAATGTTTTTAATAATATCTTCTTTTGTAAACTCATTTTCTTTTAAATAACTAATAAGGTCAATTAAATTTTCAGTTGCATTTTTAAATTGCTTTAAATAATTATTAAATGCCATTTGAAATTGTTTTTTGTATGAATTAAATAAATTTCTTTTAACACTATCAATGTCTTTAAATTTTTTTACAGATTCTTCAAATTCTTTTTCATAAAAATTTTTCTTTACTGACATATTTTTAACAACATTATACATGCTTTTTTCAACATCATTTAATTGATAACCATCACTTATATCTTTAATATCAGCATTTTTATTTCTTCTCAATATTGTTAACATATCATTTGTTAAAAATGATGTTTTATCTAAACCATTACTATAATAATCTAATGCATGAAACCATTCATGTACTAATGCTCCAGAACCACTCATTTTATTGTAATGAAATAAAAATCTACTTGGTTCAAAAAATGCCCTTGCCCCTGTTACCCCCCTTGAACCTAATGTTAATGAAAGATTACCATCAAATGTTAATGTTTCAGGTGAAACATCTAAATATAATGCTAAATCCATTAATGATTCATATAAAAAATTCATTAATGTTTGTCTTTCATCATTATCTACCCAATTACCATATTCAATACTTTTAAATTTGAATGTGTCACGGAATTTTTCAGTTGAAATGTCTTCTCCATTTCTCCAATCAAAACCAGTTCTAGTAAAATCTTGTAAATGATATTGTTTAATTTGTTCTTCAATATTATTTTGTGTAAGAGATTTTACTCTTTCTTTCTTTGTTTTTAAAAATAACTCAAATGGTATAACTTTATTTTCTGAATTTAATATATTTTCTTTTTTTATTTTTATTTTTTTATCTAATGATAAAAAACCTAATTCATTCCCATCTTCCATAATTAATTTATATAAGTTTCTTCTATTATAATAATTATCAGTATTCTCTAAAAAAGTTCTTATATCGTGTTGCATTTTATTATGAAAAGCAGATGACATTTTTTTATCACCATTAAGTTGATATATAGCCATATCATTAAGTATAATTGAATTAAAATATAAATGAGAATTTAATTTATTAATTAAACTATATTCTTCTTCAAATTCTGATTTTAAAGAATTTAGTAAATTATCACTATTTGAATTATAATTTAATATACCATCTAAAATTAATGAATATAACTTAGAACTTGACATAACACTTGTATCATGTCTATTTTTCATTAAATCAGAATCTATTTGATAAAAATTATTTTTTATTTTATTTACAGAATATAAATAAATAAAGTCAGATGATTTATTAAAAAAATTGTACAGGTTATTTAAATATTTTTTTTCATCAATTGTTAATACATCCTGTCTATTTGATGATACTTTTTCAAGAATAGTAATAATATCAGTTCCATTAAAAACACTTTGTAAATTATTTTTTGTAATTTCTTTATGAATAACTTTTAGTTTATACAAAAAAACACTAAGAGAAATCTTTATTGGCGATGTAGAAATGTATTTTTTTATGTTGTTAACAAATAAAGGATAATCAGCATTATAGTTATTATCATAAAAAAATTGATAATCAACTTTTTTCCATATTTCATTTTTATTGATTTTTTCAGACTTTTCTTTTTCATTTAATAATGAATAAGAAGAAACATTTAAAGACCCATTAATATATAAATCTTTTCTTGCACCACCAATTTTTGGTCCTAAATCCTCGTGATTATGTTTTATGTTTTCTTCCATTAATGTTTACCTATTTAATTTATACATTAATATATTATATTAAATTATATTTTTTTTAATAAATAAGTGTAATAAATAAATTGATTTATTAAAAAAATCATGGTATCTTTTTAAGTAACCTATTAAAATTGCAAGAGTTTATATGAAAAAAATTACCAAATCTATTTTGGCAGTAAGTGTTTTACTGTCATCAACACTTAGTTTTGCAAACCCAAGTGCTTATATTGTTTATGATTTTAAACATAATCAAGTGTTAGAAGGAAGTAACTTAAATACTGTTAGACCAATTGCTTCAGTAACAAAATTAATGACAGCAAATGTGTTTTTAAAATTAAATAATGGTAATTCATCATGTTTTAATGAAATTAATTCATTAGATAATGACACATTAAAAGGAACTTCAACAAGATTACCAAAAAATGTTCCAATACCATGTTCAGAATTATTATATGCTATGTTAGTAAGTTCAGATAATTATGCTGCTTCATCTTTATCTAGAAGTATTCCTGGTGTATCAAGAGCAAGATTTGTTCAAGAAATGAATAGACAGGCAGCAGAATGGGGTATGACTAATACAAGTTTTAGTGACCCATCAGGTTTATCACCAAGAAATGTATCTACTGTTGCTGATTTGGCAATTTTATCACATCACTCAATGAAACAAGATGTAATAAGAAATATTACAAATACACGTTCAACTGTTGTTGATGCTAATATTAAAAAAGTTTCTTTTAACAATACAAATGCTTTATTAAGAAATGGTAAATACAATGGATTGTTATCAAAAACAGGATTTACAAGAGAAGCTGGTTATAATTTAGTTTTTGTAAATGGTCAGTCTTGTGGAGATAGAACTATTGGGGTAATTAGTTTAAATAATAAATCTTCATCTGAAAGAGCAGGGTTTACAGATAATAAATTAGCACAATATCATTGTAATTAAAAATTAAACAATAAAAAAACTGATTTAAAATCAGTTTTTTTATTTCATTATAATTTATTTTTTGAAACAGTTTTTTGTGTTTTTTCAAAAGAATCCATATCATTTTCATATTCTATATCTTTTAAATTATTTAAAATTGAATATTCATTTTCACTCATTTCATGTTTAAATTTCTCAATTAACAAATCATAAGTTACAAACTCTCTTTTAAAATCTTTAATAAAAAATTTAAATTTTGTTTCATTCAAATTTCTAAGATTATGAATTAAATATTTAAACTTATATTCTTCTGTTAAATAAATTTTATCATTTTCATCTGTAATCAATTTACCATTTTCATAATCTTGCATTTGTTTAATAAAAATTGGATTGTATTTATAAAATATTTCTCTTGCTGTTTCTTTATATTCATTATCAACATGATTTTTCTTAAAAGCATAAATAAAGTCATTTCTAAAACAATTCACAAACACATCTCTTTTTTGAATTTTATTATATGAAAATATTGGTGAAAATTCTTTTAAAATATTTTGATGAATTAATAGTGCCATTAATTTAGCATAATTTAATCCATCACCATTTGTATATGGATATGGGTAACTATCAAAATCAGATAATGCTTCTTTTATTTTTTTTGTAAATCTGGTTAATGAATAAATTGTTGTCTTTTTACTTGTATTAAATGCTTCATAAACCTCTTTATACATAGGTATATGAAAATTAAAAAATTTATAAATGTTAATATTATTTTTACCACTTTTTAAATCTTCTACATATTTTTTATTATTATTTAAATTTTCAAAAATAATATAATTAATTGTTTCATTTGGTATTTGTTCAAACCTATTTTGATATTCCCTGAAAAAATTATCAGATAAGGATAAACTATTTATTAATGGAAACATTAAATCAATTTTCAATTTTGAAGTATTCTCTTGATTAAATATTTGATTTAAAATATCATTTTCAAGCTTTTCATCTATTTTTTTATTTTCTTTCTCAAGTAAAGCAGCTTTAAATGTAGGGATTTCATTAATACTATTAATGTATTCATCAACTATTTGATTCATATTTTTCTTTAATTTTTTTATATTATAACAAACATATTTAATTATTAAAAATAACTAATAATTATCTTATTTAAAACAAGCAATATAAAGATTGTAAAATAATACAAAAGCATGTAAAATAATTTTGATAAATATTAAATAAAATATGAAATATGTAAAATACAACTCATTTTTTGGTCAAATAAATAATAAAAATTATATTTCTGAAAATGTTATTCCATATAACATGTCAGTTGCACAGTCTATTGGTTTTAAAAAATTAGAAGAATATATTCTATCAAATGAAAAATATGAAAATAAACCATTAAATTGTTTCAAGTGGTTACAAGATAAATTAAATATTTCTACAAAAAAAGAATTACTAGAAATATTATCATTTGAACAAATGGATAGTGTTGCTGCTGCTATTTACAATATCGAAAATCAACAATCATTTATGATTGCTGATGAAACTGGTATTGGTAAAGGAAGAATATTAGCATCTATATTAAGATATGGTATTGTAAATAAAAAAAATGTAATATTTTTTACAGAAGGAACACATTTATTTAGTGACTTTTATAGAGATTTGAAAGATATTGGCTTTGAAGATAAAATTGGAACTCCATTTTTAATGCACTCAAAAGCTAAAATAATTAATCAAGATAATGAAATTGTATTTAAAAGTTTAAGTAAGAAAAATCTTGAAGAAGTATATGATTCTAAAAAAATAGATACAAAAGTTATTATGACTACATATTCTCAATTTAATAGAGAGGGTTTAGTCAAGAAAAAGTTAGAATTATTTAAAAACTATATTAAATCAGACACAATTCTTTTATTTGATGAAACACATAATGCTATTGGTGATTCTACTGTAAGAGAAACAAAAGAAGAAATTAAAAAAATTGGTGGAATACCAATTGAAGCATCAGCAACTTTTTTAGATGATTTTAAAAAAATGAATTCATTTTTTAATTTGTTAAATATTTCAAAAGATGATGAAAAAGCAATTGAATTGTTTTCTGACAACAATTTATCAGTTAGTAATCAACTTGCCTTTAATATGTCTAGTAATTTAAAAATGTTAAGAAGGGAGCATAGTGAAGTAATAAACATTAATTATAGTTACTTAACAGATGAAGATAATGAAAAAGTAAAAGAATATTTAAATAATTATAGAAATTTAGTTTACTCTATGTTTGATTGTTATAGTTATATATCATCAAAAAGTGAAGATATAGAAAGAAAAAATAAATGGGTTGTTTTTGGTGATTATATTGTTAGAGTTGGTAAAGCGATTCTTTTAATGGCAAAGGAAGATTTTCTTGTTAAAAGATGTTTAAATTATATTCAAATGGATATGAAGTGTGTAATTACAATAGATAGCACGTTTTCATCAGCAATTCAAAGTTGTATTGATTATTTAAAAGATAATTCCCCAGAATCAGTATTAGAAGATAAAAAATACAAAGAGATTAATTTACATACCTTTTTAAAAGCAATTGTAAATAATATTTTTTTAGAAGATTATACAAAATTTAAAGATGATAAAACTTTTCAACAAATGTTTAATAAAATAAAAACAAATATTGATAATTTTCCATCATTAGAAATTTCTGTTATTGATAATATTAAAACAAAATTAAAAAAACATGGTGTAAATACATTAGAAATTAGTGGTAGAACAAATGAATTAATTAAATTTGATAATGAAGATAATTTATATGAGTTAATAAGTAAAAAGGAAGTTGATAAAAGTATTATTATTAATGATTTTAATAACAATTTTGATAATATGGTTATTATAATTACACGTTCTGGTTCAACTGGAACATCATTACATAGTTCATCTAAATTTAAAGACCAAAGAAAAAGAGTGATGCTTGAATATGAGATTAGCAATAGAGCTAAAACAAGATTGCAATATTTTGGTAGAGTCAAAAGAAAAGGTCAAGTTTGTGAACCTGAATTTGAATGTATTGTATCAAATACATTATTTGAGAAAAGAATTATTAATTTAGAAGAACAAAAACTTTCAAAATTAAGGTCATATGTTGGCTCAGATTATACTATAAAAAATAATGATGACTATTATAATGACTATTGTAATTATTTGGTTTATATATTCTTAATAGAAAAAGGTATAGGTTTATACAGAAGATTAGGTATTGATATTACAAATGAAACCAGTATGTATTTCATTGATAGTATTTTAAAAAGGTCAATTTTATTAACTGATAACGAACAAGAAGAGCTGTTTGATTACTTAGATGAAGGCTTAGAAAATTATAACAATTTACTAAATGATACTGCTGTTGATTACTTGAATATTGATGAATATAATCAAGTTACTATTAATAAAGTAGAATTGCTTTTTGAAAATTGCTCTCATTTCACTAGAAAAGAATTTGAAAAAACAAATAAAAAAGAATGGATTAACACTTCATTTCCTGTTGTTTGTTTAGCAGAAATTGTTTATGAAAAAAATTTAGAAAATGTTACAGAGGTTGAATTAAAGAACAACTTAAAAATAAACCAATCTAAATTTAATAAAGATTTTTATAAGGATAATATTTCAAATGTATATATAGATTGTTTCTATGATGATAAATCAAAAGTAAAAGAAAATCTTAAAAAATTAAAAGAATTAAATATATATGATTTAGTTAAATTCAATTTAAATGAAAATGTACATTTTGCCTATGTTGAAAATATTGAAATACCAAAAAATAATTTATTAAAATATTCTAGTCACTACATATATACATTAGTTATCATTAACCCTAAAAATTTAAAAAATGAAAATGTCATTTTTTCAAACAAATTAAGATTAATGGGTAATTTATTATTAGAAAATTTAGACTTTGAAATATATAAAGATAGAGAAATTGATTTTAGTAAATTTATAAGAGATGAAAAAACAATAATAGAAAAAAAAGAATACTTATTAATGGGTAATCCTTTATATGTTAATTCATATGCTAATATGTACAAAATAGGTGAATCTATATCATTTCTAAAAAATATTGATAATGAATTGAAACAATTTTATGCTGTTAAAATACCTAATAAATATAATACAAAAGAAAAGATACATAAATTATTTGAATATGCCCCACTATTACAAACATCTTCTATTTTAGATAGAGTTGTTAGAGATTATCAAGTGTTATCAAATAATAATGAAATTGTTATAAAAATGAATAATGTTCAACCAAATTTTAAATTAAATTCATTTGATATAAAAATATTAGATACAGTATTTAATAATCCAAATCTAATAACATATAAAAGTAAAAAAATGTTGAAAGTTAAAGCATATAAAAATAAATATTATTATATAAGTATAACATACAATGAATTTACAAGATTATTATATTCATTTAATAGTAAATTTACGTTTAAATATAAGCCTAAAAAATAACTTTTCTTTTAAAATGTATAAAAAACTTTACAAACTGTTATAATGTATGATATTATAACAGTATAAATGATGGATTAGTTATGGAAAACATTAATCAAGAAGAAAGCATTAAACTTGTTCAAGGTTTAATTAAAAAACAAAAAGAACAATTGTGGCTAAAAGCTTTTGAAGAAAATGGCGATGAGTTCATTGATTTTTTAAAAAACTATAAAGATGAAAATGGTAACAATGTCATTAATTTAATGTTAATGGAAACAATTAAAAATCCAGAAATAATTAATGTTATTACTGAGTTAACAAAACATGTCAGTTTGTTAAACAGTGATGAAAATGGTTTATTACCATCACAATCTGCTGAAAAAAAGAACAACTTTTATTTGTACAATTTTTTAAAAAACAAAGAAACTTTAGAAGAATCTTTAATTAATGTATAAAAAACAAAAAATAGCATATTTAATATATGCTATTTTTAATTCTTAATTACTATTTTTACTGTTATTAAATAAATTGAACTTTTGATTTTAATCCAATCATATCAAACATAATCTTAATCATAACATTTGCTTTATCAATAAATATTTGATAATTTGATTCACTGTTTCTATATGTTGTTAAAAATTTCAACAAATCTTCTGCAGCACTATAATCAAAGAAGTTTATTTTAGAAAAATCAAATTGAATAATTGTTTCATTATTTGATTCTAAGAAGTTTAAAATATTACCACTTATATTTTGAGAGGTAATATGTTCTTCTTTAATTAAATAAACCATCTTATTATCAATATTTTTAATTAAATGATTTTTTTCATAATCTTTATTATTTATTTTTTCAATAAAATCACTTTTATAATCTGGTGGGTAATTATTATATTTGAAATAATATTCAGATGATAAATCTAAATATTTATCTTCATAACCTTTCCATTGTAAAATTTCCAACTCTAATAGCCACATTTTTTCACTAACATTGTCTTTGTTATTGTGGAAGTAATCAGTAATAACATTATCTGCCATTAATTGAACATTAATAAAATCGTTTTTCAATTTATGTAACATTTTTAACAAAACTTCTATTCCATCATCATCAGAATTTTCTAAGTCAATTTTAGAAAAATCAATTCTACCAAAATTATTTTCTTTTGAAACTGAATAAAAATTTTCAAATTTTTTCTGTAAGTTTGATTTTAATGGACAATCAATAACAATAATATTTTTACTGGCAGTAGACATTGTATTATTTTTAGCTTTTTCAATCCAAACAGGCGGCATTTTAGTTGTAATTGAGTTGTAGTTTTTTGACAATTTTTCAAAAAGAAGTTTATCATCATCAATATAAACTATTGTAAAAAGCAAATTCCAAAACCCATCTGAGATTTTACCATTTTTTACATTAACAAAACCAACAGCTAATCTAATACATTTACCAATATCTTTTAACATAAAAAGTTTTGCTAATTCATGAACCAATTCTATTTCATCATCATTAAAATTATCATTTTTTACCATAACTAAATTCCTATATATCCCTTAATAGTAAGTAAATTTTTAAAATAAATCAAGTTATTTAATCATTTTAAATAAATTTTTAAATATTGTTTTACCTGTTAATTGTTTTTCACTTACAAATCCCCAATATCTACTATCTAAACTATTATTTCTATTGTCACCCATAACAAAATAATATCCATCTGGAATTTTACAAACAATATGATTTATACCTTTTACTGAACAATTTTCTATTCCATTAAAATTTTCTGTTGGATATTTAGGAGCATTTAATTTATTTAATACATTGTTATCATCTATTTTATAAATAACATAATCTTTTTCTTTATAAATTGACATTGGAACAACTAAATTAACATTTTCATTTTTTAATGTATTTCCTTCACTAACTGATTGTAAAGTGTAATCAATTTTGCCAGCATATACATTATTTAATGAACTGTATTTGTAATTTTCACTTTGATTTTTAACTATATAATTACTACCAGATACTTCAATAATATCCCCTGATTTAGCAATAATTCTTTTAGTAAAAGATATTTTTTCATTTAATGGAAATTCAAAAGTAATAATATCATTACGCTCATAATTATTATTAAATTTTTTAACAATGATAAAATCATTTGGTTTAATTGTTGGTGTCATAGATTCAGTTGGGACTTTATAAACTTCAAATAAAAACACTTTAAAAAAACCAACAAAAAGAATAATATAACCTAAATCTAATGATGTTTTTAAAACTGTTAATGGAATCATATTTTTAAAAGAAACTTTAAACATACTGTCTTTTGATGTAGAATCTTTCTTTCTACTATATTCAATAAACATATTATCAAACATTTTATAGAATTTAAATATTTTACGTTTATAAATAAAAGCAATTGGAGCTAATATAAGACCTAAAATAAATAGATATTTACTAAATGGTAATATAATACTTGTATAATCATTTATATAATAATAAACACCAATTAAAATTGTAATAAATAAAATTTCAAAAATATTTAAATATTTTACATTAGATAAATAATCGTCTATTTTTTCATTACTATCTATTTCTTCATAGAAATTTGTTTGTGAACTGTCTGATGATGTGGCATCTAAGTTTGTTGTTTCAAAATTAGTATTTCCATCATTTAATTTCTTTTTTTTCATATTAAAAATTTCTTTTTATAAAAATATAACATTTTTTTATAAAATAGACAAATAAAATAGGTGTTATGAATAATATTTATTGACAAAAAAATACTGATAAAATAGAATTGATATTAATTTTAATGGTTAATAAATATGTCACAAGAAAAAATATCACAATTAGAAATGTATCAAAACCTTATTGCTAAAAAAGATAATATCAATCAAAAAATTGCTTCAATAAACACTGAAATTAAAATTTCTAATGAAAATAGAGAAGAAACTTTAAATGAAGTTAAGGAAAAATTTGGGGTAAACTCACTAGAAGAATTAAGAAGTTTAAGAAGTGAGTTATTTGCTAAAAATCAAGAAGAAATTAATTCATTAACTAAAATGTTAAATGAAAGAGAAGAAGAGGTTAAGTTAGCAGAAGAAGGGATTAATAAAGCAAAAAATCTAATTAAATAATTCAACAAAAAACAACAGTTTTTAATAGCAAATTAATTTATATTAGTTTGCTATTTTTTTTATAAATTAATATTATCGAATATAATATATTTATATGTTTTATATGTTAAAAAAAAAGGCGATTTTTTATTATGAATAAAAACAAAGACAGTGATTATAATATAATTTTTGAAAATCCAAATTTACTAAATTATTTTACAATTGGTTCTATTTTTGATACATCACAAGTTCAATTATTTGAGAATGAAGAAATTTCATTAGTAAACAATTTAAATATTCAAGAAACATTGGATGTAAATTTTTTTGATATTTCAGGCAAAAGGTTTAGTAAAAAAATGCCTGATTATAAACAAAGTTTAATTATCAAAAATAATGATAGTTCAGCATTTAATGTTAGTAGTGCATTATTAATTTTATATGCTTCAATTTACAACTTTAATAATAAATTTAAAAATCAAAAAGTGATTATTGAAAATATTTTAAATTTAAAATCAAAAGAATTTAAAATAAATGAGTTAAATGAATATATTTTTATTAAAAAACTTGAAAATCATTTTAATTTAAATAAATCTGAATTGACAAAATTTGTTCAAAATAAAGATGAATTAGACAAAAAACTAACATCTTTAAATTTTATTATAGATACAAAAGATATTCTAACAAAGGGTAAGAAAGCAAGTTCAAAAATTGTTGATAGAATATTACAAAGAAATGATTTATTTCTTAATGAAGGTGATAATTTAAAAATTCAAGATAAAGAAATCATTAAAAAATGGAAAGAATTAATCCTTAATAGTCACAAAGAATTTGATGAAATTATATCAACAGATATAAATAGATTTTTAAATTCATCAAATCAAAAGGAAGCAATTTTAAGAAATATAAATTTAATTAAAGAGTTAGTTATATTTTCTGAAAATAAAAATAACAAATACAAAAACTTCTTTTTAATAAAATATTTAGAAAATGCTAAAGAATTGAAAAGTCATATAAAAAACATATCTTTTAAAAAGTCATTGGAAGAATTTAATTTAAGTGATAATAACCAAAAACTGTTTGATGCTTTCTTAAATCAATTTGATAAACCAAGTAAACCAATAATTTTTAATGATTTAATTGATTTAAATTTGAATAAACATGAAAAAAATTTAGTTGCTAATAATTTAATTGAATTAAATATGATTACAAATAATAATAAAGAAAATTTAAAAATTATAAACAATGTTAGAAAAAAAGAAAAATTAGAACAAATATATAATTTGTTTAATGAAGATACTTTAACCTATTACTTTGAAAATGCTATTTTTGATAAAAATAATAATTTTTCATTTTCAAAAATTAATGATAGCAATAAGATTTTATCTGGTCATATATATAATATTTTAAATAAACAAATGCCTGAAAAATTGGTGGATAAAATTACAAATATTATTGTTGAAAATTATAACAATCCTATTGTTTCTAATGAATATAATTTTTTATGGTCTATTCAAAATAAAAATCCAGAAGTTTTAGAAAATATTATTAATAAAGCATTATATTCAGAAGAAATATCTGAAAAAAGTGCTATTAAATTATTCAAAATATCATTTGAAACTGCATTAAGAGAAAAAAATATAAATGATTTAAATAACATTATTCATTATGCTAAATTTAATAAAGATATTGCGGATGGTTTCTTTCCATTATTGAATATACCATTTAATAATAATTTATTAATAAAGTTAGATGGAATAAAAATTGATGATGAAATTTGTAATGAGTATGGTATTAAACTAAATAATTCAAAAAATAAATCAAAACCTAAAATGTAATTATTTATAAATTACAGAATATTAATAATGCTATTTCAATCTATTCTAATTTATGTTAGAATAGATTTATTTTAAAGGTAACTGTATAAATGGAAAATAATATGGAAAATAATGTTTCAAAATCTAAATCTAATTATGGTGCTAAAAGCATTAAATTATTAAAGGGTTTAGAGGCAGTAAGAAAAAGACCTGGAATGTACATTGGTAGTACAGACGAAAAAGGTGTTCATCACTGTTTATGGGAAATTATTGACAATAGTGTAGACGAATATAATGCAGGGTATGGTAATGAAATTATAGTTTCATTGTATCCTAATAACACAATTCAAGTTCAAGACTTTGGGCGTGGTGTTCCAGTAGATATGCATGAAGAAGGATTTTCTGCTGCTACAATTGCAATGACTGAATTACATGCTGGTGGTAAATTTGACTCTGAGACATATCATAGAAGTGGTGGTTTACATGGTGTAGGTGCTTCTGTTGTAAATGCTTTATCAGATAAATTTGAATTAACAATTAATCGTGATGGGCAGACTTATTATCAATTGTTTCATGATGGTGGTAAATTTGACAATGAATTAAAACCAATCTCTGAATTGAAAGATAATGATAAAACTGGAACAACCATTAAATTCACTTTAAATAAAGAAGTATTTAGTGATGAAAAAATGGATGAAGAAGAAAATTATGTTGGTAGAGAATATTTTTCATTTAAACCAGAAACAATTGAAAAAAGAATGGAATTATTATCATATTTAAACTCAAATTTAAAAATGACTTTTATTAACTATGAAGAATTAGATGAAAGTGGAAATCCAACTGTAAAAACTTGGGAATCTGAAAAACTCTCTGATTACATATCTGTGTTAAACAAAGATATGGGTGATGAAAACACTGAAATTTATTCATTTCAAAAAGAAGTTTCACCAAAATCAGGCTCTAAAAAACAATCTGTTAATGTAAATATTGCTTTTCAGTCATTTTTTGGTGAACAAGACAAGATTGCTGGTTTTGTAAATAACATTTCTACTCCGAATGGTGGTACACATGTATCTGGCTTTAAAAGAGCATTAACTAAAAAAATTAATCAATACATTAAAGATAATAAAGTAACAAATGATAAGTTAGAGCAAACAGATATTTTGGAAGGTTTGTTAGCTGTTATTTCAGTTAAAGTTACTGAACCAATGTTTGAGGGTCAAACAAAAGAAAAATTAACAAGTAAAGAAGCTGATACTGCAGTATTTACTGCTACTTATGATTTTTTAACTAAATTGTTTGAAGAAAATCCAAAAGTAGCTAAATTGGTAATTGAAAGATGTATTAGAGCTAAAAGAGCAAGAGATGCTGCTTCAAAAGCAAGAAAATTATCTATTACAGAAAAGTCTTCTTCTAACTTTACCACTCCATACAAGTTGGCTGAATGTCAAGAAAAAAAAGCCGAATTATGTGAATTGTTTTTAGTCGAAGGGGATTCTGCTGGTGGTTCTGCTAAACAAGGTAGAGATAGAAAAACACAAGCAATCTTACCATTAAAAGGTAAAATTTTAAATACTCAAAAAAATGATATGGCTAAGATTTTACAAAACAAAGAGATACAAGACCTTATTAGTGTAATGGGAACTGGTGTTGGTAAAGACTTTAATATTGATAAACTCAAATATCATAAAATTATTATTATGACAGATGCGGATGTAGATGGTGAACATATTTCAACACTATTAATTTCTTTCTTCTATAAATGTTTCCCAGATTTGTTGAAAAAAGGTTATATTTATCAAGCAATGCCACCATTGTATAGAGTAAAAAGAAAAACTGGTTCATCAGAAAGTGTAATTTATTTGAGAAATAAAAACTCATTGGAAGATTTCCAAACAGAAAATAAAGATAATTTAAAAAGCTGGAGTGTGAATAGGTTTAAAGGCTTGGGAGAGATGGATGCTTCTGACTTATATGATACAACTATGAACCCAGAAACTAGAGTTTTAAGTCAAATTATTTATGATGAAGAAATTGCTGATGAAATTGCTGAAATGTTTCATAAACTTTTAGGTGATGATACTGAAATTAGAAGAGAGTTTATTCAAACATATGAAAGTGCCACTAGTGATAGTAATGAATAATATTTAAATACTAAAAACCACATAATTTATATTATGTGGTTTTTTATTAATTTATTTTGTTTTTAACATAGATTTCTTCATATTCTTTATTCCAATATTGAAGAGTGTCATTTTCCAAAAAAACCAATCTTTTAAAAACATTTTCTAATTCAATATCATAATCAAATTCAAAAATATTTACAAAATTATCTTCTAATAAATGATAAATGTCATTATCGTTTTTAAAATCTGTGTCTGTAATAACATCATATAAATTGTATGTTGGAAATACAATACCAAAAAATAATTGTTTGTAATCATTTTCAATTAAATAATTTAAATCACTTAAACAATCATCTAAATCTTCTTGAACCATTTCATCATTTTCATCTGAAATATCACGCATAACTTCATTGAGAAAAATATAAACATCTTGAATATCAATTTTTGTTATTTTAAAAGCATATTCACCTGTTGATGTATATCCATAAGCAATTTGAGACATTTCATTATGGTTATTTCGATATGTAAGAAATTTACAATTAATTATATTTTTAAAATTTTCATTTAAATTAATGCCTTTTTTAATTTTATTCTTATATCTTTGATTGAAATCTGTTTCATATGTTGATATATTTGATGCAATTATTTTTTTAATCTCTTTTTCAAAATCACTTTCTGTCTCATCAGTTTTTAAATTTGGTGAAAGACTTAAACAAAATAATGATGGCATATCAACTTTAACATTTGTATTATAATATCTTGCTTCATTTTCCATAAAATTCCTTTTTAGTTATTTGACATTATTAATTATTATTTAAATAAAAAAATAATTTATGTTATAATTGATATTTATAATAACACAAATCAAAACATATGCTATATATAATAATCATATTATACACTATTTTTACATATATTTATTTTTATAAAACAGATTTTTTATATAAATTATTAAATTTATTAGGTTTTCAAAATGACATAATTATTTTATTATTAAGTAACAGATTTTTTATTTATTTTGTAATAACATCAATCATTTTATTTTTGATATATTATTTTAATAAATCAAATTTTACAATAAATTATTCAAAATATAAAAAAATGAATTTAGAAAATTTAAAGAAAATGGATTGGGAAGATTTTGAAGAAATGATTAAAATAATTTATGAAAAAAAAGGATATAGAGTTCAAAGAATTGGTGGTCATGGAAGTGATGGCGGAATTGATTTAATTATTAAAAAAGGTTTGAAAACATCAATGATACAATGTAAAAGGTATAGTGGTAATGTTGGTGTAAAAATTGTAAGAGAAATGTATGGTTTACAAATGCATCATAAGTTTCATGAAGTATATATTTATACATCAGCATCATTTACAAAAGAAGCATATAAATTTATAAATGGTAAAAAAATGCATTTAGTTGATGGAGCAAAAATATTAAAAGAAATAAATAAGTATCTTTAATGGAAAAAATATGGAATTAAAATTTAATGTAGAAAAATATCTTGGACAATTAAGTCAATATAATGCTCTTTTTAATTATGTTTATAAATTAGGAGTGCCAAGATTTAGTACATCAATTGAAACTGCTTGTGTTGGATTAATTCCAAATAAAAATTCAAAAAATGATAATGATAAATTTAAAATAATATTTTTAATAAATCCAGATTTTTTTTATACATTAACAGATGAAATGCAACTTTTTGTGTTATGTCATGAAGCTTTACATTTGTTTTTTGACCATTTAAATGAAATAAAAGACAATGATTTAAACCCTATAATAGCAAATATTGCTATGGATATAGTAATAAATGAAATGTTAACAAAACACTTTAACTTTCAAAGAAATGAAGATTTAAATAATTATTGTTTTATAGATACTGTGTTTAGTCAAATTGAAATAAAAAATAAAAAAATAAAACAAAATAAAGGTTTTATGTATTATTATAATTTACTTGTTGATAAATATAATGAAGAACAAAATAATCCATATCATAGTAAAGGTATCAGTGTTGAAGAATTTGCTAAATCTTTACCACAATTAATGGATGAACATTTAAATGATGATGTAATAGAAAAAATTGAAAAAAATAATACAGATGATGAAACTAATGAAAATGATAATGAAATCAATGGTAATAAACAAGAAAATAATGAACTGAAAAATAATAGTGATACAGAAAAAGAGGATGATGATAGTGATGGTAGTAATAATTATGAAAAAAATGGTGATGGAATCAAAGATAATATTGATAATGAAGATGAGAATAAAAATGATTCTGGCAATAATAGTGGTGGTAATGGTTCAGATGAAAAAAATGATTTTGAAAAGTTAAAAAAAGAATTTATTGAAAAAATATTAGATAATATATCAAAAAATGAAAATGCTAAATATAGAAAAATAGTAGATAGCTTCAATGATAATTTGAAAAATGAAATTATGGATGATAATGATTTTTTTGAAGTTTACTTTAAAAAAGGCAAAATAAAAAAATGGAAGAAAATACTTTCAAAAGTTAAGCCAAAAAACTATAAACTTGATAAAGATGAATTGGATAGTTATTTAATGCAACCAAATCAATTTTTATTTTCATTACCTGATAATGTAAGAATGCCAGAATTAAGAGAGACTGATGTTTATAAAAAAAATAAAATATTAATGTATTTTTTTATGGATGTTTCTGGTAGTTGTTTATCTTATTTGAAAGATTTTACAGGAATTATAGAAGAAATCCCTGTATCAGAAGAATTACAGTTTGAAGCATTTACATTTGATACAATTGTTTATGAATATGTATTAAATAATAAAGATAAAAATAAAAAAAATAAATTGCATATTGGTGGTGGTGGAACATCATTTAAAATGTTAGAGAATAAAATATATGAAAAATTAAAAAATAAAGATATATTTAAATACCCAGATTTAATAGCAGTTATTACTGATGGTTATGCTCCACTAATTGAAATTAATGAAAATCAAAAGTCTTGGATATGGATTTTTACAGATGAATATTATAAAGTATTTCATGACCATGTTTTAAAACAAGGTTGTCAAGTAATGTATATAAGTGATTTAAAGTAAAAAAATAACATATAAAGATAATATATAAAAATAAATTTTAGTGCTAATTTATTGAATTTTAATATTATATTATTATAATATAATATAAACAAAGTAAAGTATTATGAAAAAATACAATATATCAATAATATCAATAGCGTTATTAATGATAGGAAATACCAGTTTTACTGCCGTTACTAAAATGAATAAGAAATTGTGTTCAAATCTATTCATTTTTCAAAACACATAATTGATTATAACAAATCAATTGTAAAACATGTGTTTCATTTATTTTTGCTGTAAAACAGCAAAAATTCACCATGTAACTGATG
>RRZU011504156.1_pt1 | contig 32219 bp, 27 predicted proteins | sample 2165561 | NCBI WGS metagenome assembly RRZU01 (sample SAMN10456909, study PRJNA506462) | wastewater metagenome | isolation source: wastewater sludge | place: USA: Moscow, Idaho | reverse complement strand
GGCGACCGGGGGGACCCGCACCGCGTCCGGAAGCGGCACATCGCCGGGGCTCTGGTCGGTGTCCTCGACGGGCACCACGGCGTCCGCGCCGGGAGGCAACGGGGCCCCCGTCATGATCCGGGCCGCCTGCCCCGCCCCGATTAGCGGGGCCAGCCGGGTTCCGGCCGGAAGGTCGGCCACCACCGTCAGGTGGGCGCCCCCCAGCGTGTCGGCTGAGCGCACCGCGAACCCATCCATGGCGGAATTGTCGAACGGGGGAACGGCGCAGTGAGCCACCATGTCTTCGGCCACGACGCGGCCAAAACCCGACCCGATGGCGCACTCCTCGACGGGGGTCAGGCTGGCCAAGGCCAGGACTCGCGCGCGATACTCCTCGACGCTCAGCATCCTCTACTCCTGCTCCGACGGGCGGATGCGCGGCCGGGCGGCGCGCAGCGGCAGCACCGACCAGCGTCCGCGCGCGGCGTCCAGCACCATGACCCGACCCACGAGCGGCTCCCCGAACCCCGCCAGGATCTTGAGGGCTTCGGTGGCTTGCAGCGCGCCGATCTGGCCGACCATGGCCCCCAGGACGCCGACGTTCACCGCGCGCGGATAGTCCTGCGGCGACGGCTCGCTCGCGATCACGTCACGCAGAGTGAGCCGGATGCCGTCCGCGTCCGGGACGCCGAAAACCGAGCACTGGCCCTGCATGCCGACCGCGGAGGCCCACACGAGCGGGGCGTCCACCGCGGCGGCGGCGTCTGCGATCATGAACTTCGCATCGAAGGTGTCGGTGCAGTCCAGGACAAGGTCGTATCGCGGGAACAACGCCTCGGCTCGCGCCCGGGTGAGGTAGGTGGTGTCGATCTCCACCTGGACATCCGGGTTGAGCAGGCCGAGCCGTTCAGCCGCCGACTCCGCCTTGTTGCGGCCCAGGTCGGTGTGGAGAACCTGCCGCTGCATGTTCGTCAGCTCGACGGCGTCCCCGTCGATGATGCCGATGCGTCCGACACCCGCCGCAGCGAGGTAGGGCAGGGCCGCCGACCCCAGGCCCCCGGCGCCGATGACCAGCACCGAGGACCCCAGCAGGCGTTCTTGGCCTTCGACCCCGATGCCGGCGACGTCGATGTTGCGCTGGTAGCGCTGCACCTGCGCCGGGGTCAGGGGCATTGGGACCACTCGTGGCTGCCGTCGGTGAAGAACTGCTTCTTCCAGATCGGCAGTTCCTCCTTCACGCGCTCGACGAGGTCACTGGCCGCCTCGAAGCCTTCGCGGCGATGCGACGTCGCCACGGCCACGAACAGCGCCACCCCGCCGATATCCAGGTGACCGACGCGATGCTGGGCCACCACGGCGTGCACGCCTTCGCGTGCGCTGATGTCGGCGACGATCTGCTTCAGCAGCGCGTCCGCCTGGGGATGCCCGACGTACTCGATGCCGGTCACCGCAGCACCGTGGTCATGGTTGCGGACCACGCCCGCGAACGTCACCACGGCCCCCGCGCGATCATCGCCGACCGCCTCGCGCAGGGCGTCGGTGTCGATGGGGGACGCGGTGACCCCGCTTGGCTCGTGCATGTCGTTCACGGTAGCGGTCAGCTCTTCTTCGGTGCCCCGGGGCGGGCGTAGCGCCACCAGGTGATGCCCACGCACATGACCGCGTAGGCGACGCCGATCCAGTAGAAGGGCACGGCGCCGAACGTGGTCAGCCCGATGCCGAACAGGAACGGCCCGAACGCGGCGATGGCGGCCGTCCAGCCGATCACGCCGCCGGCCTGGCGCGGCTGGAAGATCATCGGCATCTGCTTGAACGTGGACGCGTTGCCGATGCCGGAGAACAGGAAGATGGCCAGCATGCCCCACAGGAACTGGTTGAACCCCGCGGTCAGCGTGGCCGCCGAGGTGGTGTCGGGGGTCAGTCCGCCGATGGTGTACCAGATCGAGCCGATCAGGCCCAGGCCGGAGACCAGCGTCCAGATGGCGCCGCCCATCTTGTCGGTCAGCGGCGCGAACAGCACGCGCGCGCCGGCGCCGATGAGCGGGCCGAGGAAGACGTAGGCGGCGGCGTCCGGGATCGCGTAGCCCTCGACCAGCAGCTTGGCCGTCTGGCCGCTGCCCTCCACGATGGCGGAGTTGCCCGCCCCGTAGAGGTTGGTCAGCAGCAGGCCGAACTGCGCCGACAGGCCCGAGAAGGTGCCGAAGGTCATGATGTAGAGCAGCGTCATCCACCAGGTGTCCTGGTTGCGGAAGATGTCGAACTGCTGCTTGATGTTGGCCTTGATCGGCACTGACTTCAGCGCCACATAGGCCCAGATGGCCCCGGCGACGATGAACGGCAGGTAGACCAGCGCCGAGTTCTGGTACCAGACGACGATCGGGGCCTTCCCGGGGATCGCCATGTGCTGCGAGCCGAGGAAGCCGAACATCGAAAAGCCGATCAGCCACGGCGTCAGCAACTGCACCAACGAGACGCCGAAGTTGCCGATACCCGCCTGGATGCCGAGCACGGTCCCTTGCAGACGCCGCGGGAAGAAGTAGGACGTGGAGGGCATGAACCCGGAGAACGCGCCCCCGCCGATGCCAGCCAGGAAGGCCAAGCCCATCAGACGCCAGTACGGCACGTCCGGGTTGGTGACCTCAAAGCCCCACCCGAGCACCGGAAGGATGAGCAGCACGGTGGTGAGCGTCACCATCTTCCGCGTGCCGATCTTGGGGGGCAGGACCATCCAGACCAGGCGCAGCAGGCCACCGGACAGCCCGGGCATGGCCGCCAACCAGTAGAGCTGCTCTTTGGTGAAGGCGAAGCCGAGCGCGTTCAGCTTGGGAACGATGGCGCTGGGAAGGAACCAGGCCACGAAGCACAGCGTCAGCGTGAACGTCGTCACCGCCAGGGTGTTCCAGGCGAGCTTCTTGTCCCACGTGGCTTCGTTTTCGGGATCCCAGGAGACAAGCCAGTCTCCCTTGGTCTCATGGGTCATGCTCACGATACGGCCTCCAATTCAGGTTCGATGAGGCTGGCCGTGGATGGTGTGGCCCGCGTCATCATGCGGTGGATAGTGACGTGCATCCACGCGGCGCACAGCGCCACCAGGATGAAGATCACGAAGAATGTCGAGGTGGGGAATCCGCTGGCCGCCTTGGTGTAGGCGAACAGCGGCGGCAGGAAGAAACCGCCGAGCCCGCCGAACATGCCGACGAGGCCACCGACGGAACCCACGTGATCGGGGAAGTACTCGGGAATGTGCTTGTAGACGGCGGCCTTGCCGATGCCCATGGCGCAGCCCAGGAAGAACACGAGCGCCACGAACCAGGGCAACTCCAGGTGGAAGGGCAGATGCTCGGTGGTGGTGCCGTCAGCGTGAGCGATGACGAGGTGCCCGTTGGGCATCATCAAGATGCCGCTGGTGAGAAGCATCACCGCGAAGGTCACGTACATGACCGAGCGTGCGCCGATGCGGTCACTCAGCCAGCCGCCCAGGGGGCGCAGCAGCGAGGCCGGAAAGATGAAGGTGGCGGTGAGCAGGCCAGCCGTCGCCAGGTCGACGTGGAAGTTGTCGACGTAGTACTTCGGCAGCCACGCCGACAAGGCGACATAGGTGCCGAACACGGCCACGTAGTACAGGCTGAAGCGCCAGACCCGGACCTGCTTGAGTGGCTGCAGCGTCTCGGCGAGGGGCTTGCTCGCCCCCGGGGCCCGGTCGACGCGGGGCACGATGATCCAGGTCGCGACGCCGACGATGACCAACAGCACGGCATACAGGACGGGGATCAGCCGCCACCCGCCTTGGATCCCGAGGATGAACGTGCTGCCCGCGGTGGCGGCGATCAGGCCCGGACCAATCAGCTTCGTCACCGACGCACCAACATTGCCTGCGCCGAAGACGCCCAGCGCGAGGCCTTGACGCTCCTTGCCGAACCAGGCGGAGTTCCAGGCGACCCCCGCACTGAACAGGTTCCCGGCGAACCCCACCAGGAACGCGAGGACCAGCAGCCACAGGTAGCTGTTGGCGAAACTCACCAGGAAGGCGGGGATGGCGGTGGCGAACAGCAGGATCAGCGTGACGGTGCGACCGCCGATGCGGTCAGCGAGGATGCCCGCGGGCAGGCGCCACATCGAGCCGTTCAAGACGGCGACCGCGGAGATCCAGCTCAACTCCACATCGCTGAGCCCGAACTCTTGCTGGATCGGCACCCCGAGGATGCCGAACATCAGCCAGACCGCGAACATCAGCGTGAACGCGATGGTGGACATCACCAGGACGCGTCCGGCGCCCTTGGCGGTGGTGTGGTCGGGTCCGACCACGATCAGGGGGGTCGACATGTGCGGCCTTCTACAGACGTGAATGGGCGAGTGGTCAGCGCAGGGGTCAGCGCGGGGGCTTTTGGTTGTCCAAGGTTCCGACCGGATCCCAGCCGCGGCCACGTCGGGTCGCGGACTGTCGGGTGTCCTCATCGCGGGAGCGGTACACGATGTAGGGGCGGAACAGGTAGTGCAGGGGTGCAGTGAAGGCGTGCACCAGGCGCGTGAACGGGATCATCGCGATGAGCGCGAGCGCGATCAGGATGTGCGCCTGAAACTGCCAGGTGGCGTGCCCCATGGCCTCAACGTCGGGCTGCAGCGTGAACAGCGAACGGAACCAGACCGACACCGTTTCGCGATAGTTGTGCTCTTGCCCGGTCGGGGTCCGATCGCCGGTCAGGGTCGCCACCATGCCCAGGCCGACCGCCAAGGCGAGCGCCACGTACATGATCTTGTCGTTGGTGGTGGTCGCCCGGAACACGGCCGTTTGGGTGCGGCGTCGATAGATCAGCAGCCCCAGGCCGACGACCAGCGCGATCCCGGCCAGGCCGCCGCCCCAGAATGCCCCCAGGTGGTAGGCGTGCTGATCCAGGCCGATCCAGTCGGTGAATGCCTTCGGGATCAGCAGCCCCACGACGTGCCCGAGGAACACGGCGAGCAACGCGAAGTGGAACAGCGGGGACGCGATGCGCAGCAGCGTGGATTCGTACAACTGCGAGGAGCGCGTCGTCCAGCCGAACTGGTCGTAGCGGTAGCGCCACACCAGACCCCCGACGAGGATCAGCGCGGCAACATAGGGCAGGACGCCCCACAGGAAGATGCTCATCGTCGGTCTCCTTGCTCGGTGCCGGTCGCCATCGACGCCGGGCAGGCCGGAGAGGGCGTCGACGTCAGGAACCCGTCGAGGCCGACGAGTTCGCTCGGGGGGTTGTCGTGAAGGTGCTGCACCTCGGCGCGTGTCCGCGGCGACGGGCCGCCGAGGGTGTCGCAGAGGGCGGCGAGGACGCCCGCCTGGGGCAGGCGATCGCCTTCGAGCCCTAGACGCAGGAGTTCCAAGGAGGCCCGATAGGTGTTCAGCAGGGCGACGCCGACGGCGGGGGCACCGTTGGCGGCGAACTCCAGCACCATGGGCAGGTAGTCGGGCAGTTCCCCGTTGAGGTCCACCACCAGACCCGAATCCCGATAGGTCTGCTTGACGGCCGCGAGAACCTCCCCGCGCCGACGCGTGTCGCCATCGGTCCAATAGGTCAGATGCAGCGCGTGGCGACGGCTCAGATCGAACTCCTGCACATGCCAGCTCTGTGCCTCCATCAACGGCATCGACCGCAGGTGGGCGAACGTGGGCGCGAATCGGTCGAACGCGGACGCCTCGATCAGGGCCTCCTCGACGAGGGGTAGGCGCGCCATGACGTCCTCGTCGGGGTAGGACAACACGACGGCGGCGGCCGCATAGATCACGCGGTCACGTTTGGCGGGCGGGGTCGGAAGCATCATCCTCGTTCCGCCTGTTCGCGTCGGGCCTTCGCCGCAGCAAAGGACTCCACCGCCACCGGGACGACCCGGCCTGAGGACTCCCCGAAGGGGGCCTGGGCGCTCGGGTCGTCGTCGAAGTTGACCGAACACCCCATCTCTTCGAGGTTGTGGGCCTGCTCCTTGTGCGCGGTCGGGATGACGTAGCGGTCGTTGTACTTCGCGATCGCCAAGAGCCGGTACATCTGTTCCATCGCCTCGCCGGTCATCCCGACGGCGGTGGGGAGCTCTTCTTGGCGGGGACGCCCCAGCGTGACATCGCGCATGTAGGAGCGCATCGCCGCCAGCTTCTGCAGTACCGAACGGACCACCTCGACGTCGCCCGCGGTGAACAACTCCGCCAGGTATTCCAGGGGAATGCGCAGGGCGTCGATGGCGCCGAACAGGTTTCCGCCCGCCTCGGCGTCGTGCCCCTGCTCCTTCAGCAGATCCACGACGGGGGACAGCGGTGGGATGTACCAGACCATCGGCATGGTGCGGTACTCGGGATGCAGCGGCAGCGCCACCTTGAAGTGCTTGATCAAGGCGTACACCGGGGAGATCGCGGCGGCCTCCAACCAATCGTTCGGGATCCCGGAGCGCCGGGCGTCCGCGATCACCTCGGGATCGGTCGGATCCAACATCAGGTCGAGTTGGGCCTCGTACAGGTCCTTGTCGTCGGCGAGGGCCGCCTGCGTCACCTTGTCGGGGTCGTACAAGATGATGCCGAGGTAGCGCAGCCGCCCGACGCACGTCTCCGAGCAGACCGTGGGGATGCCCGCCTCAATGCGCGGGTAGCAGAAGTGGCACTTCTCGGCCTTCCCCGTGCGGTGGTTGAAGTAGACCTTCTTGTACGGGCAACCGGTGATGCACTGGCGCCAGCCACGGCACTTGTCCTGGTCGACCAGCACGATGCCGTCCTCGGCGCGCTTGTAGATCGCTCCTGAGGGGCACGACGCCATGCACGAGGGGTTCAGGCAGTGCTCGCAGATGCGCGGGACGAAGAACATGAAGCTCTTCTCGTACTCCAGCTTGATCTGCTGGTTGGCTTCCTCGCGGAGCTTGCGCAGGATCGGATCCCCCGCCTCGGTCGCGGCGACACCACCCAGCGCGTCGTCCCAGTTCGCGGACGCGGAGATGGCCATGTCCTCGCCGGTGACCAGCGACTTGGGGCGCGCGACCGGGAAGTCGTCGCCCAGCGGGGCCGAGATCAGGTTCTCGTAGTCGTAGGTCCAGGGCTCGTAGTAGTCGTCCAGGCCTGGCTGCACCGGGGAGGCGAAGATGCTGAGCAGCTTCTTGAACCGGCCACCGGAGCGCAGCTTGAGCCGCCCGCTCTTGGTGCGGACCCAACCGCCCTGCCACGTCTCCTGATCCTCGTAGGTGCGGGGATACCCCTGGCCGGGACGGGTTTCGACGTTGTTGAACCACACGTATTCGGTGCCTGCCCGGTTCGTCCACGCCTGCTTGCAGGTGACCGAGCAGGTGTGACAGCCGATGCACTTGTCCAGGTTCATCACCATGGCCACCTGAGCCATGACGCGACGCTGCTTCGCCATCAGTACTGCACCTCCTGGGAGCGGCGGCGCACTGTGGAGACGATGTCTCGCTGGACGCCGGTGGGGCCGATGTAGTTGAAGGCGTACGCCTGGTGCGCGTACCCCCCGATCAGGTGGGTCGGTTTGAGCAGGATGCGTGTCACGGAGTTGTGGATGCCGCCCCGCTTCCCGGTCGCCTCCGACTTGGGCACGTCGATGGTCCGCTCCTGAGCGTGCTGGACGTAGCAGATGCCGTCCGGCAGCTTGGAGGTGACGACGGCGCGCGCCACGAACACCCCGTTGGCGTTCGTGAGTTCGATCCAGTCGTTGTCGCTGACCCCGATGGAGGCGGCGTCCGCGACGCTCAGCCAGGCCTGAGGGCCGCCACGCCCCAACGAGAGCATGAACAGGTTGTCTTGATACTCGGAGTGGATCGACCACTTGTTGTGCACTGTCAGGTAGCGCACGGTGATCGCCTTCTCGCCGGCGGGGCCCAGGTCGGGTTCGCCGTACGCCTTCGCCATGTCGAGCGGAGGCCGGTAGGTCGGCAACTGTTCCCCGGCGTCGATCATCCAGTCGTGGTCGAGGAAGAAGTGCATGCGACCCGACAGGGTGTGCCAGGGCTTGAGCCGCTCCACGTTGATGGTGAACGCCGAGTAGCGGCGTCCGCCCTTCTCCGAGCCGGACCACTCCGGTGAGGTGATCACGGGCTGGGGAGCCTGCTGGGTCTGAGCGAAGGTGATCACCTTCTCCTCCGAGCCCTCGGCCAGGTCCACCAGGGGGCGTCCGGTCTTCTTCTCCAGATCGTGGAAGCCCTGGGTGGCGAGTTCGCCGTTGGTGGTCCCCGAGAACAGAAGGATCGCCTCGGCCAGCCGCTTGTCGGTGTCGATCGCCGGGCGTCCGGCAGCCGCGCCCGTCGGGAACACGCCATGCAAGGACGCCAGCTTGGACACCGCGTGCTTGACGTCATAGGTGATGTTCTTCACCGTGAAGCCGAGCTTGTCCGCGAGCGGGCCGACCGTGCCGAGCTTGTCGGCGATGGCGGTGTAGTCCCGCTCCACGACCGTCAGCACCGGCATGTTCTGACCGGGGACGGCCGGAATGTCGCTGTCCTTCCAGTCCCGCACGACGCCACCGGGCTGCTTGATCTCCCCAGGCGTGTCGTGCTGGAGCGCGACCGCCACCAGATCGGAGCGGGTGTCGAGGCGTCCCTTCGCCATGGCGGAGAGCCGCAGGGCCAACTCGGTGAACAACTCGTAGTCGGTCTTGGCCTCCCACGGCGGATCGATGGCCGGGGAGAACGCGTGGACGAATGGGTGCATGTCCGTGCTGGACAGGTCGTGCTTCTCGTACCAGGTCGCGGCAGGGAACACGATGTCGGACAGCAGCGTCGAACTCGTCATGCGGAAGTCCGCCGTCATCAACAAGTCGAGCTTGCCTTCTGGCGCCTCGTCGTGCCACGCCACATCCTGGGGCCGCTCATCGGCGCCGTAGTTGTTCGGCATGAGGTTGCTGTCGGTCCCCAGCAGGTGCTTGAGGAAGTACTCGCTGCCCTTAGCGGAGGACCCGAACAGGTTCGAGCGCCACAAGATCATCGTCCGCGGCCAGTTCTGCGGGGCGTCGACGTCCTCCATCGAACTCTTGAGCGCGCCGCTCTTCAACCGGCCCGCGACGTAGCCCGCGACCGATTCCGCCTCACCCCGCGCGACCGCAGCCTTCGCCTCATCGGCCAGATCGAGTGGGTTGACGTCGAACTGCGGGTAGAACGGCATCCAGCCCAGGCGGTTGGACTGCGCGAGCGCGTCGGCGGTGTGCATCCCGTCCAGTGCGCCCGTGGACAACGGCGAGGTGACCCGGTCGGAGGAGAACCCGTCGGTGCGCCATTGGTCGGTGTGCATGTACCAGTAGGCCGTCCCGATCATGGTGCGCGGCGGACGCTGCCAGTCCGTCGCATTGGCCATGTTGAACCAGCCCGTCATCGGACGGCACTTCTCCTGGCCGACGTAGTGGGCCCAGCCGCCGCCGTTCTTCCCGATGCAGCCGGTCATCATGAGCAACGCGATGATGGCGCGGTAGGTGACGTCCGCGTGGAACCAGTGGCAGATACCCGCGCCGATGATGATCATGCTGCGGCCCTGGGACTCCACCGAGTTCGCCGCGAACTCGCGTGCCGTGCGGATGCACGCCTCGGCGGGGACGGACGTGATCTCGGCCTGCCAGGCCGGGGTGTAGGGCGAGTGGACGTCGTCGTAGTCGCGAGCCCACGTGCCCGGCAGGCCGTCGCGTCCGACGCCGTACTGCGCCAGCATCAGGTCGAAGACCGTCGTGACGAGGGTGTTCCCGATCCGGCGGGCGGGCACCCCGCGGCGGATGATCGACCCTTCCCCGCGGGGATCCTCGAAGCAGGGCAGCGCCACCTCGACGCCGTCGGCGTCGGGGTCACCGAAGAAGGTCAGGGCGGGCTCGATGCTGCCCAGGTCGAGGTTCCATTGACCCTCGCCGTCGTCGGCGTAGCGGAAGCCCATTGAACCGTTGGGGACGGCGGGAGCGCCGGTCGCCTTGTCCCACATGACCGTCTTGAAGGCGGCATCGGTGAGGCTGGCGTGCTCGGGAAGGTCGGCGGCCGTGACGAACTTGCCTGCGGTGAGGCCGTGGCCGTCGGGGTGGTCGACCAACGTGATCAGCATGCCCAGATCGGTGTACTGCTTCACGTAGGAGTCGAAGTAGTCGACGGTCGCGTCGACGAAGTTCTCCTTCAAGATGACGTGCCCCATCGCCATGGCCAAGGCAGCATCGGTGCCTGCCTGGGCGGGCAGCCACTCGTCGGCGAACTTCACGTTGTCGGCGTAGTCGGGGCTGACCGTGACGACCTTGGTGCCGCGGTAGCGCACCTCGGCCATCCAGTGGGCGTCCGGGGTCCGGGTGAGCGGGACGTTGGATCCCCACATCATCAGGTAGGTGGCGTCCCACCAGTCGCCCGATTCGGGAACGTCGGTCTGGTCGCCGAACACCTGCGGGCTGGCCACGGGAAGGTCGGCATACCAGTCGTAGAAGCTGGTCATCGCGCCGCCGATGAGGTGCGTGAAGCGGGTCCCGATCGCGTGGCTGACCATGCTCATGGCGGGGATGGGAGAGAACGACACGCACCGGTCAGGCCCGTAGTTCTGGATGGTGTTGACGTAGCTCGCCGCGGAGATCTCCAGCGCCTCGTCCCACGAGATGCGGATGAGTCCGCCCTTGCCGCGCGCCTGTTGGTAGCGGCGTCGCTTGACCGGGTCGGTGCTGACCTCGCGGAACGCCAGGACGGGATCGCCCAGGCGCTGCTTGGCTTCGCGGTACATCTCCAGCAAGACGGCCCGCCCGTATGGGTAGCGGACGCGTGTGGGGGAGTAGGTGTACCAGGAGAAGGAGGCGCCGCGCGGGCAGCCGCGAGGTTCGTACTCGGGACGGTCGGGGCCGGTGGTGGGGTAGTCGGTCTGCTGCGACTCCCACGTGATGATGCCGTCCTTGACGTACACCTTCCAGGAGCACGATCCCGTGCAGTTGACGCCGTGAGTGGACCGGACGACCTTGTCGTGGCTCCAGCGGTCACGGTAGAAGACGTCGCCGGCGCGGCCTCCCTGGCGGAAGACGGCGCGATCGTCTGCGGTGGTGTCCCAGCGTGTGAAGTACTTCCCCAGCTTCAGCAGGGCGTCCGACGCCGGCCCGTCGAGCCTCGAACTCTGTTCCATGGCGGACAGTTTTACACAAAGTTCTGAAATAAATGCTGTGCGGCGGGACGCTGCGCCTCGGTTGTCGCGACGGGGGGAAGGGGGTTCGCGTCAGCGGAGAAAGGGAGCTCCTAGATCCGCATCTGCGGATCGATAGCCCCAGATATTTTCGCAACTTCGGGAGTATCTAAATCGAGGGTCGCGAACGCTGGGGCGGGGAGTAGCGTCACGTCCAGAGGGCGCATTAGGCGCCGCACCGACGCGTCCCGCACCGTGTCCAAGGCCGCGATGGCGCGCCGCACCGAAGCGGCGAAGTAGCGGCCCGCGAGGTACTGCGGCCAGCCCTCGGCGTCGAGAAGCGCTACCCCGTCGCTGCGAAGGCGCGTGGGGGAGAGCAACGCGACCGCCGCGTCCGGGTGCGCCAAATCACCCGCCAGAATCATCACCTCGTCCGCGGTTGGCGCTACGGCAAGGGCCGCGGCCAAGCCTGCGACCGGGCCGCCGAACGGAGGATCCTCGCGCCGAAACGTCACGCGGGCATCGGACACCCAGGCATCTGGTTCATCGCCGGCGACGATCGCGCGAGACGCCCAGGTCAGCCCGGCGCTGACGCAGCGTTCGAGAAGGGTGCGCCCCTCCAGGCGGAGGGCAAGCTTGTCCACGCCCATGCGTGAGGAGCGCCCGCCACCCACGACGACGACGACCCTCTCCACGGGTCTACCCGCCCGCGAACGGAGGCAGCACGTCCACCTGGGCGACGCCGGTCAGGACGGCGTCTGGGTCGTCTTGGCGGACGCCGTCGGCCAGCAGCGAACTCACCCGCAACACCTCCGCCAGGCGGGCGTTGTCCTGCCCCAGACGCGCGAGCAGGCCGGACACTGTCAACGCGGCGACGTCCACCTCGACCTCGTCAACCCCGGCGGCCTCCGCCGCGCCCGCAAAGTACCTGATCTGTGCCATGCCTCTCCCCTTCGTTGTCGGCCTCAGCCGCCGATCGCACTCATGGTGCGCTCGGGCGGCTGGAAGCCCTCATCGTCGATCCCATGGGCGCGTGGCTTACCCCACTGCGCCGTCCGCCACGCCTCGGCCAGAGCCTCGTCGCTGCCCCCGCCGCGCAGAAGCGCACGCAGGTCGGTTTCCTTCTGGGAGAACAGGCAGGAGCGCACCTGTCCGTCCGCGGTGAGCCGGGTGCGGTTGCAGGCGCCGCAGAACGGACGCGTCACCGAGGCGATGACGCCCACGGTGCCCCCGGGTTGGGTCGCGTCGGGGGCGACCTCCCACAGTGCGGCGGGTGCGGCGCCCCGGGCAGCGCTGGCGGGCGTCAGCGTGAAGGCGGCGCCGAGCATCGCCAAGATCTCGTCGGCTGACACCAGGCGGGAGCGCTGCCACTCGCCCGCGGGGCCCAGCGGCATCTGCTCAATGAAACGCAACTCATAGCCATGGCTCAGGCAAAACTGCGCCAAGGGCACGATGTCGGCCTCGTTGACGTCGCGCATCGCCACCGCGTTGATCTTCACCGGGCGCAGGCCCGCCCGATCGGTGGCCGCGATGCCCGCCAGCACGTCGTCGAGGCGATCGCGCCGGGAGAGGCGGGCATAGCGTTCGCGGTCGAGTGAATCCAGCGAGATATTCACCCGGTCGAGGCCAGCCTCGCGCAAACCCGTGATCCGGTGATCGAGCCCGAGGCCGTTCGTGGTCAGCGCCAGTTCGGGGCGGCCCGTGGGGCCACGAAGCGCGGCGGCACCCGCAATGATCTGCTCAAGGCCCCGGCGCAACAAGGGCTCCCCGCCCGTGAAACGGATGGACTCCACCCCGCACCGTTCCACGGCCACGCGCAGGAGCCGCAGCACCTCTGCGTCGGTGAGCGTCTCCTCGGTGGGCAGCCAGGTGAGGCCCTCGGCGGGCATGCAGTAGCTGCAACGCAGATTGCACCGATCGGTGAGCGAGACGCGCAGGTCGCGCGCCACCCGCCCGTGCCGATCGGCCAATTGTCCAAGGAGCATGGAAGAAACTGTAGCTGTGCCGGTGAGTACTCCCCACCCGGGTTGGCGCTCAGTGCCAGAATACAGCGGTGACTCTCACCCAGCAGCACGGGCTCGGGCCGAGTCGTGCTCGCGTGCTAGCGCTGTTGGAGAAGTCGGCCGAACCACTCTCAGTGGGGCAAGTGGCTGTCGATCTCGGCGTGCACAAGAACTCGGCCCGCTTCCATTTGGACGCTCTGGTCGAGGTCGGCTACGCGCGGCGAGCCGCCGCTGCGCCCAAGACGCAAGGGCGGCCACCCCTGCTCTACTCGGCCACGAGCGAGGCGCCCAGCATGGGCAATGTTCACCTCCTTGAGCTGGTCAACCTGCTCTTGACCGAAGTCCTGGCCGAATCCGAGGATTCCGCCAGCATCGGGGAGCGTGCCGGACGACGCTGGGGTGCCGCGCTGGCCGACCCCACCACCCCCGCCGACCGCGTCACCGATGACCTGACCACGCACCTGGCTGAGCGTGGCTTCGGCATCCGGCGCGAAGGCGAAGACCTCTGTTTCACCCGTTGCCCGTTCCGCAATGCCATCGACCCGGCGCGACTCCCCATCGTGTGCGCCATCCACCAAGGGCTGCTGGACGGCTACATGGACGCCAGCGCTGGCGCGTGGGTAGCCGACCCGATCACGATCGGCCCGCAGGTGTGCGTGACGCGGTTCCACACCGCCGCCGTGTGAGGCGTCGTCACTCCTGCCCGCGGAGCCTCCGGTAGGCCTCCGGACGCCGGTAGCGCGCCCCCCACACCTCGCGTGCGCGCCAATCGCGCAGCGCGTCCATGTCGAAGCGGAACGGGACGTACTGGGCGCGCGCGTCGGCCTGGGCCAGGAGCGCCGACAGCGGCCGTCCGCGAGGATCGAAGACGATGGGCGTGTAGGCCGATGACTGCCCCCAGCCGTCCCCGGGATAGTTGACTGAGGCCAGGGCCACCATGTTCTCGAACGCGCGCGCCTCCATCTGGTGCGAGCGGGTGGGATTCCAGGCGGTCGCGTTGGGGACGAGGATCACCTCCGCTCCCGCGAGCATCAACTCGCGTGCGGCTTCGGGAAACTCCCGCTCCCAGCAGGTCATTACGCCCACCATGACACCGTCGAACGAGGCGACATCGAAGCGCGTCCCCGCCGCCAGCTCGGCTTCGGCATCGGCGAGCAGATGTACCTTGTCGTGACGCAACACGATCTCACCGCGGCGTCCGATGAGAACGGCGGAATTCGTGGGGCCCGCAGGGCTCGTGAGCAGCGCCGTCACCAAGACGCCGACGCCCAACTCTGCCGCGATGTCTTGGAACCCCTCCACGAAGGGCCCCTCCAGCGGCTGCGCCAGCGACTGATCCAACGGTAGGGCGTAACCCGTCGACCACATCTCCGGGAAGGCAACGAGGTCGGCGCCGTCGGCAGCCGCCTCCCGCACGATGCCGCACCCCAGAAGCAGGGCGCTCTCGGGGTCGTTACGCGGTGCATGGTGCTGGGCAGCCGTGACGCGGAAGACGTGCCGTTGCGGTGGTGGGGTCAAGACCATGGGCTTCGGCGTCGGGTCGCTCACCGCCACCTCCTGCTGGTCGTGATACCCCCCCAGTGTGACACCTCGCGAGCTCACCGACGTGCCATAGCCGAGGGATGAAGGTCGAGGAGCGGCATGGGCGCGCACCGGCAAAGAGTAGGAGAAGCAGGGCTGCGCCACCTTCCCAAACCGGTAGTTTTTTCCGTCACGAAAGGCAAGACTGGGGGCATGTCTGAACTTGCACCTCCATGGTGGTCCACGGCCGTCGTCTACCAGATCTACCCGCGTTCCTTTGCGGACGCCAACGGTGACGGGATCGGTGATCTGCGCGGCATCATCAACCATCTCGACCACATCGCCGGGCTGGGCGCTGACGTGTTGTGGCTGTCGCCGATCTACCGTTCTCCCCAAGACGACAACGGCTACGACATCTCCGACTACCAAGACATCGATCCGTTGTTCGGGACACTCGCCGACTTCGACGAACTCCTCGCCAGCGCACACGAGCGCGGCCTGAAACTCATCATGGACCTGGTCGTCAACCACACCTCCGACGAGCATGCCTGGTTCGTCGAGTCCCGCGATCCCGCCTCCCCCAAGCGCGACTGGTACATCTGGCGTCCGGCCCGCGAGGGTTTCGAGCCCGGCACGCCCGGCGCCGAACCCACCAACTGGGGTTCGTTCTTCGGCGGCTCCGCCTGGGAGTACGACGAGGCGTCCGGGGAGTACTACCTGCACCTCTTCAGCCGTAAGCAGCCCGACCTCAACTGGGAGAACCCCGACGTCCGGGCGGCCGTGTACGCCATGATGAACTGGTGGGTCGATCGGGGCGCCGACGGCTTCCGAATGGACGTCATCAACCTCATCAGCAAGACCTACCCGCTCGCCGACGGCGCCGTCGCCCCCGGGCAGCCCTTCAGTTTCGAGATCGACAAGGTGGCGAACGGTCCTCGCCTCGTCGAGTTCCTGGAGGAGATGAACCACGCCGTCGGGCTGACCGACAAGCAACTCTTTACCGTCGGTGAGATGGTCTCCTGCGACGTCGACCACGCGCGCGCCTACACCTCGCGCGAACACGACCGGCTCGGGATGGTGTTCACGTTCGAGCACGTCAGCCTGGATCAGGGCCCGGGCGGGAAGCTCGACCCCCGGCCGCTGCACCTGCCGGATCTGAAGAAGAACCTGGCGCTGTGGCAAGAGGGGCTCTACGGCGAAGGATGGAACTCGCTGTACTTCGAGAACCACGATCAGCCGCGGTCGGTGAGCCGGTTCGGCGACGACTCAAAGGAGTACCGCATTGCCTCCGCCAAGGCACTGGCCACCGCCCTTCACCTGCACCAGGGGACGCCGTACGTCTACCAGGGGCAAGAGATCGGGATGACCAACGCAGGGTTTACGACGATCGAGCAGTACGCCGACATTGAGGCGCTGGGCCAGTTCAAGCAGATGGTCGACGCAGGCGCCGATCCCGAGGCCCTGCTGGTCGGTCTGGGCAAGATGTCACGCGACAACGCCCGCACGCCGATGCCCTGGACGCCGGAGGGCGGGTTCACCGATGCGACTCCGTGGCTCCCGCTGAACCCGACGACGCCGACCATCAACGTTGCCTCCGATGCGGCGGACCCGCACGGAGTCAGCGCCTACTACCGCGAACTGATCCGGCTGCGGCACGAACTCCCCGTCGTCCAGATGGGGCGTTTCGACCTGCTGCTGCCCGAGGACGAGCGGCTGTGGGTGTTCACGCGCACGTGGGGTGAGGATCGCCTGCTCGTCGTGATCAACATGACGTCAGCGCTGGCCAGCGTCCCCATGGCGGAGTTGCCCGACATCGAAGATGCGCGGCTCCTGCTCACCAACCTGAGCACGGGCCAGGATCTGCAGACCCTGCAGCCGTGGGAGGCTCGCGTCTACGCGTTGTCGGTGTAGGTGACGTCCGGCCGCACCGCCGGGGTGCGGCCGGCACGCCCCGGGTTCGCGGTGATCTCCCTGACGTTGACGGCGGCGCGGTCGATGGCGTCCGCGACCGCGTCAACGGTGAGATTCGCCTGATTGATCGTGCTGGCAGGCTCCTCGACGTGCATCTTGCCCTTGCCGATGAGCACCATCACCAAGACGACCAAGAGCACCGCGATCGTGAGGGTCAAGAACCCCAGGACGAGCGCCCAAGCCAGCGGGAGGATGAGCGAGTACAAGGCGGAGAAGGCGAGCCCGACGCAGATGAACAGCAGCGTCACCGCCTGAAGCGCCAGGTATCCGGCCGCTCCAAAGAGCCCCGCCCCGAAGCCCAACCGCTTGGCCTGAGGCAGGAGCTCAGCCTTCGCCAGCTCGATCTCGCCTCGGACGATGGTTTGGACGTCTTGGGTGATGTCTTTGATGACGTCACCGAGCTGAGGCTCAGACATGGGAACTCCTTCGACGACTGCAGTTCATGCTAGCGGCCACAGCGGATGCTGACGGCGATGGCGGACTACACCTTGATCGAGACGGCGGCATCCGGTCGCGCCGGGGGCGGTGGGATGCGGCGGGGATCGACCGTGGCTCGCCAGCACGATACCTGGTACGGAAGAAGTAACGGCTCAGGGACGCGAGCCGACGACTCGTAGAGGGCGCCGACCTCAGCCATCAGGCGTCCGAGGCGGTCGGCGTCCAGGTCGGGGAATCGGCGCGCGACCATGTCCAGCAGGTCCACGCGGGAGATGGGCACCCACAAGCGGTGATGGCGTTGCTCGATGCTGCTGAACAGGCCGGACTCGGTGAGCCGGTCGACGCTCTCGGTGCCATAGGCGCCCGCCATGGCCGCTGGGTCCACATCGCGCAACAGTGCAGACAGACGCCGCACCCACGGCACGGAGTCATCGCGCACGGTGTAGCTGATAGCCAGGTGAGCCCCGGGGGCCAGGACGCCCGCCACGTCGGCGAGCGCGGCCGGATCGAGCCGGTGGAGGCACTGGTGAAGGAAGACGACGTCGAACGAGCCCGTGGGGAACGGCAGGTGCTCGGGGGCGGCGACCACGGGAAGAGCGTGAGGGGCGCGCGACCACAGGGCTCGAACCCCGGCACGGCTGGTGTCGCAGGCAACCACCTGGCCGTCCGTGGCGAGCCCGCCCACCACCGGCGCGCTGGAGCGGCCCAGCACCAGGACGCGGGCCTGCGCGCGCGCAGGCAGCAGCCAGTCGATGGCCGCGCGCGGGAAGGCCGGATGGCTGGTCACGGGCATAAGTGTGATCGTACCGAGGCGCAGGTCAACCCCTGCGCCACGGCTGTGGATGGGCGCGTCGGGTATCCACAGCCGCGACGCATCGTGACGCCGTGCACCGCCTTCATTCCAAGGTGCGGACATGGAGGAACAACGCCTCATCGTCCTGGTCACCCACGACGCGCGGATCCGCGAGGCCGTCGAAGCTGCGGGCGTCGCCTTGGGGGTGGCCGTGCAGGTGTGTGCCGAGGCGTCGGTGGGGTTGGCGTCGTGGTCGCATGCCACGGTCTGTCTCGTCGGCGCCGATGCGGGCGCAGCCATTGCGGCGGTGGCGCCTCGCCGCAGGCCGGAGGTGTACCTCGTGGGCTTCGAGGACGCTGAGGCGGCCACCTGGTCCGTGGCGCTCGGGGCGTCCGTCATCGTGCTGCCCCAGGGGTCGGCTCTCCTCGCCGACGTGATGGCAGGCCAGCCGAAGGCGGGTGGCCGCGTGGTCGCCGTGGTGGGCGGCTCCGGCGGTGTGGGGGCCTCCACGTTGGCTGCGGGGCTGGCGCTGGCGGCGGTGCGATCTCGCCGCAGCAGCGCGCTCGTGGAGGTCGATGAGTTGGGCGGCGGGATCGATCTTTTGCTGGGGGTAGAGCGCGCCCCTGGGTGGCGGTGGCCGCGGCTGGTGGGTGCCCGCGGCGAGGTGGGGGACGTGCGCGGGCTCCTGCCGCATGTGGAGGGGGTGCCTTTCGTGGCGATGGGGCGCGGTTCAGAGCCCCCTCCCGGTGACGCGGTCGTTGCCGTCCTGGGGACGCTGTCGCGCCACCACGATCTGGTCGTGGTCGATGCCGGGCGCGCGCCCGCGCCCGTGGCGCGGCACACCGTCCGGGGGGCAGATGCTGCCCTGCTGGTCTGTTCGGGCGACGCGCGGGGTGTCGCGGCTGCCGCCCAGGTGCGTGAGCGATTCGACTGGGCGAGCGGCTCGGTCGTCGTCCGGCAGACGTCGGGGGGAGCCCAGGCCGAAGCAGTCGCTGAGGCGTTGGGGTTGCCGCTTGCTGGCGTGCTGCCCTTCGACCGGCGCCTTCCTCACGCGAGCGCCGAGGGGGAGTCTCCGAGTGTGGCGGGCGCGCGCTGGCAGCGCGCGGTGGCCGCGCTCGTCGACGAGGTGGCCGGGGGCGTCACGGGGGCGAGCCATGGCCGTTGACCTCGACGGCGTCCGGGCACGCCTCAGTGAACGGGGGGAGGCCGCGCGCCCGGCCGAGGTCGCCGAAGCGCTGGCCTGGCTGGGGCATGTGGTCTCTGACGCGTCGGTGCTGGCCACGGTCGCTGCCCTGCGGCGCGAGAGCGAGGGAGCGGGCCCGTTGGAGGAACTGCTCGGCGGCGAGGGCGTCACCGATGTGCTGGTGAACGGGCCCGAGGAGGTGTGGGTGGATCGTGGGGCGGGCCTGGAACGCGCACCTATCCGGTTCGCCGACGAAGAGGCAGTCCGGCGCCTCGCTGTCCGGCTTGCCGCACAGGTGGGCCGTCGGCTGGACGATGCCAGCCCCTTCGTCGACGCCCGGATGCTGAACGGCACGCGGGTTCATGCCGTGCTGGCCTGCGTGGCAGGGCGCACGTGCCTGTCCCTACGGGTTCCCTCCCGGGTACGGATGTCGCTGAGCGATTGGGTGCAGCGAGGCTCCCTGTGCCCCGAGGGCGAGGCGGTGCTGCGAGGGCTGGTCGCCGGGCGCGCTGCGCTGCTGGTCAGCGGGGGGACAGGGTCGGGCAAGACGACCCTGCTGGCGTCCCTGCTCGGTGAGGTGCCCCCCGAAGAACGGCTGGTCATCGTTGAGGACAGCCGCGAACTGAACCCGGTGCATCCGCACGTGGTGCACCTGGAGGGCCGTGTGGCGAACGCCGAGAGCGCGGGCGGGGTCAGCTTGACCGATCTCGTGCGTAACGCCTTGCGTATGCGTCCGGATCGGCTCATCGTCGGCGAGGTTCGTGGTGCGGAACTGGTGGACTTGATGGCCGCGCTGAACACCGGGCATGAAGGTGGCTGTGGCACGGTCCACGCCAACAGCGCCCAGTCGGTTCCGGCGCGATTGGAGGCACTGGGAGTACTCGGCGGGCTGGGGCGGGAGGCCTTGCACGCTCAGGCGGGGGCGGCCCTGGATGCGGTCATCCATGTCCGGCGCGATCGCGATGGCCGCCGCTGGGTAGAGCAGGTGGCTGCGGTCGAGCGTGCCGACGACGGGTTGCTGAGGGTGGTGCCTGGGTGGACGTGGGACGCGTCAGGGCACGGTGAGGCGGGTCCGGGCGCGGCCCGGCTTCGGCGGTGGGTTTCGTGAGGCGGGTGCCGCCATGGCCGTGATCGCTGCGCTGCTCGCTGCCCTCGCGGCGTGGTGGTGGGTCCCCGCTGAGGAGAACCTGCGCAGGATCGCCGGTGAGCCCACCGCACGCCGGGTACGGCGCTTGTCGGCGTCGGTGGCATGGCTGGGGGCGCTGGCGCTGATCCTTGTGCTGGCGGGATTCGTTGCGGGGGCTGCGGGCGTCGCGGTCGCGCTCGCAGCGAGTGTCGCGGCAGGCACCGTCGCCGCCATGATGGCGCGGCATGGCAGGCGACGGCGTAGCGCCGCGCGCGCTACGGAGATCGTCAAGGCGGGCGAGACCATGGCCGGGCTGCTGCGCGTCGGGCGGGTGCCCTCGGCCGCTCTGGTCGAGGCTGCCCTGGATGCGCCGGTCCTGCGCCCGGCCGCGGCGGAGCACTCGGCTGGCGGCGAAGCGGCACCGGCGTTGCGCCGGGTGGCCGCACAGCCCGGGTGCGAGGGGTTAGGGGAACTGGCTGACGCGTGGGAGATCGCCACCCGCACGGGCGCTTCGCTGGTGGAGGCCGTCGACGTGGCCGCGCAGCGGCTCGCCGCACAAGCGGAGGTGACGCGCGTGGTAGCCGCAGAACTGGCGGCTGCCCGGCTGTCAGGCCACATGATGGCGGTCCTGCCGCTTGTCGGGATCGGTTTGGGGTACGCGCTGGGTGGCGACCCGCTGGGGTTTCTCCTGGCTCAGCCAGCAGGCTGGGTCTGCCTCAATGTGGGGGTCGCCTTGGTGTGCGCTGGGGTGTGGTGGATCGACGCGATCGCGGCCCAAGCAGAGGGGGGCGTGTGATGACGCAGACCTTCCCGCTGGCCTTCTTCGCGGCATTGTGGGCGGCCTTGGCGGTGTGGTGGGCGCTGCCGGGGGATCCCCTTCGACGGCTACGAGCGTCTGCCTCGCGCCCGAGGTGGAGTGGGCTGCGACGGTGGGCGTCCCGCTTGCCGATGCTTCCGACGAAGAGGGACGTCCGTCGTCAGGAGGCACTGCGTCGTTCGGTGCCTGCCACGTGCTCGCTGCTGGCGTCGTGTCTGGCGGCGGGGGCTCCACCGCGACGGGCGCTGCGCGATGTGGCACGGGTGGTGGGTGCTCCCGCTGGGCCTGAGTTGACCACCGTCGTCCAGCGCATCGACGTCGGCGTCGACGAGGCGGATGCCTGGGCTGACCTCGGCTCGGTCGCAGGGTATGAGGAGATGAGTCGTGACGTGGCGCGGGCGATCCGCTCGGGGTTGGGGCTGGCCGATCTGCTGCATCACCATGCTCGGGAGGCGCGACTGGCGGTCGCGAGTGCGGCGATGGTGCGGGCGCGCGGTGCAGGCGTCCGCGGCGTGCTGCCCTTGATGATCTGCTTCCTGCCCGCCTTCTTCGCGCTGGGCATCATCCCGCTGTTCGCCACCTTCCGGTTCAACCTTCCGCTCCCCTGAGGCCGTCACCTGGCGACGACGCTCGGGTGGGCTTGTGCCGGGGCCTTGCGCGCCGCCGCGACGAAGGAGGGGGTGCGTTGTCCACAGCGATGGTGTTGGCCGAGTGCGGTCTCCACAGGAGCCGGTCTGGTGATTCCTCAGCTCACGGGAGGCCCAACCTCAGGGTGCAACGCCGAGTGGCGGTGCCCGGCAACGGAGAACTAACCCAGGAGATGTCATGTCCCACGCAATCCTCGCCACCCCCGCCGACCGCGCCGACGCTGGCTCCCCGACCTCGCTGGAGGCGGACTACCGCACCACCCAGCGCACCGCGCGGCTCCGCGAACGCGGCATGGCGACCGTCGAGTACGCGCTCGGTGTGGTGATCGTCATCGTGTTGATCGGCTTGATCATCACGGCGATCAACACCGGCACCTTCAAGGAACTGCTGGATCAGCTCATCTCGGCGATCATGGGGTGGATCCAGGAGGCCTTCAAGGTGAATCTGCCCATCAAGCGCTGAGGCGCCCCCCGCTCAGAGCCCGCTGCCCGATCCGCGCTCACGGAACCGGGCAGCGGGCAGGGGTTTTCACCGCCGTCGTGGGGGCGAGGGCCGCATGCACATGGCGGCCCCGTTCTCACGAAGCCCCACCTCAAGCGTGGCCCGAGGGTCGATCAGGAAGGCACGGCAATGGCAGATCAGAAAAGCAGTGCACCAGGGCCTCTGCGGGCCGAGGTGTGTCCGCAGTTCCGCCCCCTCAGCGAGCGGGGCCTGCTGTTCCGGTCTCGCCGTCGGCCGGGCCTGTTATCCCGCCTGAGTCGGCCAGCTGCCCCGTGGGGCGTGGAGGTGGGCATGGTGACAGTGGAGACCGCTTTTGCGCTCATCTCCTTGGCGGTGGTGGGGAGCTTCGCGATCGCCGTCGCCGGTGCGCTGTTCGTGTTGGGTGCCTGCCAGGTGACCGCGAACGAGGTAGCCAGGCAAGAGGCGCGGGGGGACCAGGTGGCTGTCGCACGAGCCAAGCAGGACGCCCCCCGGGGCGCGATCGTGGTGACGCGCCGCGAGGCGGAGGCAGTGGTGACAGAGGTTCAGGTTTCCGCAGCCTTGGGTCCGCTGTCGTGGCCCCTCAGCGCCCAGGCCACGGTCTTGGTGGAACGACCGTGACGGGCAGGGCCGAAGCCGAGCGCGGGTCGGCGATGCTGTGGGCGTCGGGGATCATCCTCCTCATCGCCGTGGTGACGCTCCTGCTGATCGGGGCAGGCGCGCTGGCAGCACGCGGGCACGCAGCCCAGGGTGCAGCGGATCTGGCGGCGCTGGCGGGCGCGCAGGCGCAACGATCCGGCCGGGACGCCTGCCCTGCCGCCACCAAGAGCGCCGCCCTCAACGATGCGGAGGTGACCGCATGCGCGGTTGCGGGCGACGAGATCGAGGTTGTCGTCACCGTAGATGTGCGGATCCGTGCGGGGCTCGGCCCCTGGACGACGGACCTTGCCGGTCACGCCAACGCGGGCATCCTCACGGGAGCGCCGGAATGACGAGCCGAGGGGATCGCTCCAGCAAGAGAGCCACGAGTGCGGCGGCACCGTCCTTATCGAGCGGGTTGTTTCCCGAACCACACTTGGGCGAGACGACACACGCGGGGCAGCCGCCCTCGCAGGGGCACGTCAGCAACCGGTCCAGGGTCGCCGACCACCACTCCTCGGCACGATCAAAGCCACGCTCGGCCAGGCCAGAGCCGCCGGGCAGTCCGTCATGGACGAAGACGGTCGCCGCGTTGGTGTCGGGATGGAGTGCTGTGGACAGCCCGCCAATGTCCCACCGGTCACACGGGACGAAGGCGGGTAGCAGGCCGATCGCGCAATGCTCGGCAGCATGCAGGGCGCCCGGAATGTCGGCGGCGGCGACCCCCGCGTCGAGAAGCACCGACGAGGGCAGCGTCCACCACGTGGCGCGGGTGCGCAGCCGGCGCTCAGGGGAGTCCAGTGGGGTCTGGTCCCACACCTCACCCGACTCGGCATCACGACGCAGGTAGGAGGTCACCTGACTGGAGAGTTCGACCTCCCCGGAGAACAATTCCCCCGCACCGAAAGGGCGCGACCGTTCCGTACTGAGGACGCGAACGTCGGCAACGGATTGGGGCTGGGTGTAGTAGAGCGGGTCGGCGCGCCGAACCAGCGCCACGCGATCTGCTTCCTCAACGGAGTGCACCAACCACGTATCGCCCTGATGGACGTACACGGCCTCAGGGTGCAGCGTCCGATCCGATGCCGAAGCGTCCACGTTGCCGATGACGCGCCCGGTGGCCTCGTCCACGACCTCGTACGCCTTGCCTTGAGCCGAGCGCAGGTCGATGGAATCCACGGCCCGGGCCGGGTGCGGCCAAAACCACCCCGTTGGACGCCGACGCAACGCCCCCTGCCGCGTCAAGGATTCGGCCAGCGCAACCGTGTCGGGGCCGAACCACCGGGCATCCGCCTGCGTGAGAGGGATTTCTTGTGCAGCGGCACACAGGTGAGGGCCGAGCACGAACGGGTTGTCGACCGGGACGACCGTCCGCTCAACCGGGCGCTCGAAGATCGTTTCGGGGTGCTGCACCAGATAGGCATCCAGGGGATCCTCGCGGGCGACGAGGACGGCGGTAGCGTCGCGGCCGTCGCGCCCGGCTCGGCCGACCTGCTGCCAAAAGGCGGCCAAGGTTCCGGGGAACCCGGCGGTGATGACGGCGTCCATCCCGGCAATGTCGATCCCCAGTTCGAGGGCGTTCGTGCTCGCGACGCCCCGCAACCGGCCTTCGCTGAGCGCTGATTCGAGGGAGCGACGATCCGTCGGCAGATAGCCGCCCCGATAGGCGGCGATCGTGTCGGGGTCGGGGGAGAGCTCACGAGCGCGGATGGCGACCAGTTCGGCTTGCAGCCGCGATGTTGTGAAGGCGAGCGCCTGCCCATCGCGCGCGAACCCCGCCAGTAGCCCCGCGGTGGTCTCGGTCAGGCTGGGCGTCGGCGACAGCAACACCACATCGAGGGCGGGGCGAGGGGAGGCGTCCGACGTCACCGCCACCACATCCTCGCTCCCGATCAGCGCCGATGCCACACTCTCGGGAGCGGCGATCGTCGCCGACGTACACACGAAGACCGGGTCGGCGCCGTAGTGGTGGGCCAGCCGTCGCAGGCGGCGGAGCACAGCAGCCATGTGGGCCCCGAACAGCCCCTTGTAGCGGTGGGCCTCATCAATCACGACATGGGTCAAGCCACCCAGCAGCCGGGCGTAGCGGTGGTGCTGCGGCAGGACGCTGCGATGCAGCATGTCGGGGTTCGTCAACACGTAGGAGGCGAACTCGCGAGCAAACCGCCGCTCGTCGGGGTCGGAGTCTCCATCCAGCGGCGCGACGCGCCAGTCGGCGATGCCCAGTTCTTCACAGGCGCGAACCTGGTCGTGGGCGAGGGCTTTGGTGGGGGACAGGTACAAAGCGGTCGGCTGGCTGCGGACGCGTAGCCCCGACCGCTCGCCTCGGACGCCCGCCACCCGGCATCCCTCGGGCAACAGGCCGTCGGCGGTCGCGGCGAGGACGGGCAGCAGGTAGGCCAGGGACTTTCCAGAAGCGGTGCCGGTCGCCAGGGCCACGTGATGCCCTGCGTGGGCTGCTTCTGCCGCCGTGATCTGGTGCGCCCAGGGGGCCAAGATGCCGTGCCGCGCGAACGCGTGTCGGACGCGGGGCGATACCCACGCGGGCCATGCGCCGGTGACGCCTGGCGTGGCGTCGCGGTGATGCTGGTAGGCGACGGAATCGGAGGCGGCCAGCCACGACGGAATCGCCACCGTGCACCTCCCTTCCCTACGTCGTTCCTTATCGTGCGTTGACGCCCTCGCCCACGGTCAGCCCGGCGGGGTGCCGCATCGCGGATGTACGACACGGCACCTTGAGCTTAGGCATGAGCAGTGACAACGTCCTTCGGCCACCCCGACCCGCGAGGAGGCGTCGGATGATCGCCGTGATCCGAGGTTGAGAGGCGCGCATGGGAAGCTGGGGGCATGTTCGACAACGTGGACGCCCCTGTGCTGGCGCAACGACTCCGAGACGCCGGGTACACGCTGGAGGCTGTCGTCGATCGGATCGGTCCTGCGGCAGCGGACGCCCTGGCCCGCAACACGACCCTGGCCGCGCGAGACGCCTTGGGCTCGGCGACGGACGCGCAAGCGGACCTGATCCGGCTGTTCATGCTGCACGACGTGATCCCCGCGCAGCGGCTGGAGCAGGCTCTCGGTGACGTGGCGGGTCTGGCGGACGCCGTCCTCGAGTCTCGCGGGGAGGGGCGGCGGGCCGCCATCGAGATCAGGCCGTACGCGGCGACCGCCGACCCGGGGATGCCGGGGGCGTTCGATGGCTGGGTGGCGCATGATCTGCTCCCCACGCTGGATGGGCGTCTGGATCGGCCACGCCCCGACTACGTGCTGGGGTTGTCCCCGGCGTCCAGCACGCTGGCGCAGATGACGATCCGGCGCCCGGTGGGCAGCGCGCTCGACCTGGGGACGGGGTGTGGCGTCCAGAGTCTCCACTTGGCTACGCATGCGGCCCGGGTGGTTGCCACCGACCTCAACCCGCGGGCGGTCGCGTTTGCCCGGTTAACGGGCGCGCTCAACGGTCTCGACCTGGATGTGCGCGAGGGCTCGTTGTATGAGCCGGTCGCTCAAGACGGCTTCGATCTCATCGTCACGAATCCGCCCTACGTGATGAGTCCGCCTAGCGGCGAGCGGCTCGTGTACCGCGAGGGCGGGTTCACCGGGGACGCGCTCGTGGAGCAGGTGGTGCGGGGCGGGGCTGCGCGTCTCAACCCGGGCGGAACCCTGCAGGTGCTGGGCAACTGGGCGATGACGAAGGACGAGTCGTGGCAGGACCGTTTGGCGGGGTGGATCCGGCCCACTGGCGCGGACGCCTTGGTGCTGCAGCGCGAGCGTTTGGATGTGTACGAGTACATCGAGGTGTGGCTGCACGATGCGGGTCTGGTGGGTGATCCGAGCTATCACGCGCGCTACCGCGAGTGGCTGGACTACTTTGCCGCCCAGGGCATCACGGGCGTCGGTATGGGGTGGATCATGCTGCACCGTGCTGACCGCGACGAGCCTGACCTGACGTTCGAGGAGTGGCCGCACGCCGTGGTGCAGCCCGTCGGGGACGCCTTCGCCGCGCATCAGGCCAGCATCGAGGCGGAAGAGGTCGACGATGACGCCCTCCTGGCCGGGGCGTGGGTTCTCGACTCGCGGGTCGATGTGGAGATGCTGGGACGCCCGGGTGAGGCCGACCCTGAGCATGTCGTCTATCGCCAGCGCTACGGCTTCGGTCGCGCCGTGGAGGTCGACACCGCGCTCGGGGCCGTCCTGGGCGCTTCCGATGGCGAGTTGGACACCGGCACGCTCATCAACGCCGTCGCCGACATTTTGGATGCGGACGCGGAGGCCCTGGCGGATGAGTTGCTCCCACGCCTGCGTGCGCTCATCCGCCAGGGCTACTTGTCGCGACGCGGGTAGGCCGCGACGGACCGGGGGCCCCGACCCCCTCGGGGCCCCGGAGCTCAGTTGATGGGGCTGGCCCCCAGCGTCACGGTGGAGGTGTGCTTGGTGCCGGACGCGTCACGCCACGCGACCGCGACCTTGGCCCCCGGATCCAGGGTGGCGAGTTGCGCCGACAGCGCATCGTGGCTGCTGACGGCGACCCCGTTGACGGCGGTGATGGTCGCGCCGACGCTCAGCCCGGCCGTCGCGGCGGGGCCGCCGCTCACCACAGAGGCAACCACCAAGGAGGAGGTATCGGCGACGGTGATCCCGAGGTAGGCCTTGGGGCCGACCTGGACGGTTCCGGAGTCCTTGCCGGTGCGGATCTGGTTGATGACGGCCAGGGCGTCGCTGATGGGGACGGCGTAGCTGACGGTCGTGGAGGCGCTCGCGGAGGTGTTTCGTCCGTTGCGCGGGCTGGCTGTGACCTGAGTGCTGCCCGCGGTGGTCATGCCGAGCACTTCGCCTTCGGGATCGAACATGGGGCCGCCGGAGTCGCCGGGGACGGCGCCCGCGTTCGTCTCGATCACCCCGGTGAGGGTTTCGCTTCCGCCGGTTTCAGAGTTGACGGTGACTTGCTGGTTCAGCCCGGTGACGGTGCCGGACGCGGCCACGAGTTCGCCCCCGCCGGAGGCGTTGCCCACGGCGGTGAGCTGCTGGCCGAGGGCGACGTGGTCATTGTCGGGAGTGATGGTGGCCAGGCCGGACGCGTTCTTCAGTTGCAGCAAGGCGACGTCGCGGGTGGCGTCATGGCCCACCACGGTCGCTTGGTATGTCTTTTGCGTGTCCACCACTTCCACCTCGACGGCAGTGGAGCCGTTGACGACGTGGTAGTTGGTGAGGATCTGGCCGTCGCTGGTGAGCACCATGCCGGTTCCGGCGGCCTGCCCTGAGGTGGTCTGGGTGGTGATGAGGACGATGCCCTTGCTCTGCTGGGCCGTCGGGTTCGTGGTGGAGGTGGTCGCCGTGGTCGAGGTGGTGTTATCGCCTGAGTTCGTCGTGGTGTCGCCGGACCACGAACCTTGCGTGGTCCACGGGGCCGTGTGACCCGAGGCGACCGCGGGCGCGAACTGGTTCACCAGGCGCGGGGCGAGCGTGGGGACGGCGAGGGCCAGGGCGGTGGCTCCGGCGAGGGCGAGAGCGGTGAGCGACGTGGATGTCTTCATGTCCACCAGTGGACGCCGCGATCCTGTGCGTCACCTGTGGGACGCCCCACGGTTGGGTGTGAGGGCGGACGTCGGGTGGGGGTGAGAGCGGACGCCAGGGGGTGTGCGGGTGGACGCCCGGGTCAGTTGATGGCGCTAGCGGTCACCGTGACGGTGCCGGTGCGCTGGCGTCCTGCCGCCGTCGTCCATCCCAGATCGACGGTGCTGCCCGGTTCGATGTTGTCCAAAGCGGTCGACAGTTCGGGGCGGGAAGCGATCGTGTGGCCGTCCAGTGAGGTGATGATGTCGCCTGTGCGCAGCCCGGCGCGCCAGGCGGGTGTTCCCGGTTCGACGCGGGTGATGACGACTTCCTGGGCCGCGTCGTCGTTGACGACGACGACACCGAGGTAGGCCTTGGGGCCGATGACGACGCTGCCGGATTCGTCCCCGGCGCGAACCTGGTTGACGACCTGCATGGCGGCGTCGATCGGGACGCCGTAGACGCGGCGTCCTTCGTCGGTTTCCCCGGTTGCGCCCCCCGCGGTGGTCATGCCCAGCACCTCGCCGTGGGCGTCGAGCATGGGGCCGCCGGAGTCGCCCGGCCAGGCGGCCGCATTGGCTTGGATGAGCCCTCGCAGGCGCTGCGGCGGATCGTTCTCGTTGGCGCTGCGCACCTGGACGGACGTGTTGAGGGCCTGAACGTTGCCGCGATTGGCGGTGATGAACCCTTGGCCGTTCGCGTTTCCGGCGGCGATGACGGTGTCGCCGATGGCGACCGGATCCTGGTCGAGGGTGACCACTTTGAGGCGGGAGGCCCCCTCTAGTTTGAGGAGGGCGACGTCCTTGGTGGCGTCTCGCCCCACGAGGGTTGCGGTGTATTGCCGACCGGTGAGCGCGATGGTCGCTGTCACCGCGGACGTGGAGCGGACCACGTGATAGTTGGTGAGCACGTATCCGTCGGGCGTCAGCACCATGCCGGTGCCTGCCACCGTCTGGTTGCCGGTGCGTCCGGAGATGAGGACGACGCCGCGCTGGAGGGCGTCGGTGACGTCGACGGGGCCCGTCGTTTGAGCGGCCGTGGGCTGCGCGGTCGCTGTCGTGGTGTCGCTGGGGGCTGCGGGGATCGGGAACCGCCCGGGCGCAGTGCCCCGGGTGAGCCAACCGGTGGCCGTCGGGGCCACCAACGCGAGGGTCGCGAGTTGGGCCATCACGGCGATCAGGACGCCGATCACCACGGAAGCGAGGGAGGTGCGGCGCGCCACAGGAGGCGGTGGTGGGACGGGCCAAGGTGCGCTCACCTCGCCAGTCTAGGCAAGGCCTACGACACGGCCATGATCTGTTCTTCTTGCGGAGACCCGCTAGCATCCCGTCCTGGTGGCCCCTGTGGCCTGCCAGGTTCTCGGGGTCGTCCCCGTTCCTCGTGTTGGAGAAGGCACATCGTGGCAACTGACAATAAGCGCGCGCTCGTCATCGTCGAGTCCCCCGGCAAGGTGCGCAGCATCGCGCAATACCTGGGCGATGGGTACGTGGTCGAAGCGTCCGTCGGCCACGTGCGTGACCTGCCCAAGAACGCCGCCGACGTGCCCGCCAAGTACAAGGGGCAGGACTGGGCGACGACCGGCGTCGACATCGACAACGACTTCGAGCCGCTGTACGTGGTGCAGACGGCCAAGAAGGCGACGATCCGTAAACTCAAGGACGCCTTGAAGAACGTCGATGAGCTCTACCTGGCCACTGATGAGGACCGCGAGGGCGAGGCCATCGCGTGGCACCTCCTGCAGGAGCTCAAGCCGAAGGTTCCGGTCAAGCGCATGGTGTTCCACGAGATCACCCCTGACGCCATCCGGGCTGCCGTCGCGAACCCGCGCGATCTGGACATCGACCTGGTCGACGCCCAGGAGACGCGCCGCATCCTCGACCGGCTCTACGGCTTCAAGGTCAGCCGGGTGCTGTGGAAGAAGGTCAAGCCGAAGCTGTCCGCCGGACGCGTGCAATCGGTCGCGACCCGGCTCATCGTGGACCGCGAGCGCGAACGCATGGCGTTTGTCTCGGCCGATTACGCCGACCTGGAGGTCACGCTGGATGCCGGCGCCGACGCGGAGCCGTCCGCGTTCACGGCACGGGTCAGCTCCGCGGCAGGCTTGAAGGTCGCGGCGGGCCGCGATTTCGACAGCCTCGGCGTCCTGACCGCCAAGAAGGCCCTGCACCTGAACCTCGCGGCCGCGCAGGCGCTCGCCGACGGCCTGACGGGCGCCGGTGTCACGGTGGATTCGGTGGAAGCCAAGCCGTACACGCGGCGTCCCTACCCGCCGTTCCGGACGACGACGCTGCAGCAGGACGCGGGCCGCAAGCTCGGATTCACCGCGCAGCGCACCATGTCGGTGGCTCAGGAACTGTATGAAGGCGGCCACATCACCTATATGCGTACCGACTCGATCACGCTGTCGGCGACCGCCGTGCAGGGTGCCCGGGCGGCGGTGAAGGAGTTGTACGGCTCCTCCTACCTGCCCGACAAGCCCCGCACCTACGCCTCGAAGGTGAAGAACGCGCAGGAGGCCCACGAGGCGATCCGCCCCGCCGGGGACAGCTTCACCGCCCCCGACAAGACGGGGCTGCGCGGGGACGCGTTGCGCCTGTACGACCTGATCTGGAAGCGCACGGTTGCCTCGCAGATGCGTGACGCCGAGGGGCAGACCGTCTCCATCGGGATGACGGCGACGCTCAAGGCGGCCGTGGACGTGACCGATGCCACCACCGGTGAGATCGTCAATGTCGCGACGGCGGCGCTGACGTCCTCGGGTCGCACGCTCACGTTCCCCGGGTTCCTCCGGGCCTACGTCCAAGGCATTGAGGAGGGCGATGCGTCCGACGACGCGACCGCCCAACTGCCCGCGCTCAACGTCGGGGACGCCCTCGACGTGGCCGGGGTGGAAGCCGAACCGCACGCGACGCGCCCGCCGGCCCGCTACACCGAGCCGTCCCTGGTGGCGAAGCTGGAGGAACTGGAGATCGGGCGGCCGTCGACCTACGCGTCGATCATCCGCACGATCACCGAGCGCGATTACGTCTTCAAGAAGGGTTCGGCCCTCGTGCCGACGTGGCTGGCGTTCGCGGTGACGCGCCTGCTGGAGGAGCACTTCCCGCGCCAGGTGGATTACCAGTTCACCGCGGAGATGGAAGACGTCCTCGACGAGATCGCGAACGGTTCGGCCGACCGGCTGCAAACTCTGAAGGACTTCTATTTCGGGACGCAGGGCGAGAACGGCTATCAGGGCCTGCTGACGTTGGTGGAGGAACTGGGCGACATCGATCCGCGCGAGATCGCGACGTTCGCGCCCGTCCACGACAACGGTTCGGGAATCGAGGTGCGGGTCGGGAAGTTCCGTCCCTTCCTGGAGGACGCCGACGGGAACCGCGCCAACATCGACGAGGATCTGCCCCCTGACGAGTTGACCGTCGAGAAGGCGCGGGAGTTGTTGGAGACGCCCTCGGGGGCCACGAAGGAACTGGGCACCGATCCCGTGTCGGGGAACCCACTGGTGGCCAAGAACGGACGCTTTGGCCCCTACGTCACCGAGGTGCTCCCCGAGGACGCCCCGAAGAAGCAGAAGCCGCGCACGGCGTCCCTGTTCAAGGACATGTCCCTGGACACGGTGACGTTGGAGGAAGCGCTCAAACTGTTGACGCTGCCCCGTCTGGTGGGCGCCGACGCGGAGGGCAAGGAGATCACCGCCGCGAACGGCCCCTATGGCCCTTACCTGAAGAAGGGCACGGATTATCGCTCGCTGACCAGCGAAGACGAGTTGTTCACGGTGACATTGGAGCAGGCCGAAGCGATCTACGCGCAGCCCAAGCAGCGGGGACGCCGCGCCGCGGCGGGCCCGTTGAAGGAGTTGGGTGAGGATCCGAACTCGGGCAAGCCGGTCGTGGTGAAGGACGGCCGCTTCGGCGCCTACGTGACGGACGGCGAGTACAACGCCACGTTGCGGAAGTCGGATTCGGTGGAGGACATCACGTTGGAGCGGGCCGCTGAACTG
>RRZU013299932.1_pt1 | contig 32262 bp, 41 predicted proteins | sample 2165561 | NCBI WGS metagenome assembly RRZU01 (sample SAMN10456909, study PRJNA506462) | wastewater metagenome | isolation source: wastewater sludge | place: USA: Moscow, Idaho | reverse complement strand
TTTTTCTTGAGTATAATTATATATTTGTCATAAAGCTTTGTAAAAATTTTCTGCTTTTTCTCTGTTAGTTTTTACTAAATTATCAATTTTTAAGTAAATATTTTCATCTGCTTTTGTTAAATTTAGATTTAATACTATAGATGAAATTAGTATTAATATAAGTGTTAGTTTTTTAGTTTTCATAGAGTTTAGTTATTAACTATTTTTTACAATTTCTTTATAAAATTCTATTTCATTTTTTATATTAATCCAATATTCTTTTGACTTATTTTCATCTTCAAAATATCAATTTTTAAAAAATATTTCTTTGTATTTTTCTATATCAAAATCAGAATCAGTATTTTTCATAAATTTATCTACATATTTTTGAGTTTCATCATATGATAATTCTCAAATTATATCTATATCAACTTCAAGTAAAACTTTATCTTTTACTGAATAAATTTTATATTTTAAAGTTCATGGTGCATCTTGTCATTCAAAACAATAAAATCATATTCATTTTATTTTTCAATTTTTATCATTTATAAATTCCTCATTAAATGGTTTTACTTGAACAAATCATCAACGAATATTAAATTTTGATATTCAATTTTCATTTGTTATTTTAGTTTTTTTATCAAAAATATCTTTTAATTCATTTAATTTATAATCTAAAATATTTTTATAAAAATAAATATTATGATTATTTATTTTTAAATTTATAGTTTCATAATTATATAAATCAGCCATTACTGTTTGCTCATTTCAAGTTCATTTTAGAGCTATTTTTGGAAAATATAAATATTCATAAAACATTTTTCATTGAATACTTGATAAATCAAATCAATACAAATTTGATAAATTAAATTTATCTTTTTTCTCTATTTTCTCTATTTTATAAAGAAAAAAAGTATTTATTCATATTAATAGTAAAATTAATATTAATGTTAGTTTTTTATTTTTCATAGGTATTATTTATATAATTAATTTTTAATTGCATTATTTTTAATTCTGTATAAAGATAATTATAAAGTTCTAACATTTTACATTCTTCAGAAGTAATATTATTTTTCAAATTAATAAAATATTTTCTTTTATTCAATATTTTATTTAATATAGTTTCATATTTTGATGGTGAAACATTTTCTAAAACTTTTTTTATATTATTTTCTATTTTTTCATCTAAAAAATAATTATATTTATTATCAAATTTCATAAAATTTAATTCTTTATTAAAAAATCAATCTTGATTATTTATATCAAAATTTCAGACTTTTTGTCCATCAATATAATATCAAAATTCATTATTTAACACTTTATTATAATTCTCATCATTTTCAATTCAAACTATTTTATAAATCACATGATTTCAGTATCTAGTTAAATAAAAATGTGGAGAAACTCTATAATTTACAAATGCTTTTTGGTCGATATTATAATACTTTTTTGATTTTATTATATCAATTATTTTTCAATTTATTAAAACAATCCATCAAAAATTAGTTCATTGTGAAATAAGTGAAGTTTTATTATTTTGAGAAATAACATAATCATTTACAAAATAATTTCATTTTTCATCTTTTTGTATTTCATTAGAGTAATTTTGTAAAATATTAAATGATTTGATATTATTATTTATCAATTTTTGTCTTTGAGTTAAATTCGTTATATTTTTAAAATTTTCTACATCATTTTTTTCTAAAGTTGGCACTTCAGAATATGCATAAGTATCAAGAATAATAAAAGAAAATATTGAAAGTAATATTAATATTTTTTTAGTTTTCATAAGTTTTTTGTTATTAGTAAAAAGGAGAAAAAATTTTCTCCTTTAAAAATATAATGTTAATATGTTACTATATAATAATTTTGAGCATTTATTTTATAATTATTATCTCCTACTATTAATTTTCTAATAGTTGCAACTTTATTCTTTGATTTTCCATCTGAACTCCAACAATTTTGTTCTAACACCCATACAAATTTTATTTTTTTATTTGAATCATATTCATTTTTTATAAAAATTGCAACATGAGCTAAATTTGAAGAATTTTGTGAATCATATGTATTCCCTGAAGGAAATGTAGCAATCAAAGTTCCTTTTGTAATATTTGCATTTACAACAGACTCTCCTTTTTTCCATGTAGAAGTTCCTTTTGAATAATTACTTAATGCTTTTGCTAAAGAAACACATTCCCCATCAAATTCCCCAGGTTAATTTATTTGAGTATATTTTTCTCCATTTGGACCAGAAAAATTACTATCAGTAGATGATGATAATTTAACATAGGATAATTTAGTTAGTTTTTTAATATTAGGACCATCAATTTTTAAAGGACGAACCCCATTAGTGCCATTATCTTTTGTAAGATAATAGTCTCCACTTGCATCTGTCAATGCATTTATAATATCATAAACTTCAGATGTTACTTTAAGTGTATTAGAGCCAGCAGTTACAGCCTTACTAACACTTTCAGGACTTTTAACAGCCTTTACAACATTCTCTTTTTGAGAACAACCAACCATAAATAAACAAGCAGACAAAACAACAAGTGATAATACTTTTCTTAACATTATAACACTCCTTTTCGAATTTTATTTTTGTTTTTGATATTAAAGTATAATCTATGTTTTCTCCTACCTCTTTTTTTAAAAGTAGTCTTCCTCCATAGACATAACTTTTGATTTTTTTGATAGATGTATAATTAATATCATTTGCATTATATACAAAAATATTTTTTGTCAAAAGTTTTTTCTTACTTATTTCTTACTTTGAAATTTTTCCATTTTCAAAATATTTACAAATCTCTCTCAATTCACATTTCCCACATTCAGGACTTCTAGCCTTACAATGATACCTTCAAAATAACACCAAATTATGATGCAGTTTCAATTTTATTTCATCATTGAACACTTTATCAATTTTTACATCAGTTTGCTCAGGAAGCTTAGTTTTTACTATTCAAATCCTATTTAAAACTCTATGAACATGTGTATCAACTGCAATATAAGGCAAATTATACAAATTTGATAATACTACTTTTGCTGTTTTAACTCAAACTCAAGGCAAACTTTGCAAAGTTTTTATATCACTTGGAATAATAGAATTAAAATCTCTTTCTAAAATAATTCCAGTTTCATAAATAAATTTTGCCTTATTATTAAAAAATCAAATAGAATTAATATAATTTTTTATTCATTCAACTCCTAAAATTTTAACATCACTAGGTTCTTTTAACACTTTAAAAAATTCTAAATTTACTTTATTTACCTGTTTATCCGTTGTTTGAGCAGACATTATAACAGCCACCAAAAGTTGAAATGGAGTTTCATAATTCAACTCTATTTTTGAATCTCAAAATAATTCATCTAAATATGCTACAATTTTTATTATTTTATCTTTTTTTGCCATTTTAAATATTTTAGTTATATTAATTATAATATTCCATAATTCCTTCCCTTAGGCTTAAGGGAAGGATGTCTGAAAGACAGGATGGGTTAATTACTTTTATTTTTTCCTTTTTTCTTTCAATATATGAAAGACAGAATAGGTTAATCAGATTATAATACTTTTTATAAATTTAAAAAATTTTATGTACCAAAAACCATTTTATATTAAAACCCCTGTTTGAAATAATAAATTATCATTTGAAAAAATCCCAAACAAAAAACTCTTTGTTCCTTCTTTAATTCCATTTGCTTGAGAAATAAAAATAACAGATGAAATAACTTTTTGTGATGTAGATTTTGATTGAAATCTTCAAATTTGTTCTGGACTTGAAAATTTCTATAAATTTAATTATAAAAATATTCCTCTCTATCTTTTTGATAATCATAATCATGCTTTTTACTTTTGGTATGAAGAATTTTTCAATAATAATTTAACAAACTCTTCACTACTTATTCACATTGATGAACATTCTGACCTTAGAATACCCGAAAATATTCCAGAGAATATTAATTCATTAGAAGAAGCTTTTAACTATACAAATTTTGAATTAAATGTATGAAATTACATAATTCCAGCACAAAAATTATGACTTGTAAAAGATATTATTCAAATTAGAAATGAATATAATTTAGAAAATATTTGAGATTTCAAAAATTTAATAAATGAAAATAATTGAAATATTATACTAAATCTAGACCTTGATTTTTTTGCACCAGAACTTGATTATATTGATTATAATTTAAAGAAAAAAATAATTTTAGAACTATGTGAAAAAGCAAATATTATAACAGTTGCAACTTCTCCATTTTTTATAAATCAAGAATTAGCTATAAAAGTATTTTCAGATATTTTTTTATAAACCTTATTTTCCTTCCATTAGGCTTAAGGGAAGGTGGTCAAAGACCGGATGGGTTAATTACTTTTACTTTTTTCCTTCCTTAACTTAAAAATGCATTAAAGGCTGGATGGGTTAATTGATTTATTCTGATTTTAAATATCAAAAAAGCTTTCAACATAGTTGAAAGCTTTTTTGCCCTCCTCTTTCTATTTGAAAGAGCTTAATTAAAGTTAAATACATCAACAACTTTTCAGTTTACAGTAAATCCATCACCATCTTGTAAAACAATTGGTTGGTGGTGAGTATCTCTTGATTTTGGTATTAAATAAAGATTTTTTCATTCTACTTTAGGAATTTTTAAAGTTGCAGCTCATTCAACTACAAATAAAAATGCATCCTTAGTATTAATTACTTTTTCTCTTCTATCAATTAATACATAGCTTCAATTTTCTATTGTTTTTCCGTTAACTTTGAACTCATTCATACTTGTTCCGTCAACTTTAACAACAAAGTAATCTTTGCTATCTCAAGATATAATACTTTTAGATACTGGAAGAGCTCAGTAATAGTACTCTTCAGCAACTGATAATGCTTGTCATGCATTAGCAACACCTAATATAGGTAAATTTATCATAGTTTGTAGTCCTATAGAGTTTCATAATCTGATACCTCTATATCAACTAACTCTAGTAATAAATCATTTTTTTTCAAGTGCATGTAAATATTGAACAACTCATCTTTTAGACTTTTGTTTTAATAATACTTGTAATTCATCAATAGTTGGTGATTTAGCGTATTTTGAAACAAAATCAGTTATTACATTTAACACACCTTGTTGTTTATCTGTAAGCATAGTAAGACAGTTATATACTAAAATATATGCTGGGATATGGTATCACTTTTTTAAAAAAAGTCAAATTTTATTTTTCAATTCCAACTATATATTTCTTCTTTCTATTTTCTAATATAGTTTCTCTTTGAATTTTTAGCTTGTTTAAAAGCTTGTATGGATTTGGTATAAATCATATATTTCTTTCTTCTTTTGTTTGAAGTTCAATTCTAATAGTTCAAAATCATAAAATATTTTGAAAAATTCATCTTGAATGAGAATCAATTTCTATAATTTTTAATGCATCAATAATTTCTATCTCATCTTTTAGTAATAATGTAGCGCTAATAATATAAATATTATCACCACTAATTATAAATAAAGAATTATAAAATTCAACAAATCATAAAGCTAACTTAAAAAAAGAATAAACAAATAACGAATATATTACAGGAAAAATATAGTACAATTTAATATTAATATCAATTCAATCTTTATAATATGAAACTATTCACATTATAATTGAAATTATTATCATAAAATATATAAATTTTAAAATCACAAGTGTTAGTAATATTTTATGCTTAGAAATAATTGTACATCATTGTTTTATATTATATCACATATTACAAACATTTTAATGAAATAAAAACAATACAAGCAAATAATCCAGAAAAAATTACAAATAAAATTTTATTTAATTTTTTTGGAAATACAGACAAATAATCAACTTTAGTGTACTTTATATGCTTATTATTAATATCTTTAATTCTAAAAATAAAAAATAAATAAACTCAAACAATTAAAATAAAATTTATTATCAAAAAAACTATTTTAAATAAATTTAAATTATCCATATAATAAAAATTATATTGTAAATAATATATATATTAACAACTATTAAAAAAAAACAAGTTTTTGAATTATTTTCAAAAACTTGTTTTCATTAATCTACATAAATGTATCATTTAATAGCAGGATCATTAATATCAACCTTTCTTACAGTAACTTCTCATAAAGCACGGTAATTCATATCAGTAACTATTAATGTATCTCAATTTACTTCAGATACAATTCAAACATGTCCATATCTTGGATTATATCATCTTCAAGAAAAAGATATAATAGCACCTGCTCTAGCTTCACTTCATGTTGGAACTCATTGAGCTCTAGCATTAGAAAGCCATTGATTAGCATTACCAAACCAAGTTATATTTTTATGATTAGCAACATACCGAGTACAATTTCACCGTACAAAAGTATTTCTTCAAGTACTTCTTAGAGTAGCATTTCATTTTACAGCTTGAACAGAAGTATTTGATGTAGCTACTTTAGGAGCTTGTTTTTGAACAACTTTTTCAACAGCTTTTTTAACAGGTTCAGCTTTTTTAACTACAGGAACTACTTTTTTAACTACAGGAATTTCTTTTATTGCTCAAGGTATAATTAAAAATGTATCTTTAACAATACTATCTCAAGATAATTCATTTTGTTTTATAATATTTTCTTTAGAAACTTTATATTTTAAAGCAATAGAATCTAGTGTATCTCATTCAACAACAAAATGAAGTAATCCATCAACTGGAAGAATTTTTAAAATATCTCCTGGATGTAATACAGAATTTGAAGTTAAATTATTTGCCCAATAAATGGTATTATTGTTCAAATTAAAATTTTGAGAAATAGAAGCAATTGAATCTCATGATTTTACTTCATAATCAATTACTTTATTAAAAGAGCTCAAATCTCTTGGTTTATCTACAATTGAATTTACAGATAAAAAATATTGATTTGATGAAATGTTATATAAACCAGTTTCATCTGTTCATTGATAGTGTTCAATAATACTTGATTCATCAATATCACCTCTATAAAAATCGTATGATGATTTATCATACATTACTCCGGCAAATATTGGATAAATTGGAAATAATACTAAAACTAATGCAATAACAATATTAAAATTAAATTTGTAATACAATGTTCTAAAAGGATGTACATTTCATAAGTTGTTTTTTATTACTCTAGAATGTCTTTCAATTCTAGCTTTTAAATTAACTTTGGACGACATGTGTTTTTATTAATAGATAAAAAGTCACTCACCTCTTTATTAAAATAAAGACGAAAAAGAAGGCATTATAAAATACCTTCTCCTTTTTATTATGCAATATTTAAAATTTCAATTTTAGTTAAAGTTGGTCTAAACCCTTTATTTCTAGCATATCTTTTTTTAGATTTCATTTTGAAAACTCTTACTTTATCTCATTTAAAAGATTCTTCAATTACTTTAAATTCTACTTTAGAACCTGATACAAATGGAGTTCCAACTTTTACATTTTCACCTTCTTCATCTGCAACTAGCATAGCTTCAATAGTTTGAGTAGCTTCTGCATTTTTTAATTTTTTAACATCAATTACATCTCCAGTTCTTACTGTAAATTGATTTCATCCTAATTCTATAACAGCTAACATAATTATTAATTATTAATATTTAAATATTTTTTTCGAGGCTAAGTTATTTTAAATATCTTCATTAAAAGATTTTAATTTTTATTTGGCTGGGACGGTAGGATTCGAACCTACGCATGCTGGAGTCAAAGTCCAGAGCCTTACCACTTGGCGACGTCCCAATAAATACCCTATATCAAATAAAGCTACCTGATTATATGAATTTTAGTAAATTTGTCAAAAATTTTTTGCATTTTTTTATTTTTTGGTATACTTTTAAATGCCTTTATATATTTAACTTTGTTTATTATGATGTGATTAATATCGTTTTTAACTAAAAGACCTACTGATAAAACTATTAGAATTACTAATATAGTTTTTTGAATATTATATATTAGTTTACTAGCAAGTAGCTTTTATTATTCAAATTGAACTCTTGAAAATGAAATATTTTTTTGATTAATTAATATTCCTACAAATTTTATAAAATATCTTGAAATAACATTAATTATTCCTTGAATATTTCCTATTTTAATGTGAGCATTTGACTTACCTTTACTTAAGAAAAAATATTTAAAAATTACTCAAGTATTATTTTGAATTTTTATATTTTATGTAGCTTCAATTATTTCTTTACCTATTAGTAGTTTTTTAACTCAAGCAGAACTAATTGGTCTTATTTGAATATTTCCTATTTTCAATGGAATTACTTGAAAATTTATAACAGTAAAATGAAATAAATATAAAGAAGTTATTACTAAAATAAGAATTTAATATGAATAATTGGCAAACAATTTTAGAAAATGAATTTCAAAAAGATTATTTCAAAAATATTACAACTTTTTTAGAAACAAATAAAGATAAAACTATTTTTCCAGAAAAAGAAAATATTTATGCCTGTTTTAATAAAACAAGCTTTGATAATTTAAAAGTTGTAATACTTTGACAAGATCCATACCACTGAGAATGACAATGAAATTGACTTAGTTTTTCAGTAAATACTGGAGTAAAATTACCTCCAAGTTTAAGAAACATTTATAAAGAATTAAAATCTGATTTGTGAATTGATTTATGAGATAATTGAGATTTATCTCACTGGGCTAAAAATTGAGTTTTACTTTTAAATTCAATATTAACAGTAGAAAAATGACTTCCTTCAAGTCATAAAAATATATGATGGGAAACTTTTAGTGATAATATAATAAAATATATAAATGATAATAAAGATTTTATAATATTTATTTTATGGTGAAATTTTGCTATAAATAAAGAAAAACTTATTGATATAAAAAAACACTATATTATAAAATCACCTCACCCAAGTCCATTTTCAGCTCATAGTTGATTTTTTGGAAGTAAATGTTTTTCAAAATGTAATGAAATTCTACAAAGAAATAATTTAACTCCTATAAATTGGGATAGACACTAAAAAATGCTTTCAAATTTGAAAGCATTTTTTTATTTATAAATCCAAGGAAATAATGTAGCTAATATAAATCAACTAGTTAACAAAATAATAAGTCATGTAATAGTTTTTGAAATTCTTTTTTTAACTTCATCTTTACTTGATCAACCAAATCATGAAGTAGATAATAAAATACCATTTACAACAATATATAATACTCCAGCTAAAGTTGCAATAAAAGTAAAATATTTAATTAATTGACCAAAAAAAGTCATCACTCAATTCATTCATTTTGGAACAATACATCAGTAATAAGTTGGAGTTATTAATGTATCTTTTAATGTCTTTTTTGAAGAATCAACTCAAACACATACAGCTCATGGAACTTTTGTAGAAAGATAAATACAACTTCCTTCTATTTTTTTAGCTTCATCTGAAGAACAATAATCAGTAGAAGTACTTGTAGCAAAAGCTAAAGATGTAATAAATAAAGTTGAAAGTAAAAAAATTATTTTTAATATATTTTTCATATTTTAAAATTAAAAACTAAGTTTTGATAAATCATTTAAGAAATAATAAATTCACAAAAGTAATATTACTCCTATAAATGTATTTACAAAAATTGATTTAGCTTTTTTTATATTATCATCTTTTCCACCAGCTGTAATATATAGATATCAAGCATAAGAAATAAACACTACTCATGTTGGTACAGTAAAATATAATGCTAAATTTGCTAATGATGAAACCAAACTAGCTCAAGTTGTAGCAAAATCTCATTTAAACATTACACTTTTCCAAATATTCATTATTCAAATAAAAACTAAAGCCATTATTGAATAATTAATTTTATTAATAGGTTCTTTCAAAGAGTCTGATTTTCAAAAAGACATAACCAAATGAAATCATTGATAAATAATCATTATTATTGCAACTGAAACAACTATTACTTGCATAAAATCTAAAGCTCATCATACAACATCTCCAAATACATCAGTATTTACAAAGATACTTCTAATATAACTATTATTTGCCACTTTTCATGGAGCAGAAGTAACATCATCAGAAACTGTTTTTCAAGTTAATGCCGACAAAATAACTCATGGAATATTTACTAAAGCCAATCACATAAATGCATAAACCAAAGATTTTTTTCATTTTTTTATATCGTCTTCGTTTTCTCACATTGACATTGCCATCATAACTCAAGCATAAACTATAAATAATACTAAAAGTCAATTTGCTATACTTTTTAGAATTCAAAAAAATCAATCTCAAACAGTTTTAATTTCTGAGTTAAAGCTTCAAGAACTTGTAGATTTAATTGATTGTTCTTCAATATTTTCTAAAGTACTTCAAAATTCAACAAATCAGGCATTTACATTTAATTGTAAAAAAGATGTAACTATTATTAAAATAACAATCAATTTTCAAAATATTTTTTTCATATTTATTTTTTTAAATAATTAAGCTTTATTTATAAAGAAAGTCATTATTAAATAACTAGCAAATAATATAACTATTCATATTACCATATTTGTAATATTTGATTTTGCTTTTTTCTTTTTATCATCATCTCAATTTGAAGTAACTATCAAAAATCAAGTATAAATAATAGACAAAATAACAAATATTCAAACATATAGATTTATTTTTGATAATATTGAAACTATTAATTCTGTATGTTTTTTTACTTCTCCACAAATTTTTACTCAAGATCAAACTATGTTATAATTTCAAGTAGAACATGTTGGAGAAAATGTATTTTTCACTAAGAAGTCCGCAATTTTAATAATAATAAATCCTACTATAGCAAATCAAATTGCTTTTTTTCATTCATTTGCTTTTTCATTACTTCAAGCTGTAACCATTCTATAAAAAGCCCGAATTCAAGTAAAAATAAATAATGCCGAATCTCATAATGTCATAAGTCTTTGAAATGGTAATATTAATGTATTTGTAACATCTTTTCAAAGCTCTGCATTTATATTATCAAATTCTGAAATTGATCATATCATAAATGCCATTTGCATTACAACTATTCAAATAGAAGCCCACATAATTCATTTTCTATATTTTTTTACTTGATCTTCTGTTTTATCAGATATAAATAATTGTAGTGACATATACAATATCACAAGTCATAAAATTCAAAATATTATAAGTCTTAAATCTCTTGCTATATTTAGTATAAGATTTTGAGCTCATTTTCAATCAGAAGTTCATTTTGCATTAAAATATTTAGTACTTGAATAGTATCATGTACTAAAATCAACATTATTATCTGAATTTCTTCTTGATCATCATTCATTTCAAGGAGTTAAAGGATTTCAACTAGTATTTAATGTTGTTGTGCTAGCACTTTTTACTGTAGTACTTTCTGCAGTTTTTGCAATACATACTCAATTTTCTAAAACAGGTGTTTCTGTAGGACATTCACATATATTTTTTGTTGAATTATAAATTTTTGAAGAAACACTACAAGTACAACTAGGGTAAGTTCATGTTGAACCTGTTGGACAAACTAATTTTGTTTTACATGATTGTGTAGTAGTATCATAAGTTTGAGTTTTTGTATCACATATATCAACACATCATGAAGTTGTTGATGTCCGTTTTTTTCAATCAGCACAAACTGCATTAATTATTTTTGAAATACAATCTCTTCAACACTTAGCAGCATCTGTTCATGCTATAGCTCTTCATATAGAAGTAAGACTTGTTCAAGATATAATTCAACTATTTTTTAATTTTGCTAATAAAGATGGATTAGAATTTAATCATTGACAATCATTATATCAAGATCATGAAGCAATTGTATTATTATAATAATTAGAATTTATACATGTAGTAGGACTATTACTCTTATCAGCAGCAAAAACATCATTTCTTAAAAAGAAACTTAAAAGTAGCAATGTGAGTAAAATAATTTTTTTATTCATAAATTTAAAATTATTAAATATTTTAAGTTATTCAAAGTCTTGCTTCGATTTCCATATCAACATATTTTTTCTTTCTTCAATATTTTTTTCTAGAATACTCTTTGATAATTTCTGCAGCTTTTATATTTTTGTAGTTATTATCCCGGATAGTTTTCATATCAAAAGGTCTAGTTGTAGCATTGTTGATATTTAATTTTACATAAGTTGTAAAGTTTGCTATTCAGATAATATCTTGTTGTGATAAAAGTGGTGCATATTCTTTTTCTAAATATTCAGCATCATCAGCTCAGACTTTAAATGACATAATTGTTCAGGCATTTCAAAATACTGCATCTTTGATTGATGGTTTATCTCATTTTTGAGAACCTGATCAACCAATTTGTGCAATAAATTGATGTGCCATTATTAGTGCTAATTTATATTTTCTGGCTTCTGACAGAATTTCCCCGAAAGTTTCAGTTGCAAAGTTTTGGAACTCATCCACATACATGAAGAAATCTTTTCTGTCTGGTTCTGGCATATCAGCTCTAGACATAGCAGCCATATTTACTTTAGAAACAAAAATTAATCAAAGTAATTGCGCATTTAATGCTCAGATCTTTCATTTTGATAGATTTACAAGTAAAGCTCTTCTATTATCCATGATTTCTCTGATATTAAAAGCAGATTTTGGTTGTCCAATAATATTTCTTATTGTAGTATTTGTAATAAATGGACCAAATTTCGAACTGAAATAAGGTATCATTTCTTGTTTTTCTCTATCTCAAGTATTTGCATATTCATGTTCCCAGAAAGATTTTACAACAGGATTTGTAATTTTTGAAGTTTTAAATTTCATAAATGCATCATCAACAAAAAGTCTTGGTACATCTATCAAAGTTCAACCATCTTCTAAATCTTCCATCAAAGTCAAACATCAGTTTCTAAAATAATGTTGAATACGAGGACCAAAAACTTCATCACCAAATATTTTAATAAATATTTCAGTTGCATCCATTGCAGCTCTATCCATTTCTCTTTTTCTAGCATCATTATCTGTTGAAATAACTTCTAACATATTTAGTCACATTGGATATCAATCATCAGCTGGATCAAATACAACTACATCTTTTGCTCTTTCTTTAGGAGTAAATGCTAGTACATCTTCAACTAAGTCTCAGTGTGGATCAATTACACAAAGTCCATCTCAATTCCGCATATCTTGTCTTGCAAGATATGAAATAAATACTGATTTTCAACCTCAAGATTTTCAAATAATATAATGATGTCTTCATCTATCTTTCCTATCAAAATATACTGGAGTTTTTTTATTTCTATACTCATTCCATCACATTAAAACTCAGTCTTTAAATACTGGAAAACCTCATAATTGTCTATGAACTTGTTTAGTTTCAAAAACATCTTCCATTTTTTTCTCTCAGGTAGATTCATTAATTAATTCTTTAGTTCAAACTTTTATTTTTTCTTCTAAAATACATGGGTCTTTAGGAAATTTAAGATTATGTGGAGGAGCTAATTTTTTATATTCAAGCCAATTAATAATTGGTGATTTATTATAATTAATATCTGGAAAGTGATACAAAGTTGATAATTCATCACTTGAAAAAACATTTTTTGATTGAAAGAATCAAATTAATTTTAATTGAAAAGCTATAAATTTTATTGGTGTTAATATAAAAGCAAACACATCTTCAACAAATTGAGGATTATCTAAAGAATTATTATATTCATCAGTAAAAATTGAAGCTGCAGCTAATACAGCATGTGTTCATTCAATTGAATGTTCAGGAACAGGAGATGAAACAAGCACTCTTATAGAAGTTTGAAATCATGGTTGCCCTGCTGTTTCTCACATCATTTTATGTCATTCAGTTTCAGCTTGGTTAAATATTTTATAACTATCACCTGATGAAGCTCATGGAGCTCAACTATCTTTTACTACACTATCATATCAACTTACCATTGCAACAACTGGATTCCATAAAGCATCTAGGAAAGGAATTTTTTTAGCTTTTCTAAATTCTCATTTTGCTACTTGAGAAGCAGCTTTTTTTGATTTTTTATTCCATGATGGTCAAAGAGGTTTAACAACAATTTGATACATTGCTTTATCTTCTTTTCAAAGTGAAGAAAACACATTTGTAAAATTGTTTAATGGATCATCTTCTAAATATTTAAAAGTTTTAATTGGAAAAACATCTTGATTTCTTTTTTTAAGAGATGCAGCTCTTAGAGTAAAACCTTGTGGTTTTAATTTAATATATTCAGTTTCTTTATCTAATACTTTTACTTCAGCATCATTGTAAATTGAAGTAATATGTTGTGTTACAAGATTTATATATTCATCAAATGTTACTACATAAAAACTTAATTCACCGTTTTCATAAGCTAATTCAAATGAAACTTTTGCATGATTAAAAATTATATTAGATAGAGAATCCTTAAGTCAAATATCTCACAATTTTGTAATTGCTTTATAAAACATACTCATTGTTCAGATTTTTTCTTTAAAGTCTTTTTTAGTTTCCTTTTCTTTATCAAGTTTAGAATCACTTTTTGGTAAAGTAACTTTTAAATAGACTAAATTTTTAGCCATAACTATTTCAAAAACAAATCTTACTATTTTTAGCAAAATATATCATAAAATAAAATATATTATAATATTTAAAATTAACGAAAATAATTCACTAAAAAAATATACAATACCTCACTCTTCCTCTCAAGAAATAATATCTCAAGTTACAGGATCAATTTGTTTTTCAACTCAATCTTTAGTGACCGTAATAGTATTTGAAGTTTTTGTATTTGATGTAGTATTTGTTTTAGAATTATTATCATCAAATTGTTTAGATGTATCAAAAAAATTTGCATTAACGGGATTTAAAGTAATACAATAATTAAAACTAAAAATAACTAAAATAAACAAAATTAATTTCTTTTTCATATATAAAAATAATTATTTAAAAACATTTTTTACATTATAACACATAAACCCTAAAAATACAAATAAAACTCTAAAAAAACAAAAAATAAGCCTTGATTTTATCAAAACTTATTTTTAAAAATATCTAAACTCTAATTTTTGTTTTTCAATTTGAGTTAGTAGTATTTTGTGGTTGACTAAATAATGGATTTGAATTATTTGGTTCATCCTTAGTAATATTTAATATTTCATCTTCAATTTGTGAAACTATTAAATTTTCTTCATTAATTCTTTTTTGTTCAATTTCAATGTTTTGTTTAACAGTTAATATTGTTTTTGTTGTAATATAAGCAATATCATCAAATAATTTATCAAAAGCTTCAAAAGATTTTTCTTTATAAACAATTAATGGATTTCTTTGAGCATATCATTCAAATGCAACACTTTGTCTTAAATTACTCATTGAATCAATGTGTCTCATCCATAAATCATCAATACTTCTTAAAACAATATTTCTTTCAAGTTGGAAAAAATCTTCCTCATTTTCAAAATTACTTTTAATAATTTCAAGTTGAGCTAAAATTAAATCACTTAATTCTAAACCTAAAGTTTCAGCATCATCATTTGTTAAAGTATCTGTATAATTATCAAGTGTATTTAAAAATTCATTTTCAACAAAAGTATTAAATTTTGAGATAAATTTAGATTTTTCTACATCTTTTACAAGTAAAGCTTGAACAAAAGTTTTAATTTGAGATGAAACCATATTTTTTACATCAACATCAACATTTTCTGAATTAAGAATTTTATTTCTTTTTTCATAAATAATTTCTCTATGTTTATTTAAAACATCATCATATTCTAATACATGTTTTCTAATATCAAAATTATGTCATTCAACTTGTTTTTGAACTTGTAAAACTCTATTTGATAACATTCTACTTTCAGCTAAAGGCATATCATCAGGAAGTGATGCAAACATTGGTGAATTAAAAATTCCAAATAATTTATCTCATCCAAATATTCTCATTATTTCATCTTGTGGAGAAATTAAGAATTGAGTCATTCATGGGTCTCATTGTCTTCAAGCTCTTCATCTTAATTGATTATCAATTCTTCTTGTTTCATGTTTTTCAGTTCAAATAATTATTAATCATCCAAGTTCTCTAACTCCTTCTCAAAGTTTAATATCAGTTCATCTTCAAGCCATATTTGTAGCAATTGTTACAGCTCATTTAATTCAAGCATTAGCTACAATTTCAGCTTCTCTTTCATGATGTTTTGCATTTAAAACATTATGAGGAACTCACATTTCAGTTAATCTTGTTGATAAATATTCAGATTTTTCTACAGAAATTGTTCAAACTAAAATTGGTTGTCAAGTAAGAGTCAATTCTTTTATATATTTAACTAAATAATCATATTTTCATTGTTCATTTTTGAATAAAATGTCTCATTTATCAATTCTGGCAATTGGTTTATTTGTAGGAATAACAAGAGTTTCAAGTCCGTAAACTTTATAAAATTCTTCTTCTTCAGTTTTAGCAGTTCCTGTCATTCAAGCCAATTTATGATACATTCTAAAGAAATTTTGAAATGTAATTGAAGCTAGAGTTTTAGATTCTCTTTTAATTTCAACTCATTCTTTAGCTTCAATAGCTTGATGTAATCAATCAGAATATCTTCTTCAAGATAAAACTCTTCATGTATGTTCATCAATAATCAAAACTTCACCATCTGGAGCAACTAAATAATCTTTATCTATTTTAAAAACTCATTGAGCTTTAATTGCATTTTCAATATGATGTAAATCATTATATCTGTCAGAAACATAAATATTTTCAACATGAAGCATTTTTTCAATTTTTAGAATTCATTCTTCAGTTAAAGTAGCTGTTTTTTGTTTTTCATCAATTTTGTAGTCAATTCAATTTTGTAGTTGCTTTGCAAGTAAAGCAAATTGCATATATTTACTTGTTGGTTCATCATCAGGTTGAGAAATAATTAATGGAGTTCTTGCTTCATCAACCAAAATAGAATCTACTTCATCAACTAAAGCAAAAAATGGTCTAGACATTACTTTATCTTTAATATTTACAACCATATTATCTCTTAGATAATCAAACCCAAGTTCATTATTTGTAGCATAAACTATATCACAAGAATAATTATATAACTTTTGAGATATAGCTTGATTATGAGTAATTACTCATACTGTTAATCACAAAGCATTATATAAAATTCCCATTTCTTCAGAATCTCTTGAAGCTAAATAATCATTTACAGTAACAATATGAATAGAATTACCTGTTAAAGCATTCAAATAAGCAGGAATTGTTGCAACTAAAGTTTTTCATTCTCAAGTTTTCATTTCAGCAATTTGCCCATCATTTAAAGCTAAACCTCAAATTAATTGAACATCATAAGGAATCATATTCCATAATATTTTTCTACCAGAATTAGTTTCAAATTCATTTCAATTTAATAAAGTACATGCATGTTTTAATAATGCAATTGCTTCAACTTTAATAGAATCAAGTACTTCTTTAATTTTTTTAGCATCTTCAGTTTTTTCAAAATCAAGTCATGAAAATAAAGCTTTAAACTCTAAAGTTTTAGCTTTAACTCATTCTAAATCAAGTCATACATAATCAGGAGTTTTTTTGTTTATTTCTTCAACAATTTTTAAATATTTTTTGATTTTTTTCTTGTCATCATCTCAAAATATTTTTTTAATTATATCATCTATCATTTTTCTTTATTTATAAATTAAATCAATACTTATTATAGTTAAAAATTAAAAAAAACAAATTTTATTTTTTTCACAAAAAAAAGACTAAAAAAGTCTTTAAATTTTTCTTATTGGAATAATTTGTTTATTTTGATATTTAATAATATTTGTAATATTTATATTATCACTAGTTACAAAATAATCAGTATTTTCTTCAAGAGAAATATTTGTATTAGTAACAAGTCAATTATTGAAACGACCTATCATATATTCATCCATCTTTAAAAATCTATTTTTATCTAATATTTCTTCAATATTTAGTGATTTATTTTCATCAAAATCTTCAAGAGTTATTGATTTATCAATACTTAAATTTCAAATTTCTACTCTTCTTAATTTTGTTACAAATCATCAAGTTCAAAGCAATACTCATAGATCATTTCAAATAGATCTAATATAAGTTCAAGCACTTACTTTTGCTCTAAGTGAAATTAATGGATAATTATAATTTAATATTTCAATAGAAAATATCTCAATATTTCTTGTTTTTAACTCAAATTCTACTCAATCTCTAACTAAATCTAATGCTTTATTTCAATTTATTTTTAATGCTGAATATTTTGGTGGTAATTGATTTATTACTCATGAAAAATTAGCTCTCAAAATATTCTCAATATCCTCTTTTTTTAAGTTATTTTTGAAATATTCTTGTTTTTCTTCACTTATATACTCAACAGGAGTTTCAGCATCATATGAAGCAGTTTTTCAGTTTAAAGAAACTTCAAAATCATAAACTTTTGTATCTTTTTCAAAATATGGAATTAATTTTGTATAATTTCAAACAGCAATTAAAAGTAATCAAGAAGCAAGAGGATCAAGTGTTCAAGTATGACCTATTCTTTTAATTTGTAATTTCTTTTTTAAAACTCTAATTACATCAAAACTAGTTATTCACAACGGTTTATCTATCAAAAAAAATTTATTCATATTCAAATTTTAGCAAATAAAAAAAAGTGTTTAAACACTCCTTTTTATAATCAATTATACTAATTCAATTGTACCTCCAGCTTTTTGAATTTTTTCAATAGCTTGAGCAGTTAATTTAGTAACTTTTAAAGTTATTTTAGAATTAATTTCTCAGTTTCCTAATACTTTTACATCTAAGTTTTTATCTCTGATAATTCTGTTTGCAAGCAATACATCTTTATCAATAGTAGTAATTCCTTTAGAAGCAAGTAATTCTAAACTAGAAACATTAACTTCATTATATTTTCTTGTGAAACTAGCATTAGAAAACCCTTTTAATTTAGGCATTCTTCTGAATAAAGGAGTTTGTCCTCATTCAAACCAAGGTCACATACCACCTCAAGATCTTGAATTTTGTCCATTCATTCATCTTCCACAGAAAGTTCATTTAGATCCGTTTCATCTTCAAACTCTTTTTGATTTAGTTCTAGAACCAATGTCTGGTCTAATATTATTTAATGTTAACATAGGTCTTTAAATTAACGACTATAATAAACTATTTTTTAAATGATGTTAAAGCTTTAATTACAGCTCTAGCATTATTAATTTTATTTGTTGATCCGTATCTTTTTCATAAAACATTTTTATATCAAGCTACAGATAAAACTTTTCTCATAGAACCTCAAGCAATGATTCAAACTCATTCATTAGCTTGGTGTACCATAACTTTAGCAGATTTAAATTTTGCAGAAGTATTGTATGGAACAGTACCTTCTTCAATTTTAACTTCTACCATATTTTTTTTAGCATCGTTTACAGCTTTAGAAATAGCATCAACTACCTCCCAAGATTTACCAGTTCAAAGACCTACTTTTCATTTTCCGTCTCAAACAAGCATTACTGCTCTAAATCTTAATTGTCTCCCTCAAGAAGTAACTCTTGTAACTCTATCTATAGATAATAGTTCTTCGTTGTATTCTTTAACAGGAGAAAATCTTTTTTTATCATTATTTTTATCAGTCTTTTTAGATTGTACCATAAAAATTTATTTAAATGTTAAAATTTTAATCAATTTTCTCTAGCAGAATCTGCTAAAGCTTTAACTCTTCCGTGATATGTAAATCAACCTCTGTCAAAAACTATTTCTGAGATATTTTTTTCTTTAGCTTGTTTAGCTATATCTTCTCATACTTTTTGAGCTTTTTCATTTTTTGTACCACTGATTTTTAAAGATAAATCTGAAGAACTACATAAAGTTGTTCAAGTTGTATCATCTATTAATTGAGCATAGATGTTTAAATTACTTCTAAAAACATTTAAACGAGGTCTAACCACAGTTCAAGATATTTTAGATCTAACTTTTTGTTGTCTTCTTAATCTTTTAATAACTTTTTCTAACATAAAAAAATTTATTAATAATAAATATTTAAATTATTCTCTCTTATTTACCTGTTTTTCAAGCTTTTCTTCTAATAATTTCTTCAACGTACTTAATTCATTTTCCTTTGTATGGTTCAGGTGGTTTTTTTGCTCTAACTTTAGCAACAAATTCACCTAATAATTGTTTATCAATAGATGAGAAATGAAGTGTGTTTTTCTTTTTTTCATCCATTACTACTTTAATAGCAGCAGGAGTTTTCATATCAACTTTATGAGAATAACCAATACTTAATACTAAGTCATTTCCATTTAAATCAAATTTATATCAAACTCAGTTGATTTCAAGAGATTTAGTGTATCCTTGAGATACTCATACTACCATATTATTAATATTTGCTCTAGTAGTTCCCCATAAAGATTTTGATAAAATATCATCTGAATCTACTGGAGTAACAACGATATTTTTATCTTCAATCGAAACAGTAACTAATTCGTGAATATCTAGAGTTAAAGTACCTAATTTTCCTTTAACTTCAAGTGATTTTCAGTTTAGTTTAGCCTCTACACCTTCAGGTAATACTACTGGCAACTTACCAATTCTAGACATAATTAATGTATTAAATTATAAAATCTAAATTAAAATATTTCACAAATAAGTTCTCCTCAAACACTTAAAGCTCTAGCTTCGTATCAAGTAATAACTCATTTTGGTGTAGATAGGATATAAATTCATTTTCCATTTCTAGATTTTTTTATATCTTTACATCATACATAAATTCTTTGACCAGGTTTAGAAATTCTTTTGAAAGTAGGTACATATAATGTAGCTCTAACATCATTAAGTTTAACTAGTAAACTTTTTTTGTTATTTTCTTCAGTAATTTCTTCAAAGTCAACAATATATTTATTTTTCTTAAGAATTTTTAATAAATCAGCTTTTAATTTAGAATGTGGAGCTTTTACAGTTAAAGCTCTAGCTAAATAAGCATTTCTTAATCTTGTCAATAAATCTGCAATTGGATCTATTATCATAATTATAACTTTTAATAATTAAATTAAATACAAACTACCAGCTAGATTTTCTAACTCATGGTAATTCTCAAGCATTTGCTTTTTCTCTTATACAAATTCTACACATACCAAATTCTCAAATGTATCATCTTGTTCTTCAACAAACACCACAAACATTGAAAACTTTAGTTGCAAATTTTGGCTTTTTCCCTTGTGAAAGAGCTCTTAGAAAATTTGCTTTTAACTTATTAGCTTTTGCAATTTTAGACTTTCTTGCCATTAGTAAAATATTTAAAAATTCAAACTTTATTTTGAAAAAGGAAATCAAAACCCTTCTAAAAGTAATTTTGCAGCATCCTTATCTTTTGCATTAGTTTTGATTGTAATTTGTAGTCAATGACTTTTTACAACATCTAATTGTGGTACTTCAGGGAAAATTGTATGTTCTTTAACTCAGAAATTGAAATTTCCTTCAGCATCAAAACTTTTTTTGTTTATTCATCTAAAGTCTTTAATTCTAGGCATTACAACATTTATCATTCTATCTAAGAATGAATACATAGCATCTCCTCTTAGAGTAACTTTTAATCAAACTGGCATACCAGCTCTTAACTTAAAATTTGAGACTGCTTTTTTTGCTAGTACAACAACAGGTTCTTGTCCAGCAATTAAAGCTAAATCATTTTTTAAAGAGCTAAAATCTTTATTTCAAGTTCTAACATATGTTCAAATTCACATATTTAAAACTATTTTTTCGATTTTTGGAGTCTCCATAACATTTTCAAGATTTAATTCTTTTTGTAATCTTGGAGCTATCTCTTTAATATACTTTTCTTTAAGACTCATGTTTTAAAAATTTAATAAAATAATTTCTATTTATTTAATAATAGAATCTTTAGGTTCTTTATTATTTAATTTTACATTTTGTTTTGAGTATCTAAATTTTTTAGTAACTCATTTTTCTTCAATAAATACAAATCAAACTCTTGTTGGTTTTGAAGTGTATGGACATACTAACATAACATTAGAAACATCGATTGGATTTTCTTTTTTTATAATTTGTCCAGGATTTGCTCACATTTTTTTCATGTGTTTAGTAGCAACTTTAACTCATTCAACGATAACTTTATTTGTTTTAGTAAGAACTTTTAAAACTTTACCAGTTTGTCCTTTATCTTTTCAAGATATAACTAAAACATTATCATCTTTTCTAATTTTCATAAGTAGACTATATTATAATTATAAAACTTCTGGAGCTAAACTTAGAATTTTATTTGAACATTTTCATTTTAATTCTCTAGCAACAGGACCAAATATTCTAGTTCATTTTGGTTCTCATTTCTCATCAATAATTACACAAGCATTATCATCGAATCTAATATAAGATCCATCAGCTCTTCTAACTTCTTTAGAAGTTCTAACAATAATAGCTTTTTGTACAGTTTTCTTTTTGATAACCCCGTTTGGATCAGCTTTTTTTACAACAACTACTATTTTATCTCAAATTGATGCATATCTTCTGTGAGATCCTCATAATACTTTAATACAAAGTACTTCTTTAGCTCAAGTGTTATCAGCAACAACTAATCTTGATTCAGATTGTATCATATTTTCTTTTTAAAAAACTAAACTATATTTATAAAAATTATTCAGCAGCTTGTTTTTCAACAACAACCCATCTTTTTAATTTTGATAGAGGTCTTGTTTCTTTAATTACAACAGCATCTCATTCATTATAAGTATTATCCTCATCATGAGCATAAAATTTATTTGTAACTTTAAACCTTTTTTTGTATTTAGGGTGATTTTTGTAAGTAACTACAGAAACAACTACCGTTTTATCCATTTTATTACTTGTTACAATACCTTTTTTAAACCTCATAAGTTTATAAATTAATCAATTATTAAATATTTCAACTGTTTATAACAGTTTTAATAGTTGCAATATATCTTCTTAAAATTTTTAATACATGAGTTTGTTTTAATTCATTTAACTCATTTTTCATTTTTAATTCGAAATATTTTTTAGAAACAGCAACTAATTCTAATCTTAAAGCAGACATATCTACTTTATTTAAATCTTGAAGACTTTTAATTTTAATTCCATTTATTTCTTTCATTGTTTTTAATTATTAACAATTATTTTAGTTTTTATAGGTAATTTATAAGAAGCAAGTCTAAAAGCTTCCCTTGCATCTTCTGGAGAAACTCATGCTATTTCAAATAACACTCTTCCAGGTTTTACAGGAGCTCTAAACATTTCTAAAGATCATTTACCTCAACCCATCGGTACTTCAAGTGGTTTAGATGTGAATGGTTTATCTGGGAATACTCTTATCCAGATTTTTCAACCTCTTTTTACTTGACGAACCATGGCTCTTCTTGCTGCTTCAATTTGTCTAGAAGTAAGAAAACCTCTATCCACAGCTTTTAATGCATACTCTCAGAAGTTAACTGATGAACCTTTTATAGCTAATCATTTAAGTCTTCCTCTATGAGTTTTTCTATATCTTACTTTCTTTGGTTGTAACATAAAACATTAATTAAGTATATAAGTTTTTTCAAAAAGTCAAATTATTATTTTCTTTTGAAAATGTCTCATTTATAAATCCATACTTTTATTCAGATTGTTCCATAAACAGTTTCTGCTCTAGTAGCAATATAATCAATATCAGCTCTAATAGTTTGGCTAGGAATGTTTCATTCTTTGAAAGTTTCAGCTCTAGCAATTTCTGCTCAGTTTAATCTTCCTCAAACTTTTACTTTAATTCATTTAGCTCATTTTTCCATAGTTTTAGATATTGCTTGTTTAATAGCTCTTTTATATGGCATTCTTTTTTCAATTTGATTTGTTATTGTAAATCAAACAATTTTTGCATTTAATTCTGGTTTTTTAACTTCTTTTACAGTAATTTTTACTACTGCTTTTGCAAGTTTTGATAATTTAGCTTCCATAGAAGATAAATTTTCTTGATCTTTCCCTAAAACAAAAGCTGCTTTAGAAGTGAATATTGTAACTAAAACTTCTTCTTGATTTCTTCAAATTACAATATCACCTATAGGTAGTCAAGATAAACTTTTTTTTAGAGATTCTCTTATTTTGTTATCAACAGCAATTTGATTGATATAATCTTTAGTATCAGCAAACCAGTTAGCTGACCAATTTTTGATATAAGGAATTCTAAAAGACAATGGGTTTACTTTATGTCACATAGACAAACAAAATTAAAATTTAAATTATTTTACTTTTAACTCTAATCTTACATTAGATGTTCTTTTTAAAATTGCATGCATTCTAGATCTAGATACAGGTAATCATCTTTTGTAAACAATCCCTTTTGTAATACTTACAGTATCTATAACTAAAGTTTCTAAATCTTGACCATCATTATTTATAGCATTACTCATTGCTGAGTGTAATACTTTATAAAGTATTTTAGCTCATTTTTTAGGTGCAAATTTTAAAAAATTCAAAGACCAAGTTACATCTTTATTTCTAATAATTTCCGCTACAACTCTTAGTTTTTTAGGAGAAATTCTTATATTTTTTCAATAAGCTTTCATAAACGATAATAATTAATTAAATTAATTTAGAATTTGTTAAAATTCTAATTATTTATTTCATGAATGACCTCTAAATGTACGAGTAAATGAAAATTCTCATAATTTATGTCCAACCATATCTTCTGTAACAAAAACAGGAGTATGAACTTTACCATTATGAACTCCAAAAGTTTGTCAAACAAATTCTGGAGTAATAGTACAAGCTCTAGACCAAGTTTTTATAACAGTCTTTTTTCATTCAGCCTTCATTTTGTCAACTTTATTTGCAAGTCTTTCATCAATGTAAGGTCATTTTTTTAAACTTCTTGTCATAAAAAATTAATTTAAAATAGTAAATTAAATTTATAATAATTGACATTATTATAAAAATATTATTTTCAATGTCTTGATTTCAAAATCCATCTATTAGTAAATTTCTTTTTACTTCTAGTTTTCTTTCATAGTGCAACTTTTCACCATGGAGTTTTTGGAGCTTTCATTCAGATTGGAGCATGACCTTCTCAACCTCCGTGTGGATGGTCAACAGGATTCATAGATTTACCTAATACAGTAGGTCTAATTCACATCCATCTAGATCTTCAAGCTTTACCGATAACAATTTGATTGTTATAAGTATTTGAAACTTGTCATAGAGTTGCATAACATTTTTTATTTACTAATCTTATTTCTCCTGAAGGCATTTTTACTTGAGTATATTCTCATTCTTGAGAGATAACCATAGCAGAACTTCAAGCTGATCTAATAGCTGATGCTCCTTGTCCTACAATTAATTCAAGGTTGTAAATAGTTTGTCCTACTGGAATATTTCCAATTAATAATCTGTTACCAGCTTTTAATTCTGCATCATCTTGAGCAATAACAATATCACCTACTTTCATATCTTTATGAGCTAGGATATATCTTCTTTCTCAATCTTTATAACAAACTAATGAAATCCATCCAGTTCTATATGGATCATATTCAACAGTCTCAACTTTTGCTGGTATATTTTTTTTATCAACTTGATAAAAATCAACTAACCTATATCTTTTTGCATGTCAACCACCTTGGTGTCTAACAGTAATTCTTCAAGTATTATTTCTACCAGAATGCTTTTTTAAAGTTACTGTAAGAGGTTTATAAGGAGAGCTTGTAGTAATTTCTTCAAATGTATTACCAGTCATACCTCTTCTTCAAGGAGTTGTAGGTTTAAACTTCTTAATTCCCACTTGTACAAAATTAAAAATTAAAATTTTATTATTTTAAAATAGAAAAATCTATTTTAGCATTTGAATCTTTTAATGTAACGTAAGCTTTTTTAAAAGATTTTCTTTTTACAGCCATACCTTTTCTAGCTTGTTTTACTTTTGGAATAGAATTAACTATTCTAACAGAAGCAACTTCTAGACCATATATTTCAATAATTGATTTTTTGATATCAATTTTTGTAGCTGAATCTAAAACTTTTATAACGAAAGTGTTATTCTTCATTTCTTGTAATGCACTTTTTTCAGTTATAATAGGTTTTTTAATAACATTATATAATCTCATCTTTAATATAAATTAAATTTTATTATTTTGAAAAACTATTAATTTTTTCTAATGAATCTTTTAATAAAACTAATGTTTTATATTTAAGTAAATCAGAAAAATTTAAGTAGTTAACATTAATTGTTTTTACAATTGCTAAGTTAGCAGAAGATTTTTCAATAACTTCATTTCTTTCAGCTATAACAAGTAATACATTTTTATCAAAAGTAATATTATTTAAGAAAGATACCATATTTTTAGTTTTAATTTCAGCATAGTTTAATGCATCAACAACTAATAAGTTATTATCTCTATTTTTCATTGATAGTAGAGAAAATAAAGCTAATCTTCTTTCTTTTTTATTCATTTTAATAGAAAAGTTTACTTGATTTGAAGGACCAAATGCAACTCAACCTTTTCTTCTAATAGGAGATCTTGATGATCAAGCTCTTGCTCTTCAAGGACTTTTTTGTTTATAAAGTTTTCTCGTAGAACCAGCTCTATCAGATCTAGTTTTAGTATGAGCAACATTAATTCTTGCTTGAGCTAATTGATAAACTAAAGCTCTATGTATTAATCATTGATTAATTTCAACATTAAATACTGAGTCATTTAATTCTACAGCTCAAACCTCTTTTCAGTCTTGATTTAATAATTTAGTTTCCATCTAAAAAACTGTTAGTAATTAAAATTTTAAAACTATTAAAGAGTTTCTAGCACCAGGAACTGGTCATCTAACTCAAACTACAGATAAATCTTTATTAACTAATTCAACTGCAACTTTTTTAATAGTTACTTGGTCAACTCACATATGACCGTGCATTTTTTTTCATTTTTTAGTTCTTCTTGGTTTTCTAGTACCAATAGATCATAAAGCTCTATGAAATTTTGAACCGTGACTTGCACATCCTCAAGAAAAATGATATCTTTTCATTGCTCATGAAAATCATTTTCATTTTGAAATTCAAGTTATTTCAAGTTCTAAAACTCAATCTAACATATCTAATCAAAATACATCTCATACATTATATTTAGAAACCTCATCTTCTTTTACTGGGATTTCCTTAATTAAAGAAAAATCATTAAAACTCAATGCCTTTTTTCCTTCTTTTTGTAGTCCTTCAGATCATTCATTTAAAACTCATAGAACTAATGCATTATAACCATCAGTTTCTTGTGTTTTAATATAAACAACTTTTATTTGAGGAACTTTTAACAAAGTTACTGGAATAAAGTCATTATTTTTAACAATCCTCGTCATTTCAAGCTTTGAAGCTAGTAATCAAGCCATGTTAAAAAAAATTAAAAATAAAATACAAAAAGTTAGAGGTTAAACTTGTATTTGCATCAAACACAGTCTAACTTAACCTCTTCATAAACTTAATCAACAACTCAAAACGAATCGAGAGTTATTGAAAACAGCATACATTATTATATAAAAAAAATCAAAATGTCAAAAGAATTTTTTATTTTATATAATATAATAATATATATAATAAGGTAGGCAGTATAGATTTTTAAAATATTTTTTGACAAACTTAGTTTTTTTCATAAAATGTGTGCACTTGGAATAGTTTTTTCTAAAAGGCATGAAGAAATTATTTTACAAAATAGAATACTAAAATTTATTAATAATCTTTAAAATTATGTTAGGAAAATTAAAAAAAAGAAAAAGACTTAGAACTCATGGTTTTTTAAAAAGAAGCTCTACTGTAGGTGGTAGAAAAGTATTAAGAGATAGAAGAAGAAAAGGAAGACACCAATTAACTGTATCATACCCAAAAAGAGTACAATTAGTTGATGGTAAAGCAAAAATGCATATCATTGCTGGAGGTACTGCTAAAAAATCATGTTTTGATGGTAAAGGAAATTATATAGCTAGATAATTAGAAAATGATTAAAAAAGTTTACAGACTGAAAGAAAAAGAAGTTAAAAAGGTTTTACAAAAAGGAAAGCCTTTTTTTTCATATAATATAGTATCTAATACTCTATCAAATACTTTGTGATTTAACAGATTTGCAATAATAATTTGATGAAAATCTGTTAAAAATAATGTTACAAGAGTATTTTTTAGAAGACTTTTTTATAATTTAGTAGATGATAAATGTGTTTCTCAAGAATGATGAAAAGATATTATATTTGCTGTTAAAAAAAGTTTAAAATTAGATAAAACTAATCCAGAAATTATTGATATTTTTAAAAAAGATATTAATTTCTTAATTTATAAAAATAACATTTAATTATGAAAAATAATGCAAATATATTATTATTAATTTTAATAGTATTACTAACACTTAATTTATTTTCAGGAAAGAATAAAGAATCTCAAGCAAAAACTTGAGTAAAATTAGAACAAGTTTCAAATTATAAAATTCCTGCTAAAGTAAAATTTTTAATTTCAAATTACACTCAAGAAGAAATTAAAATAAATACTTGTAATGATTTAAAAATTAAATCACCACAAAATGATATTATTTTAGATAATTGTGGTGATATAAGTATAAAATCAAATTCAAATTACTCAGTAGATTTTACTTCAAAATTTAGAGATTTTTACAACATTTGAGAATACAAAATAATTTTAAAAAATGATAAAATTGAAGCATTCAAATCTTTTGAAATAAACAAAAATTGAATAGTAAAAAAATTATTTGTAACTATTTTTTATGCTCCTATTTATAATTTAATGATAGGATTATTAAAATTAACAAATTATTCTCTTTGATTAAGTATTATTACTATTACTCTTATTTTAAAAATAGCATTAATTTATCCTCAACACAAAATGATGGTAAATCAAAAGAAAATGCAAATAATTCAACCAAAAATTAAAGAATTACAAGAAAAACATAAATGAGACCATCAAACAATTTGAATGGAACTTATGAATCTTTACAAAGAACATCAAGTAAATCCAATGTGAACTATGTGACTTATGATGATTCAAATGCCTGTTTTAATTGTTATGTATAATGTTATTGCTGGAATTCAAGATATTTCTGGAACATTTTATTTATATCCTTTCTTTTGAGATTATAAAATCGAATCTATAAAATCATTTTTTATGTGAATTGATTTATTTGGAAAATGATGAATAAATGGTTTAATTTTTGCATTAGTTGTATGAGTTTTACAATTCATGCAAATGTATCTATCAATGAAAATGCAAAAAAAAGACGATAAAAAACCTATTGTTTTAGAAAAGAAAAAAAATATAGATGATTTAAGTATTATGCCTACAGCTGAAATGATGAATAAATCAATGTTAATAAGTATGCCAATAATGGTTTGATTTTTTACTTATTCTTTCTTTTTATGAGTTGGACTTTATTGGGCAATTTGAACATTATTTATGATTGTACAACAAATTTTTGTAAATAAAATACTAAAAAAATAGTTTTAAAAAAGTATTTTGTAAATTAATTAACAATACTTTTTTTGTTTTTAAATAGGTATTTTGTAAATTAATTACTATATTTATAAGATATGTCAATTCATATTTTTGACATTGAAGAAAAACTATGATACAATGAAAGGGTATATATTATTTTTTAAATTTATAAATATGGGTAATGAAAATATAAATGAAATTGTAGAGTCAACTCAAACTCCACTAAAAACAGCTGAAGTTTTAATAACTGAAATAAAAGCAATTAATATAAATTGATTAGAAGATATTCAAACATTAATGAGTTATGAAGATAATGAAACTTTGAAAAAATCTCAAATTGATGGAAAAAATATTGATGACTATGTATTTGATAAAATTAAAAACTTTTTTAATACAAATAAAAATACATTATCTAAAGAATCTGTTGAAAAAATTCAACAAAATTTAAAAGATTTAGAATCATTAAAAAAAGATTATAGAAAAGAAAAAGACTCTTTATTAAAAACAACAAGTGATTTAATAGTACAAATTTCAAAAGATTTAGAAACAAAAAGAGTTAATGATTCATATAAAAATGGATGATTTGAAGTTACTGAAGAAAAATGAAAAAAACTATTTAAAAATACCGAAGCTTGAATTACTTTTACTATGGAAAAAAATAATGTAATTAATAAAAGTATTAAAGCTCTAGATTGAACAACTGAAGAACATACAAGTAATTTAATATGAAGAAATGATAAAATTTTTACTTACAACAATAATTGATTATTTACATTTGAATTTAAGTCTGACTGAAGTATAACAACTGTAAAACTAAAAAAAGAAGATATTGATTCAAATACTCTAAACGTATTAAATGGAAAAGATTGAATTAAAAAATATGCTAGTACACTTGATAATAATTGATACAATGAATCAAGAATCGAATATTCATTTGAAGTAAACTGAGAAAAATATGATGTATCTAATAAATTAACTCAAAGTTTATCAAAAGAATTAAAATCAGAAAATGACAGCAATATTCAATTAGCTTTATATGAATTTTTTAATATTTCAAATGCAAAAAATAATTTAAAATACACTATTTGAAATACAAATACTGTTAGTAATAAAGGGAAAAGCATTACTATTTCAGAATTAACTGAAGAATGAAAAAAAGCATTTGTTGATTTTTATAATGTATTTAATTCAGAAACTAAAGAAAAATGATATAATCCAATAAAAAATGATGCTGATAAAATGTTTACTCAAATGGCAACAAGTAAAGATAAAATGAATTATTGAGAAATTAATTTAGAAAATAATTTAGATTGAGTATTAAATTTATTATCTAATTGAGATAATAATGAAAAAATTTGAGAATGAATTGTTTACAATGAAACTCAAATTAAATCATTTTTAAAAAAAGCTATTCTTGATTATGGAAAAATTGAAAATTGAAAATTCAATTATGATAAAAAAAATATTCAAGAATTTACAAATAAAATAATTGATTTAGTAAATAAAATTCAACCAAATTATTTAATAACTTGAATAAGTATTGAAGAAGTATTAAAAAAACCTTTAACAAAAAATTTATTAGCACTTGCAATTAATACAATTTCTATTGATAATAAAGATTTTGATTTGATAGATTATTTCAAAAAATGAGCAAATACTGATTTATCAAAACTAACTATAAACAAAAATACAAAAACAGCTGTAAAAGTGTTATTAAGTAATAATGATAGAATTGACCAAACATCAGGATGAAGCTGAACTATGTATAGATTTGAAAAAAACTGAAATTTAAAAACAGTAGAAAAAGAAGTTACAACTTGAGATAATTTAAATAAGATTAATGAATTTACTTCAACTGAAAGCTATATTAAATATGTTAATTGAAAAATAATTATTGATTTAAATAGTTTACCTAAAGATGAAGATGTAAATATTTCTATTTGACAATATGAATGACTTGAGGTTTCAAAAGTTTGAAATACAATTGAAATTTGATGAAAATTAGATAAATTTGAATTCAATGTTTCACAAGAAATTAAATCTAAAAAAACTATTAATAATATAAATATTTGACATAGTGATATTAACGATAAAATATCATTAGTAAATGGTGAATTAAAAGCTTGAAAATTATGAAACAATCCTGTTTGAATTTTTAAATGAGAAGTAATATCAAAAGCTAGCTCTTCTACTAGAATTGAAAAAGAAACTTCTGATAAAAAAACACTTACTTTAAAAGCTGACAAATTAGAAGAAGCATCTGATATACTTAGAAAATCTGAAGCTAGTGATTTATTGAAAGGAATTATTAGCAAAAGAACTAATGTAATGGCAGAAAGAAAAGCTATTTGAAAAGCTAATTATACAACATTAATTGATGCAAAAAATTCTTGAGATTTTAATAAAGCACTAGATTTGATTGTTAATGTTATTTTAAAACAAAAATCTGATTTTTCATATATAGTATACAATGCTATTGGACAAAAATGATTAGATAAATTAAGAGCTTTCTTTAATACAGTTAAATCTTGAGATGAAGTAACTAAAGCAACAGCTGTTGATATGTTTTCAAGTATGTGTTTTCAAGATGCAGAACAAAAAGATTCTAATAATGCTGAATCAAAATGAACTTGAAAAACTACAATGTTAGAATATTATGAAAAAAGGGATAATTTTGACTTTAAAGCTACTTTAGATAATTTTCCTCAAACTTTCAAAGCTGAAATAATGAAAGTAATGTCAACTTGAAAAACTCCTAAAGAAGGTTTAGAAAAAGCAATTGCTTATTTAACAAAAAATTCTGCTAGATGAGATGATTATAAAGAAGCTTTGGTTTATGCACAAGCTATTTTAACACAAGTTTATACTAATGAGACTCTGAAAAAAAATAAAGT
>RRZU011632077.1_pt1 | contig 32274 bp, 24 predicted proteins | sample 2165561 | NCBI WGS metagenome assembly RRZU01 (sample SAMN10456909, study PRJNA506462) | wastewater metagenome | isolation source: wastewater sludge | place: USA: Moscow, Idaho | reverse complement strand
TTCATGATCAGGCCGAAGTGATAGACGAATTCGTCCAGACTTTCCCGATAGGCTTCGAGATCCTTGATGGGCCTGCTCGCCACCCCGGATGCCATGGCCGCCTCGGCAACCGCCGGCGCAATCTTGCCAATCAGGCGTGGATCGAAAGGATTCGGAATCAGATACTCCGGTCCAAAGTTGGAGTGCTTTTCGCCATACGCCTTGACCGCAACCTCCGATTGCTCGACTCGCGCCAGTTCGGAGATCGCCCGGACTGCGGCCAGCTTCATCGCTTCGGTAATGGTGGTCGCGCCGACATCAAGAGCACCGCGAAAAATGAAGGGAAAGCACAACACGTTGTTGACCTGGTTCGGGTAATCCGAACGGCCAGTCGCAATGATCGCATCGTTGCGAACCGCCTGCACGTCTTCGGGCCGAATTTCCGGATTGGGATTCGCCAATGCCATGATCAGTGGTGCCGGCGCCATTCTCGCCACCATCTCCTGCTTGAGGACACCACCAGCCGACAACCCGAGGAAGACGTCGGCACCCTCGATGACTTCCCCGAGCGTCCGTGCATCGGTGCGCTTGGCATAACGCCCCTTGATTTCGTCCATGTCCTCGACGCGGCCCTCATAGACCAGACCCTTGATGTCGGTTACCCAGATGTTCTCGACCGGAATGCCCAGCATCACCAGCAAGTCCAGGCAGGCGAGTGCGGCGGCGCCGGCCCCCGAGGTGACCAGCTTGACCTGATGCAGTTCCTTGCCCTGCAGGAACAGACCATTGAGAATAGCCGCGCCGACGACGATTGCCGTGCCGTGCTGATCGTCGTGAAAGACCGGAATCTTCATTCTTTCGCGCAGTTTCTTCTCGACATGGAAGCACTCCGGCGCCTTGATGTCTTCCAGGTTGATGCCACCAAAAGTCGGTTCCAGGGAAGCGATGATTTCCACCAGGCGATCCGGATCGCGCTCCTCGATTTCCAGGTCGAAAACGTCGATATTGGCGAACTTCTTGAACAACACGGCCTTGCCTTCCATCACCGGTTTGGCGGCCAGCGGGCCGATCGCTCCGAGGCCAAGTACCGCGGTACCATTGGTGATGACGCCGACCAGGTTGGCGCGCGAGGTCAGCGTGCTCGCTTCGCCCGGTAAAGCAGCAATCTCTTCGCAGGCCGCAGCCACCCCCGGAGAGTAGGCCATCGACAGATCGTACTGGTTGGCCAATTGTTTGGTCGGCTGTATCGATACCTTGCCCGGCTTGGGATGGCGATGATAGAACAGGGCGGCAATACGTAACTGGTCTTTTTCTTTGTTCATCGTTCACTCTCCTGACGAGTATCAATTCGGACCTGTGGCATAATTACACAAACTCCGACCTACTTGTAGCACAGACGCCTAGCATGCTGTTATCCGCCCTGCACCAGGCTTGTTTTTCACCCGCCGCGACCGACGCGCCGCACCCAAATGGGCCGGAAATCCATTCCGCCTTCCGGCCGTTTTTCCCTGCCCGCGCCGCTCCACGGTAACTTCTGCTTCTCTACCTTCCTTCGAGAGTAATTACCATGAACCAGACTGTTTCCATCAATGCCCCCGATTACGTCAAACATGAACGCCTGAAGCAATGGGTTGCGGAGATTGCAGCCCTCACCGAGCCGGCCAATGTCGTCTGGGCCGACGGTTCTGAGGAAGAATACGACCGGCTTTGCGCCGAGCTGGTCGCTGCCGGCACCTTCACCAAGCTCAAGAAGCGCAAGAACTCCTTCCTCGCATTTTCCGATCCATCCGACGTTGCGCGCGTCGAGGATCGTACCTACATCTGTTCCGAGAAGAAGGAAAACGCCGGCCCGACCAATAACTGGGAAGATCCGGCCAAGATGCGTGGAATCCTCAGCGGCCTGTTCAAGGGCTGCATGAAGGGTCGCACGATGTACGTGATCCCCTTCTCGATGGGTCCGATCGGCTCGCCGATCGCGCAGATCGGCATCGAGATCAGCGACAGCGCCTACGTGGTGGTCAACATGCGCATCATGACGCGCATGGGCAAGGCGGTGTTCCCCGTTCTCGGTACCGATGGCGAGTTCGTTCCCTGCGTGCACTCGATCGGCGCTCCCAAGGAGCCCGGCCAGACCGATCCGCGCTGGCCATGCAACCCGACCACCAAGTACATCGTACACTATCCGGAAACCCGCGAAATCTGGTCGTACGGATCGGGCTACGGCGGCAACGCACTGCTCGGCAAGAAATGCCTGGCTCTGCGCATCGCGTCGAACATGGCCCGTGACGATGGCTGGATGGCTGAACACATGCTGATTCTTGGCGTTGAATCGCCCAGCGGTGACAAGCACTACGTCGCCGCCGCTTTTCCGTCGGCCTGCGGCAAGACCAACTTCGCCATGCTGGTCCCGCCGAAGAGCCTCGGCGACTGGAAGATCACCACCATCGGCGACGACATCGCCTGGATCAAGCCACGTGTCGGCAAGGATGGAAAAACCCGCCTGTACGCCATCAACCCGGAAGCCGGATTCTTCGGTGTGGCGCCTGGCACCAACGACAAGACCAACTTCAATGCCATGGCCTCGCTCGCCGAAAACACCATCTTCACCAACGTCGCGCTGACCGACGACGGCGACGTCTGGTGGGAAGGTATGGGTCCGGCGCCAGCACACGCCATCGACTGGCAGGGCAACGACTGGACGCCGGAAATAGCCAAGGAGAAAGGCACCAAGGCCGCACATCCGAACTCCCGTTTCACTGCCCCTGCTTCGCAATGCCCGTGCATCGACGAGAACTGGGAAAGCACCGAAGGTGTGCCCATTTCGGCTTTCCTGTTCGGTGGCCGGCGCGCCTCGACGGTGCCACTGGTCTGCCAGACACTGGACTGGGAGCACGGCGTCTACGCCGCCGCCACGCTCGGTTCCGAAACGACTGCAGCCGCCTTCGGTCAGCAGGGCGTCGTTCGTCGCGACCCGTTTGCCATGCTGCCGTTCTGCGGCTACCACATGGCCGACTACTATAGTCACTGGCTGAAGATGGGCAGCGCAGCCGACACACCCGTGCCGATCTTCATGGTCAACTGGTTCCGGATGAACGAAAAGGGCGAGTTTGCCTGGCCAGGCTTCGGGGACAACGCACGCGTCCTCAAGTGGATCATCGAACGCTGCGAAGGCAAGGCTGCCGCCAGACAGACCATCCTTGGCTCGATGCCCAACTACGAGGACATCGACTGGTCCGGTACTGAATTCTCCAGAGAAGAGTTCGCCGGTGTCACCAGCCTCGACAAAGAGGCCTGGCTGAGCGAACTCGAAGGCGTCAAGGACTGGTTCGCGAAGATGGGCGACAAGATGCCTGCCCAGCTCGTGGACATCCGCGACAAGTTCGAGAAGGCATTCCAGGCAGCCTGAGCATCAGAGAACATCAAGAGGCCGCCTCCGGGCGGCTTTTTTTGGCCAGCGTCATGTCTTGTGGTTACACTGCCGGCTTTCACCAGACCGATTCCAACCATGCCGACCTTTCCCGCCAGCCGCCTCGCCAACATAGCCCCCTTTCATGTCATGGAGTTGATGGCGCGAGCCAGGGCACTTGAAGCCGAAGGTCGCGACATCATCCACATGGAAGTCGGCGAACCCGACTTCCCAACGCCGGAACCGATCATCGCCGCAGCACGAGCAAGTCTCGAGAGCGGCCACGTGTTTTATACACCCGCGCTTGGCCTCCCCGAGTTGCGCCGCGCCATCGCCGACTTCTACCAGACACGCTACGGCATCAACATCCCCGCCACACGCATAGCAGTCACAGCGGGGGCTTCCGGTGCCCTGCTGCTGACCCTCGCCTGCCTGGTCGAAGCGGGCAGTGAGTGGCTGCTCAGCGATCCCGGTTATCCGTGCAACCGTCACTTCATCCGCTGCTTTGAAGGCGTGCCGGTCGGCATGCCGGTCGGCCCGGCGAGCAACTTTCAACCCACCCTGGCCCATCTCGAGGCGCACTGGAACGAACGCTCAGCCGGAGCGCTGCTCGCTTCCCCGGCCAACCCCACCGGTACCATGCTGGGCGGTGAAGAACTGGCAGCGATGGCTGAATTCGTTCGCCAGCGCCAGGGACAATTGATCGTCGATGAGATCTACCACGGCCTTACCTATGCAGGTGACGCTCAGACAGCACTGCAGTTCGGCGAAGACATTTTTGTCGTCCAGAGTTTTTCCAAATATTTCAACATGACCGGCTGGCGTCTTGGTTGGCTGGTCGTCCCCGAACGCTTCGCCCGCGACATCGAAAAGCTCGCACAGAATCTCTACATCTCGCCATCGACACCGGCGCAGCACGCCGCAATCGCGGCTTTCGCACCGACGACGATCAGTATCCTCGAAGCACGGCGCGCGGAGTTTCGGCGCCGGCGCGACTTCCTGGCGCCGGCGCTCGCAGACCTCGGTTTCCGACTGACGGCCAGACCGGAGGGTGCCTTCTATATCTACGCCGATTGCAGCGCCCTGACCAGCAACAGCGATCGCTTCGCTCGCGACCTGATCGAGTCGGCCGGTGTTGCTGCCACACCCGGCCTCGACTTCGGCACACATGCGCCGGAGAGGCATTTGCGCTTTGCTTACACGACCAGGCTCGAACGTCTGGCCGAGGCGGTTGACAGAATCCGTCGCTTTCTGGGCTGAGGGTCGAGAGTTGACCTTTCCCCTATCTGCTCTTGACCTGTCCCTGCTCGATGCGCCATGGCGCTCGGGGCAACGTTCCGGGAAAATTCCCGATGGCAGCTAGACGCTGCCAGTCGAAGCAGGGGCCGGGATCGGTCTTGCGACCTGGAGAGATGTCGCTGTGCCCGACAAGCGCTGTGATCGGGTAGTGAACGCAGAGCCGCCGTAGCAGTTGCAGTAGACGGAGGTACTGCAGGTCCATGAATGGCAAATCGTCACAACCCTCCAGTTCAATCCCCAAGGAAAAGTCGTTGCACCGCGATCGCCCCTGCCAGAAAGAGAGGCCGGCATGCCAGGCACGCTGCCGGCAGGAGACAAACTGGATCAACTCGCCATCGCGGCGAACGAGAAAATGTGCCGAGACGCGGAGATGACTGATCTGCGCGAAGTAGGGGTGAGCAGCGGCGTCGAGTCGATTGGTAAATAAGCGCACGATATCCTCACCACCGAACTGCGCCGGTGGCAGGCTGATGGCATGGACAACGATCAGCGACACGCTCTCGCCCTCCGGGCGCTCATCATAATTGGGCGATTCGATATGCCGAGCGCCCTCGAGCCAGCCGTCAGACCGGACCGGACCTGCCGCCCCAGGCAAGGAGATCACTCTTCGATACCGAGGCGCTCGATGCGGTAGCGCAGCGAACGGAAAGTCACGCCGAGCAGCCTGGCCGCTGCAGTACGGTTGAACGCCGTCTTGGCCAAGGCCTCAAGGATCGCCTGCCTCTCGACACGGTTGATGTAGTCGTCGAGCGTTTCACCGTCGCGGCCCACGCTATCACTGGCCGTCTTTTCCGGCGCCAGCTGCAGATCGTCGAGAGCCACCGTCCCATCGTTACACAGTGCCGTGGCCCGCTCGAGGATGTTTTCGAGCTCCCGCACATTGCCTGGAAAACTGTACGCTTTCAGCGCCGTCAGGGCTTGTGCTTGCAGCCGTGGCGGTTGTGCCCCGCAGATGCGTACCAGCAGCGCCTCTACCAGTGGCTCGACATCCTCCTCGCGTTCGCGCAAAGGCGGCATCTTGAGTTCGATGACGTTCACTCGGTAATAGAGATCCTGGCGAAAGGTTCCGGCATCAACGCAGTCACTGAGCAAACGGTGAGTCGCCGAGATGATGCGCACGTCGACGCCTTCTTCGACTGTGCTGCCAACCTTGCGTATCTTCTTTTCCTGAATGGCTCGCAACAGTTTGACCTGCATCGGCAGCGGCAAATCAGCCAGTTCGTCGAGAAACAGCGTTCCTCCATGAGCTGCCTGGAAGAAGCCCTCGCGATCGCCGTCCGCACCCGTGAATGCGCCCTTGCGATAACCGAAGAATTCGCTTTCCATCAGATTCTCGGGAATCGCTCCACAATTCACCGGCACGAAGGGCTCGGCACGACGGGCACTTTGATCGTGTATCAGGCGCGCGGCCAGTTCCTTTCCTGTCCCCGATTCCCCGGAGATATAGACCGGCGCCTGGGTACGGGCCAGCTTCTCGATCATGTCACGGACATGTTCAATCGCCGCCGAGTGCCCGATCAGTTGGGCGGCAAGACCGGGTGCTTCATCCCCGACGACGCCAGCCCGCCGACGCGGCAGACTGAGAGCAGATTTGATCAAGCTGCGCAATTGCTCCAGAGCTACCGGTTTGGCCAGATAGTCAAAAGCGCCTGCCTTTAACGCAGCCACCGCGTTCTGGGTACTGCCGAAAGCGGTGATCACCGCCACGGGGGTCTCTCCATAGCGCTCACCGATCAGCCGCACGATCTCCAGACCCTCTCCGTCCGGGAGACGCATGTCGGTGAGACACAGTTGATAGCGCTGCTGCCCGAGCAGCAGTCGCGCCTCCGCTACGCTTGCCGCACAGTCTGCGGAGAGTCCCATGCGCGCCAGCGTCAGATCGAGAAGCTCACGAATATCCGCCTCGTCGTCGACCACCAGCACTCTCGCCAACTCGCCGCGCGGGCGCCTTTCCGTTTTACCTGCTAACACCCGACCGCCCTCCCCAAGAGACAAAAATCGGCACCTGGCCCTAGCCCTGGCTTCTGGAGTTCAAGCTGCGCGCCATTCGCTTCGCACAACTCGCGTGCAATAAAAAGACCCAGGCCGGTACCACGATGATGTGTGGTAAAGAACGGCTCAAAGATCTGTTCGCGGCAAGCCTCATCGACGCCCTGACCATCGTCGATCACATGCAGTTCCAACTGATCATCGGCCCGGGCATCACAAACCAGCAGGCGAACGCTACCGGCAGCACGCTGCGAATGCCGCAACGCGTTGCCCAGAAGATTCCATAACACCTGATGAAAATGCGAACGATCGAAACAAAGAATGGCCCGGCCCGACAACTCCAGGCGGACCACATCTGCCGGCAAGTTCTCCTTGACCCGGCATTCCTCGATGAACAAAGGCAGCGCCTCGCGCAGGTCGATCCGTTCACGGTAACTGCGGTCACGGCGACCAAGTTCCAGAATATCACTAACGATGCGCTCCAGACGCTGGGCATTGTCAAGAACGATGCGCAGCAGGCGCTCATACAGCTGGCCTCGCCGTTCTTCACGCAACAACTCGCCGGCATGACTGATCGCCGATAGCGGGTTGCGAATCTCGTGCGCGATGTTGGCGGTCAGCCGCCCGAGTGCAGCCAGTTTGATCTGCCGTGCCTGCTCCTGCAGACGGCCGATATCCTCAAGAAAAACAAGCACATCATTTTCAGTGCTGACGGTGCGAATGAAGCGCGCTCGCAATTGTATGCCACTCGCCGGCACGTTGACCAGCGCCGCCTCTTCGCCGGGGTTCTGGCACCAATTGACGAAACCCTGCGCCAGTTCGGGCGAGCACTCGCTGATCCCCTTGCCGCCATGCAATGCCAGCAGTTGCCTGGCGCGGGGGTTGCTCTGCCTGACCTGACCATCGCTGCTGAGCACCAGAACACCATCCTGCATCTCCTCGATCACGCGCTGGCTGATCACCGTCTGATTATTCAGGTCAACACCGCGCTGCCTTGCCAGCACTTCGTTGGCGATCACCCGACGAGCCAGCAGGCGAGCCGAAACGGCTACCGCAAAAAACCCGGCACTGAAGACCCCGGCATGGAAGAATCCGGCCGCATCGAAATCGTTCTGCAGTGCCCGATAAGACTGTTCGAACAGCACAGCGAGCGTTGCCATCGCCGCATAGAACAGCACCAGGCGACCCTGCCCGACCAGACCGGCACCGGCCAGTGTCACCAACAGCATCGATCCCAGTCCGCTACCCAGCCCGCCGCCAACATGAATCAGCAGCGTCATCACCAGTACATCAACCATGACGCTCGCAGTGAGCTGCATGCTGGCATGCTGACGATGGCGATACGCCAGGATCACCGTCAGCGCAGTACTCGCCAGGTAGATTCCGGCCAGCATCAGGTGCTGCAAACCCTGATGCGGAGTGAGCACAGGAAAGGCGGACGGGTACAGCAGCGCGGAGCAGAAAAGCAGCAAGGCTACCGCAAAGCGGTAGAGGTTGAAATAGCGCAGCGATTTCCAGTGCGTCTCGGAGAAGCGCTCGATGCCAACCTCTGGCGTGCTCAACATGACCACTCAGGTGCCGTCGGACTGGGCTTCACGAAGGTGGGCAACGCAGCAGTAGTAACGATCATTGGCCAGAATGCTCTCGCTGACTGGCTGATTGACACCACAGTGGGCACATTGAACCATGCGCTCGGCTTCGAGTTCTTCGGTCGGCGGTCGAATCGTGCTGCGCGCCGTGCACGACTTGCGCCAGGCCCACCAGACAAACCACACCAGCCCGATTAACAGTAAAAATTTTGTCATTGCCAGAGAAGTCCTGCAGAACGCACAAGCATAGCAGAACGATGGCGAGCAGAGAGCATCGCCAATCGGATTCGGGCAATCGTCCGGGTTGAAGACCGGTGCAGCGCGTGTGTCGGGAAAGACCGACAGGCAACGGTTGGTCGGGGCGAGAGGATTCGAACCTCCGACTCCTGCGTCCCGAACGCAGTACTCTACCAGGCTGAGCTACGCCCCGACCGATGCGATTACAGCGCTAATAACTTCTAGCTACTGCAAAGAGGCATAATTCTAACAAGGAATCCTTGTATTGAGAAGTAGGTACGAGATCCAGCGCAATCGCAGCGCGCTCAGCCTCCGCCTTGGCCTTCTGTTTTGCGTATTCGAGCGCCCCGGTGGCGCGAATCGCTGCCAACACCTCAGGCAAGTCGTCACGCCCACCACTCTCTATCGCGCGTCGTACGCAAGCCGCCTGCGCTGTAGTCCCATTCTGAAGTACGAAAATCAGCGGCAGTGTCGGCTTGCCTTCAGCCAGGTCGTCGCCAAGATGCTTGCCGGTCTCCTGTTCGGCGCCCGAATAGTCAAGCACATCGTCAATCAACTGAAACGCCGTCCCCAGGTGTATGCCGTAGGTCGCCATCGCCTGCTCGATGGCAGCAGTGGCACCACCAATGATCGCCCCCAGTTGCGCCGCCGCCTCGAACAGCTTCGCCGTCTTGTAGCGGATGACTTGCAGGTAGCTCGCCTCATCGAGGTCTGCATCATGACAGTTCATCAATTGCAGCACTTCGCCCTCGGCAATGACGTTGGTCGCGTCTGACAACACCTGCATGACGCGCATGTCATTGACTGCAACCATCATCTGAAAGGCTCGCGAATACAGGAAGTCACCCACCAGCACGCTGGCCGAATTACCGAACATCGCGTTGGCGGTTTCACGACCGCGCCGCAGGTCGGAAGCGTCGACCACATCGTCATGCAGCAAGGTGGCCGTGTGGATGAACTCGATCACCGCCGAGAGTTCGTGATGATATGCACCGCGATAACCCAGCGCGCCAGCCGAGAGCAGCACCAGCGCCGGACGCAGTCTCTTGCCGCCGCTCTGCACGATGTACTCGGCGACCTGCCGGACCAGCACCACATCGGAATGGAGGCGCTGGCGGATCACTGCGTCAACCGCTTCCAGGTCGGACCTGATCAGGTTGTATAACTGCTCCATTCTCACCACACAGCACCTTGGCACAAAAAACTCCGCGATCTTAGGCGCCGACCCGTCCTGCGTCAACTACAGGAACTGCCAAGCAAAATATCCGGTGCTCGCTGCCCGCGCAGAAGGAAGTCCGGGTCCGCTAGCCGCTTGACGAGGCGCCCGCCGTCGAAGAACCCGCCGAGCCGCCGCGGTTGCTGCCCGCCACCATCCGGAATTCATAGAGACGGCATTCCAGCGCCCCATTGAACAGGGGTGTCTTCCTGCTTGGAGTCAGGCGGAGCATTTTCGGCAGACGAGTGTCGGCGCTGATCAGATAGCAGTTCCAGCCAGCGAAGCGGCGCTTCAACGCACTGCCGAGCAGAGGGTAGAACTGTGCCAACTCGTCATGGTCGGAGACGCGCTCGCCGTAAGGCGGATTACTGACCATCACGCCATGCTCGGCCGGCGCCTTGATTTCGAGCAGGTCGCCGGTGCATAAGGTAAGCGCCGGCAGCAGTCCGGCGCGGTCGAGATTGGCCAGCGCCGCGCGCACGGCGACCGGCGAGATATCGCTGCCAAAAATTCCCGAATCGGTGGCCAGCGTTTCCCCGGCACGCGCGGCATCGAGCAGCCGCTGCCAGGTCGCCGAATCAAAATGGCGTAACTGCTGAAAGGCGAAGGAACGCCCGGCCCCGGGCGCCACACCGAGCGCGATCTGTGCGGCTTCGAGCAGAAAGGTACCGCTGCCGCACATCGGGTCAAGCAGAGCGACGCCGGGCTGCCAGCCGCTGAGGCGCAGAATGCCGGCGGCGAGATTTTCCTTGAGCGGCGCATCGACGGTCTTCTGGCGATAACCGCGCTGGTAGAGCGGCGCACCCGAAGTATCGAGATAGAGCGTGCATTCGTCCTTGCTGATGAAGCCGTGTACCCGCAGGTCCGGATGGCGGGTATCGACACTCGGACGCTTGCCGGTCTCGCGGCGAAAACGATCGCAGATCGCGTCCTTGATTCGCAGGGTCACGAATTCGAGGCTTTTCAGTGGGCTCTTGACGGCGTTGACGTCTACCCGAATGGTCTGCTCGGGAACGAACCATCTCGGCCAGGGGGTGTCGAGTGCCAGGCGGTAGATATCTTCTTCATTGCCATAAGGCGCCAGCGCCACGCGCCAGAGAATGCGCGTGGCAATCCGCGAATACAGATTGGCGCGGTAGCAGACCGGCCAGTCGGCAAGGAAATGCACACCACCGAAGATCGGTTTGAGATCACGCGCACCCGCCGCCACGAGGTCTTCAAGCAGCAGTTGCTCCAAGCCGCGCGGGCAGCTTGCAAAAAACTTTTCCACGATGGTTTGTCTCCCGACAGGCGAAACTAGAACGGCTTGACCACGGCCAGGTAAGTCACTGCCAGCAGCAGCAGCACTGGCAATTCGTTGAAATAGCGGTACCAGACGTGGCCGTGGAGCTTACGACCGGCCTGGAAGTCGCGCAAAAGCCGACCACAATACGCGTGATACGCCAGCAACGCCACCACCAAAGCAGTCTTTGCGTGCAACCAGCCACCCGAGAAACCGAAACCAAACCACAGCCAGAGACCCAAGGCGACGGCCAGAACGGCAATCGGGGTCATGAAACGAAAGAGCTTGCCGGCCATCAGCAGCAGGCGATCACGCTCGGCGGCGCTGTCCGGCGCAACCATCGCCAAATTGACAAAAATCCGTGGCAGGTAGAACAGGCCGGCAAACCAGCTGACCACCATCCAGAGATGCAGAACCTTGACGATCAACATCCGTGCTTCCTTTCCGCGCAGGCCGCTGCGACGCCATCCTCGACGCGGGCATAGCGCAGCCTGGCGTGCAGTTCCTTCTTGATCCGCTGGTTGCTCAGACGGCGTGATTCGCTCATGAAAGACAACTGCAGCGGCGACAGTTGCTGCTCGGCGTCGCGACGCGAAAGGCGAGGTACGCGCGGCAGACCGAAACGATCGGCAACGAGATCAAAATACTCACCCATCCTGATTTCCGAATCGTCGGTCGCATGATAGATACGGTTGCTGCGCCCGTAACGAAGCGCGGCGCAGGTCAGCATCGCCAGATCCTCGGCATGAATATGGTTGGTATAGACATCGTCAGCCGCGCACAGCGCCGGCGTACCTTTTTGCAAACGCTCGATCGGCAGGCGATCCGCAGCATAGATGCCGGGGACACGCAAAATGCTGACGACCACGCCTCGGTGGCCAAAAGCGCGTAACTGGCGCTCGGCATCAACGCGGCGGCAGGCACGCGCCGTCGTCGGCCGCAAGCTGCGCGTTTCGTCGATCCGTTCCCCCTGGCAATCGCCATAGACGCCGCTGGTGCTTATATACACGATGCGCTGTGGTAGACTCCTGCCACGAGCCAGCGCGGCGAGCAGGCCACTGGTGCGGGTATCACGCCGACATCCTGGGAGACTTCGTCGGTCAGCATTCGGCGGCGGTGCCAGATGGACAATGACGTCAGCGAGACCAGCGATGCGTTGCAGGCTGGCTGGCTGATCGAGGTCGGCCACGACGGGTCGGGCACCCTTTTCGCGCCAGAAGGAACTCTGCCCAGGATCGCGTAACAGCGCGAAAACGCGATAATGGCCAAGCAGACGGGGAAGCAAGCGGCTGGCAATGTCACCGCAGCCGACGATCAATAGTTTTTGCACTGTGCAATTTTACCGGATTAGGACATCAGCGGAGAGTCCATGGGTTTTCAGGTCAGTGTTCAGCCGAGCCGGCACACTTTTCACGCCGAACCGGAAGAGACCATTCTCGAAGCAGCGCTGCGTCAGGGATTGAGTCTGCCATACGGCTGCCGGGATGGGGTTTGTGGCAGCTGTCGGGGCAAGGTCCTGAGCGGCGAGCTGGCGCACGGCAAAGCCCAGCTCGAAGTGCTCAGTGAGGCCGACCGCCAGGCCGGCTTTGCCCTCTTTTGCTGCGCCATGGCGAGAAGCGACCTGTGCCTGGAGAGCCGGGAAGTCCGCTCGATCGAGGATATTCCGATCAGAACCTTGCCAGCGCGCGTGCACAAGCTCACGCGCGCCGCTCCGGACGTGATCATCATTGACCTCAAACTGCCCGCCAACGAGCGCCTGCAGTTTCTCGCCGGCCAATACGTGGACATTCTGCTCAAGGAAGGCCGGCGCCGCTCGTTCTCGCTGGCCAACGCACCGCACGCGGACGACTTTCTTCAACTGCATGTTCGGCAGGTGCCGGGTGGCCAGTTCACCGGGCAGGTCTTCGACACCATGAAGGAACGCGACCTCCTGCGTCTGCGCGGACCATACGGCAGTTTCTTCATGCGCGAGGACGCCGGCAAACCGATGCTGCTGGTTGCTGGCGGCACCGGCTTTGCGCCGATCAAGGCGATCGTCGAACACGCCATCGCGGAAGAATGCACCAGGCCAATGCACATCTATTGGGGTGGTCGCTGTCGCGCCGACCTTTACCTGCTGGCCCTGGCCGAATCGTGGTCTGTGCAGCATCCCCATATTGATTTCACGCCGGTCCTGTCCGACTCGCCGGAAGCGGAACACTGGCCGGGTCGACGCGGCCTGGTGCATGCAGTGGCCATGGCCGACCACCCCAGGCTTGCTGACTACCAGGCCTATGTCTGTGGTTCACCGGCGATGGTGACTGCCGCCAGGCAGGACTTCCTGACTCACTGCCAGTTGCCGCCAGAGGAATTCTTCGCTGACTCCTTCGACTTTGCTGCCGATACCCTGGAGGCGATGAGCGCGAAGCGTGCGCTTCATGCACCGAATACGAGTGGTTCTTCCGATACCAGGGTTACTCCAGATGAATGAAGTTTTCATGTCCCGCCAGGCGCTGGTCAATCGCCAGTGCCGGATCATCGCCACCCGTCTGACACTGCACCTGAGCAACGGCGATGGCATGGAGGACGCAGTGAGCACCCTCAGCGCGCTGGCCGGGGTCTGGCCACCTGGAGGGAAGCCGGTGTTCATCAGTTGCGGCAGCAGCAGTGATGCCCGCCTGCTCGACTGGTCGACTCCGGAAAACGCGACCATCGAATTCTCGGCGGCAACGCTGCTCAGCCCGCAGGGACCGGACCTGATCGCCGCGCTGGAAACCTGGCAGCCGACGGTGTGCCTGCATTTTGATCCGCAGGCAGCGCAAGCCCTGACGATCGGCGTGCCATACCGCTTTATCGGCTTCGACGCACAGCGCTTCACGCTGTCCCAACTCAAGCTGCTCGCAGCCCGGACACGCTCGATCGGCATCGGCATCGCGTTCAATGTCGAAACACCCGAGGATTTCCGGGCCTGCATCGATGCGGGAATGACTGCCGCTGCCGGCTGGTTTTTCACCTCGCCAAGTGGCGTACCGGCAAAGAAGCTCAATGCCGGGCAGGCGAACATCGTGCGGGTGCTCAATCTGGTCCGCAAGAACGCCGACGTCCGGGAAATCGAAGAAGCGCTCAAGCTCGATGTCGCGATTTCGTACAAGTTGCTGCGCTACATCAATTCAGCCGGTTTCGGCCTGTCCTGTGAAATCCAGTCGTTCCGGCACGCCGTCAGCATGCTCGGCTACGACAAGCTCAACCGCTGGTTGTCACTGCTGCTATCAACGGCAAGCAAGGACCCGATGGCGCCCGCATTGATGTACACCGCCCTGCTCAGAGCGCGCCTGATGGAGCTGCTCGCCAGCGATCTGGTCGACAAGTCGGAGTACGACAACCTCTTCATCACCGGCGCTTTCTCTTTGCTCGACGCCCTGCTCGGGGTCGGTATGGAGCAGGTGCTCGAGGCGATGCGCCTGCCTGATCCGATCTGCGATGCCCTGCTCGGCAGGGGTGGTCGCTATCAACCCTTTCTCGATCTGGCGCTGGCCAGCGAGCGCCAGGATGGCGCGGTGATCGCCGGCCAGGCGGCCATGCTCGGACTGACCGCCACGCAATTCAACCGCGCCCAGGTGCAGGCGCTGGCTTTCGCCGATGCGATGGAGTTCTAGGGCCAGCGCTGTGGCAAGTGCCCGCAAGCGCCCTATTCGCCCAGATAGCAGGCGCGCACTTTCGGGTCGGTGAGCAACTTCTTCGACTCGTCGGTCAGCGTGATCTCGCCGCTCTCCATGACGTAGCCACGCTGACTGACTTCCAGCGCCAGCTTGGCATTCTGCTCGACGAGCAGGATGGTCATGCCTGCGCTGGCCACCGCACGAATCACCTCGAAGATTTTCTGCACCATGATCGGCGCGAGTCCCATCGACGGTTCATCGAGCAACAGCAGCCGCGGTTTGCTCATCAGCGCCCGGCCAATCGCCAGCATCTGCTGTTCACCACCCGAGAGCGTTCCTGCCAGTTGCTGCGCTCTTTCCTTGAGGCGGGGAAAGTGCCCGAGCACCTGTTCGAGGTCGCCCTCGATCTCCGTCTTGTTGTTGCGGGCATAGGCACCCATACGCAGGTTCTCGAGGCTGCTCATGCGCGGGAAGACCCCCCTGCCCTCCGGAACCAGAGCAATCCCTTCACCGACCAGGCGGTGTGGCGGCAAAGCCAGCAGTTCCTTGCCACGATAGCGGACGCTGCCACCGGCGGGGTCCAGCAGTCTGGACAGCGCTCGCAAGGTGCTGCTCTTGCCGGCACCGTTGGCACCGATCAGCGCCACCATCTCGCCTTCATTGACATGAAAGGTGATGCCACGAACCGCCTGGATACCACCATAGGAAACGCGTAATCCGTTAACTTCAAGCATGATTCATCGTTCCCTTCAGGCCACCGACCCACCAAGGTAGGCCTCGATCACGCGCGGATCCTTCTGCACCACTACTGGCACGTCCTCACAGATTTTCTCGCCGTAGTCGAGTACCGCCACCCGCCCACACAGCCCCATCACCAGTTTGACATCATGTTCGATCAGCAGAACCGTCACACCATCCCGGCAGATGCCCTCGACCAGCACGCGCAAAGCCTCGGTCTCGGTGCCGTTCATTCCGGCAGCCGGTTCGTCGAGCGCGAGCAGCTTGGGTTCTGTGGCCAGGGCACGGGCAATCTCGAGGCGCCGCTGATCGCCGTAGGACAGATGCTTGGCGTAGTCATGTGCCCGCTCATGAATTCCCACGTAGTGCAACAGTTCTTCGGCGCGACGAGCAATCGCCGCCTCTTCGGCACGGGTGGTCGGGTTGCGGGTGATCGCGCCAAAGACGCCGGCGTGTGTGCGCAAATGGCGTCCAACCATGACGTTCTCGATCGCCGTCATGTTCCCGAACAGGCGAATGTTCTGAAAAGTGCGGGCGATTCCGACGGCGGCGGCCTTGTGCGGCGCATCGGCTTCGAGTTTGACACCGTCAAAGATGAAATGGCCGCTCTCGTTCTTGTACAGGCCGGTCAGGCAATTGAAGAAAGTGGTCTTGCCGGCGCCGTTCGGCCCGATCAGGCCATAGATCTCGCCTCGGCGAATGGTCAGCGAAACGTCATGCAAAGCCTTGACACCGCCGAAATGTTTCGCGACCTCATGGGCCTCGAGGAGAAGTGGTACTTGGTTCATGGTCAGTCCGCACTCTCGGCCAGTTCGCGGCGACGCTGTGACGATGGCCACAGACCAGCCGGTCGGAAGCGCATCACGAGTACCAGAGCGAGGCCGAAGACCAGCATCCGCAAGCTCTCCGGATCAATGATCATGCGCCCGAAGAGCGCGCGTTGCAGCGGCTCGATGCCATAGCGCAAGGCTTCGGGAAGACCAGTCAACAACACCGCACCGAGTATGACCCCGGGGATATGGCCCATGCCACCGAGAACGACCATCGCCAGAATGGTGATCGATTCCATCAGCGAGAAGCTCTCGGGACTGACGAATCCCTGCATCGCTGAAAAGATGCCGCCGGCGATACCGCCGAACGAGGCGCCCATGGCGAAAGCCAGCAACTTGATGTTCCGGGTATTGATCCCGCAGGCCTTGGCAGCAACCTCGTCCTCGCGAATGGCCTGCCAGGCGCGACCGATGCGCGAATCCTGCAAGCGGATATTGACGACGATCACCAGCAGCGCCAGGGCAACCAGCAGAAAGTAGTACTTCTGTGGACCGGAAAGCGTCACGCCAAGGAAGGTACTGGTCTGGGCGAACGAAAAATCGCCAATCCGGATCGGATCGATCAGGGTAATTCCCTGCGCGCCGTTGGTGACGTTGATTGGCGCGTTCAGGTTGTTCATGAAGATGCGGACGATCTCACCAAAACCGAGCGTCACGATCGCCAGATAGTCGCCACGCAACTTCAGGGTCGGTGCGCCGAGCAGAACTCCAAATACACACGCCAGTCCGGCGCCCAGCGGCAGAATCACCCAGAATGGCAGGTGAATACCGAAATGCGGCGATGCCAGGAGTGCGTAGGTATAGGCGCCGACCGCGTAGAAGGCGACGTAACCGAGGTCAAGCAAACCGGCATAGCCGACGACGATATTCAGACCCAGTGCCAGGAACATGTAGAGAATCGCGAAGTTGGCAATACGCACCCAGGCCTGGCCACCCAGTGCGGCAACGAAAGGCACGGCCAGCAGGACGACAGCGAGCAACAACAGACCCAGCCAATGTCGCTGCCAGGAAACCGAGACAGAGCTCCGGATGCGGCCGTTCATGCGCGATCTCCAGTACGTTCACCAAACAGGCCCGAAGGGCGAAACATCAGGACGATGATCAGCACAATGAAAGCAAAGATGTCCTGGTAGTGGCTGCCCAGAAAGTCACCGGTCAGATCCCCGATGTAGCCGGCACCCAGGGCCTCGATGAGGCCGAGCAACAGGCCGCCGGCCATGGCGCCCGCGAGATTGCCGATGCCACCGAGAACGGCCGCCGTGAAGGCCTTCAGGCCGAGCATGAAACCCATCTGGTAATGCGCAATCTCGTAATATGAACCGACCATGCAACCCGCCACCGCTCCCAGTGCCGAGCCGATGATGAAGGCCATGGCGATCACGCGATTGATATCGACCCCCATCAGCGAGGCCACGTGCGGGTTTTGCGCCGTCGCCCGCATGGCCATGCCGATGCGCGTGCGGTGCACCAGATAGATCAGCCCCAGCATCACCAATGCCGCAAGAGAAACGATCGCAACCTGTACGTTGGTGAAACTGGCGCCGCCAATCTCGTAAATCTGCTTGTTGATCATTGGTGGGAAAGTAATGTAATTGCGGCCCCAGATGATCATCGCCACATTCTGCAGGACGATCGACATGCCGATCGCGGTGATCAAGGGGGTCAGTCTCGGCGCATGCCGCAATGGGCGATAGGCAACCCGTTCGAGAGCCCAGCCGAGCACCATGCAGACCACCACCGAAACCAGCAAACCAACGCCGAGAATCAGCAGCGGCGACATGCCGGAAGAAGCGAGAGAAACGATCACGGTGAAAGCGACCATCGTCCCGATCATCACCACCTCACCATGAGCGAAGTTGATCAGACCGATGATGCCGTACACCATCGTGTAGCCGAGAGCGACCAGCGCATAGACGGCGCCCAGAGTGAGGCCGTTGATCAACTGCTGGAGAAGTGTGTCCATGGTCAGGCTTTCCGCAACAAGATGCTGATGGCGAACCGTCGGTTCCGACTCATGCCACCAGGGTTGTGGGGAGGTGCGGAAGCAAGGCGCGGTTGATGCTGAGCGGATGCGGATGTCGGTGGGGAATGGCCGCAGCCATTCCCTCTCTAGCGGATGCCCTTACTTCGCGGGGGCACTACCACCTTCAGACTTCAGGGTGACGAGTTTGCCATCCTTGATCTCGAAAACCGTAATCGCGCCGTTCTTGATGTCGCCCTTCTCGTCGAACTCGATCTTGCCGGTCACGCCATCATAGGAGGTCTTGCCAACTTCCGGCAGATACTTGACCGGATCAGCCGAATTGGCGCGCTTCATGGCGTCGATCAGGACCATCACCGCATCATAGCTGTACGGCGAATAGATCTGGATCTGGCCATACTTCTTGGTGAAGTCTTCGAGGAACTTCTGGCCATTCGGGAGCTTTTCGGGGGGCAGACCGGCTTGTGAGCAGATCACGCCTTCGGAGGCCGGACCTGCGAGTTTGATCAGCTCGGGCGAGCAACCGCCATCGCCAGTGGTGAACTTGGCCTTGATGCCCAGTTCCTTCATCTGTTTGAGCATCGGACCACCGACCGCATCCATGCCGCCGAGGAAGACCACGTCGGGATTCTTGGCCTTGATCTTGGTCAGAATGGCCTTGAAGTCAGTCGCCTTGTCGTTGGTGAACTCGCGGGCGACAATGGTCGCACCGGCCGCCTTGGCGGCCTTCTCGACCTCATCCGCCAAACCCTGACCATAGGCCGTACGGTCGTCAATGATCGCCACCTTCTTGGCGCCCATGTCCTTGACCGCATAGGTACCGACCACCGAGCCCTGCTGGATGTCGTTGGCCATCACCCGGAAAGCAGTATTGAAGCCCTGCTGGGTGTACTTCGGATTGGTTGCCGACGGCGAAATCTGTGGCAGGCCGGCCTGGTTGTAGATGGCCGATGCCGGAATGGTGGTACCCGAGTTCAGGTGACCGACGACGCCGGCGACCTTGGCATCCACCAGTTTCTGGGCCACGACGGCACCGGTTTTCGGATCCGCCTGATCGTCCTCGCCGAGCAGTTCGAACTTGATGACCTTGCCATCGATCTCGACCTTTTTGGCATTGGCATCGTCGACGGCCATCCGGGCACCGTTTTCGTTGTCCTTGCCGAGGTGCGCAATCGGGCCGGTCAGCGGCGCGACGTGACCGATTTTCACGACCATCTCCGGCTTCGGTGCCGGCGCAGGGGCTGCAGCAGCCGGGGCTGGGGCAGGCGCAGCGGCCTTGGGCTCTTCCTTTTTCCCGCAACCAATGATCGCCATAGAGGCGGCCAGAACGACGAGTACACCAGGTATACGTACATGGTTCATAAATTTGATCTCCAATATTGTGTGCTTACCGGGCTAACGAACGGGCGATTGTCCAAGCACATCAGGACCTTGTCAACCGGCATATGATTTTTCGGCCGGCACGCCCTGCTCCCAAAGTGGGTCATCAAAACAAAAAACCGGCACGCCGCCGGTTTCTTCTTCATTCAACCATCACTTCTGGCTGAGGATCCACTTCACGAGTTTGGTCGCCTCATCGGGCGTGACGGACGGATTCGGCGGCATCGGTATCTCACCCCAGGCGCCCTTGCCGCCCTTGATGACTTTCGCAGCCAGCATCGCTTCATCCTTGGCCGTGTACTTCTTGGCCACGTCCTTGTATGACGGACCGACGACCTTCTTGTCGACCGCGTGACACGATAGACAGTTCTTCGACTTGGCTAGGGCTTCGGCGTCCTGAGCCTGGACAGCACCTGCAGACATCACGCCGGCAGCAGCCAGCAGGCACACGTAGATCGTTTTCATGCTTTTACTCCGTTCAGATAAAGGGTTTGCAACATTCCGATGATATTTCAGTTTGACCGGCTTGGAAAGCTTCTTGATCGGCCTATCGGCCTTTCCGATACCGTCAGCCAGCCTTACCCTCCATCAACGCATCGACAGCGCCAATCGTTGACCCTGCAAGAATCTGCCGTCGTGCACGCCTGCTCAGATCCGCTTCAACTGCCTCAGGTCGCGCACCGCTCCGGTCGCCGCCGAGGTGGCCATCAGCGCATAGGCCTGCAATGCCTGTGAAACGACCCGCCCGCGCTTGCACTGCGGGCGCCAGGCAGAATCGGCCCTGGCGTCCATCGCCGCGCGCCGCCTGGCCAGTTCGAAATCGGCAATGGCCAGATGAATGCAACGCCCGGGAATATCGATTTCGATCACGTCGCCTTCTTCAACCAGGCCGATCGCGCCACCTTCAGCGGCTTCCGGTGAAACATGCCCGATCGACAGCCCCGAGGTTCCTCCTGAAAAGCGGCCGTCGGTGAGCAACGCGCAGACCTTGCCCAAGCCTTTCGACTTCAGGTAAGACGTGGGGTAGAGCATTTCCTGCATACCCGGTCCGCCTTTCGGCCCTTCGTAGCGAATCACCACCACCTCGCCTGCCTTGATCTGGTCGCCGAGAATCGCCTGCACGGCATCGTCCTGACTCTCGAACACCCGCGCCTTGCCGGCAAACACCCAGATACTCTCATCCACACCGGCGGTTTTCACGATACAGCCGTCACTCGCGATATTGCCGTAGAGCACGGCCAGTCCGCCGTCCCGCGAATAGGCGTTGGCCTGGTTGCGAATGCAGCCGCGCGCGCGATCGAGATCGAGATCTGGATACCTCCGGTTCTGCGAGAAAGCCTTCTGCGTCGGAATGCCGCCCGGTGCCGCCTGGTAGAACTCGAACACCTGTGGGTCTTCTGTACGGATCACATCCCAGCGGTCGATCGCTTCCCCGAGTGTTCTTGCATGCACGGTCGGCACACCGCGATGCAGCAGACCGGCACGGTCGAGTTCGCCGAGAATCGCAAATATGCCGCCGGCTCGATGCACATCCTCCATATGATAATCGGGTGTCGCCGGAGCGACCTTGGCCAGACAGGGAACCTTGCGCGAGATACGGTCGATGTCGTCCATCGTGAAGTTCACACCCCCCTCCTGCGCAGCCGCCAGAATGTGCAACACGGTATTCGTCGAACCGCCCATCGACACATCCAGCGTCATCGCGTTCTCGAAGGCTGCGAAACTGCCGATGGCGCGCGGCAGCACCGAGACGTCGTCCTGCTCGTAATAGCGGCGGCAGAGTTCGACGATCTGGCGTCCCGCCTGCAGAAACAGCCCTCGACGGTCCGCATGGGTAGCCAGAAGACTGCCGTTGCCGGGCAGGGAAAAGCCGAGCGCCTCGGTCAGGCAGTTCATCGAGTTGGCGGTAAACATCCCCGAACACGAACCACAGGTCGGGCATGCCGAGCGTTCGAAGGTATCGACTTCCTCGTCTGAACAATTGCTGTCGCCGCCCTTGACCATCGCATCGACGAGGTCAACCGCAATCACCTTGCCACCCCATTTCACCTTGCCGGCTTCCATTGGACCACCGGAAACAAAGATCGTCGGAATGTTCACCCGCATCGCCGCCATCAGCATGCCGGGTGTGATCTTGTCGCAATTCGAGATGCACACCATCGCGTCGGCACAGTGCGCATTGACCATGTATTCGACGGAGTCGGCGATCAGATCGCGCGAGGGCAATGAATACAGCATGCCATCATGCCCCATGGCAATCCCGTCGTCGATGGCGATGGTGTTGAACTCCTTGGCTACGCCACCGGCAGCCTCGATCTCGCGCGCCACCAACTGACCCAGATCCTTGAGGTGCACATGTCCGGGAACGAACTGCGTGAAGGAATTGACGACGGCGATGATCGGCTTGCCGAAATCGCCGTCCTGCATGCCAGTGGCACGCCAAAGGGCGCGCGCGCCAGCCATGTTGCGACCGTGCGTCGAAGTACGGGAACGATAGTGTGGCATTGCTGATCTCCAATCCGGAACACGCCCGAGGGTGGCGCGATATAATGCGAATTCTATCCGAAAGCCCCTGGGGTGTTCGTTCCGTGTTGATTCATCCGCAGTTCAACCCTGTCGCGCTTTCGCTCGGCCCGCTGAGTGTGCACTGGTACGGACTGATGTACCTCCTTGCCTTTCTCCAGTTCTGGGGGCTTGGCCGGCAGCGAATCCTCACCCATCCGCAACTTTCGCAAGCCGGCTGGACGGTACAACAACTCGATGACCTGCTGTTCTACGGCGTCCTTGGTGTGATCGCCGGTGGCCGTCTGGGCCAGGTTCTGTTCTACGAGCCGGGCTACTATCTCACGCAGCCACTGCAGATCTTCGCCATCTGGCGAGGAGGTATGTCGTTTCACGGTGGTTTTCTCGGTGTACTGCTCGCGATGTGGCTGTACGCGCGCAAAACTGGCAGGACGTGGCTCGAAATCACCGACTTCATCGCGCCGCTGGTGCCGCTCGGCCTGGCTGCCGGGCGAATCGGCAACTTTATCAACGGAGAGCTGTGGGGGCGTGCGGCTGATCCTTCCTTGCCATGGGCGATGGTTTTCCCCTGGGTGGACGATTTGCCGCGCCACCCCTCGCAGCTCTACCAGGCTGGACTCGAAGGCCTCGCCCTGTTTGTGGTCCTGTGGCTCTATTCAGGCCAGACGCGGGCACGCGGCGCCGTTTCCGGGGTCTTTCTCATCGGCTATGGGGTCCTGCGTTGGATCGCCGAGTATTTCCGGTCGCCGGATGAGGGAATCTTCGGATTTTCGTACACCGTCAGCATGGGGCAGTGGTTGTCGCTGCCGATGATTGTTGTCGGGATCATTTTTATCGTCATCGCGAATCGTCAGCACATCTGAGTTGACGCATCGCTGACCGCGAGACGGAGGAGAAAGAAATGGCAGAAGGGATGGTAGTGCGGGGGCTGCGCCGCGTGCGTACGCTACTCGCCGACAGTGGCGCTACGCGCAGCCTGGATGGCAAACAACTGGTACGCATTCGTGGTCTGCTTCATGAATGCGCCAGCGGCATCGGTGGTGAGGTTTCGGCAAGGCAGCGTGCCGGCCGTCTCGCGGAAACCTATTTGCGTCTCAACGACGAGGGGCGCGCCAACTTTCTGAGAATCGTTGCGACCGAATTCGGTCCCGACCCGCAGCTGGTCGCCAAGGCGCATGCGGACTATCAGGCGGCAATTGGCAGCGACGCACAGTGGACTGCCGAGTCCGCCCTGCGCAACGCCATGCGCTCGTCTCGCCTGCGCATCCTGACGCAATTCAACACCCTCTCACACGGCGTCAAGTTCCTGGTCGACCTGCGTGCCGATCTGCTGCGCTTTGTCGAAAAGGATGTCGCCCTGCGTTCGCTGGATCGCGAACTCGAATCCCGGCTGGGTGCCTGGTTTGACGTCGGCTTCCTGGAACTGCAGCGCATCACCTGGAGTTCACCGGCAGCACTGCTCGAAAAACTGATCGAGTATGAGGCGGTACACCAGATCCGTTCCTGGAGTGATCTCAAGAACCGCCTCGATTCCGACCGTCGCTGCTACGCCTTCTTTCATCCACGCATGCCGATGGAGCCGCTGATCTTCGTCGAAGTGGCGCTGACCGAACATCTCGCCGACAATGTGCAAACACTCCTCGACGAACATGCACCGGTATTCGATGCGCACAGGGCAAACACAGCGATCTTCTATTCGATTTCGAACACCCAGGTCGGCCTGCGTGGCGTTTCGTTCGGTAATTTCCTGCTCAAGCGGGTTGTGGACGATCTGAAACGCGATTACCCGCGCCTCGTCAACTTTGCCACCCTCTCTCCCCTGCCCTCGTTCCGGCACTGGGCCGAGAAGAACCCGGAGTCCTGGCCGCATGCTTTCAGCGCCGCCGACCTCGAACGGATCAAACGCCATTTGACGCCGGAGATGCCGCAACCGGCCAACGCCAGCGAGCTTGCAAAGCTGCTTGCCGACGCACGCTGGATGAATGACACGCGCCTGGCACGTGCCCTGCAACATGGCATGCTACGCTTGGCCGCACGCTACCTGCTGACCACCGGCAAGGGCGGGCGGCCTTACGACCCGGTTGCACGCTTTCACCTGGGCAATGGCGCGCGCATCGAACGTCTCAACTATCTGGCCGATACCTCGGCACGCGGCCAGCAGCAGTCGTATGGTCTGATGGTGAATTATCTTTACGACCCTGATACTATCGAAGCGAACGTCGAAGCCTTTTCGCGTAGCGGCGAGATTGCTGCCGCTGCTGCCATACGTCGTTCTGCCCGCGACTGAGATTGCACATCAGCAACATCCCCTTTTTTCATCCTGCCAAGAGAAAGAACATCCATGAATCCACGTCCCTTCAAAGTCCTCGGTATCCAGCAAATCGCCATCGGCGGCCCCGACAAGCTCAGGCTGCGCCAACTCTGGGTTGACATGCTCGGCCTCGAAATCACCGGCAACTTCGTCAGCGAGCGCGAAAATGTTGATGAAGATATTGTCGCAATGGGCAAAGGACCGTTCAAGGTCGAAGTTGATCTGATGCAACCGGTCGACCCTGACAAGAAACCGGCCGTGCATGCCACGCCGCTGAATCACGTCGGTCTCTGGATCGACGACCTGCCAAAGGCGGTTGAATGGCTTGCTGCCAACGGCGTTCGCTTCGCGCCGGGCGGAATCCGCAAGGGTGCCGCCGGCTTCGACATCACCTTTCTGCATCCGAAGGCGAGTGCCGAGTTTCCGATCGCCGGTGAAGGCGTGCTGATCGAAATGGTACAGGCACCGCCAGAAGTGATCGAAGCCTTCGCCAAACTCGGCTGAGAACAGGCACACTGCCCGGAACCGGCAGCCCTCGGCAAGGGGCCTGACCGACCATTCGCTGCAGATACTTCATTGGACGGGCAGTCAGGCGCTGCCCGTCCGCTTGGCGCATTCTGCTCAAATTGCCACTGTATTGATCCCGCTCCCCTGGCTCTGGCTTACGCCATGACGCCACCGACAGGCGCCTGCATCACAAGCGTTCGGCACGACGCTCGCTTCCCCGCAGGCCATGTGCGCCAAACATCGCCGCCAGTTTGCCTGTGACACTCGACGGATTGCACGTTTTGTGCACCGGATTGTTCTTTTTTGCGCAGAAAAGAACGATAATTGTCGGCCCGGGAAACTCCCGCGCAACGAGGAGTAGAACCATGCCAACAATTCGAGTCCACAGTAGAACTCGGCTCGTTCGTTCACCGAGCCCTGATCCGGCTGGGCAAGCCGTGGGCGGCCTGCGCCGTGGGACGTCGTCCGTGACCGCATCCCCGGCCACGAGACGTTTCATCCCTTACCAGTTTTCGCCACACCAAGGAGGCACCAATGAGTGAAGTCAAAACCGCACAAGAAGAAGTCGAACCCGAAGCCACCAATACGGAACATGGGACCACGGAGCAGGCAGCCTCTCCGCCAGCCGCTGCAGTCAAAATAGTGGCGCCCAAGGCGCCTGCGAAAACAGAAGCAAAGAGCGTCGAACCGAAGACGGTGGCAAAACCCGTCAAAATCAAGAATCAAAAGGCGCCAAGAGGGAAAGCGGTAGAACCGAAGGTGGTAAGTACCCCCCCAGGCAAGGTCAATCTGAACGAAAGCGCGCACAACACTCGCAAGCCGGCGCTCAGGACCAAGGATTACGAAGAAACGCTGTCGAAGCTGCAGATCGAACTCGTCAAACTGCAGGAGTGGATCAAGTTCAAGAAACTGAAAGTCGTCGTCCTTTTTGAAGGGCGCGATGCAGCCGGCAAGGGCGGTACGATCAAGCGTATCACCGAGAGCCTCAGTCCGCGCGTCACCCGCGTTGCCGCATTGCCTGCACCGACCGACCGTGAGCAGACGCAGTGGTATTTCCAGCGCTACGTACAGCACCTTCCCGCCGGCGGCGAAATGGTCCTGTTCGATCGCAGCTGGTACAACCGTGCCGGTGTCGAACGGGTCATGGGCTTTTGTACCGAAGAAGAATACCGGGAGTTTCTGCGTACCTGCCCCGAATTCGAGCGGATGCTCGTCCGCAGCGGCATCATCCTGATCAAGTACTGGTTCTCGGTCAGTAACGAAGAGCAGGAACGCCGATTCCAAAAGCGCATCTTTCATCCGGAAAAGCACTGGAAGCTCAGCCCGATGGATCTCGAGTCGCGTGCGCGCTGGGTCGAATACTCCAAAGCCAAGGACGCCATGTTCGCGCACACCGACATCAAACAGGCACCCTGGTATGTTGTCGACGGCGACGACAAGAAACGCGCCCGTTTGAACGTCATCACGCATCTGCTGAACATGATCGACTACGAGGACCTCACGCCAGAGCCGATCGTCCTGCCGCCCCGTCCGGACGAGGGTGGCTATGTGCGCCCGCCGATCTCCGACCAGACCTTCATTCCGGAAGTGTACTGAGGTACTGAGACACCGAAAACCCCGCGCTCGCGGGGTCTTGACTTTGAACGAGCCTCTGTTCCATCGCCGAACCAGCGCCCTGCCGCTAGGCCAGCCCTCTGGTAGTAAGCGACCGCATATCCCTGCTCATTGACCCTGGTCACGCCGACCCCTTCGCCACAGGATCGTTCTGGCCGGGGGCGTGGCCACCTGCTCGACAGCCCCCAAACCGATCCGTCCTTGGCCGAAGCGCAGACTTCCTCACCCGGAGTCATCGGCGCGATGTATTTCGAGCATCGCGCAACTCCTTTCAGAATCGGAATACAATTCGTTGCCGCTTGGCTGCACCACACCCCTTGCCGCAAAGTACGCCGTGGCATGGACTGGAACCTGAGGACGACTGCACGGGTCAACTGGCAGGTTTGGTCGTCGTCGGCGGCACAATATGAATTGGACAAGTCAAGATGAGTACCGTCAACGCAGAAGAACCCGAAAAAAAACGCTCGGTCTCTAGAAAGCCTCTTGCCACAGCAAAACCGATTGGCGACGCAGTGTATCCCTTCAGGTCCGACGAGCGGCCGTTCATCGTCGGGATCGGAGCCTCGGCCGGTGGCCTGGAAGCGCTGAGTCTGCTCTTGCCGAGCCTGCCAAAGAATCTTGGGCTGACTTACGTCGTCGTGCAACACCTGTCGCCGACCTACCGCAGCATGATGGCGCAGTTGCTGGGTCGCGAAACGACGATGCCGGTCCGGGACATCGAGGACGGAATGTTGCCCGAAGCAAATACGGTCTATATCACGCCACCGAATCGCAATCTGACGCTGCTAGCGGGTCACTTCCGGCTCGTCGAACCCACCAAGGAATCAATGCCCAAGCCATCGGTCAACCGTTTCTTCGCCTCACTGGCCGAGGAAGTCGGCGAATCAACGATCGGCATCATCCTGTCCGGCACCGGCTCTGACGGTGCGGCGGGAATCCACGCGATCAAGGCGGCGGGCGGTTTCACCTTTTCCCAGGATCCCGAAACCGCCAAGTATAACGGCATGCCCCAGTCAGCAATCGATACCGGCAGCGTGGATTGGATTCTACCGCCCGAGACGATGGGCGCCGAGATCAGTCTGATTGTCCTCAACCGCGGACTGATCCCGGTGGCCACGCAGGCGGCAAGTGCCCCGGCAACGCTCAAGACACTGCTCGGCAAGGTACGCAGCCGCACCAAGGTCGATTTCTCGCAGTACAAGGAACCGACCTTGTGGCGACGGATCGAGCGGCGAATGGCGGCAAACCATGTCAGTACGCTACAGGATTACCTGCAGGTGGTCGACGACACGCCGGTCGAACTCGACCGGCTGTGCAAGGACATCCTGATCTCGGTCACCGCCTTCTTTCGGGACAGCGATGCCTTTGCCCGCCTCGACAAGGTGGTTGGCGACATTCTCGCCAACAAACAGCCCGGTGACGACATCCGCGTCTGGACCGCGGGCTGCGCCACCGGCGAGGAAGCGTATTCGCTGGCCATCCTGTTTTCCGAACGTCTGGGAGCTTCCTTCGATCAGTACCGACTGCAGATCTTCGCCACCGACATCGACCTCGACGCGATGGCTCTGGCACGGCGCGGCGTCTTTGCTGCCGCCAGTCTGGCACACATGGATCGCAGTCGCATCCGCGCCCATTTCACGCCACACGGTGACCGCTACGAGATCAACAAGAACCTGCGTGACGTGGTCATCTTTGCTCGTCAGGATCTGGTGCAGGATCCGCCGTTTCTCCGCCTCGACCTGATCAGTTGCCGTAATGTGCTGATTTATTTCCAGAGTGAGTTGCAGGCCCGGCTGCTGTCGGTGTTCCATTACGCGCTCAATCCGGGCGCCTACCTGTTCCTCGGCAAGTCCGAGGGGATTTTCCAGCAGGAGGCGCTGTTCGGCGTGGTTGACAAGGAAGGGCGCCTGTACCGCCGGCACGGGGTCGCTGCCCGACTGCCGCTGCTACGTTCCGAGATGGCCATTCCGGCCGCCGGTCTGAACCAGCATCTGAGGCCGGCCAAACCGACCACCCCGCTGGGTTTCGAGAACATCCTGCTCGAGGCGGCTGGGCGGTATTTCATCCCGACCAGCATCCTGATCAACGGCAAGTTCGAAATTCGCCACATTCACGGTGACGCCAGCCGGCTGCTCAATGTTTCGCCCGGCAAACCGGCTTTTGACCTGATCTCGCTGATCCGTCGCGAGCTGCGCACCGAGGTGCAGGTGCTGATGCGACAGGCACAGGTCAAGCAGACTGTGGCGCACGGGCGGCCACGGCACATCAAGGCGCTCGACCCGAATCGTGGCGTCCGTCTTTCGGTGCACCCGGTTCTGGCTCCCGGCAACGAAACGCTGTTCATGGTCTGTATCGAGTGGATTCCAGCGCCGGCCGGCAAGAATACCATCGAGGACAGCAACAACGTCACGGACAAGGAACTCGAAGACGAACTGGCAGCAACGCGCGAACATCTGCAGACGCTGGTCGAGGAACTCGAGACCTCGAACGAGGAAATGCAGGCGCTCAATGAGGAGATCCAGGCCTCGAATGAGGAAATGCAGGCATCGAACGAAGAACTCGAGGCGTCGAACGAGGAACTGCAATCGACCAACGAAGAGCTGGCGACGGTCAATGAGGAATTGCAGATCAAGACCGCGGAAACACAGGAACTCAATATCGAACTGGAATGTATCCAGAACAGCGTTGACTACCCCTTGCTGGTGCTTGACCAGAAATCCGCCCTGCAGCGCTTCAACAGCGCAGCCGCACGGCTGTTCAGGCTCGGCGCAGCGCAAATTGGTCGGCATCTGCGCGATCTGGCGCTGCCGGACATGCCCGATCTGGTCACCGATAGTCAGCAGGTAATCGACACGCAGAACGCCCTCGACCGCCAGATCGTCAACGCCAACCGGCGTCACTATGCGCTGCACATCGCACCGCTGTTGCGCGACGCGCAGCGCAGCGCCGGCGTGATCCTGCTGTTTGCCGACAATACCAGCCTCTACGAAATCGAACGTTCGGCACGCGAAACACAGGTCAGGTTGCTCGCGGTGATGAACAACTCGGTCTCGCTGATGGCGGTCAAGGACGCCCCTGGTCGCTTCCAGTTTGCCAACCCCAGGTTCGAACAGACTTTCGGCTTCGCCACCGGGCAGGCCATCGGCAAGACCGATCTGCAGCTCTTTCCCGACGCTGTATCGAAGATCTTCCGCGAGAGCGAACTCGAAGCGATGCGTCTGCGCAAGGAGATCGAACGTGAAGAAACCCTGCCTCTGGCTGGTGGCGATCACCACTTCCTGGCGGTTCGCTTTCCGCTCTTCGACAACGACGGGGCGATCACCGGACTCTGCTTCCAGGCCACCGACATCACCGCCCGCAAGCGCGCGGAGGAAAGTTTGCGGCTGGCAGCGATGGTCTTCGATCGCGCTTCCGAAGGCGTCATGGTGACCGATACCGAGCAATGTATCCTGACCGTCAATGACGCCTTCACGACCCTCACCGGGTTCACCCGCCAGGAGGTCGTCGGCAGGAAGCCCAGCCTTCTGCGATCCGAAAAGACGCCGCCCGAGCTCTACGTCGAAATGTGGGAGCGGGTCAATCGCCTGGGCGTCTGGCAGGGCGAGATCTGGAATCGCCGCAAGAACGGCGAGGCTTTCCTTGAATGGTTGTCGATCAATACCGTCAAGGACAAAAGCGGCAAGGTGGTCAACTACGTCGGCTTGTTCAGCGACATTACCACGGTGCGCGAGTCGCAGCAGCGCGTCGAGTATCTGGCAACCCACGATGAACTGACCGGACTGCCCAACCGGGCATTGTTCAATGACCGCCTGCATCTCGCTCTGGCACGTGCCGAGCGATCACGCGAGAGTATCGGCGTGGTGTTCATCGATCTCGACAACTTCAAGGTGGTCAACGACACCCTCGGTCATGCCACCGGCGACAAATTGCTCAAGCAGGCGGCGCTGCGCCTGCTCGACTGCGTGCGCGCAGAAGACACGGTGGCACGCCTGGGCGGCGACGAGTTCGTGGTCCTGCTCGAAACCGCCGATCGCCACGAAGCGACGCTGACCGCTGAGCGTTTGCTGAGCACCTTGAGTGCCAGCTATCAGTTCGACGAGCACGAATGCTTCATCAGTGCCAGCATCGGGCTGAGCATGTTCCCGGAAGATGCTACCGATGCCAGTGCCTTGATGCGCAATGCCGACTCGGCGATGTATCGCGCCAAGGATCACGGCAAGAATGCCTTTCGCTTTTTCACCGCCGACCTGGCCCATCTGGCGACACGGCGCCTGGCGCTGGAAACGGGATTGCGCCGCGCCATCGAAAACGCCGAGCTGTTCATTCATTACCAGCCGCAGGTCAACCTCGAAAGCTATCGCGTCGTTGGTGCCGAAGCACTGTTGCGCTGGCAATACAACGGTGAAGTCGTGGATCCGGTGGTATTCATTCCGGTCGCCGAACAAAGCAACCTGATCGTGGCCATCGACGAATGGGTGCTTGGCGAGGCTTGTCGTCAGATCGCCGAGTGGGACCAGGCAGGGCTGCCGGCAGTACGCATCAGTGTCAACATCTCGGCTCGGCATTTCCGCAAGGAAGGCATGGCTGCCGACCTGATGCGGATCGTCAATGCACATGGCGTCTCACCGCAACGGCTGTGCATCGAGATCACTGAAGGGGTGTTGATGGACTTCGAGCGTGCCCAGCGCATGCTGGCCGAACTCGTGGCTTTCGGTCTGATGATCAGCATCGATGACTTTGGTACCGGCTTTTCCTCCTTGTCGTACCTCAAGCGCTTCCCGATCCACGAACTCAAGATCGCGCGCGGCTTCGTCGACGGCATATCGAGCAATGCCGATGACCGCGCAATTGGTTCGGCGATCATTGCGTTGGCGCGCCACCTCGGGATGAGCGTTGTCGCCGAGGGCGTCGAAATGGCCGATCAGCATGCCCAACTCGACGCTTCCGGCTGCCACAGCGGCCAGGGTTATCTCTATGCCCGACCGCTGTCGCCAGAAGACTTTGCCGAGTGGCTGCGCGCACGCAACACGCCCTGATTCATTCAGTTCGTGCCGTTACCTTGGGCGGACTCATCTCTATCCTCAACACCTGGATTGTCCTCATCCATGAGTCGCTGCTCAAGGCTTTCGAGCAGCCCACTGGCGGCATCCTCGATCATGTCGAGCACCAGGTCGAAGCCATGCCCAAGACCATAGTAGGGATCAGGAACTTCATCGTCGTCGAAGTTCTTTGAATAGCTCATCAGCAATCCCAAACGGTCATGTTTGTCCGGGGGACAGATGCGTTTCAGCACCGCGAGGTTGTTGTGGTCCATCGCCAGAATCAGGTCAAAGTACTCGAGATCCTGCGCCGCCACCTTGCGCGCGCGCATGTCGGACAGATTGTACTGACGAACCGCCGCGGCACGCTGCGTCCGTTGATCCGGTGCCTCACCCGCGTGATAGCCGTGCGTCCCTGCCGAATCGACCTCGATCCTGTCTTCGAGGTTCCGTTGACGAAGAAGGTGGCGGAAAACGCCCTCGGCCGTTGGCGAGCGACAAATGTTCCCCATGCAAACAAATAAGACCTTGATCACCGTCCTTTTTCCAAATTCCAGATACGTTTGTTCCCAGCCTCAGATCGACTCGTCCAGAACCGGCAGCCACAGGTCTGTCGCGCAGATCACTGCTCCCTGCAGCAAACAACGATCATCGCCCGCTACCCGACCCATTGACTTGCGCCGGTGGCATGCTGCCGACGCGGTCGAGGCCTTCAT
>RRZU011243928.1_pt1 | contig 32277 bp, 35 predicted proteins | sample 2165561 | NCBI WGS metagenome assembly RRZU01 (sample SAMN10456909, study PRJNA506462) | wastewater metagenome | isolation source: wastewater sludge | place: USA: Moscow, Idaho | reverse complement strand
GATATGAATAAGAGAAGTGGCTCATGATGAGTTTGGCCTCGCTTTATATTTACAGGGAAATCATAAAGTTTATCTTGCCGGGTTATGGCTTTGATTGGGAATCTCAGCAGTGCTCCGGTTTGGTGGTTTTCCTTGGGGAAAGGCCGCAAGCTTGTTATGAGGATGTGGCAAAACCTGCTTATGTTGTTTGACTCTATATGTAGTAACGATTTTCGCGGATATTCATCAAGCCTGAGGAATGCAGGGAAGGTGTTATTCAGGTGGCTCTATAGTTGTTTTCCGAGAAATATTTTGGTAATGGGCTTGAATTATAAGGTAAAAACTACCGCCGGTTATCAGCTTGTTGTAGGTTTTAGAAGCAATAGTCCGATTTTATTATTATAAATTCAGGCAGTAATGGAAACGAATCACGAAACATTATGAAGGGGACTTTTATGTTGGTTGAAATCAGCCTGGATCAGGCAGATGCTTGGGATCAAGTGGTTAAGAGTTTTAGAAGCTATGAACCGTTTTATCTGCATGCTTATGCAAGCGCGTTTGAAAAGCATGGCAGTGGTACGCCGGTATTGCTGCATTATCAAGACGGTGATTATCAGGCCATTAATATAGTAGTGAAGCGGGACGTGGCCGAGGACGACTTTTTTAAAGGCAGGCTACCTGAAAACACTTATTTCGATTTAAGCACGCCGTATGGTTATGGCGGTTTTATGTCTGACGATGGCGTGCGCCCGGAAGTGCTGGAAGCCTATAATCAGTTTTGTGTTGAGAAAAACTATATCTGCGAATTTGTGCGCTTCAATTTATTTTCTGGCTGCCAAGATGTTTATGATGGCGAAGTGGAAACCCGCATGGTCAATGTGGTGTGTGATTTGAGCCGCGATGAAGAACAGATTTTCAACGATTTCAACTCCACGGCACGCCGCTGTGTGCGTAAAGTACACCGCGCAGGTTTGGAATTGGAAGTGAGCAATACTTTGGATGGTCTTGATGCGTTTTTGGAAATTTATTACGACACAATGAATCGTAATCAGGCCAAAGATGCGTATTATTTCCAGCGTGATTTCTTTGAAACACTGCACCGGCTTTCCGGGCACGTTCAGTATTTCTTTGCCAAGCTCGATGGCAAGGTGATTGGTGCCAATCTGTTGTTGGGCGGTGGCGAACACGCATATTGCTTTTTGAGCGGCACACACCGCGATTATTTGAGCTACTCGCCCAATTACCTGATGATGTCGGAAATGATTTATTGGTCGAAGCGCAAGGGCATGACCAAGTTTGTGTTGGGCGGCGGTTATGGCGCAGATGATAATTTGTTGCGCTTCAAGCGGGGGTTTGCCCCAGAAGAAGGTTTGGTGGATTTTTACATCGGTCACAAGATTTTCAACCAAGAAAAATATGATGAGCTGGTGGCCATGCGCGCCGAGGCTGGCGAACTGGATGATGACACCGCATTCTTCCCGAAATACCGCACCTGAAACACGGCAAACCGCGAGAACATAAAGTGTAAACTAAGGCTACCTGAAAAGTTTTCAGGTAGCCTTTTGTGATTGTAGCGGCATGAAAGCGCTTGTTTGTGCGATGTATATTTTCATCTGGAAAATAACTGAAATAAGCCTTGCCTATGGATTATTCCGGCAATTGGTGGTATTTTTATAACGGCTTTATATCTTGGCCGGAGGCAGTTTGTATTGGCGCCGCTTTTGGATAAAACCGGCAACAAAACGGCAACCGCCGGCGCTTAAAACATAAAGCACCATCAGAAAAATAATTCAGGAGAATCAATAATGGCATACAGCTACACCCGCGCCGCCGATTTGCAGGTGGATAACCATTTATTTCAGTTTATTGAAAACGAGGTGCTGTCGAAGCATCCGCAAGTTAAAGCGGCGGAGTTCTGGCAGGGCTTTGCCGATTTGGTGCACCGGTTTGCGCCGTTAAACCGCGATTTGCTGGCCAAGCGCGACCTTATCCAGCTGCAGATCGATCAATGGCATACCAATAACCAGGGGCCGGTAGCGGATATGGCCGCTTATAAAACTTTCCTGAACGAACAAGAATATCTGGTTGATACACCGCTTGATTTTAAAATAGACACGGCAAACGTGGATCGCGAGTTGGCAGAGCAGGCCGGGCCGCAACTGGTGGTGCCGATTAATAACGCCCGCTATGCGTTAAATGCCGCCAATGCCCGCTGGGGCAGCCTCTACGATGCTTTGTACGGTACCGATGCCATCGATCAAAGCGGCGATTTGGCGCCGGGTAAAAGCTATAACCCCAAACGCGGTGATGCGGTTATCGCATTTGCGCGCGAATTTTTAGACAGCAGTATTCCTCTGGCACAGGGCAGCCATAAGGATGTATTGGCGTATCAGGTAGTTGGAGGTTTGGTGACAGCCAAGCTCAAAGACGGCAGCGAAAGTGGCTTGGCTTCGCCTGAATTATTTGTCGGCTATAACGGCGATGCCGCCGCACCGGCTTCATTGCTGTTTTTGCACAACGGCTTGCATTTCGATATTTTGATCGACAAAAACAGCCCGATTGGCGGCCAGGATCCTGCCGGTGTAAAAGACATTATCATGGAAGCGGCGCTGTCGACGATTATGGACTGCGAAGATTCGGTGGCTGCGGTAGACGGCGAAGACAAAGCACTGGTATACGCCAATTGGCTTGGCTTGATGAATGGCACACTGGTAGAAGAGCTGGAGAAAAACGGTAAAACCGTCACGCGCAGGCTCAATCCCGATCGCGAATACACCGCCGCAAACGGCAGTGGCAGCTTCAAACTGCCCGGCCGCTCATTACTGTTTATCCGTAACGTCGGCCATTTGATGACCACACCAGCCGTGTTGGATAAAGAAGGCAATGAAATTCCCGAAGGCATACTTGACGGTGTGATGACCGCGCTGATTGCGCCGTTTGACCTAGCCCGCAGCGAAAACAAAAACAGCCGCACCGGCTCGGTATATATCGTAAAACCGAAAATGCACGGCCCTGAAGAAGTACGTTTTGCCAATAATTTGTTTGAAGCCATTGAAACACTGGCAAAATTGCCGAAAAACACCCTGAAAATGGGTATTATGGACGAAGAACGCCGCACTTCGGTGAACTTGGCCGCCTGTATCTATGAAGCGCGCGAACGCGTGGTGTTTATCAATACCGGCTTTCTCGACCGCACAGGTGATGAAATGCACACGTCTATGCTGGCCGGCGCGATGGTACGCAAAGGCGACATGAAAACCAGCAAATGGATTCAGGCCTACGAATTGAGCAACGTGCAAGTTGGCCTGCAATGCGGTTTGCCCGGTAAAGCGCAAATCGGCAAAGGCATGTGGGCGATGCCCGACTTGATGGCGGAAATGCTGAAGCAGAAAATCGGCCATCCGAAATCCGGTGCCACCACCGCTTGGGTGCCGTCCCCCACCGGTGCTACCTTACACGCGTTGCATTATCATCAAGTGAACGTGTTTGATGTGCAAAAAACGTTGTTGGCGCAAGAGCCGAAAGCGTATCTTGACGATTTGCTCACCATCCCCGTGGCCGCAGACACCCATTGGAGCGATGCTGACAAACAACAAGAGCTGGATAATAATTGTCAGGGTATTTTGGGCTACGTGGTGCGCTGGGTGGAGCAGGGTGTGGGTTGCTCGAAAGTGCCCGACATCCATAATGTGGGCTTGATGGAAGACCGTGCCACCTTGCGCATTTCTAGCCAGCACATTGCCAACTGGTTGCTGCATGGCGTGGTGAGTGAAGCGCAAGTGCGCGAAACGCTGGAGCGCATGGCCGGCGTGGTGGACAAGCAAAACGAAGGCGATGCGTTCTACACGCCTATGGTTGGTCGCTTTGATTCGTCGCCCGCATTTTTGGCTGCCTGTGATTTGGTGTTTAAAGGCACGGCGCAACCAAACGGTTACACCGAGCCGCTGCTGCATCATTGGCGCCGTGTAGCCAAAGCGCAATAAGATACATGACTGGTAAAACAGGCTACCTGAAAGGTTTCAGGTAGCCTGTTTATTTGCTGGCTTTATATATTTAAGCTGACAAAGATAAGAAAACAGCCTGAATATAAGTTCAGGCTGTTTTCTTTGTTTGGCTCCCCGACCTGGGCTCGAACCAGGGACCTGCGGATTAACAGTCCGTCGCTCTACCGACTGAGCTATCAGGGAATTGAGAAAGAGATTATAGCGGTTCTGAAAAATCTGTCAATGCTTAAGGGCGCGTGTGCTGGTGTTGGGTATAGCAAGATAATGAATTTAAAACCATTTATTTTTAATGTTGTTGTGGTATAGACTATTTTCGTTTGCGCAAATAAGTGGGTAGCAAAAAGACATCGCAAGGGTTGTTTTGAAAGCGGCTCAAGGCTGCCTGAAAGTCGGGTAGATGAGCTTGGTATTGTGGCCAGTGTAAATAACGAGCGGCAAAATAATGCGCCAGAAAATCAGCTTGCTGCTCCATATTCAAACGGGAGAAGCAAGAGATTTTATCGGGTGTACCATAACGGTAGGCACGCCGTTTCAGGTAGCCTCCGCGCAGCGACAGACAAGCGCCGCCAAGCCAGGTGCGATAGCCGTTTTGATGTTGCCAGACATGGGTAAGCTCATGAATCAGCCAAACCATGTAATAGGCGCCGGCTAGGGTAAAATCGGGCGGACAGTCGTGTTTGGGAAAATAAATATGGCCGTTGGGTGAAACAGCGAGTTTAAGCGGCGGCAGAAAAGGGATGCCGCGGTAGATTTTTACTTTGGCATAATCAATGGCATCGGCAAACACTGTTTGCGCCATGCGGATTTCGTTGGCCGTGAGCGGCCGCCATTTAGGTTTTACCGGAGATGCCATTGCGTTTCCGCCACAGATAGGCTGTGCGCCAGCGCCATAACCACAATACAGCCACATAGCCGCACACGGCCAGAATGGTGCCCAATACGGGCACACCGATTAGAAGGGGTTTGCCGGCGCCGAGTAGCCATTGCCATGATTCCTGCCAAAACTGGCCGCCACTCCAGCTTGGCAACACCAATTCTCCTGCTGAGTTGATGCCGAGTATCCATGAGCCTATTTTATAGGCCAGATAATATAAAGGCATGTAGGTGAGGGGGTTGGTGTAGAGGGTAGTAAAAACGGCTACGGGCAGGTTGGTGCGCAACAGATAGGCAACGATAAAGGCGCTAAGCATTTGCGAGGGGCCGGGCATTAGGCCGCAAAATAAGCCTACGGCCACGGAAACAGCCGCCTGCTTGCGGTTTAACGTCCAGAAATAAGGCTTGTCAAACAGTGGCGCAAACGGTTTGGTCCAGTTGGCTGCAAAAATTTGTTCGCGTTGGGGCAGCTTGTGGCGTAAAGATTTTCGGCGCGGTTTTGTCATTATTACAGGCGTGAACGGGTTGCTGGTATTGAGGAGAATATGGTCACGATGCCTTGTTTTTAAAGGCTACCTGAAATAAAAATCATGCCGCTGTTTGGCTTGGGTGTTAAAAAGAATACAACACTTTTTTAAATTTGTGTTTGTGCTTTTTACGCTGCCGGTTTACATATGTTGACTGCTGTTTCAGCTTGCGGAAGTTGATGTTGCTTGCCTTGGCGGTGGTGCGAGCGGTAAGGATGGTGCAGCGGCAACGGCGGATATTAAAGAAATTTGACTCAGGAATGGTTGCTTGCGGGCGCGTGTGCTTATATGATGTTTTTATGAGTCGTGTATGACGGCTTAAAATAAAGGAAATAAAATGAAAGCTACTAAAATCTTTGCGCTGTTTGCGACTTCAGCCGCTTTGTTATTTGCGGCCAACGTGTCGGCCAAAGAGGTGAAAATCAGCGGCAACAATACAGCTTACAACGATGCCGATGTGCAGAAACTGGCGGCTACGGCCGTACAGATGGGCGTGAAAGAGCCGGTGAGCCTAACAGCAAGTGCAGGCAAGGTAACTGTGGCCGGCAGCAGCAGTACGCAATGCGTATTTAAAGTGGGCGAGGGTGCTGCACCGCAAATTCAAGGTATGAGCTGCAAATAAAGCGCAAACGTTTCAGGCAGCCTTTGGAAGGCTACCTGAAAGTTGGAAGCAGATTAAGTTCAACCCCAATTTATCGGCAACGGTTGCATCGGTTTGATGTACACGGATGCGGTGAATTGGGGTTGAATGATTAGGTATTACGCGCAAAGGTGTTGCTAAAGAAAGGAAACAAATGGATTTTTTCGACTCAACCCGCGTGACGTTTGCCGAGCCGATAGACATGCTTTATGCCTGTCACGGCAAGGTAAACCGTTTTTGTGCACAGCTAGACAGCCTGCCTGCTTATGTGGCGGCAAACGGCTGCACAGCGGCGGCGCTGGATGCCATGCGGCAAATCAGCCTTTATTTTGACACTGCAGCACCGCTGCACCACCAAGATGAAGAAGAAGATTTTTTTCCGTTGTTGTTGCAATATGCGCCGGATGTTGGCGATGTTGTTGCGCATTTGCAGGGGCAACACCGCCACTTACATGAAAGCTGGCTGGCGGTGTGCGGCGAATTCGCCCGTGTGCGGCATGACAGCAGCGCGACATTGGATGCAGATGTGCTCAGGCGTTTTACCGAAGCATACCGGCAGCACCTGCTCTTGGAAGAGCCTTTGTTTGAGCGGGGTCGCGCAGTTATACCGGTAGAGCATTTATCCTGTATCGGCGAACGTATGGCGGCCAGACGCCGAAAATAGGATGGACTGCATGGTTTGCCAATAAAGGGGAGTAAATTTTTACAATCCGGTCTTGATTTAATGTGTTCAGCCTGTATGGTATCTTGCCGGTTTAAACTTAAAATAAATAATTAAAGTTATATTATCTTTCATTTTCTATTGTATTAAATGATAATAATCATAGATTATTTTATTGGAGCATGTGCTTTAATGGCTTGAAGAATAGGGCTATTTGAAAAACGCTAACTATATGATTGAAATGGTTTGTATCGGTTGTTGTTGGCAGGCACCGAATGCCGACCAGGTAACAGGCAGGGATGTGTAATGATTATGTACATAGCAGGCGCTGTAATGACTGCCGATTTGCAGGCAGTGTGCATGCCAGCGTTGCCGGTTGGGTGTGCGCACGGAGAAGCTGCCGTTGGCAGCGATGTGTAGGCCGACATGGCACATATCGGCAGGAAAACTCAGGTTGCAGGCTTTGAGCAGGGATTCTTTCAGCGTCCATAGCAGGTAAAAATCGTTGCTGCAGAAATGGCGTGCTTGCAGCCAAGCTTGTTCTTCTTTATTACAGAAAAACCGGCTGAGTGCCTGAAAATCGCGCTTGAGGATAATTTCTATATCAATGCCCACGCTGATAGACAGCGGATTCGATGCAATCATATAAATGGCCGTACCGTGGCTGTGCGATAAAGACGAAACACCATGAAGGCCAGCAGCCTGCTGCTTTAAAAAGCGGCTGACTTGCCAGTCGGTGCGCTGTGCCAGGGCAGGCGTACGGTTTATCCTCTGGCAGTCTTCATGGCTGAGACGGGCAGGGTCATAATCGGCTGCACAATCGCTGCCGGCAAGAAAAAGGTGCAGACCGGATGGGGACATGATGTTTTCGCTATGGCGTGGAGATTCAGGTAGCCTAAATGTTTTCAAGTAACCTAAATCCATTTTCTGGATACTAATAAAAAACAATGGCAGGTATGGAATTAAGTTAAAATATGTTTGGAATATTTAAGATATTGCGAGTATATCATGACAGGTTTGGCATGTTGTTTCTCTTTTAATCTCTGCGATTGGCGGGTAGCGAGCAATCGGCTGACGGATGAACAGGCATGGGCGGAATGGGCGGCGGGTGGTGTAGATGTGTCGGCGTTGCCGGAATACAAGCCCGATGTGGCGTTTTTGCCGGTGATGCAGCGGCGTAGGCTGGGTGCGTCGGCACGGCTATTTTTTGATGCGGCTTGGCCTTTGGCAGAGGCGTTTCCCGAATGCCCGATGGTTTACGCCTCACATGATGGCGAGATTAACCGCAGCTTTGAATTATGGTTGGCTCTGTTGGGTGAGGGTAGTGTATCACCCACTTCATTTGGCTTATCGGTGCACAATGCGCAAACGGGGCAATGGTCGATGTTGCGTGGCGACCACTCAGAAAACACGGCCTTGTCGGTGCAGGCAGACAGCTTGGAAACGGCATTGGCTGAGGCTTATGCGCTATTGACGGAAGGTGCGCCCAAAGTAATGGTGGTGGTGGCCGATGATCCGGTGCGCACTGCCTACGACACCGCAGTGGTGCGCGCACCGATGGCTTATGCACTGGCAATGGTGGTAGAAAAAGGCGATTGTTTTACCCTGAGCAAGCTTAAGGCTGGAGCTGCCGAGATGTCGGCGGATAAGACCGATTATTGGAGTGCACTCAATTGGGTGCGCCATACGTTGGCCGGCACACGGCAATGGCAGCATGAGTATTCGCACAGCCGCTGGCAGTGGCAGGTGCAGCGGTGAGGGCTTGGCTGCGCAAGGTGGATTATCTGCGCCGCCTGCTGGCCACGGCATTTGGTTTTGTGCTGTTTGGCGTGGCGGGGGTATTGCTGAAAATCATTTTTGTGCCTTATACCTTTAACAAAAAGGACGGCAATGATTTGGCGCGGCAAATGGCGGCGCGGCGGCTGGTGGGGCGGGTGTGGCATTTTTTTGTGCGTTATCTGCAATGGTCGGGCGTATTGAGTGTGAAGCTGAGCGGCTTCGAGCGGCTGGGCAGGCCGGGGCAGTTGGTATTGGCCAATCATCCTTCTTTGCTTGATGTGGTGCTGATTATTGCACATGAGCCGCGCTTGAATTGCATTGTAAAAAAAGATTTGCTGCACAACCCTTCGATGCGCAGCCAGATTCTGGCCTGCGGCTATCTGCCCAATGATGAATCGATGGCTTTAGTAGAACGCGCCGATGAGGTGCTCAAAGGTGGGCAGAGCCTGTTGATTTTTCCTGAGGGCACACGCACGGGATGGGATGGACAGGTTAAACTGCATCGCGGCGCGGTGTCGATGGGCTTGCGCAGTGCGTCGGTGATTACGCCGGTGGTGGTGAAAATGTCGCCGCTGAATTTTAAAAAAGGCCAGCCGTGGTATAAAATACCCGCCTGCAAAGTGTGTTATGAACTAACGGTGGGCGAAGACATCGACCCGAAAACTTGGCTGGCAGAAAAGCCGCTGCCGATTGCGGCGCGGCGTTTGAACGATTATCTCGAACATTATTTTATGGAGGAAACGAAATGAGCCAATTGGAACAGGAAATCAAAGAATTGATTATAGAGAGCCTGGGTTTGGAAGACATTACTCCGGCAGACATTGAAACAGACGCTTTGCTGTTTGGCGATGACGGCTTGGGTCTGGATTCAGTAGATGCGCTGGAGCTGGGGCTGGCGGTGCAGAAAAAATTTAATCTGCAAATCGACAGTGAAAGCGAGCAGTTGCGCAACCATTTCGAGAGCGTAAAAACCTTGGCTGATTTTATCCGCAGCAAACAGGGTTGAAAGAAGACAGTATGACAGAGCAAGAAATTCGTGATGTGTTGGCCGAGGCTTTAGAGAGTTTGTTTGAAATAGAACCAAGTCGCATTCAGGCTGATACTCATTTATATGAAGATTTAGAAATTGACAGCATTGATGCAATTGATTTAATTGATTTTATTAAAAGAAAAACGGGTCATAAGCTGGAAGCGGAAGATTTTCGCAGCGTGCGCACGGTCGATGATGTTGTACAGGCCGTGTTGCGCAAAATAAATCATGCCGGTGGATAAACCCCAAGGTAAAGCCTACCGCCTCGTGGCGCAAGTGTTGCTGGTGCTGGTGAGTGCTGCTTATCCGTTTTTATGGTATTTCGGCAGAGAATACGGCGCGTTTCACGCGTTGGCGGGTTTGATGTGCGCCTTGTGGCTGTTGCGCGCCTGGTTCCAGCGCGAGCGCGGGCAAAAGCTGGTGTCGCTACTGCTGGCGGCTTTTTTTGGCGTTACTTTGCTGTTGGAGCTGCCGGGCAGTATGTATTGGTATCCCGTGAGCGTAAACGCCTTGATGCTGGCGCTGTTTGGCGGGAGCCTCTTGAGCGGGCAGCCGCTGGTAGAGCGCTTGGCGCGCCTGCAAACGCCGGATTTGCCGCCCGAAGGCGTGCGCTATACGCGCCGGGTCACACAGATATGGTGTGTGTTTTTTGTGCTCAACGGCAGCGTTGCCGCCGCGCTGGTGTGGCTGGATCAGCTTGACTGGTGGGCAGCCTATACCGGTATTGTGGCTTATGTGCTTATGGGGCTGCTTGGCGGCGGCGAGTGGCTGTATCGGCGTTTTGTGCTGAAAATAGGCAAGCAGGCTACCTGAAACTTTTGGTAGCGTTTGCTGCCATTCAAATCTTTCTTGTTCAACTCATTAATCAGACCGGTGGCATACGCCGGCTCACGGGAATTCTTTGCAACCTATGCCTGTACCACTCAGCCAGATTCTGGCTTCTCACCATCCCGATTTATCCGCACACGTTGCTGTGGCACCCGCATGGTCGCGCGCTGCATTTAACCGGGCGGCCTTGTATTTGTCTGCCCGCTTGCAGGCGGAGCGGGTGCGCACAGCGGCATTTTGGTTTGACGACGCGGCCAAGTTTGCCTGTGCAATGCTGGGCGCGTGGCATGCCGGTGTGAAAGTATTGCTGCCGCCGAATCAGGCGCAGGAAAATATTGCCTGGGCAGACGACGCCGGCGATATCTGGCTGGGCGACGGCCAGGCAGGAGCAGGCTACCTGAAAACTTTTTGGGCGGTGGACGAAGTTTGGGCAAACATTCCCGCAGACTTTACCGCACCGGAAAATGTGGTGTTGCCGCTGCACAGCGAAGCATGGTTGAAAACGTCCGGCTCTGGCGGGCAGGCGCAGGTGGTGCGCAAAACCGTGTTGCAGATGCAGGAAGAAGCGCTGGCTTTGGCTGCCGTGCTGCCTTTTGAGGCGGCCGAGCAACCTGTGGCGCTGGGCAGCGTTAGCCCGCAACATATGTATGGCTTTACCTTCCGTTTTGCGGTGTCATTGAGTATGGGTTGGGCAATCGGGCGCGAACAGCACGTGTATCCCGAGCATTTGTTGGCGGCCACGGCAAAGCAAAGCGATGCTTTGTGGATTGCCAGCCCGGCCGTGCTCAACCGTTTGGGTGAGGGGCGCGATTGGGATAAAACCGCTGGCAAAATTCGCGGTATTTTATCGGCCGGTGGTGCGTTGCCGCAGCAAACGGCGGCACAAATGGCACAGTATGCGGGCGCATTGCCGTTTGAAATTTACGGCAGCACCGAAACCGGCGTGATTGCCGGCCGCCAGCACGATATGCTTTGGCAGGCTTTGCCCGGTGTGGAAACCGGCATAAACGAAGACGGCGCTTTGTGGGCGGAATCGTTGTGGACGGCAGGCCGCCAGCAAACGGCGGATGTAATCGAGGCGTGCGAAGGCGGGTTTAAATTGCTGGGGCGGATAGACCGAATCATCAAATTTGAAGACAAACGCGTGTCGCTGACGCAAATCGAACACGATTTGCTGGCACACCCATGGGTGGCCGATGCTTATTGTGCCGTGCATCCGCAATACCGGCGGCCTTCGGTGTGGCTGGCTTTAAACGGCACCGGTATTGAAGCCTTGCGTTCCGAGGGCAGGGGGGCGGTAGTGGATGCCCTGAAAAAACACGTGGCTGCCGCGCAAGACAGCATTGCCGTGCCGCGCTATTGGCGTTTTGCCGAGGCTTTGCCGCGCAACGCCCAGTCAAAAATCACAGCGCATGATTTTCAGGTAGCCTTTACCGAAAAATGTGTGGCGCCGCTTTGGCCGCAACCGGAACAGTTAGGCGAACACAATTATGTTTACGCCAGCCGTGTGCCGTTGGATTTAATCTATTTTGGTGGCCATTTCGCCGCGTTTCCACTGGTGCCGGGTGTGACCGAACTGCAATGGGTGCAGCAATTGGCGGCTGGTTTTGCTTGGGGGCAGCGCCGCATCGTGCGGGTGGAAAATCTGAAATACCAGCAGTTTCTACGCCCCGGCGATGTGTTTTGCCTGCGCTTGGATTACGATGCAGCCAAAGACAAGCTCAGTTTCAAACTGGATGCCGGCGAAGCCGTTTACGCTTCAGGGCGCATTGTGTTTGCCCCGCAAGAGGCCGGCTGAAACATGAACACGTTGGCTGTTATCCCGCATTACAACCACCCCGATACCGTGGCCGGCGTGGCGCACGCCCTGCGCACTTTCGGCCTGCCGGTGTTGATTGTCGACGATGGCTCCGATGTTGCCTGCCGTGCGCGACTGGAAACGCTGGATAAAGAAGCAGGCATTACCGTGCTCTATCGTGAATGCAACGGTGGCAAGGGTGTGGCGATGAAAAATGGTTTTCGCTATGCCGAAGCGAATGCGTACAGCCATGTTTTGCAGGTGGATGCCGATGCGCAACACCACTTGGCCGACACGGACAAACTGCTGGCCGCTGCTGCCGCTGCGCCGCAAGCGGTGGTGTGCGGCTGGCCGCAATATGGCGCTGATGCACCCAAAGCGCGTTTGTATGGCCGCAAAATCACCGATTTTTGGAATGCCGTGCACACTTGGTCGGCCGATATTAAAGACGGCATGTGCGGCTTTCGGGTATATCCGCTGGCGGCGGTGTCGGCCTTGTTGGCCAGTGGCGAAACGGTGGGCGAACGTATGGATTTTGATACGGAAATTCTCATCCGCCTTTATTGGCGCGGCGTGCGCCCGGTGTGGATTAAAACGCCGGTGGTATATCGTGCCGGCGGCGTGTCGCACTTTCGCGCTTGGGCAGACAATGTATTAATCAGCAAAATGCACACGCGCCTGTTTTTCGGCATGTTGCAACGCCGTTTTTCAGGTAGCGTCAAATGAATATCAACGGCAAGCCGCACTGGTCGGTACAAAACGAACGTGGCACAGCCGTATTTTTATGGTTCACCACATTCATGGTACGTTATTTTCCGGCCTGGCTGCTGCGGCCGGTGGTGTGGCTGGTTGTGGCTTATTTTTACCTGACCGCGCCCCAGCAGCGCCGACACATCCGCCGCTACCAGCAGCGCCTGCAAGCAGCATTTCCGCACATAAGGCTACCTGAAAACTTACCGATATTCCGCCAGTTTCTTGCTTTTGGCTATGCTCTGGCCGATCGGTTTGCCGTATGGCAGCACAAAATCACCTATGCCGATTTAAGCCTGAGCGATCCCGACGACGTTTATGCCGAAATAGACGGCAACGGGCGCGGGCAGATTTTGGTGTGCTCACATCTGGGTAATGTGGAAGTGTGCCGCGCGCTGGCCGGCCATCATCGGGGTTTTAAAATGAACGTGCTGGTGCACAGCCGCCATGCCGAAGCGTTTAACCGCGCGCTGGTCAACGCCGGCGCAGACGATATCCAACTGGTGCAGGTGAGCGATTTGGATGCGGCGAAAATGCTGTTGTTGAGCCAAAAACTGGATGCGGGCGAGTGGATTGCCATTGCCGCCGACCGCACCCCCGTGCACGGAGACAAAACCGTGGCGGTTAATTTTCTCGGCCATCGTGCACTATTTCCGCAAGGTGCATGGCTGTTGGCCGGTTTGCTCAAAGCCAAAACCAATTTATTGTTTTTAACGCAACAAAACGGGCGTTATGAATTAAGCTTGCGAAAATTCGCAGACATCCCGCAATGGCCGCGCGGCAAGCGGAGCGAAGCCATTCAGGCCAGCGCGCAGGCCTATGCAGACAGCCTTGCCGCTGCCGCCGCCCGCGCGCCCTTGCAATGGTTTAATTTTTACGACTTCTGGGAAGACGATGCCTAAACATATCTACTGCCGCCACAGCACCGAAATCGAAGTGCCGTTTTTTGATGTCGACACCATGCGCATTGCTTGGCACGGCAACTATGTCAAATATCTTGAAATCGCCCGTTGCGCCTTTTTGAGCACCATTGATTACGACTACACCAAAATGGAACAGCAAGGCTATGGCTGGCCGGTGGTGCAGCTGGAATTGAAATATGTGCGCCCCGCCCGTTTCGGCCAGAAAATCCGCGTGGAGCTGTCGCTCACTGAATATGAAAGCTGCTTTCGCGTCGATTATCTGATTGTAGACGCAGCCAGCGGTGAAAAACTCACCAAAGCCCACACCATGCAGGTTGCTGTGCGCAGCGACAATGGCGAAATGCAGTTCCAAACCCCCGCATGCTGGCAGCAAGCGGTGGAAAGTGCCGTCGGTTTCAGGCTGCCAGAAAAACAGCCTTGATAATGCCGCAGCAGGCCTTGAGGCTACCTGAAAAGAAAAGATATTTTAAAGAAAGCATCACCCATGAAAAAACTCCTGCTAACGGCGGTATTGTTGTTGTCCAGCCCCTTTATCTGGGCGTTCGACATTGCTGCTTTAACAAAAACGCTGCAACAGCCGCAAAGCGTGCAAGGGCGGTTTGAGCAACAACGCTACCTGAAAACACTCAGCAAGCCGATGACCACACGCGGCGAATTTGTACTGTTGCCCGGCAAAGGTTTGTTGTGGCACATGCAGCAGCCGTTTGACAACCGTTTGCGCGTGCGTGCCGACGGCATCATGCAGTGGAACGGCAGCCGCTGGGTGGCGGCAGATGGCGGAAAAGTGTCGGGACAATCGCAGCAAGTGAAGCTTTTTCTGAACTTATTGGGCGGCAATACCGCCGATTTGCAGCAGCAATTCGATTTACAGCTTTCAGGTAGCCCCAGTCAATGGCGTTTACGCCTCCAGCCGAAAACCGTTTTGATGAAACAGATTTTCGAGCGCATCGACATCGGCGGTGATGAAGTAGTGCGCCGTATAGAGCTGCATGAAAAACAGGGCGACCGCACCGTGATGCGCTTTCTCGATGTGAATACCAGCCAGCCGCTGGCGGCGTTTGCAAAAGAAGCTTTGCAATAGTGGCGGGTTGAGCAACGGATACTTTTGCCTCCGTCAGCGGCACATGGCTGCGTTGTGAATTGCTATGCCTTTAATGGCGTGATGCAAAAGTTTCAAACGGGCTGAGCGTATGCAAACAGGCGGCAGATTCATTAACGAAATCAAGCAAACAATCAAACATAACGTGTCGGATAGCCAATATCCGGCTTGCGATAACTAAATCGGGTTGGAAAAAGGCATGAAGAAAAAACACCTCCATTGGGGTTGGGCATATTTCAGCGTTATCCTCCTGTGTGCGATTTTCGTGGCCGCAGCGATGAATGCCAACCGCCCGTGGCTGCAAACCGATCTGACCGCGCTGTTGCCGGCCGAACAGGCAAGCGATGCGGTGTGGCAAGCGGCGGATAAGGCGAATGAGGCGCAGTTGAATGGCCAGGTGGTGTTGCTGACAGGCAGTAAGAATGCGGAAACAGCGTTTCAAACAGCCTCTGAAATTGCCGTGCTGTGGCGGCAAAGCAGGATATTTGCCGAAGTAGACAGTGAAATTGCGCCCGATTTGGATCAGGTGCGGCAAGATGTGCGCCGTTTGGGTTTGGCCGCCTTGCCGCCGGCGCAGCTTGAGCTGTTGCAAAACCATCCGCAGGCTTATTTTCAGGCGCGAGCACAAGATGCGGTCAACCCGTTTGCCGCACCTTCGCCGCTGCCGCTGGATCAAGACTGGCTGGGCTTCGGACGCTTTGTCACTGAACGTGCGCAACCGGGGAGCCGCCTGCAATGGAATGCCAATAACGGCATGTTGTTTACCGAGACGCTAGACGGCGTGACTTGGGTGTGGTTGCGCGGCCGCCTGCCGCAGCAAAACGGTATTGTGAACGCCAACGATCAATTGTTGTTGCTGTTGCAGCAAAGCCGCGATTTGGCGGCGGCAAAGCAGGTTGAAACGTTAAGCGCGGGAGGGGCGCTGTTTGCGGCAGCGGCCAAAGCGGATGCCGAGCGTGAAAGCCGCATAATGAGTATGGCAGGTTTGGGGCTAACCCTGACTCTGTTGCTGTGGGTGTTCCGCAGCGGTCGGATATTGGCGTTAACCGTGCCTCTGGCTGCCGGTATGTTGGTGGGGCTCACGGCAGTTTTGCTGTGGTTTGGCCAAGTGCATATATTGACGCTGGTGATTGGCACGAGCCTGATAGGGATGCTGATTGATTTTCCGCTGCATTGGCTCACGCCTTCGGTATTTCAATCAGCCACTGCACCGCGCTGGCAGGCAAAGGCGGAGATGAGGCAGGTGATGCCGACTTTTTTGGTAAGCCTGTTGGTGACCGGGTTAGGCTATGTGCTGCTGTTGTTTGCGCCGCTGCCGGTGTTGCGGCAAACAGCGGTGTTTTCTGCGTTTGCACTGCTGGGCGCATTTGGGGCGACGGTGTGCTGGTTGCCGTTGCTGTTTGTGCGTTACCAACCGAAAGCGGTGCCGTTTACCCGCTATGTTTCAACGCTGTATCCTGTAATCAACCGCGCGAAAATACGTTTGAAAAAACGTGGCTGGCTGGTGTTGGGCGCCTTGCTGCTGGCGGTGGGGTTGTGGCGCAGCGACTGGCATGACGACATTCGCCAATGGGTGGCGATGCCGCCGGATTTGCTGCGGCAAGCGCAGCAAATCGGCGAATTAAGCGGCAACGATTTGAGCGGGCAATATCTGCTGGTAGAGGCTGCCAATGAAGATGAACTGCTGCAACGCAATGCTGCCGTAGGCCGTGCCCTGCAACCTTTACTCGACAAAGGGCAACTCGGCGGTTTGCAGTCGCTTGACCAATGGCTTATACCCACTGATACGCAGCGCACTTTGCAAGGCCGTTTGAACGAATTGGCGCAATTGCCGCAAACTTGGACGGCGATGACGACCATTGGCGTGCCGCGTAACACCATGCGCCAAGCGTTGAACGAAGCGGCGTCGATGCCGGTGCGAAGCCTGTCTGAAAGCTTGCAAACCCCTTTGGCCGAAGCTTGGCGGCTGCTTTATTTGGGTGAAGTAGAAGCGGGGCGGTTTGCCAGTGTGGTGCGCCTGAATGGCATTAAAGAGGCGGTGGCGGTGCAAACGGCGGTGCAGCATTTAGACGGTGTGCGCTGGGTAGACAAACGCACGCACTTAAACGAGGCGTTTCATCACATTCGTAATCAGGCAGCGTGGTTGAAGTTGGTGTCGTTTGCTTTGGCGTGGCTGTTGCTGTGGCGTGTATTTGGCGCCCAAAAAGGCACGTTGGTATTGGCTGTGCCGGTTGCCGCTGCGTTGGGTACGGTGGCGATATTGGGCTGGCTGGGTGTGCCGGTGGGTCTGTTTACCATGTTCGGTTTGCTTTTGGTGGCGGCCATCGGCGTGGATTACGCCGCTTATGCGTTGTCGGCGCACGAACACGGCCACGCCAAACTCGGAGGCATGTTGCTGGCGGCGGTGACCACGTTGATTTCGTTTGTATTACTGGGCATGAGCAGCACGCCCGCCGTGGCAGCGTTTGGCCTTACCGTGGCGGCAGGCGTGGTATTGAATGTATTGCTGGCGGCGGTGTTGCTGCAACGGTGCAACGCTGAGGCTACCTGAAAGCGCGGAGAAGTTGCCGCGGTTGCTCATATAGCAGACAATAGGTGTTAAATTTTAAAACATCGGATAGGAAGCGGCGATGAATAATCAATTTGACGTGGCAATAATCGGCGCAGGGCCGTCGGGCGCAGTGGCTTCGGCATTGTTAAACAAGCAGGGCTTTAAAGTATGTGTATTGGAAAAACAACACTTTCCGCGTTTTGTGATTGGCGAGAGCCTGCTGCCGCACTGCATGGAAATGATGGCAGAAGCCGGCTTGTTAGAGGCCGTGCAGGCCGAGCCTTCGTTTCAGTTTAAAAACGGCGCGGCTTTTACTTGGGGCGCACGCTATACCTATTTTGATTTCACCGATAAATTCAGCCCCGGCCCCGGCACCACTTTTCAGGTGCGTCGCGCCGCTTTTGATAAAATTCTGATCGACGAAGCCGCCAAACAAGGCGTGGAAGTGCGCTTCGGCCACGGCGTGACTGAGTTTGACAACAGCGGCGAACATGCCCGTTTGCAGGTAGCGCCTGACAACGGCACGGCTTATGAACTCACGGCACGTTTCGTGCTCGATGCCAGCGGCTACGGCCGCGTGCTGCCGCGCCTGCTCGATTTGGAAGAGCCTTCTGATCTGCCGCCGCGTATGGCACATTTTACCCATATCGAAGACAACATCAGCAGCCCCAAGTTCGACCGCAATAAAATCCTCATTTCCACCCATCCCGTGCACCGCGACGTGTGGCTGTGGACGATACCTTTCGGCGACAACCGCTGCTCCATCGGTGTGGTGGGTACACCGGAAAAACTGGCGGGCGATGCCGAAACCGTATTGAAACGCTTCGCCCTCGAAGTGCCGTTGCTGGCCGAAGTGCTGGATAAAGCCGTGTGGGAAAACGAGATGCCGTTCCGCAGCATAGAAGGCTATTCCGCCAATGTAAAAAGCCTCTACGGCAAGCATTTTGCCCTGCTCGGCAATGCCTCCGAATTTCTCGATCCTGTGTTTTCCTCCGGTGTGACCGTGGCCATGCACTCGGCCAAACTCGCAGCAGATCTTCTGACCAAACAACTTAAAGGCGGTCAGGCCGATTGGCAGACGGAATTTGCCGCGCCGTTGATGGTAGGCGTGAACGCTTTCCGTACTTATGTAACCGGCTGGTATGAAGGCAGCTTCCAAGATGTGATTTACGCCGCCGACCGCAACCACGATATCCGTCGCATGATTTGTTCGATACTGGCCGGTTATGCCTGGGATACCGAAAACCCCTACGTTGCCAAATCCGACCGCCGCCTGGCAACCTTAGCCGAATTGGTGGGTAAAGCCCAAATGGAAGTTTAGGCAGCAAAAGGCTACCTGAAAAAATGAACAAACTTTTGCCCTTGATACTGGCACTGATACTGGCCGCCTGCGCAACTAAAGGCATTCCGCCGCCACACCATCTGCCTGCTGTAACGCAAACGGAAACACGTTGGTTTAAGTTAAGCGAATTAAGCGGACAGGGCGAGCCGCTGCAAACCACCTTGCTGGCAGTGCAGCCGGAGCAGGATAATAGTTGGCGTTGGCTGCAAACCGATGCTTTGGGCGCGCCCAAAGCGCGTTTGCGCCTTGATAAAAACGGTTGGCAAAACGATGGTTTCATTATGCCCAACCCGTCGGCGCAGCAATTGTTTGCTGCTATGTTGCCGCTGCTGCTGGGCGACGCAGCAAACATTTACCCCGATCTCAACATCGAACAACAGGGCAGCGATACGGTATACCGGCGCGGCGGGCAGACGGTGTGGACGCAGCGCCGCCTCGGCAGCCAATATTTATTGATTTTTCCGAACCGCCGCGTTTGGCAGGTAGAAAGCATTGCACCATGAGCGCAGACATGCCCGTTTATTTACACACCCCCGCTGTGGCCAGCGCCCTGGGTTGCGGTCTCGAACAGCACATCCATGCCTTGCTGTATCCGGTTGGCGGCTCCCCGCTTATTTTCAGCGGGGAATGGGTAGCGGGCAAAAAATTGGCGTTTGGCGCCTTTGAACACGAACTGCGCCCGTTTCATGAAGATTTGGTGCCCGACCGCCGCAGCCGCAACAATCAATTGTTGTGGCACGCGCTAGCACAAATCGAGCCGCAAATCGAAGCAGCACGGACACGTTACGGCGCAGAGCGGATAGCGGTGGTGATGGGTACATCTACCAGCGGTGTAGACGAAAACATGCCGCTGTTCCGCCACGTGGCCGCAGGCGGTGCGTGGGGCGATAATCCGTTTAACCAAGAGCAGCAAACGCTGGCGGCGCCTGCTGATTTTGTTGCCAACAGTTATGGTCTGCACAACCTGTGTTACAGCGTTTCCACTGCCTGCACCTCCGGTTCGCGCGCGCTTATCAGCGCCGCCCGCCTGTTGCGCGCCGGTTTGTGCGATGCTGTGATTTGCGGCGGCGTGGATACGTTGTCGCCGCTTACCATTAATGGTTTCCATGCGCTGGAAGTGTTGTCGCCCGGCTTGGCCAACCCCTTTTCCGTCCACCGCAACGGCATCAATATCGGCGAAGCCGCCGCCGTATTCGTGATGACGCGCGATGCCGCTTTCGGCGAATGTTTGCCGCTAATCGGCTACGGCGCCAGCAGCGATGCCTATCATATGTCGTCGCCGCGCCCCGATGGCGCCGGCGCCGCCGCCGCTTTTCAGGTAGCCTTGCAGCATGCGCAACTGCCTGCTGCTTCTATTGGCTGGATTAACCTGCACGGCACCGGTACGCCGCTGAACGACAGCATGGAAAGCTTGGCCGTGGCTGAAATCTTCGGCACCGACACCGCCTGCACCTCCACCAAACCCGCCACCGGCCACACACTAGGCGCTGCCGGTGCACTCGAGGCCGCCATTCTTTGGGGCATAATCCACCGCCGCCTCAACGCCGAAGGCATTCTGCCGGCGCAAACCTGGGATGGTGTGCGCGACCCCGCTTTGCCTGAAATCAAGCTTACAGACGTTCACAGCCGTTGGCCGGCAGGCAAACGCATCGGCGCCAGCTCTTCTTTCGCCTTTGGCGGTAATAACACCGTATTGGTGATTGGCGAGACGGATTGAGCACAGCCGTAGGCCGGATACCGGTATCCAATATTTGACTTGTGCCTGTTCGTTAAAACCTGTCGGATTCAAGAATCCGGTTTGCATAAATTGAAGAAACGCACCATGCCAGAAAAACTTATTTGCCCCGTTACCGAAGTTGCCCCCTTATTACCGCACAGCGGCCATATGGTGCTGTTGGATGCGATTACTGCCTACGATGCCGAAAGTCTGCAAGCCGAAGCCACGGTGCGGCCTGATCACATCCTGTTGCACAACGGCAGCCTGCCGGCGCTGGCGGCGATAGAAATTATGGCGCAGGGCGTTGCAGCTTTGGCGGGCTGCTTGGCATATAACGCCGGAGAGCCGGTGCGGCTGGGGTTTTTGCTGGGTACGCGCAAGCTGAATTTGTTTGCCGATGTGTTGCCCGTAGGCATCAAGCTCGGTATTAATGTGCGCGCGTCTTTGCAGGATGCCAACGGTTTCGGCGTATTTGATTGCGAACTGCTGTGGCTGGATGTGCCGCCGGAATGGGTAAGCAGGCTACCTGAAAACCGGATTCTGGTGCAGGCGGCGCTGAATGTTTATAGTCCGAAAGACGACCGGCCGCAGCAATCAACCACCTAAATACAAAAATACAAAAGGAAAACGAATGCAGAAAACCATCCTCATCACCGGCTCCAGCCGCGGCATCGGCAAGGCGGTGGCTTTGGCTTTGGCGGCAGACGGTTACGATATTGTGCTGCACTGCCGCAGCCGCGCGACCGATGCCGAAGCGGTGGCGGCGGAAATTACCGCGTTGGGGCGCAAGGCGCGCGTGTTGCAGTTTGATGTATCCGACCGCGCCGCCTGCCGGGAGATTCTGGAGGCCGATATCGAAGCACACGGCACCTATTACGGCGTGGTGCTCAATGCGGGGTTAACGCGTGACAATGCTTTTCCCGCTTTGTCGGAAAACGATTGGGATGAAGTATTACGCACCAATCTGGATGGTTTTTTCAATGTGCTGCATCCGCTTACTATGCCGATGATACGTCGCCGCCAGCCGGGGCGCATCGTGTGCATGGCTTCGGTGTCGGGTTTGGTGGGCAACCGCGGCCAGGTGAATTACAGCGCCTCGAAAGCGGGTTTAATCGGTGCGGCCAAAGCGTTGGCCATCGAGCTGGCCAAGCGAAAAATCACGGTAAACTGCATTGCCCCCGGTTTGATTGAAACCGATATTCTCGATGAAAACGTGCCGGTAGACGAAATTTTAAAAGCCGTGCCAGCGGCGCGTATGGGCACGCCGGAGGAAGTGGCGCATGCGGTACGTTTTTTGATGGACGAAAAAGCGGCCTACATCACGCGGCAGGTGATTGCGGTGAACGGAGGTTTATGTTGAAACGGGTTGTGGTAACAGGCATCGGCGGCATTACTGCTTTCGGGCGCGAGTGGGCGAAAATTAAATCAGCGTTTCAGCGCGGCCAAAACGCCGTGCGCAGCATGGATTGGGCGCAGCAATATCCCGAATTGGAAGCGCAGTTGGGTGCGCCGATAACGGATTACACACCGCCCGCTCATTGGACGCGCAAGCAGTTGCGCAGCATGGGGCGGGTATCGCATTTGTGTGTCGACGCCGCCGAGCGCGCCTTGACCGATGCCGGCCTATTGGGCAACGAAGAAATTAAAGACGGGCGTATGGGTGTGGCTTGCGGCTCGTCCACCGGCAGCACCAAAGACATCCGTGATGTGGGCGAGCTGCTTATCAGCGGCACCTCGCCGCATTTCAGCGCCAACACCTATGTGCGCATGATGCCGCACACCACCGCGGCCAATATCGGTATTTTTTTCGGCCTCACCGGTCGTATTATTCCCACTTCCAGCGCCTGCTCTTCAGGTAGCCAGGGCATAGGCTATGCCTACGAATCCATCAAATACGGCATGATTCCGATGATGCTGGCAGGCGGCGGTGAAGAATTCTGCCCCTCGGAAGTATATGTGTTTGACTCGCTCTATGCCGCCAGCCGCCGCAACGGTGAGCCGGAGAAAACGCCACGTCCATACGACAGTGGCCGCGACGGTTTGGTGATTGGCGAAGGCGCAGGTATATTGGTGTTGGAAGAGTTGGATCATGCGCAGGCACGCGGTGCCAAAATTTATGCTGAAATCGTCGGCTACGGCGCCAACAGCGATGGCAGCCACGTTACCCAGCCGCAAAAAGACACGATGCAGCGTTGCATGGAAATGGCATTGCAAGATGCCGGCATTGCGGCAGACAAAATCGGCTATGTAAACGGGCACGGAACCGCCACCGAAAAAGGCGATATCGCTGAAACGCTGGCTACCGAAGCTGTGTTTGGCCATGTGCCGTTCAGTTCGCAAAAAAGCTATTTCGGCCACACCCTGGGCGCGTGCGGTGCTCTGGAATCGTGGTTTTCAATCGCTATGATGAATGACGGCTGGTTTGCTCCCACCATTAATCTGGATGAAGTTGATCCGCGTTGTGGCGCGGTAGATTATATTCATGGCAAGGGGCGGGAAATCGACGCTCAATATGTAATGAACAATAATTTTGCTTTTGGCGGCGTTAACACTTCGTTGATCTTCAAACGCTGGCCGCAAGCATAAATCGCGCCGATTGTTTATTATCAGGCCGTGCAGTACAATTTCTTTCAGGTAGCCTCAAACACCCAAACATTCTTTCAATCACGGCATGTAAAATTATTTGCGGCCACAACACAGGAGTGTATAAACATGAATAAATCCATCCTTACTCTGGCCTGCATCGGGGCAGCCGCTTTATCATTATCGGCCTGTAAAAGCCCTTCGGGCGCGCAAGCCGTGGCAGCAGGCCAAAGCGCCGACAGCGGCGCCTGCCGTTTTGTTCGTGCCGACACCAGCGGCAAAGGCAAAAACGAAGCCTATATGTGCTCGGCCAGCGCAGCATTGAAATCGGCAGAAGCCAAAGAAGTGCTCAACCCCGATATCCGTGTTAGCTACGGCACCGCCGGCGGCGACCTGACCTCGCGCCAGATTGCCAATGCGCGCGGCAAAACCGCCGAAGAAACCTGCCAGCGCGCTTTTCTCAGCACCATCAAGCGTTTTCAGGGCACAGCAGAGAAGCAGGGCAGCAAACACATCCGCGTGAGCAGCTATTTTGACAAACGCACCGTGGGCGGCGACCAATATGAATGCCATATCGGCACTTGGAACAGCCGCGTGGTGTTACGCGGCGGTGTATAACATACGGCCGGCATTAATCGAAAAGGCTACCTGAAACGTTTTCAGGTAGCCTTTTCGGTTTTTGATGCCTTTGTTTTTCCGGCCATAAAAAACAAAAAACAAACGCTGCCCATGCTGCCGGTAAATTTGGAGCAGTGCTTCTATATTGCGTATTAATTTCGGGTATAATACGTTTTCTTTACAAAACTATACGGATGCGATTGTGGCCGTGAAAAACGTGCTTGTTGTTTATTATTCCCAAACCGGCCAGCTAACGCGTATGGTGGAGCAATTCATCGAACCGTTGCAGGCAGAGCATACGGTGAATCTGGAGCTGTTGCCGGTAGAACCGCAGCAGGCGTATCCGTTTCCGTGGCCTTTTTTCACTTTTTTTAATACTTTCCCAGAAACGGTGCATTTGCAGCCTGCGCCGATTGTCGAACCGCTGTTCCGTCAGTCAGATTATGATTTGGTAGTGATTGCCTATACAGTATGGTTTTTATCACCGTCGCAGCCGATAAGCGCGTTTGTGCAGCATCCGGCGGCAGCGCGGGTGTTGCGCGATACGCCGGTGGTGACGCTCATCGGCTGCCGCAACATGTGGCTGATGGCTCAGGAAAAAATGAAGGGCATGCTCGCCGCTGTCGGAGCACGGCTGGTGGACAATGTGGTGAAAATCGACGCTTGCAACAGCGCTTGGAGTTTTGTGACCACGCCGTTGTGGATGCTCACCGGCAAGAAAAAGGGTGCGGCCTGGATGCCGGCGGCGGGCATTGCCGATGCGGAAATCACCGATTGCCGTCGCTTTGGTGCGCGCATTGCCGAAGTATTGGCAACATCGGCACGCATAGAAGCGCCGATGTTGCAGCAGATGGGCGCGGCGCGGGTAAATGAGCGTTTGATTCTGAGCGAAAAATTTGCCAATCGCAGCTTTTATTTGTGGGGAAAACTACTGCTAAAAATAAAAAAAAAATCGGCAGTTTTGCGCCGGGCGGTGTTGTGTTTTTATATTGTGTTTTTAATTGCTATTATCTTGACCGTGGTGCCGGTGAGTGCCGTCGTCAAGATGTTGGCAGCGCCCTTGTTGCGCGATAAAATCCGCGCACAAAAAGCGTATTTCAGCCAACCGTCGGGAGAATAATAATGGCCGGATTATCTGAAGTGTATATCAACCGCATGGCGGCGGTGCTGCCGGTGGTCAAGATGTTGGCAGCGCCCTTGTTGCGCGATAAAATCCGCGCACAAAAAGCGTATTTCAGCCAACCGTCGGGAGAATAATAATGGCCGGATTATCTGAAGTGTATATCAACCGCATGGCGGCGGTGCTGCCGAATGAAGCGGTGGCAAACGAACAGATGGAAGCGGAGCTGGGCATGGCCGGCGACGTGCCTTCGCGGGTACGCAACATGATTTTGCGTTCCAACGGCATCAAAAGCCGCTATTACGCCATTGATCCGCACACGCGTGAAGCCACGCATACGGTTACCGGGCTGGCGGCGGAAGCCGTAGAAGCCTTGTTTGCCCAGGGGGTAGACAGAAACGCTGTAACCGTATTGGCCTGCGGAACTACTTATCCCGATCAAATTCTGCCCAGTCACGGTGTGATGGTGCACGGCGCGTTGCATGATGTGCCGCCGTATGAAGTGTTGAGCGCGGCGGGTGTGTGCACGGCGGGCATGGCGGCTTTGAAATATGCTTACAACAGCATTCGCACCGGCGAACACGAGCATGCGGTGGCCTGTGCGGCGGAAACCGCTTCGGCAGTGATGCGCAAAGAAGTATTCCAACCGGAAATCGACGCCAAACAGCTGGAAAACGCCAAGCCCGATATTGCTTTTGAAAAAGATTTTTTGCGCTGGATGCTGTCGGATGGCGCCGGCGCGCTGTATTTGGGCAAACAGCCTAATGCAGAAGGTATGTCTTTTAAAATCAAATGGATAGATTTAGTTTCTTATGCCAACGAAATGCCGGTGTGCATGTATGGCGGCGGCCAAGTGCAGGAAGGGCAATTCAGTGGCTGGAAAGAATATTCGCAAGCCTACCGAGATACGCACAGCCTGATGAGCATTAAACAGGATGTGAAACTGCTTAACGAGCACATTATCCGCTACACCGTAGAAAAAGCCCTGCAACACGCGCTGGCCAGATATGATTTGCAGGCGCACGAAGTGGATTATTTTCTGCCGCATTATTCCTCCGGCTATTTTCGCGACAAGGTATATGCCGGCCTGCAAAATATCGGCTTTGAAATCCCGTTTGAAAAATGGTTTACCAACCTGCCCAGCAAAGGCAACACCGGCTCAGCTTCGATTTACATCATGCTGGAAGAATTTGCCCGCACGCATACCCTGAGTCACGGCCAGAAAATCTTGTGTTATATCCCCGAGAGCGGCCGTTTTTCATCTAGTTTTATGTTGCTTGAGGTGGTGAAACATGGATGAAAAAGACATTCCCCAGCACGACAGCAAAATTTTTGCCGGTCAGCGCAAAGTGATTTACGCCACGCGCAATGGCCAATATGTGCAGGGCAGCAGCAGCGGCTGGGATGATGAATCGTTTGTGACCGAGCAAGCCGTGCAGGCTTTCGATGAGCAAACCAAACGTGCTTGGTCGGCTGTAGAGGCAGGGCAATATTCGCCGCTGTATTACCTGATGTGGCGTTACCGGCACGATGAAAGCAGCCTGGCCGCCGCCGTCGGGCTGTTTCGCTGGCAGTTGCGCCGCCATTTCCAACCGGCGCATTTTGCTAAATTGAGTGAGAAAACTTTGGCCAAATATGCCGAAGCCCTGCAAATCAGCATCGAAGACATCCGAAACCCGAAACCATGACCATTCCCCATTTTCAGCACCAGCAAACCGCACATTGCGAAAGTGGCGTGGTGTCTACCCTGGTTCAACATCACGGGCTCGATTTTAACGAACCGTGGGTGTTTGGCTTGGCTTCTGCGCTCACCTTCGCCTATATTCCCGTGGTAAAAATGGCCGGTATGCCGCTGATTGCTTATCGCATGCCGCCGAAATCCATCATTAAAAACACTTGCAAACAGCTCGGCATCCGTCTGGATATGCAGAAATTCAGCCATGCTGCTGCCGGCATGGCCGCGCTCGATAAAGCACTCGATGAAGGCCGCTTGGTCGGCCTGCAAACGTCTGTTTATTGGCTGCCGTATTTTCCGGCGGAAATGCGTTTTCATTTCAACGCCCACAATTTGCTCGTCTACGGCCGCGACGGTGATGATTATTTAATCAGCGATCCGGTGTTTGAACAGGTGCAGCGCTGCCCGCGCCAAGACCTGCAGCGTGCCCGTTTTGCCAAAGGCGCGCTGGCGGCCAAAGGGCTGATGTATACGGTGGATATAGGCAGCATCCCCGCCGCAGATGGCCTCGATTACCGCCTGCTGGTGAAACGCGCGCTCAGCAAAAACAGCCGTAATATGCTGGCTCCTTTGTTTTTCATCGGTGTGCGCGGTATCCGCACTTTGGCCAAAAAAATAGAAACCCTGCCCCAACGCGGCAAAGATGAAGCCTATTGCAAGCTGTATCTCGGTCATATTGTGCGTATGCAGGAAGAAATAGGCACCGGTGGTGCCGGTTTCCGTTATATCTACGCCTATTTTTTGCAACAGGCCGCTGCCAAACTGAACCTGCCGGAACTGGAGCAGGCCTCGCAGGCAATGACCGCCATTGGCGATCAATGGCGCAAATTCGCCAGCTTCACCGTTCGCCAATGCCGCAAGCCGCGGGCAGAGGGCTATGCCGAAGTGGCTGCACAATTGCGCTTGATTGCCGACGAAGAACAGACTTTATGGAAAAACTTGAAGCGCATAGCGGCAAGTATGTAGGCTTGTGTATTGTTTGATAGGCAGAAGGCTACCTGAAAAGAAAAAACCGCGAGAGCGGTTTTTTCTTTTCAGGTAGCCTTTTCAGGTAGCCTTTTATTGGTTGACCTTGATTTTTTGCCATAGGCTCACGGTGAGTTTTTTGGCATCGTTGTCCATTTGCGGCATCACGAAGCCGTCTTTCTTGTCTTGCTCGTTCGGGAAAATGGAGCGGGTGGCCACCAGCTCGGGAATCATTTTTTCGCGTGCGGGCAGGCTGGCGGGGGCGAAGGTGACGAAATCACCGTTTTTTGCCGCCACTTCGGCATCGAGGGTGTAGTTGATGTATTTATGTGCGTTGGCCACGTTTTTTGCATCAACGGGAATCAGCCATGATTCAATCCAAAAGCCCATGCCTTTTGGAGTGAGCACATCGATGCCAACATTGCTTTTCACTTCTTCGGAGCGGGCTTTGGCCATGTTGAGGTCGCCGCCGTTGCCAGCTGCCAAGCAGATATCGCCGCGCGCCAGCTCGTCAATTACCGAGGGGCTGAAACGTTTGATGTCAGGGCGCACGGCGCGCAATACGGCTGCTGCTTCTTCGATGTCGGCGGGGTTTTTGCCGGCCGGATCTTTACCCAGATAGTTTAAGACAATGGGGAACATTTCGCTCGGCGTGTCCCATAGCGCGATGCCGCAGCTTTTGAGTTTGTTGGTGTATTCGGGTTTAAACAGTAAATCCCAGCCGTTTTCCGGCAGTTGACCGCCCAGCGCTTCTTTGCCTTTGGCGGTAATGGCCAGTGTATTCACGCCGGAGAAGTAGGGTACGGCGTATTCGTTGCCCGGATCGGCGCTTTCCATCATTTTCAATAATTCGGGATCAATGTTTTTATAGTTTGGAATCAGCTCTTTGTGGACTTTTTGGTAGGCGCCGGCGTTGATTTGGCGCGGCAAGAAGGCGATGCCCGGCACAACCAAGTCGTAGCCGGATTGGCCGGTTAGCACTTTGGCTTCAAGTGCTTCGTTGTTTTCGTATAAATCGTAGGTAAGCTTGAAGCTGTTGGCTTTTTTGAAGTCTTCTACCGTGCTTTCGTCTACATAGTTCGACCAGTTGTAAATATTCAAAGCATTGGTTTCAGGAAGGCCGCTGGCCGGTGCCGAAGCGGCGTTGGCATCGGTTTGCGGTGCGGCCGCTTTGGATGCTTGTTCACTTTGGCCGCCGCAGGCCGTTAGGGCCAATGCGGTGAAGACGGTCAGGAGGGATTTTTTCATGATGTTTTCCGTATGGTGGGAGAAAATGTCTGAGGGCTGGCAAGGATGGTTTGACACTGCTTTGGTGCAAAACTAAAGCGGGTAATACCCGGCTTCTTTCATCCTTAAGGGGCGATTGTAATGGAGAGACTGTTAAAAATCAAAGCCGTTCAGGTATTTGGGTGTAAACGGTAGCGTGCAGATGCGGTTTGGGGTATGAGCGGGCAATAAGGGTGACGAAAAGTGTGGCTTTCAGGTAGCCTGCAAGATATTATTGTTTTTTTATTGGTAAAATACTTGCGTTTATAAGGTTAAGTCTTTAAAATTGCGCGTTTAGCAAATTTGATTCAATTAGGAGATATTTAATATGGCTAATAGTGCACAAGCTCGTAAGCGTGCCCGTCAAGCGCTGAAACAACGCGCTCATAATGCCAGCTTGCGTACTGCTTTCCGTACTGCGGTGAAGAAAGTATTGAAAGCTGTTGAAGCCGGTGATAAAGCGGCTGCCCAAGCTGTTTACCAAGATTCTGTGAAAGTGATGGATCGCATCGCCGATAAAGGCGTTTTTCACAAAAACAAAGCGGCGCGTCATAAAAGCCGTTTGTCTGCTAAAGTAAAAGCATTGGCTTAATTTTACAGCACCAGGCAAGTATGGCTTAATGCCCCCGTTGCGGACAGCATGTATTTGGTGTTTGCAGGGGGCATTCTCTATTTTTATACTGAAATATTTACTGTGATTTTTGCCGTACCGGCGGGCGGTTTGCAGTTTAAGCATCTGCACGGTAAGGCTACCTAGAAATATCAAATTCAGACAAAATTATGTTGGATTATCGTGTATTTGGCATATTGGCCATGTTCAGCGCCGCCGCACATGCCAACACCGTGCAAGAGTCTGCCATGCAATGTACATTGCTGGAAGACAATGCTTTGCGTCTGGCTTGTTTCGATAAGATTTATGCCGCACAGTTTCCGCCGCAACAGCCGCCGGTACCGGCATCTGCAGAGGCACCCAAAGCCTTGGATTTGGTGAAAACCGTTTCTGCCAGCAAAGAGCAGAAAGCGGCGGTGTGGGTGTTTGACGAGCAGAGGCCTGCCAGCGGTGTGGAAGCAACACCCACGTTGCAAGAAGCATCCGAAGCCTATACGCCTTTAAGTCTGATGTATGATTTGGATCAAAACGATCCGCGCGGTATTTTGTCAGTGCGTGAGCATAATTCGATGTATCTGTTGCCGGCATGGTATAACAGCAGGCCCAACTACCGTCCCAGCTCGCCCACGCGCGGAACATCTGACGACGAGGTCTCCAGAGAGCAGAAAAATCTGGAAGCGAAAATGCAGGTGTCGTTTAAAACCAAGTTGGTGGAAGACTTGTTTGTCACCCGTGCCGACGTTTGGTTTGGCTATACCCAGACTTCGCATTGGCAAGTGTGGAATCAGGGCACGGCTTCCGCGCCGTTTCGCAACAACGATTACATGCCTGAACTGTTTGTAACCCAGCCGGTAAAGGCAGATTTACCCGGTGGCGGCAAGCTGCGCGTGCTCGGTTTGGGTGTAGTACATCAATCCAACGGGCAAGGGCGGCCGTTATCGCGCTCGTGGAACCGCATTTATGGTATGGCGGGCATGGAATGGGGCAAACTGAGCGTAATGCCAAGAGTATGGACGCTGGCTTTTCAGGAAAAGGGTGATAAGGACGATAATCCCGATATTGCTGATTTTATGGGTTATGGCGATTTGAAAGTGCAATATCGCTTCAACGACCGGCAAACCGCTTCCACCATCATGCGTTACAACCCTAAAACCGGTAAAGGCGGCGTGCAGGCCAATTACACCTTTCCGATTAAAGGCCGCCTTAAAGGCTATGTGCAGGGTTTTCACGGCTATGGCGAGAGCCTGCTCGATTACAATCATAAACACAACAGCCTGGGTATTGGCCTGATGTTTAACGATTGGGACGGCTTTTAAGCTTGGGTGGTTTTGCCCCTCTATCGGCCTTTTGCGCGGTTGTGGCGGCTGGATGTGACTTTCGTTGTTTTGCCGGGGCAATTTATTTTCGGATTTGGTATTAGCACTCGTTTAATCATGCCCAAACGCGTATAATGCCGCGTTTGGGCATGATTATTGAGATGGGAATAGAATATGGCGCCACACGCCTCAGAGGGTAGCAAGCTCGGAAAAGCGCTGAAAAAATACCTCTTGACCGGCATTCTGGTATGGTTGCCGATTGCGGTAACGCTTTGGGTGATTACCTACATTATCGGTGCGTCCGACCAACTGTTTAACTTACTGCCCGTGCAATGGCAGCCGGAAGCGTTTATCGGTTTCAAAATTCCCGGGTTGGGCGTGATTTTGGCGGTGCTGGTATTGTTTTTTACCGGCGTATTCGCTGCCAATGTGTTGGGCAAAAAAATCATCGACGCGTGGGATGGCCTGCTGAGCCGTATTCCGGTGGTGAAATCTATTTATTCCAGCGTTAAAAAAGTGTCCGAATCTTTGCTGTCGGATGGCAGCCGATCGTTTAAAACGCCGGTATTGGTGCCGTTTCCGCAACCCGATATTTGGAGTATTGCCTTCGTGTCCGGCGCTGTGCCTTCCGCCTTGCAGGAAAAGCTGCCAGAAGGCGAAGAATATATATCGGTATACGTTCCAACCACCCCCAATCCCACCGGCGGCTATTACATTATGGTCAAACAATCCGATGTGCGCGAATTGGACATGAGCGTCGACGACGCATTGAAATACGTGATTTCGTTGGGCATGGTCTTGCCCGATGAAGCGAAAAAAGTTTCAGGTAGCCCAAAGCGAGTGCCTTTAGCTAACCACATAGAATCTGAAAAATAGTCAATATCCGCATTAATATTAAGGAAAAAACATGCGTACCAACTACTGTGGCTTGATTAACGAGCAATATTTAGACCAAACCGTTACCGTAAAAGGTTGGGTACACCGCCGCCGCGACCACGGCGGGGTGATTTTTATCGACCTGCGCGACCGTGAGGGTTTGGTGCAAGTGGTGATTGATCCCGATACACAAGAAGCCTTTGCCACCGCTGATGCCTGCCGTAACGAATTTGTTTTGAGCATCACTGGCCGCGTGCGCAACCGCCCTGAAGGCACCACCAACGACAAAATGGTTTCCGGCAAAATTGAAATCTTGGCTAAAGAAATCGAAGTGTTGAATGCCGCCGCCACGCCGCCTTTCCAAATTGATGATGAAAACCTCAGCGAAAACGTGCGCCTGCAAAACCGCGTGATCGACCTGCGCCGCCCGGTGATGCAAAACAACCTCAAATTGCGCTACAAAGTGGCCATGGGTGTGCGCCGCTATCTTGATGCACAAGGCTTTATCGACATCGAAACCCCCATGCTCACCCGCTCCACGCCGGAAGGCGCACGCGATTACCTCGTGCCCAGCCGCGTGCACCCGGGCGAATTTTTTGCCTTGCCGCAATCGCCGCAATTATTTAAACAATTGCTGATGGTGGCCGGTTTCGACCGCTACTACCAAATCACCAAATGTTTCCGTG
>RRZU011090723.1_pt1 | contig 32280 bp, 31 predicted proteins | sample 2165561 | NCBI WGS metagenome assembly RRZU01 (sample SAMN10456909, study PRJNA506462) | wastewater metagenome | isolation source: wastewater sludge | place: USA: Moscow, Idaho | reverse complement strand
TGGTGCTACGGTGATGGCGTGATCGTCGATCTGAGCGACATGCTTGGCGAACTCGATCTCTTCTATCCCGAAGATATTGAAAAACGAGTGGAAGTGCGCGAGGGCGATATTCTCTTCATCCACACCGGTTGGAGCCGCCATGCCCAGTTTGGTTCGCAGCCCGACGAGGAAAAGTACATCCATCGCCACCCAGGTCCCCATTTTTCAATCTGCGAATGGCTGCTTGAGAAGAAGATCAAGATTTGGGGCGTGGATATGATCTCGACCGATCACCCAATGAACTTGCCGATCGGACGATTTTTGGGCGCGGGCGGTCTGAATCACTGGAAAAAGGTGCGCGCCCAATCAGAAGCCAAGTTTGGTGCTGATCAGATCGACGTGCTCTTCCCCGAAAGTGCCTATCAACTGACACACAACGCGCTCTTCCCACACGATTGCATGCACGTCGAAAATATCGGCGGCGATATCGGTCTGCCCATCTTGCAGAACCGACGTTTAACCCTGGGCGCTTTCCCCTGGAAATTCAAGGGCGGCGAGGCTGCGTTCTGTCGTGCAGTGGCGTTTACGGAGTAAGGGATTGGGAGATCAGGCGATTAGGAGATTTTATACCGTGTTTAATCTTCTACGCTCTTAATCCCTGATCTCCAAGCTCAATCAGGAGTCGAGAATGCCTTCTCCCTATTCTTTGGGGCTTGATAAAACCCCTGCCAACTATGTTCCGCTTTCGCCGCTCACCTTTTTAGAGCGGGCGGCTGCGGTCTTCCCAAATCGCACTTCACTTGTGCATGGCGATCTGCGCTACACCTGGGCAGAGACCTATGCTCGTTGTCGCCGGTTGGCGTCGGCGCTTGTTCAACGCGGTGTCGGCAAGGGTGATACTGTGTCGATCATGGGCTTTAACACGCCGCAGATGTACGAAGCGCATTTTGGCGTGCCAATGACAGGGGCAGTGTTGCACTCGATCAACACCCGGCTGGACGCGGCGACGATCCGCTTTATGTTGCAGCACAGCGAAGCCAAGGTGCTGCTCACCGATACCGAAGCCTCTAAAACGATTGCTGAAGCATTGGTTGGTCTGGAAAATCCGCCCTTGGTGATCGACATTGACGATCCGCTCAGCGATGGCGGCGCTCGATTGGGCACGCTCGACTATGAGCAACTGCTGGCAGCAGGCGACGCAAACTTTGCTTGGTCGCTGCCAGAGGATGAGTGGGAAGCGATCAGCCTCAACTACACATCGGGCACAACTGGCAATCCTAAGGGCGTGGTCTATCATCACCGCGGTGCCTATCTGAACGCCATCAATAACATTGTTGCCTGGAGCATGCCCAAGCACTCGGTCTATTTGTGGACGCTGCCCATGTTTCATTGCAATGGCTGGTGTTTCCCATGGACGGTGGCTGCCCGTGCGGGCGTGAACGTGTGTTTGCGCCGCTTCGACCCACGCGTGTGTTTCCGCCTCATCAAAGAGTTTGGCGTCACCCATTACAGCGCCGCGCCGATTGTGCATTCCAGCTTGGCCAATGCGCCTGCTGAACTCAAACAAGGCATAGACCATGTGGTGAAAGGCTCGATTGCAGGCGCAGCGCCGCCCGAAGCGGTGTTGTCGGCCATGGAAGCCATTGGTTTTGAAATCACCCACGTGTATGGCCTCACCGAAGTTTACGGCCCTGCCACCGTCTGCGTGCAACGCGATGATTGGGCAGACATGGACATCTCCGCCCGCGCCGCCCTGAATGCCCGTCAAGGGGTGCGCTCGAATTTGCAAGACGGCTTGAGCGTGCGCGACCCCATCAGCATGGAAGCCGTACCACACGATGGCGTCACCATAGGTGAATTGATGTTCCGCGGCAACATTGTGATGAAAGGCTATTTGAAAAATCCGCAAGCCTCCGATGAAGCGTTTGCAGGCGGTTGGTTCCACACAGGCGATTTGGGCGTGGTCCATCCCGATGGCTATGTGCAAATCAAAGACCGCAGCAAAGACATCATTATTTCAGGTGGGGAAAACATTTCCTCTATTGAAGTAGAAGACGTGATTTACAAACACCCCGATGTGATGAATTGCGCCGTGGTGGCCGTGCCACACGACAAATGGGGCGAAGTGCCGTTTGCCTTTGTGGAATTGCGCGAAGGTGCGGTTTTGAGCGACACCGAATTGCGCGATTATTGTCGCGAGCATTTGGCCCGCTTCAAAGTGCCCAAACACTTCGCCTTTACCGACATCCCCAAAACCTCGACAGGCAAGGTACAAAAATTCGCCTTGCGCAACCAAGCCAAAGCTTTGTTGGCCATAGACTAAGTTCCACAAGCGGCCTGTAAACTCTTTACAGGCCGCTTGTATTGCCCATCTGCATCATTCTTCTGGCTTAAACATCGCCATCAATGCTCACCTATTATTTGCTCGGTGGTATTGGTAAATACAAACCCTCAATATATCTAGCGCGCATCCCCATTTCGCACAATGAAATAGGCAGCCTTATTTTAGACAAAATAATGAAGCACAAAGGTAAATCCATGATGAAAGATTTTTTTGCTTTACTAGACAAATTAAATGAATCAGATAGAAAACAAGTCGAAGGCTATTCCTTAAGTGAAATCAAGAGAATAGAAAAACTCTACGACATTACGATACAGGGTGACTTTCTTGAGTTTATGCTGAGAATGGGTCGATGCAGTGGCGGATTATTTGGAGATGACCCAATTGTTTTATATAAGGAACAAAGGTCAGTAAGATCACAAATTCTCTTTCAACTCATCAACTTAGATTTTCTTCATGACCATCATTATGAGATGCGCGCGCAGCAGCCATTTTGCTTTTCATGGGAATCAGAGACACAATACTTATTCATATTGACTCAATCCGAAGATCAATTGGTTTATGGATACGATGAATATGAGGAAGCAATCTATGAAACGGGAAAAACCTTTGAAGAATATATGTTTGCTGTATATGAATACTATGAACATTATTTTATTGACGATGATGGTAAAAGAATTGTTTGCAAGGGAGAGTTGCTGGTTTTTTAAATAATGTGCCTGCGCTGAATTTTGTGTATCTCTCTGTACAATATATCCAGCAAAAGAATCCCTTACAGACCGCTTATTTTGCTGGTATTGCCACAAGAAACTTACTATCTCAAAAGAAACTTGCGACCTCAATCAGCTTTGAACATGTCCATAAGCTGCTGCCCCGTTAATTGCTGGGTGGCGTTGGCAAATTGGTATAACTCAGGTTTTTGGTCTATGTACACTTCGGTATCCATGTCAAACTGTGCCAAATCCACATCCAAGGCAAACACGTTGACGCAAACATAAGACAAGTCTTTGCTCTGCCAAAACAAGAACGTCGCGCAATTCGAGCAAACCACCCGCTGCGCCCATGCAGAAGAATCGTAAATCCGCACGCTGTCACGCTTGAAATACGTCAAGCTGTCAGGCTCATATTCTACTGACAGCGATGGCCCACCGCTTTGACGGCGACACATTTGGCAATGACACGCATGCACATGCGTGTCTCGCAAAACCATTGAAAACGCGACCTGTCCACACAAACACTGTCCCTGCACTTGCATACTGTTCTCCTCATTGAAAATACGCTCTGTATTCAAAATCATAACGTCAACATTCAACCTGTACAACACCACCAAAGCCAACAGTAAAATTCAGACTAACTTGTATAGACAAGACAACACCAATCCATGTTTGTCCTGCTGGGTCTGAATACTCAGCAACACCCTGTGGCTGCACAGACCCATTGTCGACCACACACCACACAGCCTACCGAAAACTGACCACATACTCAGTTGCTGTCTTGATTTGTGTTAGCCTCGTCACACATGATTCAAACAGAATGAGAAGGTGTTTATGTTTACAGCCAAAACCTTGGCCTATGGCGCAGCTTTGACCTTAATGATGAGTACCTCTGCATACGCCGCCTCAAGCAAACATTTCGATGTCAGCCGTCCTGAATTGATGCCAGGCTTGAGCGTGCAACTGGATTTGCCCATTGATAAAAACGGCGAACGGTGGAAAAAGATACTCAATAACAGCAACACCACCATCGCTGAATTTTTGCACACCTCTGCCACCTTGGCCGCGGTAGACATTGAAGTCAAAGAAGTGGAGGCATTTTTCGATACCGACACGCTCAAGCTCTCGCCCAGCGACCCCAAATTCATCCACAGCCCCGAAGTCATCCAACAGCTCAAACAGCGTTACAGCCAATTCAAACAAGCAGGCGACGATGCCAGTCGCATCCTCACCTCATTCAAGAAAACCCAAGTGAGTGGCAAAGCGGCGCTGCGCTTTCAGGTACAAAGCCAATATTTCAATGACTCGGCCGCCATGCGTGTGACCAGCCAAGCCGATTATTTGGCGTTTATGCACGACAATCGCTATGTTTACGTCAAAATGGCCGATGAAGCCTTTTACCAAAAAGGGGCGCAACAAGCCTTGCCTATGCCGTTTCCCAAAAACATTCCTGCATTTTACGATTACAAATCCAGCATGAACAGCATCAAACTCAAATACTGAAGCCGCACAGCCACAAACAAGCGGTCTGTAAATGTTTAAAACATGTTTACAGGGCGCTTGTTGAATTCAATAATCGCGTTTCTATACACCTCATCACTGCTGCATGATACTGGGCAGAACATCGAGCCCAGCTTCATCCGCAGTGCCGCTGTCATCCTCAGGCTTTTTTGACAAATTCTGATTTCAATTTCATCGCCCCCACGCCTTCAATGCGGCAATCGATGTCGTGACCATCGGCAGAGTCAGGCAATAAGCGTATTGATTTGACTTTGGTGCCCACTTTAATCACCGCAGACGAACCTTTGATTTTCAAATCCTTAATCAGTGTGACCGCATCGCCGTCTTGCAATACCGTACCGTGCGCGTCTTTGATGACGGCGGCTTCATCTGACGTCACCGCATCGTCACCGCTCCACTCATGCGCACAATCTGGGCAAAGCAACATCACACCATCGGTATAGGTGTATTCAGATTGGCATTGTGGACAATTAGGAAAAGACATTTTGACCTCTCAAGCAACAAACAAAAGCGCACTGTAACATCACTGGCCAAATAAGAAACGATTACCAATTAAAATTGCGGCTTTGTTTACCTTGCATCAAGCATTTCACCCAATCAAGAACGCCACAAGGTTTACAGGCCGCTTATCAGTGGGCTTAAGTCAAGCTTGCTGTCTTATCGTCAAGCGTTGCCGCTTGCTGCGCAATGATTTCTAACACAGTTGCGGCAGTGGCTTCAGGGGTTTCCAAGGGGAACATGTGGCCACCTTCGACCACACTGTAGGGAATGCGGTATTGCTGTTGTATCAATTGCGGAAAGCCATGTTGGTAGAAAATGCTGTCGCTGGCGGTGAGTAAATGCACAGGCACTTGTGGCGGTGATTTGGGCGTGCGCCACCACCATGAAGGCACGGTGCGGAAAATCTCCGCCTCAAGCGCCTTGGGTATGCGTAGGGTCACGCCATCACGCGCGCTGTTTTCGACCAAGCCATGCGCTATGTAAGCCTGAAAACAACGCTCATCAAAACGCTTGAAGATGGATTTGTGGCGCAGGCTTTGGTAGGCCACGTCACGGCTGAGCCAAAAATCCACCCGTTTCACCGCCAACAACGCGGGCGTGGCGCGGTCTACCATGCTGAGTTTGAATTTTTGTGCTACCTCTAGCAAAGCGGTTTTCTTGCCCATTAAAAAAGGCGGGTCCATCAACACCACTTGCTCAAACAAATCAGGCCGCTTGTAAGACGCCATCAACAACAGCAATGAACCAAACGAATGCCCCACCCCCACCACTTTGCAGCCCTTGGCTTGCGCCATAATGTCAGCGATGACCTCGTCTACCAACAAATGCCAAGTGGGTGTGACAGGATAATCGGGATTCATCGCCAACACAGGCAGGTATTTCACCTCATATTGTGCCTCGAGTGACGCAAAAAAAGCAGGATAACATTCGGCAGGAAAACCATTGGCATGGGCAAAATACAAGATGGGTTTGCTTGGGTTCATGGTACGGGTTTGGGCGTAAAAAGATTACAGCCATCATACTGTGGATTTTCAGGCTTACCTAGGCATGTTTTCATTTCAAAAGATTACAATCCAGTCTGAGACATTTATCAAATATGCACTGAGTTTTTTAAAATTCAGCTCTCATATGGCGCGCCTTGGTCAAAAATGCATTTGCTCGATTGAAGCAACTTTAAAGGTATTGCAACAGGTTTAATGTACTGTACGAATTACAAAACAATACTGCGTTTGGCAAATATCTTAAAGTTGGATATCAAAACCAAATGAGGACATGGCTTTGATGCAAAAAATTATAAAAATTTAAATATAATGAAAGCTGATAGTATTGTGCCCATCAGCATATAGCAACTCTCAATATACCTTAAACGAAGGCCTTTTCCTGAAAACAGGGAATAAAAAATCATAAAAGCTAACGCTAAGGCAAGAAAACTTAACCCACCCAATCTCCTCGAATCTCCATGAATACTTGATGCGAGACTGTATAAGCCTGGCCATAAAATGAAAAAGTATATAATATTTTGATATTTCACAATGAATCTATGTAAATCTGGAGCTTTTAATCTGATTATCAAGCCACAAACAACAATTAATAATATCGGTAGGAATACAGTAGCCATAATTATTAGTGAGCATTTAATAAGAAATAAGAAATGTGAAGAATATCCTATTATATATAAATAAGACAAATGTATATTGAGCAACTTATAGCAAACGTAGCATAGAAGACTTTTTGCAATATAGCCATTAGAGACTAGAAAAGCCTAAACAAAATATTTATTGATTTTGATAATAAGAATAAGCCTATATTATTAGGTAGTGGCTATAAGAAAATTCACAAAGAACCACAATATACATCCAGTAATACCGATAAAATCCAACAGTACCAAAGCAAACCCTAAATTTGACCGCTATTTGTATCAATGACATCATTTGAACGTAAATACCATTACTCGCTTGAAGCAATTATAAGCATTGCGCCATCCAGACAGAACGGTACGGAATAACAAAGTAATGCTGCGTTTGGCATGTATCTTAGTTTGATAGAAAGCCAAAATGAGAACATGCTCTAGCTCTAGCCAATTTTACCTATCCAACATTCACCCTCACATATGGTCGCGCGTGCGTATGTCTACAAAGGTGACATCATTGGCCAAGTTGCGCAAAGGCTTGCCTTTGTAAAACACCCGTCCATCTGCGCCTATTTTAATCGGCGATTTGGCACGGCTCAGCGTTTCTTGTTGTTGCTTCGCCCTTGCCGCATCCAAAGGAATGTCCCAGCGCATGTGGGCAACGAGATTCGGCTTTAAGGCATCGTCAAAAAAGCCTTCGGGATAGCTCACGTTCAAATACACATTGTTGAAATCACTGCTTAACTTGATAAACGTCAGGTAGCGAGCTTGCTTGGCTTTAACGATGCCATGGTTAATCAGGGGATTAGTGTACGCGCTTCCGCCTGCCTCATCCTCGCGCACCTTCATGCTGGCCATGATTTGTTTTTCTGCCGCCGTCAAATCGTCCGCACGAAACGTCAAAGTAATGCTTTGCGCATTGCCGTAGGCCAAACGGCCGTTATCGCTCACCGTGCCCACACTGACATTGCCAATCGTGGCAAAAGCCTTATTCAGCATGGCAAGCGGTAGCTTGCGAAACTTGAAATGGTATTCCACATCTTTAAACACCAAATGAAACTCGCGGGTCAAATACACCACCACATCATCGTTGTAATAGATTTTCAATTGCCCATAATCCAAACGCTCTGAGCGCGAAGTGGCAGGTTGGCGCGTACCAAACGGGCTTAAATTGATACAGGCCGCTTGGCTCAAAGCCGCGCCGCCCAAAACCAGTTTTAAAACCGTGCGTCTGGAGTAAGCCATGTCATTTCCTTGTTGTCTGCGTGTGTTTCAATATACCTTGGCCAACACAGTCTGTGAGTTTTCACGCCACAAAAGCCGATAACACGCGCCAAAACACAACATCGTGCAAGCCACAAGCCTTTACAGGCCGCTTGTTTGGCATTAGCCTCATGCTTAATATGTACAAAATGGGCACTGCATGCTGACGCACCTCAAACTGAAAACCAAACTTTCTTGGCAAACAAACAGCGTGATGCTCTTGCTGTGTACCATGTGTCTCGGCATCAACACCGCCAGCGCAGCGCCCCAAAACCTGTCCCCAAACCCTGCCACCCCACCCGCACAACAAGGGGTTGAATGGAACAATCAGGGTTTTGTCTTAGGCCAACAAGGCCAGTACGCCCAAGCCACCGCACTTTATCAGCGCGCCTTGCCACTGCTGCAAGCGAGCGACCACCGCACCCAACTCAATCGTGCCGCCACCTTAAACAACTTGGGCGTGGCCTTAAGCCACCAACAGCAATTAAACGCTGCAGCACAAGCTTTTAGCGAAGCATACACCTTGCGCGCGCACCATTTGAGCCCTACCGCCGCGCCCGCCTTATTGTCACAACACAACCTCGCCGTCACCTTATCGGGCTTGGGCCAAACCCAACTCGCCTGCCAACACATGCAAGCCGCCTTACAAGGCCGCACCACCACCTTGGGCGCAGAACACAGTGACACCCAACTCAGCGCCCGCCTGCTGCAACACATTCCGAATTGCACAGCCTTATCCAACTGATTCACTTAGCATAAAGAGAAATGATGTACACCATGATTCGGCATAAAAAAGCGGCCTGTAAACATTTACAGGCCGCTTTTAATACTGATAATACTGATTTCATTCTTCTGCTTTGGCTTTGCGTTTGAAGTTTTCATCATTGCAACAAAACTCAAAAGCATCCCGCACCAAACCAGACAATCTTAAAATGTTTTCTGGGACATCAACAATCACTTGATTGCCTATTACCTCTAAACCACTGCGACCGATGTTTTTAATATCATCATCACTAAGATCAATCGGGAAAATCACCGACGGTCGCTGTTTATTATCAAAATAGCGCAATATCCAACGGTTATTCTTACCATTTACCAACACATTGAAATAGCTCTCGGTATCCTTAGCTTCCACATTTGCATCCTCAGGCAATATGGATTTCACCAAATCGAATAAGCGCCGTTCCACGTAAGTTGTGACTATTTTACTGTTCTCAGGGTCAACTATGGGAGCCATGGGATCTGTTTCATGCTCTTTTTCTGCCACTTCTTCTACCACTTTTGGAGCTGACAATCCTGAAACCACCATAGAACTAACGGTATTTTGTACCGCTTGTCTGACTATGTGTTGAATGCTTTCCAAAAATTTTTGGGTAAATTGCTTTTGAATATTTGCACGTCCTGCCACATAACGCACAAAATCAATGTCAACTTCTTTTAAACTTTCGGTAATGGCATCGGTAAAAGCCATCAAATAAATGTTTTCTTCAGCCAAGTTACGCAAGGCTTCAGGTTGGAATTGGTCATGTCTGAATTGATACAATTGTTTCATATCACTTTCAGTCATGTTGTGTATATTAATGGTTAAAAATGGGTCAGCATCCATCACATTTTTGTTATTCAAATCGGTGAAAAAACGCCATTCTTGCCCATTGGTAATGGCACAAACTGAAATCTCTGGCACTGCATTAAAATAGCGGGATAACTACGGACAATGGTTGGTTAATTTTTCACTATAGGGTTTGGCCTCGATAAACATCACAGCCTGTCCATTGCAAAACAGTGCATAATCCACACGTTCACCATCTTTAACACCTGCAAAATCAGCTTGGTATTCGGCTCTCACTTTAGTGGGATCAAATGCAGAAAATCCCAAAATATCCAACAAAGGCAGTATCAATGCCTGCTTGGTGGTTTCTTCTGTAGTACAGATATGTCCAACTTTATCAACATGTTCAGTGTGTGCAAGCAATCTATCTCTAAAAGCTGTATTCATTTTATTCCCCTTGTAAACATATCCATAAAGTAACGCAAATGGGATATCAGCATACTAGCCAATATCAATAAAGTGCACAACATAAACATATTTTAATCAAAGAAAATAAGTATTTGATTTAAATAGCATCAAAAGCGGCCTGTAAATGTACAGGCCGCTTGATTCAAGCTTAAAACTGGTTACATCACACGCTGTGTTTCAATTGTTCCAATACCTGTGGATTTTCCAAGGTAGAGGTGTCGGCGGTGATTTCTTCGCCTTTGGCCAAGGTGCGCAATAAGCGGCGCATGATTTTGCCTGAGCGGGTTTTCGGTAAGTTGTCGCCAAAACGAATGTCGTCTGGCTGGGCAATTTTGCCAATTTCATGCGCCACCCAAGTTTTTAATTCTTGAGCGATGCGTTTGGCATCTTCACCTTCTGGGCGGTCGCCTTTCAAAATCACAAACGCAACCACGGCCTCGCCTTTGACATCGTGCGGCTTACCCACCACGGCAGCTTCGGCCACCAATGGGTTGGCCACCAAAGCCGATTCAATTTCCATGGTGCCCAAACGGTGGCCCGACACGTTCAATACATCATCGATGCGGCCCATGATCCACACATAGCCTTTTTCATCGCGGTGGGCCGAATCGCCTGCCAAATACAAATGGCCGCCCAATTCTTCAGGGAAGTAAGTCGATTGGAAGCGAGCATCGTCGTTCCAAATCGTGCGCAACAGCGATGGGAAGGGGCGCGAAATCACCAAGAAGCCACCGTTGCTCTTGTCCACCGAAGCACCTGATTCATCCACCACATCGACCATGATGCCTGGCAAAGGCAAGGTGCACGAGCCTGGTTTGATGGCCACTGCGCCTGGCAATGGGGCTATCATGTTGGAACCAGTCTCGGTTTGCCACCATGTGTCGACAATCGGACAACGGCTGCCACCCACGACTTCGTAATACCACATCCAAGCTTCTGGATTAATCGGCTCACCCACTGTGCCCAATAAGCGCAAGCTCGACAAATCGTATTGTTTGGGCAAGTCGGCACCCAATTTAATCAATGAGCGTATCGCGGTTGGCGCGGTATAGAAGGTAGTGACTTTATGCTTCTCAATCGCTTGCCAGAAGCGGCCTGCATCGGGATACGTTGGCACGCCTTCAAACACCACTTGGGTAGCTCCGACTGCCAATGGGCCATAAGCAATGTAAGTGTGGCCTGTAATCCAACCCACGTCGGCCGTACACCAGTAAATGTCGTCAGGTTTGTAATCGAATACCCATTTCATCGACAGTATGGCACCGAGCAAATAGCCACCCGTGCTGTGCTGCACGCCTTTGGGCTTGCCTGTGCTGCCTGAAGTGTACAAGATGAACAAGGGATGCTCTGCATCTACCCACTCTGGCTCACATTCTGCGGCTTGATTGGCAATCAAATCGTTCCACCAAATGTCGCGGCCTGCGGTGAATGGCACATCGGTTTCGGTGCGCTTGAACACCACCACTTTTTCCACACTGCTGCAATCGCCATCTTTCAAAGCCTCGTCTACCGTGGCTTTCAATGGCGTGGATTTTCCACCACGCACACTTTCGTTGGCGGTGATGATGACTTTGGCAGCCGCGTCTTGCACGCGGTCTTTCACCGCGCCAGACGAGAAGCCACCGAACACCACCGAATGGATGGCACCGATGCGCGCACACGCTTGCATCGCCACCACCGCGTCAGGCACCATGGGCATGTAAATCACCACGCGGTCGCCTTTTTGAACGCCCAATGATTTCAAACCATTGGCAAAACGGCACACGCGCTCATACAATTCTTGGTAAGTAATGTTTTCTGAACTGCCATCGTCTTTTTCATAAATGATGGCGGTTTTGTTTGCTTTGTCAGCCAAATGGCGGTCTATGCTGTTGTAAGAAATATTCAGCACACCGTCAGCAAACCATTTGTAAAACGGCGCGCGGCTTTCATCCAAAACTTGGGTAAATGGTTTTTTCCAAGTGATGGTTTCTTGCGCCAGTTCGCCCCAAAATCCTTCGTAATCTTGATTGGCTTTTTCACACAAAGCGTTATAGCCCTCCATGCCGCTGACGTTGGCATGCGCTTTGAAATCTTCTGAAGGCTCAAACACACGGTTTTCTTTTAATACGGATTCGATTGCTGCCATAATTCTTTTCTCCTGTTTGTGTTACAGGCCGCTTGTTAACTTGATGCGGCCTGTAACCATTGCAGTTTGTTCTTAGTGATCAGATGCGTCTGCAATGCCTATGCCTGTCATGGAGCGCACATACTGTGCTTCAAAACCAGCTCGGTCTTGCGCCGCTTGGGCGGAGTTGTCGGTAACCGACACGATCCAAGCCACAATAAACGCCAATGGAATGGTGAAGATTGCAGGATTACCATAAGGGAAAATCGGTGTTTCATGGTGCAATACCGATACCCAAACCGTAGGGCCTAAGATAATCAACAATGCGGCAACGAGCAAGCCCGAGAAGCCACCTACCACTGCGCCACGCGTGGTCAAACCCTTCCAGAACATCGACAACACCAAGATAGGGAAATTACCAGACGCTGCCAAGGCAAACGCCAAGCCCACCATGAAGGCCACGTTTTGGTTTTCAAACGCAATGCCCAAGATGATGGCCAACACGCCCAAAGCCAAGGTGGTCATGCGCGATACTTTCATTTCTTCTGCTTGGGTCGCTTGGCCTTTGCGTATCACTGTTGCATACAAGTCGTGGCTCACAGCAGACGCGCCAGACAAGGTCAAACCTGCTACCACAGCCAAAATCGTGGCAAACGCTACCGCAGAAATGAAGCCCATGAACAAGTCGCCACCCACGGCTTTAGACAAATGCACCGCCGCCATATTGGTACCACCGATTAATTCCATCACAGGCTTGCCGTCTTTCATCACTTCATGGAAGAAGTTAGGATTGTTGGTCAACATCATGATGGCGCCAAAACCGATGATAAAGGTCAAGATGTAGAAGTACCCAATGAAACCTGTGGCCACAAACACCGATTTGCGTGCTTGTTTCGCGTCTTTTACGGTAAAGAAGCGCATCAAAATGTGTGGCAAACCAGCCGTACCGAACATCAAAGCCAAGCCCAATGACAAGGCATCAATCGGGTTTTTCACCAAGCCGCCAGGAGACATGATGGCATCGCCTTTCGGGTGCACTGCCACTGCTTTGGTGAACATCACTTCAGGACTGAAGTCGGCCATTTTCAAAACCATAATCGCCATGAAAGTCGCACCAGAGAGCAACATCACTGCTTTGATGATTTGTACCCATGTGGTGGCCAACATACCGCCAAACAACACATACAAAACCATCAACACACCCACAATAATCACGGCATACATGTAATCCAAGCCAAACAACAATTCAATCAGCTTGCCTGCTCCCACCATTTGCGCAATCAGGTAAATGATCACCACCAACAAAGTGCCTGAAGCAGCAAACATGCGCACAGGTTTTTGTTTCAAACGGTAAGCGGCCACGTCGGCAAAGGTAAATTTGCCCAAGTTGCGCAAACGCTCTGCAATCAAAAACAACACAATAGGCCAACCCACCAAGAAACCAGTAGAGTAAATCAAGCCGTCGTAGCCTGTGGTATACACCATGGCGGAAATGCCCAAGAAAGACGCGGCTGACATGTAGTCACCGGCAATCGCCAAGCCATTTTTAAAGCCTGAAATGCCGCCGCCTGCGGTATAGAAGTCTTTGGTGGATTTGTTTTGTTTGGCAGCCCAAAAAGTGATGTACAAAGTACCGGCCACAAAAATGAAGAACATCACAATGGCGGGAATGTTCACCGCTTGTTTTTCCACATCCCCAGTTAAAGCATCAGCCATGACCAAGGTACTGGCCGCCATGGCCAAACTTGTGAGCAAGAGTTTTTTCATTCTACGCCTCCTTGGCAGTATCGCTGTCCGCAGATTGAACAGACGGTTTGTGTGTTGCTGGGGCATTGGCCGCAGTCACTTCACGCACCACTTCTTGGGTGATTTCTTCCAGTGGGCCATTGGCTTGGCGCACATAGATGCCAGTGATGCTGATGGCAAACAAAATCACAAACAAACCCACATAAATACCGACTGTGGTGGTCTTACCTGCTGCAACGGGCACACCAAAAGATTCAGGACTCGCTCCTATGTACAAAATGTAAATCACGTAGATGACAAACATCAAAATCGAAAAGCTCCAGCAATACATTCTTTTCGTTTTGGCCATTTTTTGAAACTTGGGATTGTTCAGCACTTGTCGTGCAATGTTGTTTTCCACTTATCTCTCCTTTGTACGTTGACTTGCGCACGTGAGAAAATGTAAAGGCAGAAATCGGTGAAGCATAATTTTTTTTTTGGATTGCTTGGATTAATATTACTGATGATGCGCCGCAACATTTCATTAAAAACAATTATTTAGATTGATTTTCGACATTTTCAGGCGCACAGGTTTTTTGCGTTAACTCAAACAAAAAAAATTTTCCTGTTGAAAAACTTGTGCAAAACCTAAAAAAGTTTTATTAATAAAAAACAGAAATCTACAGCGGAGAAGACGTTGGATTTAAATCAGTTGAAAAGTTTTGTTGCAGTGGCCCACCAGCAGAATCTCACCCAAGCTGCTGAAACCTTGCATTTGTCCCAACCCGCTGTGTCTGCCCAAATCAAAGCCTTAGAAAAACACTTGGATGTGCAGTTATTTGACCGCAATGCGCAAGGCATGAGCCTCACCGCGGCGGGACAATCCTTGCTGCCTCGCGCCGAGGACTTACTCCAACAAATGCACCAGCTCGATGCCTACGCAGGCAGCATCAAAAACGAATACCATTTACAGGCCGATATCGGCATCATACAAATGCTACCACCGAGTTTGCTGGCCGAATGTGTGGGCTTAATTAAAGAGCATTTCCCACACATACACCAAACCTTTAGCTTGGGCTTGAGTGGGATTATATTGAATCAAGTCAGGCGCAAAGAACTGCAAGGGGGCTTTTTTGTGGGTGACAACCCCTACCGCAACTTGCATGTGATTGATTTGTTGCCGTTGCAATTTGAAGTGGTGATGCCCAGTGATTGGCAAAATCAGTTTGCCAACAGCTCGGAGGCGATGCAAAACCTGCCATGGATTTCGCTGTCGGCTTTTTCGGCTTTGACCAAGTTTGAACAAAAAATTTGGCGGCAGTGGAAAGTAAAACCCACTACCGCCTTGCAATGCGATGACATGTACGCTTTATTGGCCTTGGTAGAACAAAAACACGGTTTGGCCTTGCTGCCCAGCCATTATCTGGACCAACACCCCAATGCTCTCATTCACCGCCTGCCCGACATTCAATTGAGCGAAATGCTGTCGTTTATCTATCCGATTGAATTGGAACTCGACCCAGTGATAACTGCATGGCGCACCATCTTAGAGCAGGTTAAAAACCACGCTGTGCAAATGTGAGCAAGCGTTCGGCTGCTTGTTCGCACTCTTCCACTGTCGCCACCAAGGCAATGCGCACATAGTCTTGACCAGGATTACCCTGAGGCGTGTCTCGTGCCAACAATCGACCAGGCAATACCTGCACACCTTGTGTTTGCCACAAACGCTGGGTAAAGGCCACATCGTCACCATTGGGCACTTTTAGCCACACATAGAATGAGGCATCGGGTATGCTGATTTCGTATGCGGCCTGTAACTTGCTCACAAACAAATCAAATTTTTGTTGGTACAAAGCCTGATTCAGGCGCACATGTTCTTCATCGTTCCATGCAGCGATGCTGGCGTGTTGTATCGGTAAACCCATGGCGCTGCCATGGTAGGTACGGTATTCCAAGAATGCAGCCATCAGTTTGGCATCCCCTGCCACAAAGCCTGAACGCAAACCTGGCACATTAGAACGCTTAGACAAGCTGGTGAACATCACCAAGCCATCCCATGAACGAGCCAGTTTGGATGCGGCCTGTAAACTGCCCAAAGGCGCATCATCGCCAAAATAAATCTCGGAATAACATTCGTCAGACGCAATCACAAAACCATACTGGTCTTGCAAGGCAAACAATTGTTGCCAATCTTCAAGCTGCATCACTGCACCCGATGGGTTGCCAGGGCTGCAAACAAACACCAATTGGGTGCGCTGCCATGTGGCTTCTTCAATGTCTTGCCAAGCGGGCATGAAATCGGGGGCATTGCAATTGACGTACACCACCTCGCCGCCTGCAAGCAAGGTCGCACCTTCGTAAATTTGGTAAAACGGATTCGGGCTGATGACCACGGGTTTGACATCGCTTTGCGCATCTAACACCACTTGCACAAACGCAAACAAGGCTTCGCGACTGCCATTGACAGGCAAGATTTGCGTTTCCGCGTCCACATCAATTTGGTAACGGCGTTTGAGCCAAGCACTACAGGCCGCTCTTAATTCAGGGATGCCTTTGCTGGCTGGGTATTTGGCCAAACCAGACAGGTTGTTCACCAAAGCATCTTGGATGACTTGCGGCGTTGCATGCTTGGGCTCACCGATGTGCAACATCACTGGTTGCACGTTTTCAGGAGGGTTGATGTCTTGCATCAAAGCACGCAAACGTGCAAACGGATACGGATTGAGTTGCTGCATTAATGAATTCATGAGTCGCTTACATCAAGTTGCAAAAACCCGATTGTAACGAAACTTGTTGCTTAAGCGCCAAACTATTTGCCACCAAACCCAAGTCAGTGCTTAAGGTCTCCGCAGCCACTTCCATCAACAACACATTGCTGGCGCGACCTGCATGCAAACTCATTTTCATGCTCGCCTCTTGGAACACCAAACCATGCAACTTGGCAAAGTGTGCCGCGCGCTGATTGGCACGGTGCAGCATGGGCAGCAAAGACACATCCAAATGAAATTGGTTGACACCCAACACCAACATGCGGGCCGCAAACCAATCAGCCTCTTCGGTGATTTGCTCAGGTGTGCTGTGACTGAAATCCAAACGCGATGCCGCAATCATCATTGCCACCAAGCGAATTTGTGGCAACAAGGCTTCACTGACCAACATGCCGTGATGAGGCAAAGCGTCTTGTAACAATTCACTGGCATGACTATTACCATCCACCACCAAACACAAAGTCTGCATGGTTTGGGTCTGTGTTTCAGTGGGTTCACATGTTGCTAATTGGGTCATGGCTCGTCTCCTGTATGGTTTTCCTGCGTAGTGGCTTGCAACACTTCCAGTTGAGACGATGGTGGGTACAAAAAAAGCCGCCTCAACTGAGCGGCTTATTTGCTTATGACTGCGTGTTTCTCTTAAACACGACTAAGCGCCGCTGGATTTGAGCGGTACCAATAGTAAGAAAAAGAGAAAGATTGCGTCATTAAGGTATTCATGCCTGCCACACTAACGGTATTTTTAAAAATTGTCAAACCTAGCCAGCTAATTTTTCCAAAAGCCACATAATCCATGACACAAAACGCCACAGCAATTCCAATAATTGCCGCAAACCCTCCACTACTCACCCCAACGTGGCAACAAATCGTGCGGAATGCGCAACTGGTCTAAGATACGTGCCACCACAAAATCCACAATGTCATCCACGGTTTTGGGGTGTTGATAAAAACCTGGCGACGGTGGCAACACACACACGCCCAATCTCGCGAGTTTGAGCAGGTTTTCCAAATGTATGGCTGAAAAAGGTGCCTCACGCGGCACTATGATTAAGGGCCGCCCTTCTTTGATGCTCACATCGGCGGCGCGCTCCAACAAATGATCAGAAGTTCCATGAGCTATCGCAGCCACAGCGCCCATGGTCGCAGGACACACCACCATCGCATCGGCAACATGTGTGCCTGATGCACACGGAGCCGACCACTGATTTTGCCCGAACACACGCAAACGGCTGTCATCAACCCCATATTTTTCATGCAGCATCGCCTCACAAGCACTGGCTGACGATGGCAGTTGCAAGCCTATTTCTTGCTGCGCAACGATTTGCGCTGCTTGCGAATACACTAGCCACACCGTTTTGTCCAAATGCAGCAAGCACTCCAACAAGCGGATACCATAAGGCATACCGGATGCGCCGGTTAGTCCAAGGGTGATGGTTTGTATGGTTGTATGAGACGTCATTAATAAGCGGCCTGTAAACGGGAATGGTGACATTGTAATGGCGGTTTTAATGCAAATTCAAACCGAATGCACAGTGACTTTAATTAATTTTGCATTTTTTCCGTGAACCTAAGCAGTGTAATTGGTTACAATGTTCCATACTTCATCTGCTTGGGATACATTATGTTTGTACGTCGCCTCTTGGTTTGCGCTGTGTTAGCGTCTCTTGCTGCTTGTGCTGCGCCTACGTCGACGTTTGTGGTAGACAAAAATCCCAATCTGAAGCAACGCACCTCTATAGGTTCAGTGGATGCACTGGATTACCAGTTGATGCCTAAGCGCAGCAGCGCAGCATTCAGCTCCACGGTTTCAACTCAAGATGCCAACAACACCGCCTTGTGCTTACAACAACACTTAAGCAGTGAATTCAAACTTCCTCCTGAATTTGTGTCGCACAAAGTCTATACCGACAACAATCACAGTGTAGGCTTGATTAACCCATTTACCAAAGTTGAAGGCATCACCATGGATGTGGTGAACAAAGGCAGCAGCAGCGAAATCAAGCTATACGACAATGGCAATTTGCTGTCGCGTGCATGGAAGCAATTGCCCAGCAAATGTGGCCAAGGCAAAACCACCACGCTTGCCAAAGCAGAAACAAGTGCTAAAAACAAATCAAGCACCTCATCACAAAATGCTGTCGATTTTACTGCCCTGAACAAACCTGAAAACAGTTTCGCTACTAGCAGCAAACCCAATATTGCCTCAGTGCCCACTAAAGCCACGCCATTGGTGAAAGCCGAACCCATCCGCGTCGTAAAAGACAGCACCCCAGTCGTCTTTGCACAAGCTACTGATACAAAATCCAAGCGTGCATCATCGGTATTCAACCTTGACCATGACGCAAAAACCAAAGCTGAAACTTCAGCTTTTGAAGCAAGTACCAAGCCTGCAGTTGCCAGATTTACAGAAAGCACCCCAACTGCAACACTTACTGATGTGGCTCTGAAAGAAAGCATCTCAGCCACACCAGACAACAACACTTGGGACCGAGGCGATTTGACTCAAGACGACATGAGCATTATTGCCCCTGCTACCGCGGCAGTCATCACTCCAGCCATGGCGATTGCGGCAAAGAATGTGGCAGCAAGCAAAGACACGCCGCGTTCAAGCACTTATGCAAACAGCCCAAGCTCAAGTCGCAGCAGCAATAGCAAAGCGGCTAACACGGCCAAACCCAACACCAACACGGTCAAAGCTGTGGAATCGAGTAAATCCACCACAGCAACTCGTAAAAAACAAGAAGCCAATAAAGAAGCAAGCAATAAAGCCACAAACACAAAATCCATCAACAAAACCAATGCTAAACAAGCTGCTAAGGGCAAACAAAACAATACCCAAACTGAAGTAGAAAATCGCAAAAACAGCAAAACCAACAGTAAAAACAATCGTAACAAAACCGAAACTGGCAAGAACCAGCGTAACAACGATAAATCTGCTGCGACTGAAACAAAAAGCACCAGTAAAAACAGCCGTAACAAAGCAGAAAATACCAATGATACTAAAGCCAGTAAAGGCAAAAATGCCAATGAGCGCAACACAAAATCAGACAATAAAGACAGCAAAACCAACAGTAAAAAACCAGTAAACAAAACCAGCGAAAGCACAAAAAACAACAAAAAAGCCACTCAAGAACAGGATAACAACAGTAAATCAAAAAACAATAACAGCAAAACAAAAACCACTGACAAGAAAACTGATTCTGCGAAAAAAACACCTAAAAAAGACAAGGCCAAATAAGCATTCATACATTCAACCGATATTCAAATCGCATCTTGCGTACAGTTTTTTTGCTCCCGCGGTTAAAATCGGTTAAGATGCTCCTAGGTCAGACGGCACTTATGCTGCCGTCGTTGTCTTGATGTGGTAAGGACTGAAGCAAACATGCAAAATGAAACCAGCATAGGCGCCGCTTTGAAAGCCGCTGTGCAAACAATGAGCAAGAAAAAACAAACAGACATGATTGCCGATCATGTTTATGAAAAATATGATGTATTCAAAAAATTCAAACCTTTGGCTGTTGGCATTGATCAAGATTTGATTGCTGCATTGCCACAGTTTGAAGCCACATTGATTGCACGTGTCTTGGCCAACCATTGCCGCCGCCCACGCTACATCAAAGCATTGGCTCGTGGCGGTAAACGTTTTGATTTGAATGGCCGCTTCAAAGGTGAGGTAACAGCGGAAGAGCAGCAAATCGCGCAAAATCACCCTTGCATGCAAACCAACAAAGCTGAAACTGCAGAAGCCACTTCGACAGAAGCTGACAGTGCCGATGTCAAAGAAACCGATAACAACTGAAACACGATTGATTGACAGCCATTGTCATTTACTCGATGAACCTTTGTACCAAAAGCTGCCTGAAATCATTCAGGCAGCTTTTACGTCTGGTGTTGATCGATTTATTGTGCCATGCAGCCATGCGAACGATTTTCAGACCTTAGCCAAATTGACTGCTGAATACAGCTGTATCTTGCCTGCATTTGGCATCCATCCTTATTATGTTGCAGAAACGGAGCTGCATGAGGCTTTGGATCAGTTGCAACATTGCCTAGCTACACACCCGCATGCTTTGGTTGGCGAGATAGGCTTGGACTTTGCAGACAAATTCCTGAGCCCAGTGCAACGACAGCAACAACACGCTTATTTCGAGGCACAACTGCAGCTTGCACAACAGCATCAACGCCCTGTGATTTTACATCACCGCCAATCTTTGGATGCCATGTTAAAAACCATGCAAGCACAAGGTTTTGAATGTGCTGGATTTTTACATGCTTACAGCGGCAGCATTGAACAAGCCAGACCATGGCTACAGCTGGGATTCAAATTGGGCTTGGGTTCGGTTTTACTCAAACCCAATGCACGCAAGGTTTTCCAATTACTGCCCCATTTAAAACACAGCGATTATGTACTGGAAACCGATGCCCCATATATGGTATCGTCCAGCATGAATCAGGCATATAATGAGCCAAAATTTGTGCGCGCTGTGGCAGAAACATTGGCGGAGTTTTACCAATGTAGCTGGGAAGAGATTGCCACTCACAGCAATGAAAACATTGCCAGCGTGTTAAACCCCAGTCGCTGAGAGGAAATCAATATGAAATGGTTGTGTGGCATCATCGCTTGTCTGTTCGTGTTAACCGCATGCAGCTCCAATAAAAGTGGCAGCATCAGTAGCCACACGGGTCGTGAACGCAAAGCCATGCGTGTACATGCCGTAGATGCCCCTCCTCCCGTATTGCTTGCACCCAGTGACAGCACTGAATAAACCAGCCATATCAAAAGCGGCCTGTAAACAGATTACAGGCCGCTTTTTTGTGCATATCACCGATGCTACCCTCTACATCAGCCATGTTACAGGCCACTTATGCATCGGCGTATTACAAGTTACAACTTTCCTGCCAATTTGCGGTTGCGCATCAAACACAGCAAATCGGCGGCCACGTGAGCGGCGGCAATGGCTGTGATTTCACTTTGGTCGTAAGCAGGTGCCACTTCCACCACGTCTGCACCAACGATGTTCAGATTTTCCAATTTGCGCAAAATGCCCAAAGCGGTGTGGCTGCTCAAGCCGCCTGCCACGGGTGTGCCTGTGCCTGGCGCATACGCAGGATCTAGGCAATCAATGTCAAACGTGATGTAAACAGGATTGTCGCCTATGGTTTCGTAAATGCGCTCTACCGTTTTGTCGATGCCGTTTTCGTTCACCCACGGTGCGAACAACATGTTCATGCCCATGAAATCGCTGTTCCATGTGCGTATACCCACTTGTGCCGAGGTTTTCGGGTCGATTAAGCCTTCTTTGACTGCTTTGTAAAACATCGTGCCATGATTCAAAGAGTTAGGGTCATCATCAGGCCAAGTGTCGCAATGGGCATCAAAATGCAACAAAGACAAGGGTTTGCCATATTTTTCAGCATGGGCCAACAACAAAGGATAGGTAATGTAATGGTCGCCGCCAAACGTCAGCATTTTGGCATTGCTGTTGTTGATGATGTCGCGGGCGTGCTGAATAATCGAATCTTTGATGGTCCACGGATTGTGGGCATCAAAAAAACAATCGCCATAATCAATCACCGCCAAATCGTCAAACGGGTCAAAACCCCAAGGGAAAAGCAACAATTCTGCCAATTGCACACTGGCGGCACGCACGGCAGCAGGGCCCAAACGCGCACCTGAACGGAAAGTTGTGGCCAAATCCAAAGGCACGCCCGACACCACCACATCCACATCGGTTAAATCGCGCGAGTAATTACGGCGCATGAAAGACAAAGCGCCGCTATAGGTATTTTCGGTGGCGGAGCCAAACAAGCCTTGGCGACGAAACGCCGCATCACCATAAATTTTTTCAGACATGGGTATCCTCTGTTCCATTAAATTGAGGGTTCACCATCGCCACCTCCTTGCCAGCGGCGTATGGTTTTTTGAAAGAAGGCACTGTTGGGGACTTGAATCAAGGTGACACGTCCATCTTCTCGCCCGATTTCTTCAAGCACAGTATAAAGCAAGTGTATCGCCAAAACACGGCCATGCATGCCTACCTTATCGGATGCATCAAGGATTTCCAACTCATCGCCCACTCGAAACGGCTGGGTGGTGAAAATCAAAAACGCACAAAAAAAGTTGGATAACACACTCCAAGCGGCAAAGAATGCCACGGCAGCCACCGCTGCAAAACCCGTGATTGCGGTCCACAAAACACGCCCAGAAATCCCCAAGATTTCCAGTATCCACAAAGCAGCCGTCACCATAATGAGCCAGCCGCCTATGGTTTTCAGTGGCACGGCAATGTCCACAGGCAAGTGTTGATTATCAACCATGCGGTTCAACAGTTTGCGCAATATTCGGCGCGCAAACCAAGCCACAAAGACAATGCCAGCAATTTGCAGCACTACCAACATCAAATCCAAAGAGTCATGTGCCCACATGGGCAACCAGTCGCGCAATTCTTCCATAGTCACTCCTTAAGCGCGCATCATATCATAAGCTTTCAGCTGAGTTTACAGGCCGCCTCAGAATCGCAATAAGCGGCCTGTAAGCCATACCGTCATGAATCAATCAAGCTGAGCAGCAAATGCTGACGATAGCGTTTATAATGCTCTGCATTCTTGCAGTTAACGCTTTTTGAGTTCTGATATGCACATTTTAATTTTGTACTCCAGCCGCTTCGGCCAAACCCTTAAAATCGCCCAAGCCTTACAACATCAGTGGCAAGCTGAAGGCGCGCAAGTGACGCTCACCAATCTGGAGCACACGGCAGGTTTAAGTCTGTCAGACTTTGACAAAGTAGTCATTGGCGCTTCCATACGCTATGGACATTTTGCCAAGTGCCTGAACACGTTTACTGCGCAACATGCCCAAGCCTTAAATCACATCCCCAGCGCCTTTTTTAGCGTCAGCATATTGGCCAACAAAGCACACAAATCCACCGCAGAAACCCACACTTACACACGCAAATTTTTTGAACAAAGCGAATGGAAACCCAAACAGATAGGCATTTTTGCTGGCGAGTTGGCCTACCACAAATACCATTTGGTCGACCGCTACCTGATGAAATTGGTGATGAAAATCAACAAAGGCGAAACCAATACCCGTGCGCATATTGAATACACCGATTGGCAAAAAGTCCATCAATTTGGTGTCAGTGTGCTGAGCATGTAAAACACGCCAATATGCGGCCTGTAAGGCATGTGGATTGCATCACCAACATGCAAACCGCTTCACTCCTGCTTGAGTTTCAACAATTGCTGTTTAAACTGCCTGGGCGAGACTGAGGTCAATTCCTTGAACTTTCGGCCAAATGCGCTGTGATCGGCATAGCCACAGCGCACCGAAACTTCGGTCACCGAGATGTCTTGCGCCAGCAATTCTATGGCGTAATCCAAGCGTTTTTTCTGTATCAATTGTGATGGTGTCAGGTGAAAAATGTTCTGAAATTGTCGGTTAAGCTGCGACACTGATAGTCCTGCAATGTTAGCCAGTTCCGTGATTTGTATCGGCGTATCAAATTTCTCACTGATGTATTGTTCAACCTTGCTGAGCTTGGAATTGATATTGGGTCGGTTCAGCCTGTCCTCTTGTAAATCCACGGCCATGCCCGCCATGCCCAAGACCTCACCTTGGCCGTTCTTCAACGGAATCTTGGTAGCCACACACCAACCCAACAAACCCGATTGATACAAATGAAGCTCCAAATGCTGACTTAAGGGCTGCCCACTCATCACCAATTGGTCTTGCTGTATAAACGCCATGCCAATTTCAGAAGAAAAGACTTCAGCCGCAGTTTTACCCAATAAATCATCGACACAGTTTAAACCAGAGCGCACGGCCAAATTCACATTCGCCAACACATATCTGGCCTGTAAATCTTTAATGAAAAAAGTGATGTTGGGCAAACCGTTAATCAAAGGCATCAGCACTTGCACACCTTGCACAAATGAGGACAAGTCATGTATGGGATGAGCAGGCTCATGTTCCAAATGCAATAACTGTTCTAGCTCCAAGTGTATTTTGGTCATGGTCATCAGGCTGTGTATTTAAGGAATTCAGGTATTGCTCAAGGGCTTTTCCAATGAAAAAACCCACCCCTAGAGGTGGGTCTACTTTAAAACAGTTATTCTGCTTTTTCAAATGTCAGTTCTTTACCTTTGGTTTCCTTAACCAACATGATACAGAAGATGGAAATCAAACTCGCGCCCACCAAGTAAATCGAGATAGGAATGGAGCTGTTGTACTCTTTGAGCAGGGACAAGGAAATCAATGGTGCCCATGAACCTGCCAAAATCGGTGCCACTTGGTAGCACAGCGACAAGGCTGTGTAACGGATGTGGGTTGGGAACAGTTCCGTCATCAAGGCTGAATATGGCGAGTAAGTCATTGATTGAATGAACAGACCAAAAATAATCGCCAACATGATTAACCAGTCATTGCCTGTGTCCATCAATGGGAAACCGACGAAGCCCCAGAATGCCGTCAATACCGCACCTATGATGTAAATCGGCTTGCGGCCCACTTTGTCGCTCAAGTGCCCCATTAAAGGAATGAAGAAGAAATGCACAGCATGCGCGCCAAACATCAACAACAGGATTTCGGTGGTGTCTTTGTGAACCACCAATTTCAAATAACTGATGGAGAAAGTCACCACCATGTAATACAAGATGTTTTCGGCAAAACGGGCACCAATACCAGCCACTATTGCACGCTTGTGATTTTTTACCACTTCAACAATGCCCAATTGTTGCTTTTCCAATTGCGCTTGTTTTTCTTGAGCCTCTTTGAATACGGGTGCATCGTCCACGCTCTTACGTATCCACAAACCTATCAACACCACCACTGCGGAGAACCAGAAAGCCACGCGCCAGCCCCAATCCAAGAAGGCCTCAGGGGTCAAGTATTTAGAAAGGATGAGCAAGATGATGGTTGCCACCAAGTTACCCAATGGCACGCCTGTTTGCGGCCAGCTTGCCCAGTAGCCACGACGGTCTGCAGGGCTGTGCTCAGACACCAAAATCACCGCTCCGCCCCACTCGCCACCAAAGGCAAAGCCTTGTATCAAACGCAAACCCACCAATAATACTGGTGCCCAATAGCCTATGCTTTGAAATGTGGGAATACACCCCATTAAAAATGTGGTGATGCCCACCAAAATCAAACTCAGTTGCAGCAGTTTTTTACGGCCAATTTTGTCGCCATAATGTCCGAATACCAAACCACCCAAAGGCCGAGCCAAAAAGCCTACTGCATACAATGCAAAAGCCGCCAAAATGCCATCTATGGCATTGCCTGTTTGTTGGAAAAACAATTGCCCAAACACCAAGGCAGACGCTGTTCCATACAAGAAAAATTCATACCATTCTGCGACCGAACCTATCATCGAGGCCGCAACCACCTTTTTCAGCTGGCTATGATCTTCCGTTTTCTCCATTCCACTCTCCGTCAATCATTATTATGAATAAGTGTTTGCAGCTCAGGGCTTGTCTGATTGAAACGGCGCCAAGCCATTTCATTTTTTTGCTCTTCACCCATAACTGCAAACGCAGAGCGTAGAGTGCTTGATTTACTGGGGAGAATCTTGATGTATTTAACCCGATTGATGCGCGATTTGGCAGAGTTTGATCTGTGTCAGTTTCATGAATGTCAGTGAAATTGCTTGTTTTAATGCCCATAAGCGGCCTGTAAACTAGAAATAATGTTACAGACCGCTTCTAAACCCATCCAATTGATTGAATAAGCAACAACACACGCAGTCATCATATTGTCACCAAACAATGCTAAGCTGTGCATGGGCAATAGACTGTGAATGAAAACAATGAAAACCATCTTAGTAGCAAATTTAAAAGGCGGATGTGGAAAAACCATGACAGCCATCACATTGGCAGGGGCTCTTGCCAACCGCGGTTTGCGCGTGGGCTTAGCCGATGCAGATCCACAAAAATCCTCGTTGCAATGGTTGAAATACCGACCAGACCATGCCGCTCACATTCAGGCTGTGGACTGGCGCCAAGAAAAAGCCATAGGTGAAGCCCCTAAGGACTTGGATTTTCTGATTGTGGATGCGCCAGGTGCTTTATCTGGCGAACATGCCGAGTTGCTGGTGAGCGAAAGCCACGCCATTGTTACCCCATTACAACCTTCTGTTTTTGACATAGACAGCACCAAACGCTTCTTAAAACACTTACAAGACATCAAGCGCATACGCAAAGGCAAGGTAAAAATTTTGCTGTTAGCCAATCGACTCAAACCCAACACCACCAGTGTGGAAAGCATTAAAGCCTTTTTCCAGCAAATTGAACAAAATCCAGCCGCAGCCATTTTAGAACGCTCTTGCTACGACCAGTTGGCACAAGAGGGCTTAAGCGTGTTTGATAAAACTCAGAAACAATATACCCAAGTACAAGACCAATGGCGCCCTTTATTGGCAAAACTACTCACTGATTGATATGAGATTCAGTATTCGACTGAAAAGAGTGAGCCTTTAGCGCTCACTTTTTTGATGACATTTTTGAGTTGAAGTCAGTTCAAAGTGCCCCACGATAAGCAGATACTTTAATAAAAAGATAACCAGTCATTTTTCTGTGAAAAGAATCATTACAGCGGGCAAACTGTCACTACTCTGGCTTCTACTCAGATACGGACTCAAAGCTCGTCTTTATCGTAAAGATACCTAAAGCACTGCCTAATAAACAATCGTTCAAACACCTATGATTGAACATCCATGCAATCATGGCTTACAGGCCGCTTTTGCTTATTTGTCTTTATCAGAATACCGCAAGACATCCAATAATTTGGTAAAGCCAATGGACTCGCCCAATCTTGCAGGGTAATAAATGTAATAAGGTGGCAATGTCACACATTTATCAGCCATCATTTCTACCAAGCTGCCCTTGGTGAGTGCATGTTCTACCAAGCTGTATGGCAAATATGCCAAACCATAACCTGCCTCAGCTGCCTCAAGCACATGGTGCATATTACTGAAGGTTAACCGTCCATTGACATGCACTTTCACTTCGCGCTTTTTGACCACGAACTTCCATGTATACAGCATGCCACCTTGCTTGGGTAGCCGCTGATTGATGCACTCATGGTTAACCAAATCTTTGGGTTTTTCAGGCAATACTCGTCCTTCTAAGTACTCAGGCGATCCAACCAAAGCCATTTTTACTGGCGCACTGATTTGCACGGTTGCCATGTCTTTGGCGATTAAATCACCACGACTGATCCCCGCATCACAATTGACCTTGGTTAAATCCGCATCACCATAATCAGAAATCACATCAATGTGGATATTTGGGTACTCTTCTAAATAGTTTTGAATCTTGGGCCAAAACAAGCTGTGTATGACGAAATCATCCGCAACAATGCGAAACGTTCCACTGGGTTTGTTTTTAGAATCAATAATCTGAGTAAGCCCACGTTGTATCTCTTCAACCGCAGGGCCTATTAAGGCAATGAATTGCTCACCCGCCTCGGTCAAAGCCAAGCTTCTCGTGGTACGGTGTAATAACTTAATGCCCAGCTGATGCTCCATTTTACTGATGATTTGGCTTAATGAAGCTTGAGAAATGCCCAATATCGTTGCAGCGCGGGTAATGTTTTGCTCACGCGCAACCACCATAAAAGCATTTAAATTATTGAGTCGTTCTTGCATTGTTCTTTCCCAGCATAATCTTTTCAGCAAATATTTGAACTGTGCCCATAGATCACTTTTATCTAGTAGCCTCTTTCTACCCCACAGTACCCTGATTTTGTAGAATACATCACTTAGCCCCTCAATTTTCTCGTACAAAAATCGAGAAATAAAAAACCATGCATACTCTGTAATATGCATGGCTTTTTACAGTACAAATAATGCAATTATTTCAAGGCTTTTTCCACTGCGGTCAAAGCACGACGAGCCAAAGCCAAGTTTGATTTGGATTTATCCAACACAAAATATAAGAACAATCCATTTTGTTTGGTTACAGGACGCAATAAATGGTATTGCTCACCCAATGTAATCAAAATATCGTCAATCGTATCATTCAAACCCAACATGCCCATGGTTTTCATTTTAGCACGTACCACTTCAGTATTGCCTGCAGCAGCAATTTCCAAGTCAACTGAAGATGTACCACCACCAGCCAACAACATTCCACTTGAATAATCCACCACAGCTGCCGCTAAAGCACCATCAGTTTTCAACAACTCTGTTACGCATTCATTGTAATTCATAATTTATCCCCATCTTGTTTATTGAAAAAGGTAATATATAGTATTTTAATCCCTCCAATTAATCATCATAAATTAGAAGCAATTTAAAATAGCATTGATTTAAATCAGAAATTAATTTCAGCCTTGTGGTAAAGAATACCTCCACATCACTTTCTACTCAAATACATCATGTAGGTCAGCGCATCTGGCCATAACCAAAATAATTACTCTGATTTCAAACAGATAAAAACCTTTTCACAGTTGTTATCATTGTCTATATATACCTCTTTTTATGCCAAAACACTAAGAAAAAATATTGAACATCGTCAATTTTCGCATTAATAAGACACTAGTCTGAATAGAATTCACAAGACGAATAGAAGCAAATCCACAATTGCGAGAAAACACTGCTTTTCTCAACAACTCAGAAGACTGAGTTTACCATCAGTTTGTTTTTGTGTCTTCGTAAAGAAACGTTTATGCCATAGACAAAAGAAATCAGTCTTAATAGCATTGTTAAACTATTAATCTTTGTGAAAGTATTATGAAATGAAAAACTTATTTCTTATTCTGGCAGCTTCAGGTTTTATGCTGACTGCTTGTGGTGAAACTAAAAGTAATACTGGTAGTAGTGCTGAACTTCCTCTGGAATGCAATGAAGTTATTGAGAAACAAGTCCAACTCTTCAAAGAGCAAAATCGTACTGACGCAGAAATTGAAGCTGCTCGCAAAGACTTTGAATCTGGGTTTAAAAAACTAGATGCTGCCCAAGCGGCAGAAATATGTAAAAAGCAGCTTCGATCATCTATAACTTCCTAAATATTGGAATGTTACCCATACTTCATTTTAGTTATAAAAATACTGCTAAATAAAGTATGTAACTATTTAAATTAGTAAACCACTTTACTACAGGATTTCAATAGTATTTGAAGAGCAGTTACTTCTTAACTGAATTGATTTATTTTATCGTCAAACTTTAAAGAATCCCAGTCTTGATTCAATACATAAGACTGGGATTATCACAATAAAATTACTTGTTTAGTACAGCCTGCAATTTCATAGTAATGGCATCCAATGCCACCGCTTGTGATTCGGCATCGCGGCGTGCTTGGTATTCCACCTCGCCGTTTTTCAAACCACGGTCACCGATGACCACTCGATGTGGAATGCCCAACAATTCAGAATCGTTCAGCAACACACCAGCGCGCTCATCACGGTCGTCCAACAACACGTCCACGCCTGCCGCTTTCAATTGCGCGTACAAAGCGTCAGCCGCTTCGCGCACAGCATCCGATTTTTTGTAATTCATCGGTACAATCACTGCTTGAAACGGCGCCATCGCATCGGTCCAAATGATGCCACGCTCATCATTGTTTTGCTCAATTGCCGCAGCCACAATGCGCGTAATGCCGATACCATAGCAACCCATTTCCATCACTTGCGCTTTGCCGTTTTGATCCAAGAAAGTCGCGTTCATCGCTTCAGCGTATTTGGTGCGCAATTGGAACACATGCCCCACTTCAATGCCACGCACCAATTTCAACACGCCTTGGCCATCTGGGCTGGCATCGCCATCAATCACATTGCGCAAGTCGACAAACTCAGGCTCTGCCGCATCGCGACCGAAATTAAAGCCTGTGTAGTGGTAATCGTCTTCGTTTGCGCCCACCACGGTGTCAGACAGCAATTCCACAGCGTAATCGGCATAAACCTTGCCTTTGAAGCCGATAGGGCCCAAAGAGCCGCCATTCGCGCCAAACGCATCTTTGATGGCAGCAGGTGTGGCCATCACCAATGGTGATTTCACACCCGCCAATTTTTCGGCTTTGATGTCGTTGAATTCATGGTCACCGCGCAACAACAGCAAGACCAATGAACTCTCTTCTTCACCTTCCACCACGATGGATTTCACGGTTTTTTCAACAGAGATATTTAACAAGTCCACCAAAGCTTGGATAGTCTTGGTGTTTGGCGTGTGGATTTTGGTCAAAGCCTCAACCGCTGCCACACGTTCACCTTGTTGGCGCAAAGTCGGTGCCAATTCAATGTTGGCAGCGTAATCAGAACCAGTGCTGTAGGCAATCACGTCTTCACCGCTGGCGGCCAACACTTGAAACTCATGCGAGCCTGTGCCGCCTATGCTGCCAGTGTCTGCCGCCACAGGGCGGTAATCCAAACCCAAGCGGTCAAACACGTTGCAATACGCTTGATACATCACATTGTAAGTGGCTTTCAATGAATCGAAATCTGCATGGAAAGAATACGCATCTTTCATCACAAATTCACGCGCACGCATCACACCAAAGCGTGGGCGCACTTCATCGCGGAATTTGGTTTGAATTTGGTAAAAATTCTTCGGCAATTGCTTGTAAGAATTGATTTCGCGGCGCATGGTGTCAGTAATCACTTCTTCATGGGTTGGGCCCACGCAGAAATCACGGTCGTGGCGGTCTTTCAAGCGCAACAATTCCTTGCCATAAAATTCCCAACGGCCAGACTCTTGCCACAATTCGGCAGGCTGTATCGCTGGCATCAACACCTCAATCGAGCCTGCTTGGTTCATTTCATCGCGCACAATCGCTTCGACTTTGCGCACCACGCGCAAACCCATAGGCATCCACGTGTACAAGCCAGAAGCCACGCGCTTAATCAAACCCGCGCGCAACATTAATTTGTGACTTGGCAACTCTGCTTCAGCAGGCGCTTCTTTTAAAGTTGAAATAAAATATTGACTGGCTTTCATCACATTCTTTCCGCACTCTAATCAGTGCTGTTCTAATTGCTTGTCAAGCAGATTTTTTATCTTTATTCCTTGACAAACCCCAATTCATACACAGTGTCAAACAAGTGTCAGAATTTAGTCATTTGTCAGATATTACTGGCTTGACAAGACACATAATCATACTATCCATTTGATTTTATTTAATAATTTTTAAAAGTCTATATTTTAGGCAAAGATGCTGCCAAGCTTGATTTTACTGTCTTTTTGGCCATCACCCACAACTTATCAACATACTTATCCACAAGGAATGTGGACAATTGCCAAAAGCTTGATGGGACGGCACTTAGAGCTAAAATACAGCCTAGGGCACTTATTCCAATCAATCAAGATTGCCCGTTGCTTAAAAAAAACATTAATATCAAATTATTTTACACGCTTAAACACCAAGTCCCAAACACCATGCCCCAAACGGATGCCACGGGCTTCAAATTTGGTTTCAGGACGGTAATCAGGTGTCGGTGCATAATCGGCAGCCGTATTCTGCAAAGCCTCAATGCCTGACAACACCTCCAGCATTTGCACCGCGTATTCTTCCCAATCGGTGGCCAAATGGATATAGCCACCGATTTTCAATTTGGGCAGCAATTGTTCCACAAACGGGGTTTGAATCAGACGGCGCTTGTTGTGGCGTTTTTTGTGCCAAGGATCGGGGAAAAACACATGGATGCCAGCCAAGCTTTCATCTGCCAGCATGTGCGTCACCACTTCTACCGCATCGTAACGCATCACGCGCAAATTGGTGAGTT
>RRZU010521023.1_pt1 | contig 32287 bp, 26 predicted proteins | sample 2165561 | NCBI WGS metagenome assembly RRZU01 (sample SAMN10456909, study PRJNA506462) | wastewater metagenome | isolation source: wastewater sludge | place: USA: Moscow, Idaho | reverse complement strand
GTGTCTACGCGCATATCCCCAGCGATGGGCGCGAACTAGTGGCCACCACGCCAAGCGCTATGAAGATCCGCGCAGCTGATGGTCGCGCCGTCACCGGAGTGGATGTTTCACCCTTCATCAACCATCTGCCCGGTGGCACCAGCACCACAAACTTCTCTACCGAAAACGCCTCCGGCTCTACCTCGCAGGCCGCCGCTATCATTGAGGCAGCAGAACTCGGCGCCAATCTTCTACTCATTGATGAAGATACTTCCGCCACCAATCTCCTCATCCGTGACGCCCGCATGCGCGAACTCGTCCACGCGGAGAAAGAACCTATCACGCCACTCGTGGATCGTATCGGTGCTCTCGCCCGCTCTCGCGGCATCTCCACCATCATTGTCATGGGTGGCTCCGGCGACTATCTCGATATTGCCGACCGGGTCCTCATGCTTGACACCTACCGCTGTCTGGATGTCACGGCGAAGGCGCGCGCCGTCGTCGCTAATAATCCACGCGAGCGTAGCGACGAAACCGATTTTCCCACGACTGCGCCACGTGTTCCGTTAGGTTCCGCCCGCCGCACCGATCGTCCCAAGACCAAGGCGATGGGTATGGACAAGATCCAGCTCGACAAACAACAGGTCGATATCTCGGATGTCGAGCAGATCGTCGAGCCGGGCCAAACAGAGGCAATCGCTTGGGGGCTGCGAGGAATTCTCGAGAAGTTAAGCGACGGCGAAGCGTCGGTTGCCACGCTCACCGCGCAAGTTGCCGAACTTATCGGCACGGAGGGACTCGATGCACTGACGAAGTTTGGCGCGCGCCAGTGGCCCGCCCATGTCGCCGAGCCCCGTGCCATCGATCTGGGCGCAGCGCTTAACCGCTTCCGCGCACTTCGCATTTTCGAGGACACAGCGAAGACGGCTGAAGATACAGAACCCAATGCCGGGACCGTAGTGGACACCGTCGTCGGTGAAGAAACTGGCAGCGCTGACACCCTCTTAGAGCCGCAGGACTAATCTCGCCAGTAAAACTAACGGCAGGGCCCAAGATGAGTTACCCCATCTTGGGCCCTGCCTCGTGACTGCGTGCGACCGTCACCCCACACAGTGCGGTCGCACGCCTCGGCTCGTGCAAGCCGGTTTCATCGTCAGTCTCTCAAGATAGTGCACCGTATATGGGCAGTACCGGCCATAATCCAGGACAAAACAGCGATATCCAGTGCACTATTCGCGATTCACTTGTGTTGCGTCGAAGAGTCAGCCGGTAACGCCAACGATCTCGTTCATTTCCTTACCAACCTCGACGGACTTCCAGACCTTGCCGCCTTCGTAGTCGACGATGTGGATGGTCTTGGTAGCAGGATCGGTCACGTAGGCCATTCCGGCCAATTCGATGACTGCCGGACGGGGAGCCTGCCAATCGTCCGGGACCTCCCAAGCCTCAACCACCTGAATCGAGCGCAGCTCGTCGCCGGTCGCAGGATCCAAGACCCGCAGCAGACCATCGGTTCCGAGCACAAGAATCTCTCCCTCTGCACCGCGGCTGATGCCCTTGCCACCATACTTGGCGCCGGAACCACCAAACGGATCAATCGGCTCAAGCTTGTCGTTCGCAGTGTCAATGAGGGCGATCTTCTCAAGTGCCGCCCCCTGATCAGGATCTATCTTGTAGTCTCCCACAGCGACATCGTTACCATCAGCCGCAAAGACACTGCCGATCCGACCATACGAATCCGGCGAGGCAATCTTGTGAGCATGATCGCCGTGGAAGACCAGCGCACCATTCTCGCAGCCAAGTACGACGCTCTCCTCACCAGAAGTGCTTTCGAATGCAGCCTCACCGTGGACGGCCGGACACTCATCGTTCACGGCAATTTCCTTGCCGTCAGCGTCAAGAATCATGGCTCCGGTGCGGGTGTTCTCGTCACCTCGGGTCACGAGAAGTTCGCCGGCAGAATTCGCGACGGCCACGCCGTGATGCGCCTTGTCAGCGGTGTACTCACGAACCGCGTGGACGTGACCATGTTCGACAGCCTCGGACCAATCGGAGGCTTCCACAACCACTGTCTTACCGGTGCCGTCATCGAAGAACGCAACCAGTCCATCATGAACGACGACGTGCCCCGGCGTATCCGCCTCGACGAGCACGTCCGAGAGAGTCGGCTCACTCGTGTAGTAATGGGAATGATCTCCGTGCGCTTGGCTCCACGTGCCCGCATCGAGCAGAGCCCAGCCCCCGGTTGTCGTCACCGCGACATGACGGCCATCTCCGGCAGAGTTGACGCGATTGAAGCCGTCGAGCTTAAACTCACCCTCGGTCTCCAACGTGTTGGCATCCAGAACGGCAATACCGCCGTCATATGTAATGGCGAGACGCGGGGTCTGTGCGGCAGCCTCAGTTCCCGCACTTGTCCCCTCGTCGGTGTGCTCACCTTCGTGATCGTGGCCGTCATCGTGCTGCTCAGCGGCGGTGGTGGAATCCGCTGCCGGCTTGTCCGCCCCATTGCCACACGCTGCAAGAGTCAGGAGTGCGGCGGCGCTCAGCGCAACAAGACGGTGAGCCGGTCGAATGCTTCGGTTCATGGGGAACCTTGTGCCTTTCATTTTGTGTTATTTAGGATCGCCTGCGGAGTTAGGGTCTGGGTGGGATACCTTTCTCCATCATCTGTCCGACAGACTAACTTTTATTGATAACGATTATCAAACCGAAATGAAATTCGTTCGCATTTTGGGATGAGTGGGACGACGACGAAGCAACTCACCTGCAGGGTCAGCCCAAGTGCGCCACCCACCACCCACGGCCCATCGCGGGCCACATCCGCAGCGACCCGTCGACACAACGGGGTGTCAGCAACACACACAATGTGAGGCGCGTCGGCGGACTTGAAAAACTCGACCCAAATCCTGTACAAATGTACAAGTATTAGAAGTTGTACAAAAGTACAGGAGAATACGCGATGGTTTCAGAGCAGGATGTCACCATTCCTCCCAAAGGTCGCCGAGATCCTCAGGCACGCAAAAGCGCCATTATCAGCGCCGCAGCTGACCTGCTGATGGAGAATGGACCCGCGGGACTCACACATCGCGCCATTGCTAAGCGCGCTGGCGTCTCACTGGGATCCACCACCCAGTACTTCTCGTCACTTGACGAACTTCGGGAAACAGCGCTGAACCACATCGCGCAGGAAATCGACGCCGAACTTGACGAGATCGCCCCACTGTTCGTTGATGTCGATTCCGCCTCTACACGGGCTGCATCCATCATGGTCGAGTTCCTCAACGACCCTCGACAGGTTCAGCGAGAAATCGCACTCATCAATGCGGGAACAACCAACCCCTCCATGCGCGATCTAGCCGGACTCTGGTTCGACAGGCTTGTCGAACTTCTCGCTGAGCACATCGGTCAAGAGCGAGCCACTGCCATTGCTGTCTACCTCGACGGCCTCACCATCCATGCCGCGCTCCATCGCGCTCCTATCGACGAAGCACAGGTCGCCAACACAATTCGCTACCTTGCCACCATGCCAATTACTGGAGAAACACCATGAGTACGCAAACAATAAACCGACCCGGATCGCCACAACGCGACACTGTCGGCCTTCATCAGGAACTCAGCAAACGCCGCCGCTGGGCCAGCCTCGCAGTGCTGACCGCAAGCCTCTTGGTCATCACTATGGACATGACGATTCTCAATATCGCTATTCCCGAAATGTCCAGGGAGCTGCGACCCAGCTCCGACCAGTTGCTCTGGATCGTAGATATTTATTCACTGATCCTCGCTGGCCTTCTCGTTCCCTTCGCTGCCATTGCGGACCGTTGGGGACGCAAGCGTATGCTGCTTCTCGGTTACACCATCTTTGCTGGAACGTCCCTGCTGGTGTTTTTCTCCGAGACTGCGGGAGCAGTCATTGGGTTGCGTGCCCTCCTCGGGGTGGGCGGAGCCATGATCATGCCCACTACGCTCTCGCTCATCCGTGTAATTTTCACAAATGCCCGCGAGCGCGCCACGGCGCTCGCTATCTGGGCTGCGGTCTCCGGACTTGGCGCCGCCATCGGCCCACTCGTGGGAGGATTCCTGCTGGAATACTTCTCATGGCACTCCGCCTTCCTCGTCAATGTACCCCTTATGGCCGTTGCTCTTATTGCTGGCGCACTCCTCCTCCCCGAATCACGTATCCCAAGCACGACGCGCCTAGACTTTTTCGCCGCGCTGCTGTCACTCACCGGCATGACCGCACTCATCTGGTCAATTAAGCAGTTCGGCAAGGAGTCGAGCCTGCTCGTTCCCGAGGCACTCATCGTCCTTGGAGTTGCGATGGTTTTGCTCGTCTGGTTCGCCACGCGATGCCTGCGCAGCGAATCTCCACTGCTTGAGCTCAGTCTCTTCCGTTCCCGCCCCTTTACCGCTGGTATTCTCGCCGCGATGGGAACCACCTTCGCGATGGGTGCAGGCATGCTTTTACTTGGCCAGTGGCTGCAACTTGTCAGCAATAACTCCCCGATTGAAGCCGGGGTCAAGATGCTTCCGGTGGCTCTCGCGGGCGCCATCGCCTCTCTGGCAGCTCCATCATTAGCCCGCCTCACCTCATCGCGAGCGGTTCTTGCCAGCGGTGTGGGTGTGGCAGGCATCGGACTCATCCTCATTGGCCTGCAACCCGGTGAACTCAGCGTGTCCATGGTACTGGCAGCACTCACACTCGTGGGCTTTGGTACCGGTTCACTCGCCCTCGGCTCGGCAATGATTATGTTTGGCACTCCGGAATCCACAGCGGGAAGTGCCGCAGCTCTTGAAGAATCCTCGTACGAAATTGGTTCGGTCCTTGGCATTGCCATTCTTGGCTCAATTGCCGCGTTGCTGTTCCGCGCCGAGTTCGAGGCCGGGCAATTACTTGGTCAGCTTGATACAGCAACATCCGCCGCGGCCGAGGAGTCCATCGGATCAGCCATCGCCATTGCGAACGAACTGAATATGCCTGCTCTCGCCCAAGAAGCGAGCATCGCTTTCACCCACTCACTCCAGACCACAGGATTGATTGGTGGAGTCATCATGCTGGCTGTCGCGGCGGGCGTCTTCTTCATGACACCCAAGGGAACGGACGTCTCGGCCGCCCAGCACTGACGGCAAGACAACAACCAAAAGATAACCTGCAAGGCAGCGAACTGAACCACTCGTGCGCGAGATCGGCGTTATAGCCGTTGATCTCGCACACGAGTGGTTCACTAGGTGAGTCATGTTTCACCGGGTGATTCACAGCGCTGAACCAGGGCCTTACCGCATGTTCAATCAAGTGCCCTATACCCAAGCGCTACACGTCACTAGGCATGCCCCTACACTTCGCGGTTGGCGGCCTTAACAATCGCGGCACCCAAATCAGCGTACTGATCGCCGTTGAGGCCCGGCCAGCCGTGAACCGTCTCGCGCCAGACATCCGGTACAGCGCTCGCGCCGTATGCCGCACCCAGCAGGGCACCGGCAATGGCAGCGATGGTGTCGGTGTCCGCACCCAGCCTCACAGCATTCTTGATGCCTGTCACCAGCGCCTCTTCGCCCTCCAGTGCCCGCACCGAGAACACCGCGTTCCAGGAACACTGCAACGCTCCCACAGTAAAGCCATTCTGATGCGGATTCAGCTTGCCAGCTTCGGCGTCGTCAATCACCTTGTCCCAGTAGTCACGCGACTCCGGCCGCAGCAAATCAAGGCCTGGACGAATCGCGGTACGCCCGGTCAACACCGCATTACGGATCGCCTCAGACCATAGGATCACCGACTCATCAACGAGCGGATCATGGTGAGTGAGCCGTGCAATCGAGACCGCTGCCTGCGCCGTCGCATTCGGTGAATCAAGGAACGTCAGACCCACTGGAGCTGTGCGCATAAGCGCACCGTTGCCCGCGGCGCGATCGGTCCCGGCAGAGAACTTCTTGGCGGCATCCTTCAGCCTACGGGCTGCGCCCCCACGATCACCCTCACCCATATTGAGAACCCAGCGCGTCTGGGTTCCCACGTCCGACGCTCCTTCGCGCAACCACTGAAGGAAATTATCGGCAATCACATCAATCGTGCTCTCCTTGAGAGGCGAGGCACCGCTAGCGAGTGCTTGCGCAATGCAGGCCGCCATTTGAGTGTCATCCGACCACTCACCCGGAGCATAAGGCCCCAAGCCGCCACCGATCATTTCAGGTTCCTGTGGAGGCTTGGCAAACTCATAAGGAACACCCAGAGCATCACCGCACGCAGCAGCAAGTAGTGCGCCGCGCGCCCGGTCAATGATCTCGGGGGTCACCTGCACGGTCTGGCGTACTCCGATTCCTCCCGTTGGTTGTGCTGTCATCTCGAACTCCTCCAACCTGGTCCCAATCTCGGGACCGCCAACCCGACGACCGGGCTGCCCGCCCCGCAAGCCTGGGGCCAGCCAAAATCCACTTGGAGGAATTCTATCGTGAGCGGACTCACATGGGGGTTTGATCTGCCGGAAGTTTTCGCGCCATTGGCAAAAACTAGCCCTCTCGGTACATGACTCCCATCCCACCCTCGGGGTAATGCCACTTCAGCGCTCCGGGCGCGGCAACTGCCAGACATGTTCCGCATTCCAGGCAGCCCGCATATTCCACCGCGATGGTTCCGTCCGGATTCTCGCTGTAGACATGGGCCGGGCACACCTTCACCAGCAGTTTGCCCGTCCCGGTGACCTTGGCGATCTCCTGATTAATCTCAATATGGGGATTGCCATCATCGGTCTCGAAGAGATTTTTGGCAAGGCGTTTCTCTACGCTTCCGTACACGAAATCACTCACGACGCGTTCACCTCACACATCCATCCAGAACACTGCACCAACCACCAGTTCTGTTCTCATCCGAGATCTGACGTCCGGAGCCAAGCACCTGTATCCCCATCACATCGACCTCACTGCTTGGACCCCGAGCGACGCCACCCTGCGCAATTTCCAGCCGGAACGCTTGAAGGCCCCCCAGGCCGTCTTCACGAGTGATTTCCGCGGGCTGAGGTCAAGATTGTAGATATCGTGAAGAACGTCGGCCACCAGTTCACCCACTGCCCCATACATTTCCTTGTTTTCGAGGAAATCGGGAGCCTTGGCGTACGTGGTCATATCCTGCCCCACATACGATGCCTCATACTCCACTACGTAGCGTTCCAGCGACGCCCGCGAGTAGTCCCCCGCGTCAAGCGCCGCACCAATGGCCACCGCTGCCGCCTGTGCCGAACCAGCTGCCAGATCCATACCGCGCAGCGTAAATCCAGAGTTCAGCGTAAATCCGGCGGCGTCACCGATCACCACTAGTCCAGGACGCACCAGATCGTGCTGCATCTTCTTGCCACCCTCGGCCACCATATGGCAACCGTATTCGAGTAGCTCTCCACCCTCGATGAACGGCGCAATCGCTGGATGGGAGAGGAAATGATCATGCAGCTCCGAGGAGGACTTCCCAGAAGCAGCCAAATCGTCCAGCCGCACGACGATTCCGATGGAGACAGAATCCCTATTCGAGTACAGAAAACCGCCACCGGCGACACCCTGCGTGCAGTCGCCAACCACCGCATACGCCGCGCCCTCATCACCGGTGAGATGGAAGCGATCCCGCACCTTCTCCTCGGACAGCTTGATAACGGACTTCACGCCAACCGCGAGGTTTTTCATCGGCTCTTTGGCACGAATGCCCGCATCCTGCGAGATAAACGAGTTGATACCGTCAGCAGCGACGACGACCTTTGCCGTCAGCTCATCCTCGCCCGCCCTGATGCCCACGATCTGGTTACCTTCGCGTACGAGACCCTCGACCTTAATCCCCGGCATGACGGTAACGCCTGCCTCTTCGCATTGCTCGGCCAACCACAGATCGAGTTTGGCCCGCAAAACTGTCACAGCGTTGACGGGTTCAGCCAGCCGCGCATCCCAATAGTCCACATTCACGAAGGACGTGGGATTAAGGAAGCTCAGACAATTGCGGGTGATGTGCCGCTCGATGGGCGCGTTCTCCACGAATCCGGGGAAAATCTCCTCCATGATTCGGCAGTAGAAGACGCCACCGGAAAGATTTTTCGACCCCGGTTCGGCGCCGCGCTCGCACAGCAACACCTCGCGGCCTTGCTGAGCGAGCAGATAGGCGCACACCGCACCGGCCACTCCGCCACCTACCACGATGACGTCGAAGTCGTATTCCGTCCGGGCGCTCATCGGCGCACTCTCCGTCCCGCTTGTTGACATGCCTTACTTCAACAGCTCAGTCAGTTGCGGCAGAACCGTGTACAGATCTCCGACGACGGCGTAATCGGCCTGCTCGAAGATCGGAGCCTCTTCGTCGTCGTTAATCGCCACGATCACCTCAGAGCGATTGATACCCGCACTGTGGTGGATCTGACCGGAAATACCAGCGGCCACGTACAGTTCGGGGGTGACGACCTTGCCGGACATACCCAAGTAGCGGTCTCGCGGCATCCAGTTCGAGCCTTCGGCAAGCGGACGCGAGCAGGCAACCTCGGCGCCAAGCGTCTCGGCGAGTTCCTCGGCCAGCACAAGATCCTCTTTCGTCTTGAATCCTAGGCCAGCACCGACGATGCGCTTCGCCGCGGTGAGATCAACCGAGTCAAGTTCTTCGCGAGTCACCTCAGTGACCTTGGCATTGTGCCAGCCACCCACAACGTTCTCGGCCGTGACGGGGTCAGTTGATGCGCACGAGCCGCCGTCGGCAATCACAACCACGGCAGAATCAAACGTCACCGTCTCCAGCGACAGGCCGCCGTAACGCGACACCTGAGCCGAACCGGGAGCAAGGCTCTCCACACCCGCGAGTACGGGGGCACCGAGCTTCGCCGCCACGGCACCAGCAAGCACGCGGCCCGCAGCGGTATTCGGAGCAAGCACCACGTCGCCCGGCTGGGCTTCCACTGCGTCAGCAAAAGCCGGGGCTAGTGCCTCAACCGGCGCGTCCTCGGCCTGCGCAGCTGCGATCACGCGATCCACTCCACCGATCTCTACATCGCCGGCCACCACAGCGGTAACAGTTCCACCAAGCTGGCGGGCGGTCTCGATGAGAGCTGCAACCTGATCATCGGCTGCAATAATCCAATGTGCCATTGTTCGTCCCTCTTTCCTTAGAGAACGCCGTCGCTACGCAGCGCAGCCACCAGCTGGGCTGCAGCGTCCACGCCGGTAAAGACCTGATTCTTACGGATCGCCGCCTCGGGCTTCGCGTGCCCGGCCACCGCAACAGCGGCTTCAACGAGCTCCAACTCATCCGCTGACACCACGGCAACAGGCTTCTTTCCCGCAGCCAGCAGCTCCTTCATCGAGGGGAGCTTGGGCACCACGGCATCCGGAGTAGTAGCCACGACGACCGGTCCCGATACGTCAACAGTACGGGTGCCTCCGTCAATCATCTGCGTCATCGTGTATCCCTCGGTGGTCTTCGTGACGTCCATGACCTGCTGGAAGCAGGGCCAGCCAAGGAATCCTGCGATGAGAGCGGAGGTCATGCGGGTGCCGTCGTCGATCGAGGCATCGCCGGTGATAACCAGGTCCGCGCCCTCAACACTGCGCACGAGGCTCGCGAGCGCGGATGCCGTCTTCGTGACATTCCAGGCTTCGGTGGCATCATCGGCAATGACGATACCGCGGTCAAAGCCCTTGGACATTGCGCTCTTCTTTGCCATCGACGTGGCAACAACAGCCCCGCCCACGCTGATACCCACAACCTCCGTGCCGCTAGCATCAGCCACATTGCGGCCAAGCTGGATGGCCACCGGATCGTATTCACTCACGGTTGGCTTGGTGCGAGACCAGTCCACTAGACCGTCGGCACCGACGGTGGCATCCTGCGGATTTGCCGCGTACTTGTACGCAACTACTACAGCCATGAAAATTCTCCCTTTTCATTGCATTTTCTACCAGAACGATCCTATCGGCTTCCGGCGGCCACATGGGCGGAGGTCGGGAATAGCACGTTCGGCAGCAGCGAAAACATCTCGTGGCACTATGGTGGTCACTGTTGCCGTATCGCAATAGTGGTCACCATAGCGCCATCATTTGTCTCCATTACCCCACAAGACTCCAATACCCCACGGGACCCACGTCCGCTACCCATGCGGGGTCTACTTCCCAGGGCCGAAGTGTACGAGACAGGGTGACGGCGTCGTCGTCGGTCTAATAGCCGGGCCAGCGTTGCAGCTGGCCGTAGGAAAATTCGCGAATTCTCTCCAGCACGGTGACGCTCTCAGGTAGCCACGTGGTGCAGACCGGGAAGACGTGACCGAGCGAGTGGCCGGGGGCCGGTGCCCAGTCGTCGAGGATGAAGGGTTTGCCCGCGCGGGACAGTTGCGTGGCGAAAGCAAGGGTTTCGGCTTCAATGAAGTCGTCGGAGCTGGTGCAGAGGTAAAGGGGTGGGAACGTCAGTTCACGAACCATCTCCTCCATAATCCGGTACTTCCCGGGCAAGGCGCGGAAGGTCTCATCAAAGAAGCTGCCGGACACCATATTGATGAAGGAGGCTACGGACTCGCCGGACTCTTCCATCAGCGGCGCAACATCGAACAACCCTGACACAAGCGCTGCACCTTTGAAGGGAAGCCCGTTGGGAGCAAGGTCAAGCGCCTCCGCAAAACCGGGATTGAGCGTCAAAGCGAGAGTGTAGAAACTCAGGGTGCCGCCAGCAGAATCTCCGGTGAGGAAGATGTTCTCGGTGCTCACCGGGTACTCCGGCAAGTGCTCACGAATCCAGGTGAGGGCCGCATTGACAGCCGTGAGCTGCTCGACAAAACTCGCTGCGGGCATCAACGGGTAGTTGAGGGAAAAGACGGCGAAACCCTGTTCAGCCAGCCGTAGGCAGAAATTACGGTTGAGTTCCTTCCAGCCGTAAGTAAAGCCTCCGCCGTGGATGTCGATGTAGACGGGCGTTGTGTGGCCGGCCCGCAGTACAGCATCGTGAGGAAGGTAGAGATCGAGAAGATGCTCGCGTTTGCCATCGGGCAGGTAAGGAATATCGAGATGGGACTCCACAGACTCAGACTCCGCCCAATGCGCGGTCCGAGCGAAATCCCCCATCGCAAAACCGAGCCGGACCTGCTGGAATACCGCGCGTATCTGGTCATTCTGGCCGTCGAGATCCTCCTCCAGTGGGGTCCACGTCCGGATGAAGTTCAGATCGTCGTCACTCAACCCGTGCTGGCTCATACGTCTCTCCTTCTCGAGATTCTCTCCAGAATTGTAGACCCTGCTCGGCTGTCATTGTTGATGACCTACCAGGTCAGCCCACTATTCGGCTGGCTCACGCAGCGTTCTTCGCACTCCCCGATTCGTCCACAGCACTCGGTTTCGCGAGCAACCAGAGGGTGAAGAGAAGGGCGACGACGAGGAGCCCCACCCCCGTCCACAGGTTCAGGTTGATGCCCGCTCCTTTGGCGAGGTCCTCTGTGGTGGCGAAGAAGGCACCATACACCGCAAGCATGGTGCCAAAGGTGGCGAACATAGCCGCGATCCATGTACGCAAGTCGAGCGCTAGTTCGGTAGAGCTAGGCACACGCCATCCACGGTGCTTGCGATTTGTTTCCTGATTCATTGTCTCCCTCATTTCAGATTCCCTCACGTCATTCACTTCCTGCGTATCAGCCACGATCAGCAAATCAGCCCACCACGATGTTGAGAATGACCATGACGGTGAGAACAGCAATACCAAGCGGCCAGGGGTTGTCCCACCACTTAACGGGCTCGCCTGCCGCAACACGCTCGCGCTCAGCCTTGATCGCCACCGCGTGTAGGTCCGGTGCTGGCTGCGCACCCTTAATCGGCATTTTGGTGCGGCCCCACACCAGTCCATCGAGTTCTTCCACCGGCTTGGGAGCCGTCCGTAACGTCACCAGAACAGAAACGACGATGTCGAACACAAAAGCCATACCGGACCCGGTGAAGGAGGCAGCCTGCTGGGAGTTGAACTCCAGGAATCCGGCCATGTAGCCAATCTGTACACCGGCCGCGCCCACGGCACCAGCGATAAGGCCCCAAAGGCCCGCCCACGGGCTCATCCGCTTCCAGAACATACCCAGAATAAACGTGGCAAACAGCGGCGCCGAGAACACCGACTGCAGCAGCTGTAAGTAGTCCTGGATGTTGTTGAAGGTAGCGGCGATGAACGCCGCACCGATGGCGATGAGCACACCGGCGATCGTCAATTTACGGCCTACGCGCAGGTAGTAGGTGTCCTTTTCGTTGGGCCGCACGTAGGTCTGCCAGAGATCGTAGGTCACCACCGTATTGAAGGCTGAGACATTAGCGGCCATGCCCGCCATAAATGCGGCGATCAGGGCAGCCAATGCCAAGCCCACCAGACCGTTGGGAAGCACCGCGCCGATCAGTGCCGGAAGGGCCTCGTTGTGCGAGAGCTGCCCGGCAGCCAACTCGGGTACTAACACTGCCGCCAACAAACCCGGCGTGATGATGATAAGGGGCAAGAACATCTTGGGAATCGCCGCAATAATAGGCGTGCGACGGGCTGCGGACATGTCCTTGGCGGAGAGCGCTCGCTGTACCTCGGTGAAGTTTGTGGTCCAATACCCAAAGGAATTGACGAAGCCCATTCCCAGCAGAAGAGCGATCCAGTTGCCGTAGGGGTTGGTGGTGTTACTCAGACCGGTTCCTCCCCATACGGATAAACCGTTCTCTCCCAAAACCTGAGTCTCGTTGAGAGTGGCGAGAAGGCCATCGATACCGCCCACGCGAGCCAGACCGCCCACTGTGAGGGGCACGAGGAAGGCCACGATGATGAAGAACTGGAGCACCTCGTTGTACATGGTAGCCGTCAAACCACCCATCGTGGTGTACAGCAGTACAACGCCTGCGGATACGACAATCGATGCCCACAACGGCAATCCGATCAGCACATTGATGAGCAGTGCCAAAGCGAAAAGGTTCACGCCCGCCACCAAAATTGTGGCCACCGAGAAGATGATCGACTGATACAGATGGGTGGGCCGATTGAAACGTAACCGCAGGTATTCGGGCACGGAACGCACTCGCGCGCCGTAGTAGAAAGGCATCATGATGAGGCCAAGGAATACCATGGCGGGCACTGCGCCGATCCAGTAGTAATGAACCGTCGCTAGTCCGTACTGGGATCCGTTGGCAGCCATACCAAGCAGCTCCGTTGCCCCGATATTCGCCGAAAGGAACGCCAGTGCGCAGATCCACGCGGGTAAAGAGCGCCCAGACAGGAAGTAGTCCTCGGAGGTCTGCACCTTGCGCTTAGTGACAACACCAATGGCGATAACGAAGAAGAGATAGACCACTACAAACGAATAGTCAAAAAGCGTCGCATCCAGCCGTAAGTCCATCGATCCTCAATCCTCGTCAACAAATGCTAATGAGCAACATTACTCCATCATCGATATATCGGAGCGATATGACACAGATTTACATCGCTCCATAAAAAGTCCACTACCCCAACCGGATGTAAAAGTCCGTGACCCTACCCGGACGGGGGATCCACCACCGGACACAAAAGCCCACCACCCCAGCTTGGCGCACGATTCGACGGAATCATGACTTGACGACGTCGTCGGCTCCATGGTTAATTAGTGGTGTAACTAACCAAGGAACTAAGGAGGTGTCTCCGGTATGGACTTCACGGACGATCGCCCGATCTATCAGCAGATCGCCGAGGACATTCGCCGCCAGATACTCACGAGCGAATTGAAACCCGGAGACAAGCTCATGTCCACCACCCAGTACGCCACCACGTATCGCATCAATCCGGCCACTGCCAACAAGGCATTTGCCCTCCTCGTCGATGAAGGAACCGTAGAAAAGCGCCGCGGCATTGGCATGTTCGTTACCGCATCAGCACCGGATATCCTTCGCCAGGCGGGCCGGGCTGGCTACGCAAACGACGTACTCATTCCCGCTCTCGACGAGGGACTCGCGCTGGGCCTCGCTCCAGACTCCATCATCGGCATTGCCCGCGAGCACTTCAGCTCTTCACCACTCGAGCACGCCAGCTCGTTAGAGGAAAAGGACCTCTCATGACTCCGCCACTTTCCATTGACTTCCAGGGTGTCGACTTCCACTACGAGCTTCACCGCACGAACGTCATCAGCAACGTTAACCTCCAGATCGCCGCAGGCTCTTTCACCGGACTTCTCGGCCGCAACGGTTCCGGAAAGTCCACCCTAGCTCTCCTCATCGGTGGTCAACTTCACCCTCAGCAGGGACAGATTCTCGTGGGAGGAGCGCCTGTCTTTGAGAATACAGATGCGATGGCGGCTGTCTGCAACTCGGGTGACGCCATGGCAGTGTTCGGTGATGAAAAGATGAAGAAGACTCTCAAGTTATGGCGTGAAACTCGCCCCAACTGGGATGAAGGTTTCGCCCAGTACCTCCTCGACCTGTTCAAGCTCAACCCAAAGAAGCATCCTGACAAGCTATCCCGCGGTCAGAAGTCGGCGTTCTTCGCGGTTCTCGGCCTTGCCGCACGCTGCCCCGTCACCATCTTCGACGAGGTTCATTTGGGTATGGATGCTGTAGCTCGTGAACTCTTCTATCGCACCCTTCTCGCAGACTACGCGCAGAACCCTCGCACGATTATCATGTCCTCCCACCTCATTGAGGAAGTAGAGGACCTGCTGGATAACGTGGTGTTCATTGATCAGGGCTCGATCATTGAACACGGCGACATTGACGAGGTTCGCGAGCGCCACCGCACCGAGGGCAAACTGCCCAATCTCACCGAGGTTCTCATGGACCTCACCCTTACTCCCGCTCAGCGGGACCAGTTCCTGAAGGGAGAGTCGCTGTGAAGACTTCCGTTTCCTATCGCAAGATAACGCTCAGTGCCGTGAAGGAGCAATTGCTCGGCAATTTCTGGGCTATCGTTATCACCCTCTCCGTTGGCCCGATTCTCATGTTCGTTCAATGGCTGATCGGCGCGCGGATGAATTTCTCCATCAACGGGTTTGACATCCTCGACAACATTATTGCCGGAGAGTTCACCTGGATTGCGCCCACCGGTTTGGTCGTTATCCTCATGACAGCGTTCGTCGCATGGATTGCTTCTATCGTCAACGCCGCAACCGCCCGCACATACCTGGGCGCCGGGATGAGCCGCCGCGCAATTCTCGCCATGAACATGAAGGTATGGCTTGCGAGTGCGCTGTCAATGACGGTTGTTGCGACCGTGGCTCTTCTCGCCCATTTCATCGCCATCGGTGATTTCTCCGGAAACATCGCCGTTCGACTGCCGGAGGACTTCACCCTTCCGTTCGACATTCCGGCAGGCATCCTTTGGTGGGCACCTCTCGCAACATTCCTCCTCATGTTCTACGCCCACAGCGCCGGATACTTCGTGGCCCTGCTGTTCGTACGACTCCCCTGGTGGATTCCGGCAGGCATTCTCTTCATCCTCCTCGTCCTCGCCCCGACACTTCTTGGCTTCGGCATTGATGTGTTCGACTGGAACGACTTCCTAGTGTTCTCACATCCCATGGCAACATTCGCAGCTCAGACCACTGTGGAGATCATCATCTTCACCGTTCTCAACTGGCTGCTGATCCGCCGCCTCCCGATCCGCCGGTGACGCACTCGGCACTGACCGGATTCGGTGGTTTCTTCGGAACCGACAACACGATCTGTCAACAGATAAACACCACATAATATGGGACGTCCGGTTTGCCTCCTCGGGTGGGCCGGATGTTCTGTCTGCTCTCTGTCCGGCTCCGACTCGCTGGCCACGGGACGCCGTCGTCGTTCATCCAGAGGTTAGCAACCCCAAAGGTGCCGGGCCAGCAACCCCAAAGGATTGAGTTTTTTGGAAAGAATTGAGCGCGAGGACGTGTCACAGAGCTCAATCCTTTCCATTTTCCTCAATTCTTTGGGCGCATCCGTTTGCAGTGGGACGACGACGGCGTCTGCTCACTTCCGTTTTTATCCCGCGTTCGGCTCGCGATAGATATGCCGTCGGCAGGCTCTGGCAGAATGTAACCCATGGAAAGCTTCTACTCCATCTATGCGCAGGGTCTCGCCCGAATTGCCGCATGCACGTTGCCCGTTCATCCCGCCCAGCCGCTCGCCAACGCGGCCGCTATCCTGGAGGTGGCGTCTCAGTGCTCCGATGATGGAGTGGCGCTCGCGGCATTCCCAGAGCTTTCCCTCACCGGGTACAACGTTGATGATCTCTTCCTCCAGGACGTGCTGCTCTCGCAAACACTTGAGGCAATCGAGGCTGTGCGGGCCGGTTCGGTGGAGTTGCTGCCCGTTATCGTCGTGGGAGCCCCACTCCTCAAGGGAAATCGACTCTTCAATTGTGCCGTGGTGATCCATCGCGGGCGCGTGCTCGGCGTGGTGCCCAAGTCCTACATCCCCAACTATCGGGAGTTCTACGAGAAGCGTCACTTCGCCGCGGGTGATGACCAGACGGGTCAAGATATCGAGCTGCCCGGTGTGGGCGGTCTCGAGGATGTATTCGGCGACGTAGATGACAGCCACGGCTCTGTAGAGACAGGCGAAACCGGCGGCGATTCCGGCTTCAGTAATTTCTTCACCGGGGACCTTAATACCTTCTTTGATTACGACGCCGTACCGGCCTCCGTTCCCTTTGGCCCCGACCTGCTCTTCCGCGCCAAGGACATTCCCGGGTTCACCTTCCACGTCGAGGTGTGCGAGGACATGTGGGTGCCGGTGCCGCCGTCGTCCCGTGCTGCTCTTGCCGGAGCTTCGGTGCTCGTCAACATCTCCGGCTCGCCTATTACCGTGGGCCGTGCAGCAGACCGCGGCGCGCTCGTGCAGGCCTCCTCAATGCGATGCAATGCCGCCTACGTTTACACAGCCGCGGGAACCGGCGAATCGTCCACGGATCTCTCCTGGGATGGCCAGGCGATGATCTATGAGATGGGCAAAGAGCTGGCTTCATCGCCCCGATTCTCGCTTGATGTCCAAGTGACGGTAGCGGACGTGGATCTGGATGTCCTGCGCCAAGAACGCATGCGCCAAGGCAGTTTTGATGACAATAGGCGAGCTCTTGGCATCGGCACCGAAACAGGTACTTTCGGAAGTAATCCTGAAAACTTCCGCACCGTGATCTACACGCTCAATCCACCACGCACCGACCTGGGCCTCCACCGTCCGGTGGACCGTTTCCCCTTCGTTCCGGACGATGAGGCACAGCTCAACCAGGACTGCTACGAGGCCTACAACATTCAGGTGTACGGCATTACCCAGCGTCTGCGAGCAATCGGAAATCCCAAGCTCGTCATTGGCGTCTCTGGTGGTTTAGATTCCACGCATGCTCTCATTGTGGCGGCCCGCGCCATGGATCTTCTCGGGCGGCCACGCACAGATATCCTTGCTTACACTCTTCCCGGCTTCGCCACATCGGATCACACAAAGAACAATGCCTACAGGCTCGCCGAAAGTCTCGGGGTGAGCTTCGAGGAGATCGACATCCGCCCGGCCGCCTCGCAGATGCTCGCGGACATGGGCCATCCCTTCGCCTCCGGCGAAGAGGTCTACGACGTCACTTTCGAGAACGTGCAGGCGGGCCTGCGCACCGATTTTCTCTTCCGACTCGCCAACGAAAAGGGCGGCATCGTCCTGGGAACCGGCGATCTCTCCGAGCTGGCTCTTGGTTGGTGCACCTTCGGTGTAGGCGACCACATGAGTCACTACAACGTTAACCCTGGCGTCCCCAAGACACTCATGCAGCACCTTATTCGATGGGTTATTGCCTCAGACCAGTTTGGTGCGCACGTGGGTGAGATTCTGCAATCGATCCTCGATACCGAGATCTCCCCCGAATTGGTTCCAGCCAAAGATGGCGAGACGATCCAGTCCACCCAGCAGAAGATTGGACCGTACGAACTTCAGGATTTCACTCTGTTCTATCTTCTGCGCCACGGGCTACGCCCCTCAAAGATCGCTTTCTACCAGTGGCACGCGTGGCGTCAGCACGAGCAGGGCTTCTGGCCGGTGGGCCTACCGGAGGACGAGCGGCATGAGTACACATTGGACGAAATTCGCCAGTGGATGGAACTTTTCCATCGCCGTTTCTTCAATAACCAGTTCAAGCGGTCCACGCTTCCCAACGGCCCAAAGGTGGTAGCGGGCGGAACCCTCTCTCCACGCGGCGACTGGCGTATGCCTTCAGATGCTTCATCAGCAGCATGGCTGGCAGATCTGCGCCGAGTCCCCACATCGAACAACTGATTCAATAGACCATCAATTCACTAGACAACCCAGAAAGGCTTCCACGCATGAGCGTAGAGATTATCGATACCGCGACCCCTGAACTGGTGAAGGCAATGAACGCCCTCATCCCCCAGCTTTCTACCTCCACTCCTCCGCTTTCGGATGCGCAGGTGGCCGAGTTCGTTGCGCAGCCCGCCGTGTACCTCTTCGTCTACCGCCCCGACGAAGCCGACTCCGAGGGTAACCGTCCGATCCTCGGCATGCTCAGCCTCGCCACCTTCGATATTCCCACCGGACGCCGTGCATGGGTCGAAGACGTTGTCGTAGATAATGCCGCTCGCGGACAGGGCGCCGGGCAAAAGCTGGTTGAGGCCGCCGTCGCCCATGCTGCAGCAATCGGCTCCAAGAGCGTGGACCTCACCTCTCGTCCCACTCGCGAAGCCGCCAACCGCCTCTACAAGCGAGCTGGCTTCGAACTACGAGAAACGAACGTCTACCGATACAAGGGCTGATGATACTAGGGTGGTCGGCAGCTTCTCACAGTTGCTGACTGCCCAACGAAACCCTCGTTCTTTGTACTGGGGTCATAGGTCTTCACGGGATATACCAGTGCCGTATAAGGAAGGGCTGGGCCAGGCACCTCAAAGGTGCCTGGCCCAGCCCTTCCTTTGCGGATATGAAATTTCCGCAGAACCCGTTTACTTCAGTCGTGCGATGTAAGCAGTCTCCGTCCCATTGCCAAGATCGAATTCGTGGGTTGCTCCCTCATGATGGAAAGAATCGAGGGCAAGGAACTGCTTGTCGTAGCGAATCATCTGGGTATCGACGCCGTCGCCATCCCAATCGCCAATAAGGATCACGTCATCCGGTGATCCAAAGACAATCACGTCGTCAGCAGCACCACCAGCAATCTCGTTCTTGAAGAAATAGGTGTCTGCACGGCGGACGGCCAACGTGTCGACGCCGTCGCCATCCCAATCACCGACAAGAATCACATCGTCAACGCGCCCATACGTGATCACGTCGTCAGCCTGGCCACCGTTAGTTCCGTTCGTGAAGAAATAGGTATTTCCCCGTCTTACGGCCAGAGTATCGACGCCGTCGCCATCCCAATCACCGATAAGCACCTCGTCGTCGGGCCGCCCGTAGTAGAAGAATGTGTCAGCGTTGCCTGGACCAGCAGTCTCTTTCACGTAGAAGGAGTTTCCGCGACGTACCGCAATTCCGTCGACGCCGTCGCCATCCCAGTCACCGAAGAAGGTCTCGTCAGTCGTTCGACCGTAGTAGAACTCCACGTCAAAGGGCCCCGACGAGAGATCGTCGCGGCTCTGGTACAAATTGCCAGAGCGCAGCACGACGCGGTCTCCACTGCTCGTAGGGGCAGATCCTGGATTAACCGTCTGGGTCATCGTCCCGGAGAATCGGATCCCCATCCAGCCTTCTTCTTCCAGGCCCTCCTCATTCCGCGACCAGGAAAGAGTCCCTTCCCCACCATCGGGAATCTCCCAGGTCACTGAACCATTCGCAACTTCTCCCTGACCATCCTTGATCTTTGGCTGGACAGCGGCACCATCGAACCAGGTCACCCCCGGCAGGGTGTAAGGCTCACCCGAAATGGCATCGGGAAGCTCGATGTGCTGGTTCGAAACGTCTAGCCTCCACAGAATCTCAGCAAATGAAAGAGGCGATATATCAGTGACCTGATTGCCCGCCAGGTAGAGATAATTCAGACTGGACAACCCGCCCAATGGAGTCACGTCACTAATCTGGTTGTTGGACAGATCCAAGGAAACAAGCTTGGTTAGCCCCGCAAGGAGACTCACATCGCTGATCTCATTACCAGAGAGATTGAGGTGGCTGAGTTTGCCGAATTCGTGCAACAGAGCAAGATCGGGATGGGTTCCTCCAAGTCCCAGTAACAGCAATTCGGTGAGATTGGTCAATGGTGTGAGATCGGCAATCGGGTTCCTATCCAGAGACAAGTTCGTCAGCCCGGTGAGTGCGGCCAACGGAGCCACATCAACGATCTGATTGTCCGATAGGCCGAGGACCCTCAACTTGGTCAGCCCAGCCAACGGTGCTACATCTACAACCTGGTTTCCAGACAGGTTAATGTCTGAGAGTTTAGTCAGCCCGGCCAATGGGGTGATATCGCTGATCAAATTATTCTGGAGATGCACCCATACGAGTGCGGTTAATCCGGCCAACGGAGCCACATCGCCCACTTGGTTGTCACGGAGGCTCAGAGCTGCCATCTTTGTGAGCCCGGCCAGCGGCGAGATGTCACTGATCTCATTGAATTCGAGCTCTAGGCTCGTAAGGTTCGTGAGACCAGCCAGAGGTGTCAGGTCGCTCACCTGATTCTCATCCAGGCGTAAGGATCTGAGGTTGACAAGACCGGCCAGAGGCGTCAAATCACTGACACGATTACGAGCAAGATCCAACTGCTCAAGCTTGGTGAGGCCGACCAGAGGCGTCAAATCACTAATCTGATTCTGCTCCCCAGGCCAGTCATATCCACTAAGGGTCAGTGAGGCCAGATTGGTGGCGTACTGAAGCGGAGAGATGTCCACAATGCTGTAGGAGTCGCAGTAGAGATATGTAATCTTCCGTAAATCTCCCTTGGTGACTTTTGCAGAAGATCCTTTGCCAGCCGCTTCAGCCACGCATGTCCGGAAGCCTTCATTGTTGAACTGGACGACGTCTCCCGAATCGTCTGCAATAGTGGCGCTTGGTTCGTTGCCATCAATCGACGACTCCTGCGCGGCATCAACAAGAACATCCTGGGGGACGGAGACATCTGGGACCGCAACCGCCGCGCCCCCTGAGAACAGCAGAGCCACCGAAAGCGCTCCAGCAATGCTCCTCCCAGTTCCTTTCCAGGAGCCTCGTAGCCCTCCCCGCCATACATGTCTTTTCACGGCATTCTTCCTCTTCGTGGATGTGACAGGGGGCCAGACTCCTCAATGAGCCAAAAACCCCGATATTCAAATCATCCCAAACTCTTGGCAAGAGAGCAACGCCAAATTGCGATAAACATCACTATTTTATCGGTAGTACGCACGTAGTCCGCTTCCGGATCATCTATTCATCGATCCATAGGATCTCTTAGATCGGATCTACGCCTTCACGCGGTAGCGGCGTGACACCCATCGCTTTAATAATGCCGTAGGCAAGTGCTTTGAGAGATGAAACTTCCATCTCCGAGGGCAAACCCGAGGCTTCGTGGGCAAGAGGAAGCTCGGTGCAGGCCGTCAACACAGGGACATTGCGGAGGGAGGTGAGTTCTTCGCACACCACTCGCCAGCGAGCACCCGCCTCAACCATGTCCCCAGACTTTACCAATGCGATAATGGCGGAGAACTCGTCAAAAAGCTCGTCGGATGGCACTAGCAGGTTGAGTCCTCGTTCTTCCGCAGAACGCTGGTAGAGCCCGCTCTGCACAGTACCTCGCGTGCACGTGAGCCACGCTGTCGGTTCCTCTCCCGGCGCCGCCGTCGCGCGAGCCCTATGAACCGCCTGATCGGTTGTCGCATCGACAATATCCACGAACGTCACAGGCAGGTCATGAATAAATGAGCGCAGAAAATAATGCGCCGTATTGCACGGCGAAACGATCGCATCCGCACCCCACGAGATGAGCTTGTTGCAGTCCTCTTTCAAGCGAGGGGTGACGTTATCGACGCCGCCCAGGATCGCCGTCGTCCTATCCGGGACGAGAACATCCGAGAGAGAAATTGACGGGAAATGGTTCTGATCGCACGCCGCCGGTGTCTGGCGAGTAACCTCCTTGAGGAACTCTGCGGTAGCCGCGGGACCCATCCCTCCAAGGATTCCCAACGTGGGTTTCATGGTTACCTCAACTTCTCGTGAACCAGTTCGTCGCCGATGACGGCCTTCCTCTAGGACTCGTCAAGTTCCCCGAGAGTCGGGTAATCAACGTAGTGGGTTTCCACCGCGCAGACCACGCCATCAATATCCTTAGCAGCAATCGCATTAACGATATCTCGGTGGATCTCCATGGAACGCTGCGCGACATCCTCGTTGTAACTCTCGGCCAGCAGCCATTCGTCGTCTCGTACCTGTTCGGTCAGCGCGTCATGCACCGAGCGCAACTGCTTGGAATGGGACGCCTTGCCGATGGCCAAGTGGAGGTCCATCGACGAATCGAGATAGGACTCGTAATCCTCCTCGGCCACGAACTCCGCCATGGCTTCAAGGACCGCCTGCATCCGCATGATGTCGGACTTACGGGCACGGCGGCAGGCCATGATCGATGCCGAAATCTCAATGGCCATGCGGTATTCCAGCGCCTCTGTAATGTCCACACCGGCGCGGAGCTTCGTTTCGTCGTCGCCAATATTAATGGGACGCTCAAGGATGTAGGTGCCGTCCCCCGAACGGGACTCCAGCCGACCGGCGATTTGTAGCGCCATGATGGCCTCACGGACCGTGGCACGTGAGACCCGCAAATCCGCGGCCAGCGCGCGCTCCGAAGGCAACCGATCACCCGGCTTGAGGGAACTTCCCTCAATCATTTCCAGAATGCGATCAATGGCGACGGCGGTCTTGGAACGCCCCGTTGTTGTGGTCTTCTCACTCATCGTCGTAGCCTTCACTTCCCCAGTACCACCAATTCTGCGCGCTGGAATTCTTTCACATCTGAGTACCCGTTTGCCGCCATGGCGTGGCGGAGAGCGCCCATCAGGTTCGTCACACCCCGCGCATTATGCGAGGGTCCAAAGAGAATTTCTTCCAGAGATCCATTGCTTCCCACGCGGACTCGTTCGCCACGCGGGAGCTTTCCGTGACGCGCCTCAGCACCCCAGTGCCATCCTCGCCCAGGGGCTTCCTTTGCCCGTGCCAGCGCGGTGCCAAGCATGATGCCGTCGGCGCCGCAGGCGATAGCTTTGACGAGATCGCCAGCAGTGCTGATCGAGCCGTCCGCGATGACGTGCACGTAGCGACCACCTGATTCGTCGAGGTAATCCCGGCGCGCCGCGGCGATATCAGCGATCGTTGTGGCCATAGGCGAGGCGATTCCCACCGTGCGACGGTTGGCCGACGCCGCCCCTCCTCCATAACCTGCAAGTACTCCAGCAGCACCTGTTCGCATAAGGTGAAGCGCTCCGGTATAGGTCACCGAACCGCCCACGATAACGGGAACGTCGAGTTCGTAGATGAACCGTTTGAGGTTAAGTGGCTCGCGCGAGGTGGAGACGTGCTCGGCAGATACTGTCGTGCCACGGATGACGAAGATATCCACACCTGCGTCGACGACGGCGCGCCACATCTGTTGAGTGCCGCCCGGCGAGAGAGCGCCAGCTACCGTAACCCCCGCATCACGAATCTCACGCAGACGTTCACGAAGCAGCTCCACCTTAATCGGTTCCGCGTAAATCTCTTGCAGCCGCGGCGTGGCATCCTCTTTATCCAGGTGCGCAATCTCCTCGAAGAAGGGCTCCGGATCCTCGTATCGGGTCCACAGGCCCTCAAGATCGAGAACGCCGAGGCCGCCCAACTTGCCGAGTGCAATCGCCGTCGCCGGGGAAGTGACCGAGTCCATGGGGGCAGACAATATGGGAATGTCGAGATGGTAGGCGTCCAGTTGCCAGGTGGTTTGCACCTCTTGGACATCGCGGGTACGGCGCGATGCGACAACAGCGACATCGTCGAGGGTGTACGCTCGTCGGGCTCGTTTGCCTCGTCCTATCTCTACTTCACTCACGCGTCAAGTTTACGTGCCAAGTACGGAGTTGTGTGGGATGGAAGCCGAAGGTTCAACGAAAGAGCGGGGTGACGGCAAAATCTGTCGGTGGCGACCGATAGGCTGAAGGCATCTCGTGAAAGGAACAATATGTGGACACAGCAGCCAATTATCGGCTTTGACACGGAGACCACCGGCGTTCGTCCCCTTGATGATCGTCTCGTTACCTGTTCGCTCATCAAAGCGGAGGAGAACGGTATAGAGCGGCGATACTGGTTGGCAGATCCAGGAGTAGAGATCCCGGAACAGGCCGCGAATGTACATGGAATTAGCACAGAAAAGGCACGGTCCGAAGGGCGGCCGGTGGGCGAAGTCCTCGCTGAAATCGCCGATATTCTTGCTGAGCATATGGCTGCGGGCAATCCAGTTGTAGCCTTCAACGCGTCCTACGATTTCACGCTTCTCGAGAGTGAGCTGGCGCGGCACGGTATCCCTACCCTCGCTGAACGCCTTGGTGGCCCCTTGGCACCTATCGTTGATCCATATCTTCTCGATAAATCGGTGGATAAATGGAGAAAGGGCAAGCGACGTCTTGAAGATGTATGCCGCCACTACGGTGTCCTTGACGAGGATAACTTCCACAATGCGGAAGCAGACGTGCTCGCCACGCTGCGCCTCCTCGGTGCGCTAGTTCGCAAATACCCAGAAGTAGCGGATAAATCATTGCGCGAGATTCAGGCGATGCAGGCAGCGTCCCACGCGGATTTCATTAATTACCTTAATCGGCGGGCCGCCCAAGATGGACGGCCTCCGGCAGGTGACCCTGACGCGTGGCCGATCTCCTCGCGGTAGGTGAGAACTACCCTTCGGAAAACAAAGCACCGGGCACATCAACTGTGGGCGTGTTGAAACACAAAGTCGACGCCCAAGTCGGCTGTAGACACGCTGTGCCCGGGAACGTTTTGTTCCCGGGCACAGCGTGTCTAGTGAGTATGCGTCATCAGCGTCACAAGAGGAATCTCAAGGCACCAACTTCGCCAAGTCTCAGGCGCGTCCAGAATAATTCGGTGCCTCGACCGTCATCTGGACATCGTGAGGATGGGACTCGCGCAGGCCCGCCGAGGTCATGCGCACGAAACGGCCACGCTCCTTGAGTTCGGGAACCGTGCGGGCACCGCTATAGAACATCGTCTGGTGAAGGCCACCGACGAGTTCATAGAGCACCGAACCAAGCGAACCGCGGAACGGAACCTGGCCCTCAATGCCCTCGGGAATGATCTTGTCATCCGAGGATACGTCGCTCTGGAAGTAGCGATCCTTCGAATAGGAACGCTTGCCACGCGAAGACATGGCACCGAGCGAACCCATACCGCGGTAGTGCTTGAACTGCTTACCATTGACGAATACGAGGTCTCCGGGGGTCTCTTCGCATCCTGCAAGAAGGGAACCAAGCATCACGGTATCCGCTCCGGCCACGAGGGCCTTGCCGATGTCGCCCGAATACTGCAGGCCACCGTCAGCAATGAGCGGCACCTCAGCCGGGCCACACGCCTTTGCCGCTTCGGCAATGGCGGTAATCTGAGGAACGCCCACACCGGCCACCACACGCGTGGTACAAATCGAGCCGGGACCAACGCCCACCTTGACCGCGTCCACGCCCGCATCGATAAGAGCCTGGGCGCCGGACTGCGTTGCAACGTTTCCGCCGATAATCTGCACACCGTCGAAGCCAGAATCAGCCCGGAGGCGGCGAATCATGTCCAGTGCAAGCCTGGCTTCACCATTGGCGGAGTCAATGACCAGCACATCTACACCAGCATCTGCCAAAAGCGCGGCGCGCTCCCACGAATCAGAGAGGTATCCTACTCCGGCACCCACAATGAGGCGGCCCTTCGAATCCTTGGACGCCTTCGGGTACTGCTGAGTCTTCACGAAGTCCTTGACGGTGATGAGACCGCTGAGGCGGCCGTCGTCGTCGACCAAAGGAAGCTTCTCCACCTTATGCTTGGCGAGAAGATTAGCGGCATGCTCGCGGCTGACGCCGGCTGGGGCGGTGACCAGCGGCATCGGAGTCATTACTTCATGCACCTTGAGCGCAGCGAACTGCTCCTCCGGAATAAAACGAAGGTCGCGGTTGGTGATGATGCCGAGCAGCTTGCCGTCGTCGTCCACAACAGGAAGGCCGGAGACGCGGTATTTGCCACAGAGTTCGTCGAGCTGGGCGATCGTGGCATCCGGACCAACAGTCACGGGATCCTGCACCATGCCGGATTCCGAGCGCTTCACCACGCGGACCTGCTGGGCTTGCTCCTCAGCCGAGAGATTGCGATGGATAATTCCAATACCGCCCTGACGAGCCATGGCAATAGCCATACGGGACTCGGTCACCGTATCCATTGCCGCCGAGATGAGCGGGGTTTTGAGGCTAATTTTGCGAGTCAGCCTGCTGGTTGTATCAACTTCCGAAGGGATAACGTCTGTTGCCTGCGGCAAGAGCAGCACGTCATCGTAGGTTAGTCCAAGCATTGCAAAGGGATCATGATGCGGTGTCGTCACTCCACCATGGTAACCGCGAGAATGCCATGGGTGCACTGTGCCCCGCACGACACATTCTGGACAGCCTTGCGAGGGCTAGGGTTCACCATCTGGACATCAGATCCTGTCCGCCGTCTCACGGCCAACAGGGGCCCACTCCCATCTTCCGGCGAAGTAACATGTTCGGCATTGTGTAACGGAGTAGCCACAGGAATCCGCCCTGCTATATGACACCGAAAATGACACCCGTTTGGACGATAGTCGACGACGACGTCTGCCACCTGCTACGTGACAACAACCAGCACCCATCAGGTTCCGCGCAAAGCGTCCACTGGTTCGATACGCGCGGCTTTCAGAGCAGGATAGGTGCCGGCCAACAGGCCGACCAACGCGCCCACGCCGATTCCCGCTGGAGCCGCCCAGGGTGCGATGACGGGTGTCCACTCTTGCACAACACACACACCGAGAAGCACAAAGAGTCCCACGGCGACCCCAATCAATCCACCGAGAAAGCCCGTCGTCAAAGACTCTAGGATGAACTGCCAGCCAATATCGCTGGTGCGCGCACCGAGCGCACGCCGCAATCCAATTTCGCCTCGACGTTCGGAGACGGATAATAGCGTCACATTGGCGATTCCGATGCCACCACCCACCAGTGCCACAATACCGATGGCCATAAAGAGAACATTAATATCGGATTGCACCTGGTCTTGCAGTTGGTTCCCCATGGTAGGAGCCCCGACTTTGTAGGATTCTGGGTTATTGGGGTTCAGAGCGATGGGAGCTTGCCGTCCAACCACACTACCGGCGCCGATATCCGTACTCATATCGAGGCTCGTCACACCCTTGAGCCCCAGATCTTTGCGCGCCGTCTCAACGGGCACAATCACGGAGTTGAGGAGCCCTCCACGGACAGTGGTGGAATCGATAATGCCAATGACCGCATAGGCGTGGTCATCAATAAAGATGGCGGGTTGGCTGCTCACACGGTTGATTCCGAGCGTTTGCGCGGCCTTACTCCCCAGAACAGCAACACGATCAGCCCGTTGTTCGTGCCCTTCATCAAAGAATCTGCCGGTTTGAATGTGTCCGCCCACCACATCGACGAGTTGCGGAGAGCCCGCGATAACCGGCGGGATGGCGCTGGCAACGGCAGAGGGATCAGTAACCTGAACCGCCTGCACATCAGGGAGGTTCTCAAGTTCGGCATACAGAGCTGCATGGGCAACGCCCACCAGATCTTGCACACGTTCTACCGAATCCCACGGGAGTGAGGATGTTGCCCGTTCCGTGTTATTTCGCCCCTCCGTCTTGCCTGGCTCGACAGTGACCCGCGTGGCCTTGACGAGATCGAAACTCTTGGAAATTTGACCGGCCGCCGTTTGCGCCAAACCGATTGTCGCGACAAGCGAAGCAATACCTAAAACTGTTCCGAGCAAGGTAATGAAGAGCCGGGAGGGGCGCGCCCCCACCCCTTCAAGAGCCTCGTGAACCAGGTCACGCCGAGTGAATCCTCGAGTATTCTTGCCGCCTGCACTATCCGCACTATCCGTGCCCTTGCGGTGTGTCCATTTCTTCGTGCGTTTGCCGCGCGGCGATTCCGTGGTTCCGCCGGTGCTGGTTTCGTTTCCTGCGTCGCTTGTTGTCCCATCGTTTTCTGGCGCCATCAGGTCAAAAAACAGGTCATTTTCTTCGACGACGGCGTCCACGGAATCAGGCGTTTCCTGCGCGCGCTTTCTCCTCCACCACTTCATGACAACTCCATCAGGCGACCATCGCTGATCTCCACGCGCCGATCCGCGGCCCTGGCAACTGCGGCGTCGTGTGTGATCATGATGATAGTGAGACCATCGCTCCATAGCTCTCGAAAGAGTCTCATGACAGCCTCAGAATTTTCCCGATCAAGATTTCCCGTAGGTTCGTCCGCAAGTAACAGACGGGGAGAGGTACTAACGGCACGAGCAATTGCTACACGCTGACGTTCTCCACCCGACAGGGTTCCGGGAAAGAACTCCATACGATGGCCCAGTCCCACACGTTCCAATGCCGCTCTGGCAAGCGTTTCGCGTTCCTCGCGAGGTACACCCGCGTAGGCGGTAGCCAACATGACGTTTTCTAAAACAGAACGTGTAGCCAAGAGATGAAACGACTGAAAGACGAAGCCGATATGCCCACCACGGAGCGCTGCACGTTCATCCTCCGAAATCTGGGAAACGTCTATTCCTTCAAACAAATATGTCCCAGTACTGGGGCGATCCAACAGTCCTAGCGTGTTGAGCATCGTGGATTTTCCGGAACCTGATGGGCCAATAATGGCGAGATATTCACCGGTGTTGACCTCAAGGTCAACACCGCGCAGAGCATTCACCGCAGGCGGACCAGGGAAAATCCGGGTGACGTCGTCGAGCTTAATAAGCGGGCCATCCACCTGCGGTGAGAGGGTATCGGACAAAGTTTCTTTGGCCCGCCTCTTTCCCCGGAAAGTGGGCCAAGCGATATTCATCGCCCCACCACAACCTTGGCACCCACAGCAATACGAGAGTCATCTGAGGTGATTTCAACGTAGCCACCGGCGGCTAATCCTGCCTTGACATTAACTACTTCCGTGGCGAAAGGATCATCCTTTGTGGGTGCAGACAACTCAACCCTATCGCTCCCATCAGGGCCGGCTGAAAGCGCAGCCAACGGCACAGCGAGGACCTTGCCCTCGGTGGAAGCAACCGGGATGGCAACCCGCACATTACTCCCCTGGAGCTCGGTGATTTGCTCAGGCGTGAGCTCACCGGGATCAAAAGTGACCGTGTAACGGTCGGAGGTTGCGGACCCAGGTTGCCCATCCGGCGTCTTCTTGGCAGAGCCTGGAGCCTCGATCGTCAAGACCTTCGCCGTCAGTTCTTCTCCACCCGGGGATGAATAGACGGCGGTCATGTCTTCTTTCAGAAGCTTGGCGTCCTGCTCTGAGAAGGTCCCAACAATACTGAGCTTTGCCCCAGAGACAGACATTGCGATATCGGAGAGTGCGCTGCCACGGCTGACGCGTACATCGTCAACTCGGCGAGGGAGATCGCTCAGGAAGAGCACTTCACTCGATGGCAATGAGGGCAACACCGCTTCCTGCGCGCGGGCTAAGGCATTGTAGGCATCAGTGCGCGAATCAATAGCCTCTTGAAGCTGCGCATTTTCAACCGTCAGATTGATAGCCGGTTCAGGAACAGCCTCGGCTTTCTGTAATTCTGCCAACGCCTGCTGACGAGTAGTCTCATCGGGTGCGTTGTCCACAGCCGTGCGCCACTCGTTAATCGTATTGATCCGATCATTTTGGGCCTGAACCTGTGAATCGTAGGTCGAATCCACGGTATTCTCCGCGATGGTCACGGAGGTCTCTGCGCTACGGACAGTTTTCTGGGCATTCTCCAGGGCACTTTGGGCTTCTTCTCCACCATTCGGTGCCGTATATCCAACATGCTGGTACAACTGCCCTAAACCAGTAGCCGTATCCGCATCGAAAACCTGCGACCCAAGATCACCAGAGGTAAAGCCCAGCGAAGCGAGCGCCTGCTTGAGTTGAAGCACATCGGGGCCGCTCATCCCAACGCTCAAGGAACGGTAGGCGGGCAAATCGCCAGGAAGAACAATGACTGGCCTCCCCGTGACCTCAAGAGCAATATCAGCCGCGTTAAGAACGGCGCCAACCTCGGGAACATCGCCGGTAACAATAGCGGGGCCCTCAGAAGACGGAGCGCCAAGTTTGACGTCAACTGAATCGGCGTACGCTACCTCTCCGCGAGCAACAATAGTATTTTCAATAACTCGTTCTTCCACCGGAGCTGTGACCGGGCCCGCTTCAGGTGCCTCAGTGCGCGCCGCCAGCTCAGCTGGCGACACGATGAATTGCATAATGGCAACGCCAGCAAGCAACGACACCACAGCCACGGAAGCAATCAACGCAACAAGCCGCTTACCAGCCCACGCACGCTTTTTCTTAGGAGGCGTTCCATCGTGCTCGGCTTCGCCGTCGACGATCTCTTGATCCCCTGAATCAATTGACGTTTCTTCCGAATCACCCACATCAGACACCGAAGGATCAACCGGAGGGAACTCTATGGTGGCATCCGATAGTTCTGATGACAGGGGCTCTGTGCCCTCGCCAGGGCGACTATCATCGCCTTCTCCGCGCGTGCGCATGCCCATCCAGGGGACCTTTCTTGAATCTACTTCTTACCGTACTTGGCGACCAAAGCATCTAGTTGATCCTTGTGATCGTCAACGAACTTCTGCTGAACTCGGAAATCAATTTCCTGGTACTTTTCCTGGTAATCCATGGCGTCGGCGCACTTCCAGTCTGCTACCGCCATGTCGATTTCCTTCTTCTTGAGTTCATCGAGCTTTGCCTGATCCGGCTCAACATACTCGCCGTCCTCACCACCGCTGTAGAGCTCATTTTGCTCATTCATAATGACTTCGAATGCACGATTCTTGGACGAGACATCCGGGTACCCGGCATCGGCCATACACGATGCCCACTCCTGGTCGAGTGCCTGTATTTCGGGATCCTTTTCAGTGTCCTCATAGAGCGCGTTCAGTGCCTCGAACAGATCAGTGAATTCGGGATCTTCCCATGCGTTGCTACCGCTCTCCGTTTCTACCTCATGTTGAGCCGCCCCATAGCAGCCGGACGTGGACCAGTCATACTCATAGGAGCCGTCCTCCATGTCCTTCATTTCTTCTTCGGTGGGTTGGGGACCGTGAAGAGTCTCGTAGTAGGCCTGCTGTTCTGATGCGCTGAGTGCCTCCACGTAGTCCTGATTGGGATCGACATACTCCTGCTGAGCGTCCATGTCCTCTTGACCTGGGTAGGTCGAGAAGCCATAGCCATACTGCTGGGCAAACTCTAATGAACCCCATTCCGGCCCTTCTTGATCATCACTGCTGACGACTGTGCCACCATTGTTGGTGTCCGGGGTGTATTCGAAGCCCTCCTTGGCCATACATTGGGCAATGAGTTCTTCTCTCTTAAGATCCTGCTGGTCATAGTCTTCTTGGGTCCAGTCTTGACCCATGTCCATGGCCATGAAGTAATCGTTAAGAGGACCGTAGCTTTCCTCAGAGGAATTATCCTTGGCTTTGTCATCACCGTTACTTGAACAGCCGGTGAGAGCGAGGGCACCTATCATGCAGGCACCTAGGAGGATATGACTAGTTTTACGCATGACAGGCTCCTTCGTCTGTTTTTCGTGCGTGACCGTCTCGCTAGATGCGGCCTGGCGTTTTTTCGTCGAGGTCTTTGTGAGATAGTGTCGAAAACTCCGTGCCTTTTAAGCATGCCATAGTGAGTAAGACCGGTTATAGAGACATTTGTTGGTATGCCACGGGCGAAAAGGCGCACGCTCCTTGGTATGAACCTCTATTCAACCGGCTATAGCGAAGATAGGGAATGGGGTTAACTGTAGAAAGAAGGTAGGGCTAGCCCTACCAAAGACCCACACAAGAAAAGGCACCCAACAGATGTTGGATGCCTTTTCACTCAGACTACTAGGCTGAGCCGAGATCACGCCGACGGGCGTTTTCCCTTACTTCTCGACAATAGCGAGGATGTCACGCGAGGACAGGATGATGAACTCATCGCCGCCGTACTTGACTTCGGTGCCACCGTACTTGGAGTAGATGACAACGTCGCCAACAGCAACGTCAACCGGGACGCGGTTGCCATTGTCGTCAACACGGCCGGGTCCTACTGCGAGAACCTTGCCCTCCTGCGGCTTCTCCTTGGCGGTGTCCGGAAGGACAAGGCCAGAGGCCGTCGTGGTTTCTGCTTCCACCTGCTGGATCACAATGCGATCCTCAAGCGGCTTGATGGAGACCGACACTTCGGATCCC
>RRZU012051067.1_pt1 | contig 32325 bp, 28 predicted proteins | sample 2165561 | NCBI WGS metagenome assembly RRZU01 (sample SAMN10456909, study PRJNA506462) | wastewater metagenome | isolation source: wastewater sludge | place: USA: Moscow, Idaho | reverse complement strand
TCGTTCCGAGGTCTGCACACCCATAGAGAAACCGCTTTTTCCAGGAGAAACCATCATGACCACGACCCGTGCCATCCGCTTTGCCCAGACAGGCGGCCCGGACGTGCTGGACTGGCAGGCCGTCGGGCTGCCGGCTCCGGCTGCCGGCGAGGTGACGCTGCGCCACACCGCCATCGGCCTCAACTACATCGATACCTACCACCGCAGCGGCCTGTATGCGCTGCCGCTGCCTTCCGGGCTCGGGCTGGAGGCCGCCGGCGTGGTCGAGGCCGTCGGCACCGGCGTGACAGAATTCAGGATAGGTGATCGCGTCGCTTATGCCGGGGGCATTTGCGGCGCCTACAGCGAACGCCGCAACCTTGCCGCCGACGTGCTGGTGCCGCTGCCGGACACGGTCAGCGACGAAACGGCAGCTGCCAGCATGCTGGCCGGCATGACCGCGCAGTACCTGCTCAAGCGCACCCGTCCGGTCGGCGCCGGCGACACCCTGTTGTGGCACGCCGCAGCCGGCGGGGTCGGCCAGATTGCCGTGCAGTGGGCCAAGGCACTGGGCGCCACCGTGATCGGCACGGTCGGGTCGGAAGACAAGGCCGCCATCGCCCGCTCGCTCGGCTGCGACCACGTGATCAACTACCGCGAAGAAGCGTTTGCGCCGCGCGTGCGCGAGCTGACGCAGGGCCGCGGCGTGCCGGTGGTGTTTGATTCGGTCGGTGCCGCCACCTTCGAAGGCTCGCTCGACAGCCTCGCCCCGCGCGGCATGCTGGTCAGCTTCGGCAATGCTTCGGGTGCGGTGCCGCCGGTGTCGCCCAACGTGCTGGCGGCCAAGGGCTCGCTGTACCTGACCCGTCCGCGGCTGGCCGACTACACCGCCACCCGTGCGGAACTTCTGGAAACCGCTGCCGATCTCTTTGCCGTGATCAGCAGCGGCCAGGTCCGCATCAGCATCGGCCAGCGCTACGCCCTGCAGGATGCCGCGCAGGCCCACCGCGACCTGGAAGCGCGGCGCACGACCGGTTCCACCGTTCTGCTACCCTGAAAACCGGGCCCGCTCCGCTGCCTGTCCGCGCAGGCAGCGGGTTGTGCCGCCGTCAGCCGGGCGCTAGAGTCGGGCCTTGCCCCGCAAGGGTGCCAGTCTTTCCAGTAGTTGAGTCCGGAGTTTCCGTGTTGACCACCGACCCCCTTTGGCAGGCGATCCGCGACGAAGTCGTGCGATCGGCCGAGCGCGAACCCCTGCTTGCCAGCTTCCTGCACATGACCGTGCTGCGGCACGCCTCGTTTGAGGACATGCTGGCCTTCCACCTGTCCAGCAAGCTGGTCTGCAACGTGATGGACGGCCGCGCACTGGTCGAGCTGCTGCACGAGGCCTTTACCGAAGACCCGCACATCGTCGAAGCCGCGCGCGCCGACCTGACCGCCTGCTACGACCGCGACCCGGCCTGCGAGGCCTACTCGACGCCGCTGCTGTACTACAAGGGCTACCACGCCCTGCAGTGCTACCGCGTCACCCACTGGCTGTGGGGCGCCGGGCGCGATGCGCTGGCGCTGTTCCTGCAAAACCGCATTTCCGAATCCATGGGCGTCGACATCCATCCGGCCGCCCGGTTCGGCGAAGGCATCCTGCTCGACCATGCCACCGGCTTTGTCGCCGGCGAAACCGCGGTGGTCGGCGACAACGTGTCGATCCTGCAAGGCGTGACGCTGGGCGGCACCGGCAAGCAGTCGGGCGACCGCCATCCGAAGATCGGTGCCGGCGTGCTGCTGGGCGCCGGTGCCAAGATCCTCGGCAACATCAGCCTCGGCGAAGGCGTCAAGGTCGGTGCCGGCAGCGTGGTGCTGAGTGACGTGCCGCCGCACGTGACCGTGGCCGGCGTACCGGCGCGCATCGTCGGCCAGACAGCCGAATCGATGCCCGCCCTGGAAATGAACCACCGCATCGATTACCCGTGATACCGCATTTCGTCTACCTGCACGGCTTTTTGTCGAGCCCGGCCTCGGCCAAGGCCGAATGCCTGCGCCGCCATCTGGCCGCCGCCGGACTGGCCGACCGCTTCCACGCCCCGGTGCTGCCGGTGGACCCGCTGCTGGCACTGCTGGAAACCGAAGCCACGCTGGTCAACCTCGACGGTGCGCCGTTCGTGCTGGTGGGCTCCAGCCTTGGCGGCTTTTACGCCGAAGTGATGGCCGAGCGCTGGCAGGCTCCGGCCGTGCTGGTCAATCCGGCCGTCCATCCCTGGCGCCACGCCGGCTTGCTGGTCGGCAAACACACGCACTACCACAGCGGCGAAGAGGTGGAAGTGACGCCGGCCCATCTGGCCACACTGGCCGAAGCCGAGCCTGCCCGCATCACGCCGGCGCTTTACTGGCTGCTGGCCTGCACCGGGGACGAAGTGCTGGACTGGCAGGCGGCGGCCAGCCGGTTTGCCGGCTGCCGGCAAACGGTGCGAGAAGGCGGCGACCACGGTTTTCCGTGGTTTGCCGACTATCTTGACGACATCGTGGCGTTTGCCGTTGCCGCCACGCAGCCCTGCGCACAAGACCTCTAGCCTATCCGGTGGCACGGCCCCGGAAGGCTTGGCCATACCGTACGGACGGCATGCTCCCGGCCCGGATTGCACCAGCCGGTGCGTACGCCAGACGAACCCCCGGAAGGCGGAAAGCGGAAAGCGGAAAGCGGAAAGCGGAAAGCGGAAAGCGGAAAGCGGAAAGCGGAAAGCGGAAAGCGGAAAGCGGAAAGCGGAAAGCGGAAAGCGGAAAGCGGAAAGCGGAACATCAGACAGGAAAAAAGCCGGCAGTGCCGGCTTTTTTCATTGCTGCAAGACCGCGCCTGCGGATCAGCTCATCACCAGTGCGGTGCCGAGCTTGAGCTGGTCGGCCACTTCGCGGGCACGGGCCGGCGTGACAAACGGGCCCAGACGCAGCTTGTAGAGGCCGTCATGGTTGACGACTTCCAGCCGGGCCGAACTGCCGCTGCCGGCCATCTGCTCGGCCAGACGCTGGCGCATGGCTTCGGCATTGCTTGGCGAACCGTAGGCACCCAGTTGCAGCCAGCTGCCCTTGGCGGGTACGGCTGACGCCGGCAGGGCCAGATCGTTGCCGGTGGCGGCCACCGGCATGATGCCCTTGCCGGCCTTGGCCACGTCGATCGCCGGCTTGACGCCGTCGTTCGGCCAGACACGCTCGACCACCACGTCGGTACTGCCACGCTTGACGTAGCCCAACTCGTGCGCAGCGGCGTACGAGAGGTCGATCAGGCGTCCCTTGTGGAACGGACCACGGTCGTTGATGCGCACAATGACCGACTTGCCGTTCTTGACGTTGGTGACCCGGGCAAAGCTCGGGATCGGCAGCGTCGGATGCGCAGCAGTCAGTTCGTTCATGTCGTAGCGCTCACCGCTGGCGGTGCGGCGGCCGTGAAACTTGTTGCCGTACCACGAAGCCTTGCCGCGGGCACGATAGGCCTTGCGCTCGACTTCCGGGGTGTAGCTGACGCCCATGACGCTGTAGGGGCGGTTGGCACTGGGGTGCAGCGGCTCATCAGCCAGCGCATCAACCAGCGACGGCTCGGTGGCCATCGACAACAGGGCCAGCGGGTCCTGGTGCAGCGGGGAATTCCTGACCGGCTTGACCGCAGCCTGCTGGGCGCGGACGGACTGGGCAGAAGCGGATTGTGAAAACTTGGCGGCCGGCTGGGTACTGCCACAGGCGGCCAGGAGTGACGTGACTATCGCAAGCCACAGCCATCGCAAAGGCTTCATCGGCACTTTCCTTATGCTGTTGCGCGAAGTGCGCGGGTTGGCGTTCAGATTGGTTTTGTGAAAACCTTTCCTTTCAAAAACAAACAGATTGTTTGATAAGCGATCAAACAATGTTGGACAAGGAACAATCGCTGCCTGCGTTGCATCCTGTCCGCTTCAGATGGCGCCGGCAAAGCCTTGCTGGCGCCATGCCTCGAACACGGTGACGGCCACCGCGTTGGAGAGATTCATGCTCCGCTGCCCCGGCAGCATCGGCAGCCGCAGGCGCTCGGAATCCGCGAAATCCGCCAGCACTTCGGCCGGCAGCCCTCGCGATTCGGGCCCGAACACCAGCACGTCGCCCGGAGCAAAAGCCAGTGCAAACGCCGGACGGCTCGACCTGGTCGTCATGGCCAGCATGCGCCGGCCCACCAAAGCCTGCCGACAGGCGGCCCAGTTCTTGTGCACCGTCAGCGCGGCGTATTCGTGGTAGTCCAGACCGGCCCGGCGCAGTCGCGCATCCTCCAGCGGAAACCCGAGCGGCTCGACCAGATGGAGCTCGCAACCCGTGTTGGCACACAGGCGAATGATGTTCCCGGTATTGGGCGGGATCTCGGGTTCAAACAGGACGACGGCAAACATAGCGGCGGATTGTGCAAGCTCATCAATGACTTGGTCAAGAAACGGCATGTACAGCATCGTCGTCCAACAGCACCGATCTGGCGGCAATCGCCCGGCTGGCGCCGGCTCAGCCCGGTTGCGCCCGCAGCCAGACCCAGCCTTCGACCCGGCCGGCACCGGCCCGTTTCAGGGCCCTGGCAGCGGCCGACAGCGTCGCGCCGGTGGTCAGGACATCGTCGACCAGCACGCAAGACTGCCCCGCCGGCAACGCGGCCGAAGCAAAGGCACCGGCCATGTTGCGCAGCCGCTGCCTCCGGCCCAGACCGGCCTGTGGCGGCGTGTTCCGCACCCGGGACAGCACGTCGCAGACCGGCAGTCCGGTTGCCTGCGCCAGCAAGCCGGCCAGCTCGGCGCTGTGGTTGAAATCCCGCCCGGGATGCGCCCGCCGCGACAGGGGCACCAGCACCGCCCCGGCCGGCAGGACCGGTGCCGCCGCCAGCATCAGGTACGCCATCAGGCCCACCTGTTGCAGGTCACCACCGTACTTGCAGCGGTGCAGCACCGCCGACAACGGCCACTGGTAGGCATGACCGGCATGCAGCGCATCAAAGGCCGGCGGCCGCAGGCGGCAACGGTGACACACCCCGCCGGCCGGATGCCGCACGCCGCAACGCGGACAGGCCGAACCGGCCAGTTGCGGCAGAGCAGCCAGGCACGCCGCGCACACGGGCCGGCCTGCCGGCTGGCCGCACAGGCCGCAGTCGTGCACAAAAAATGCACAGCTGTTTACAAAGCAGCGCATCCGGTTTGACAGAGACAGGGGCATAACCGACGATTCCGCCATTCTTCCAGTCCGACCCGCCACGGTTTACCCAAAATGAATTCCAGCGTCCAGCCTGTCGAACTCCGCCGCTCCACCCCGCACCCGCAGCTTGAGTACTGGAGCGTGTGCAAGGTCGAGGCCCTGTTCGAAACCCCGTTCCTCGACCTCGTCTACCGCGCCACCCAGGTGCACCGCGAGCATTTCGACCCGCGCGCCATCCAGCTTTCCACCCTGCTGTCGATCAAGACCGGCGGCTGTCCGGAAGACTGCGGCTACTGCCCGCAGTCGGCACGCTTTGATACCGGCGTCACCAGCCAGAAACTGCTGGATGTGGAAGAAGTGGTGGAAAAAGCCCGGCTGGCCAAGGCCCGCGGCGCCAGCCGCTTCTGCATGGGTGCGGCCTGGCGCGGCCCCAAGCCCAAGGACGTGGACAAGGTCAGCGCCATCATCCGCGCGGTCAAGGACCTCGGCATGGAAACCTGCGGCACCTTCGGCCTCTTGAAAGACGGCATGGCCGAACAGCTCAAGGACGCCGGGCTCGACTACTACAACCACAACCTCGACACCGCGCCGGAACACTACGGCGAGGTGATCCACACCCGCGACTTCGACGACCGCCTCGACACGCTCGGCAAGGTGCGCCAGGCCGGCCTCAAGGTCTGCTGCGGCGGCATCATCGGCCTCAACGAATCGCGCAAGGAGCGCGCCGGCCTGATCGCCAGCCTCGCCAACCTCGACCCGCAGCCGGAATCGGTGCCGATCAACCAGCTGGTCAAGGTCGAAGGCACCCCGCTGGCCGATGCCGCCGAGCTCGACTGGAGCGAATTCATCCGCACCATCGCCGTGGCCCGCATCACCATGCCGACCAGCTACGTGCGCCTGTCCGCCGGCCGTCAGGCCATGCCGGAAGCCATGCAGGCCCTGGCCTTCATGGCCGGTGCCAACTCGATCTTCTACGGCGACAAGCTCCTCACCACCGGCAACCCGGAAGCCGACCACGACGCCGAGCTGCTGGCCAAGCTCGACCCCTACCCGGAAGGCCACGCACCGGAGCCGCGTCCGGACCTGCACCACCATCACCACGACTGAGCATGCCACGCCCTGCCGACCTGGCCGCCGGACTGGCGGCCCTTGATGCCACCAGCCGCCGCCGGCGCCGCCCGCTGGTCACCACCCCGCAGGGACCGCACCTGACGGTGGACGGCCGCGACTACCTCGCCTTTGCCAGCAACGACTACCTCGGCCTGGCCAGTCACCCGGCGCTGGTCGCTGCCCTGCAGGAGGGCGCGGCCCGCTTTGGTGCCGGCGCCGGCGCGTCGCATCTGGTCAGCGGGCATCTCGCCCCCCACGACGCCGCCGAAACCGCGCTGGCCGCATTTCTCGGCCGCGAGGCGGCGCTGCTGTTTTCCAGTGGTTACCAGGCCAATGTCGGGGTGATCGGTGCCCTGGTCGGCCGTGGTGATGCGGTATTTGCCGACCGGCTGGCGCATGCCTCGCTGCTCGACGGCTGTCTGCTGTCGCGGGCAGAGTTCCAGCGTTTCCGTCACAACGACCTGGCCGACCTCGAACGCCGGCTGGCCGCCAGCACCGCTCCCGCCAAACTGATCGCCGTCGACGCGGTCTACAGCATGGACGGCGACGAAGCGCCGCTGGCCGCCCTGCTGGCGCTGGCCGAACGCTTTGACGCCTGGCTCTATGTCGACGATGCCCACGGCTTTGGCGTGCTCGGCCCGCAAGGGCGCGGCACGCTGGCCACCCACGGCGTGGCGCCGCACCCGCGGCTGGTGCAGCTCGCCACCTTCGGCAAGGCGGCGGGCCTCGCCGGTGCCGCCGTGGCTGCCGACGCGCAGGTCATCGACTGGCTGGTCAACACCGCCCGCACCGCCATCTTCACCACCGCCATGCCGCCGGCACTGGCCCACGCGCTGACCGCCATGCTGGCGCTGGTCGAACCGGCCGACGCCGCCCGCGCCCGGCTCGCCGGCCATGTCGCCACCCTGCGCGCCGGCTGTGCCGCGGCCGGATTGCAGCTGCTGCCGTCCCGCACCGCCATCCAGCCCGTCCTGATCGGCAGCGATGCCGATGCCGTGGCGGCCAGCCTGGCCCTGCGCGAGGCCGGGCTGTGGGTGCCGGCCATCCGCCCGCCCACCGTCCCGCCCGGCACCGCCCGCCTGCGGGTATCGCTGTCGGCGGCCCACACGGAAACGGATGTGGCGCAACTGGCCGCGCAGCTGTCGCAAATCATGACAAAACGGTAGTCTGCCGGCTTTCCCCTGCCGAAAGCCGCAGCATGCAGATTACCGACCTGCCGTTTGGCCTGACCGACTGGGACAGCCTGCCCGACACCCTGCATCCGGGCACCCACGGCACGGCCTGCTGGCGCACCCGCCAGTTCGGGCCGCTGCGGGTACGCCGGGTGGTGTATTCGCCCGGCTATGTGGCCGACCACTGGTGCAGCAAGGGCCACATCCTGCTGTGCCTGGACGGCGAACTGCATACCGAGCTGGCCGACGGACGCCGGTTCGTGCTGCGTCCGGGCATGAGCTACCAGGTGGCGGACAACGCCGAGCCGCATCGCTCGTCCACCCCGACCGGCGCCACACTGTTCATTGTGGATTGAGGCTTCCCCCGCCAGGGGCCTACGGACCAACCAGGTATTTTCCGGAGCACGCAGCCATGTCGCAAACCTGTCATCCAGAAGCAGTCGGTCCCCGGTTTTCTCCGGACAAAATGCTTGTCGCCCGCGACAAGACCATGGAAGCGGTGCAACGCATCGCCAGCCTGATCAGGCCCGGCATGACCGAGCAGCAGGCCAAAGTGCTGGCAAAGGACGAGCTGGAAAAAATGGGGATGGACCGTCTCTGGCACGGCATCATCATCCGTTTCGGTGCCTCGACGCTCAAGACCTTCAGCCAGCCGATCGATCCGGACAACGTCCTGCTTGAAGATGACATTTTCTTTATCGACCTGGGGGTGGTCTGGGACGGCCATGAAGGCGACGCGGGTGACACGTTCGTCACGGGTGACCACGCGGGCAAGCGGGCCTGTGCCCGGGCGGCGCGCCAGCTCTGGTTCGAGGTGGCAGCCAAGTGGCGCGCAGAAGGACCGGGCGGTCCGGCGCTCTACCAGTTTGCCCAGGCGCGGGCCCAGGCCATGGGGTGGAAGCTCAACATGGACATCCAGGGACACCGGGTCTCCGATTTCCCGCACGCCATTTACAAGGCCGGCAGCCTGGGTGATTTTTCCGCCTGTCCGGACACCGGGCTCTGGATTCTCGAAATCCAGATTTCCGATCCGGCGGGAACCTGTGGCGCCTTCTATGAAGACCTGCTTTCCCGCCATGACCAGAGCCCGCCTGCCGCATGATCAGGGCATGATCACACCGCCTCCACCGCCGTAATCACCCAGCGCTTGGGCAGCAGTTTTCCCTTTTTGGCGCGCTTGCCGACGTAATCGGCAAACTCCAGCCGGAAGCTGTCTTCGCGGCCGGTGCGCAGGGTGCCGCAGATGCGGGCGGCGCTGCCTTCGACCACTGCCAGCGTCTCCAGCGTGTCGCCGTCGTCCAGCTGCATCAGCATCAGTCCGCGCCCCTTGGCCAGCGCCTTGAGTTCACCGGCCGGGAACACCAGCGCGCGGGCCTGCTGGCTGATGGCGACCAGCTGGCCGGCGGCCAGTCCGGCTGCCGTCACCGGCACCGGTGCCAGCGGGATTTCGTGGGCTTCCAGCGTCAGGAAGGCCTTGCCGGCCTTGACCCGGCTGACCATGTCCTTCATTTCCACCACAAAACCGTAACCGCCGCTGCCGGCCACCACGAAGCGGGCATCCTCGGGAGCGGCCAGCATGTGGCAGACCTGCGCCTGCTCCTGCACGTCGATCAGCGACGTCACCGGCACGCCGTCGCCACGGCCGGTCGGCACGTCGGCGGCATCGACGGTATAGGCGCGCCCGTGGCTGTCGAGCACCACCACCGGCCACACGGTGCGGGTTTCCAGCACCGTGGCCAGCGCGTCGCCGTCCTTGAAGGCCAGCGTGGCCAGATCGACGTGGTGCCCCACGCGCGCGCGCAGCCAGCCCTTTTTCGACAGGATCAGCGTCACCGGCTCGTCGGCCACGGTCTGGGTCAGGGTGGCCTTTTCGGCCGGTTTCAGCTCGCTGCGGCGGCGGTCGCCGTATTTGGCGGCATCAGCCTCGATTTCCTTGATGATGAGCTTCTGCCGGGCATGGTCGCTGGCCAGCAGGTGCCGCAGGCCGCCGGCTTCGTCACGCAGTTCGCCCAGTTCCTTTTCCAGCCTGAAGCCCTCAAGGCGGGCGAGCTGGCGCAGGCGGATTTCCAGAATGTCCTCGGCCTGGATCTCCGACAGGCCAAAGGCCGCCATCAGTTCCGGCTTGGGTTCGTCCGATTCGCGGATGACCCGGATCACCGCATCCAGGCTCAGGAACACCAGCTGGCGGCCTTCGAGGATGTGGATGCGCTGCTCGACCTTGTCCAGACGGTGCGCCAGCCGGCGGGTGACGGTGGTTTCGCGGAAACCGAGCCACTCGGACAGGATGGCTTTCAGCCCCTTCTGCTGCGGGCGGCCGTCCATGCCGACCATGACCAGGTTCATGGACACGTTCTGCTCCATGCTGGTCTGTGCCAGCAGGAGGGTCATGAATTCGTCCGGATTCAGCCGGCTCGACTTGGGCTCGAACACCAGCCGCACCGGATGCTCGCCGTCCGATTCGTCGCGCACGCGGTCAAGCTGCGACAGCATCAGGTTCTTGAGGTTCTGCTGCTCCTGCGACAGCGCCTTTTTGCCGGCGCGGGGCTTGGGGTTGGTGGCGTCCTCGATCTCGGCCAGCACCTTCTGCGCGCTGGAGCCGGGCGGCAGTTCGGACACGATGACGCGCCACTGGCCGCGCGCCAGCTTTTCCACTTCCCACTGCGCACGTACCCGCACCGAGCCGCGGCCGGATTCATACGCGGCGCGGATGTCGTCGCTGGCGGTGATGATGCGGCCGCCACCGGGGAAATCCGGGCCGGGCAGGTAGGTCATCAGCCCGGCGGTATCCAGCGCCGGATCCTTGAGCAGCGCCACCGCCGCCGCCGCGACTTCGGTCAGGTTGTGCGGCGGGATTTCGGTGGCCATGCCGACGGCAATGCCGGACGCGCCGTTGAGCAGCACCATCGGCAGCCGTGCCGGCAGCAGCCGGGGCTCGTCAAAAGCGCCGTCGTAGTTGGGGACGAAATCCACCGTGCCCTGGTCGATTTCCGCCAGCAGGAGGTCGGCGATCGGGGTCAGCCGCGCCTCGGTGTAGCGCATGGCCGCCGCCCCGTCGCCGTCGCGGCTGCCGAAGTTGCCCTGGCCGTCGATCAGCGGGTAGCGCAGGGTGAAGTCCTGCGCCATGCGCACCAGCGCCTCGTAGGCCGAGCTGTCGCCGTGCGGGTGGTATTTGCCGAGGATTTCCCCGACCACGCGCGCCGATTTCACCGGCTTGGCCCCGGCGGCCAGCCCCATTTCCTTCATGGCGTAGAGGATGCGGCGCTGCACCGGCTTCTGGCCGTCGGCCACTTCCGGCAGGGCGCGGCCCTTGACCACGCTCATGGCGTATTCGAGGTAGGCGCGCTCGGCGTACAGGTCAAGCGGCAGGGAGTCGGGGGCAGCGGTCAGGTCGGTCATGCAGGGCACGCGTCGGATAACAGATGGCGCCGGATTATAAGCCTGCCGGCGTGCTTGTCGCCGCCGGCGCTGCCAGGCCGTATGCTGGTGGCTGTTGACCGACCGTTTTGCCGGAGAAGCCGTATGCCAATCAGCTGGACCTGCCTGCCGTTTGCCGATCTGGGCGTCGATGCCCTTTATGACTGCCTTGCCCTGCGCGACGCGGTATTCGTGGTCGAACAGGATTCGGTCTACGGCGATGTCGATGGCCTCGACCGTGTCGCCCTGCACCTGCTCGGCCGCAACGACGCGGGCGAGCTGGTTGCCTACGCCCGCCTGCTGCCACCGGGCAGCAAGCGCGCCACCGAGGTCGCCATCGGCCGCGTGGTGATTACGCCGACCGCCCGTGGCTGCGGCCTGGGCAAGGTGCTGCTGGCCGAAGCCGTGGCCGCCACCCGCAGCCGCTGGCCGGGCGTACCGCTGTGGCTGTCGGCGCAGGTCGACAAGCTGGGCCTGTACGCCTGCTTCGGCTTTGTCGCCGAAGGCGAGGCCTACGACGATGGAGGCATCCTGCACCGCGACATGCGCGCACCGGGCTGACGCAGCCACGACCGGAACCGGCTCCTGGCGCCGGCCGCCGGCCGCCGGTCATGCGGCAAGGGCCGGTTCCGGCCCGTCAAGTGAACCAGGCCGCAACGCAGGCATTTGCTGCCCCGCGTCGGGTGGCTGCCTGTCCGGCACGACAGGACGGCACTGCCTCTGCCTTCACGCACCGGAGCCCGTGCCGGCCGTGACAGGAATGCCGGCAACCGCCAGGTCCAACGCAGGCCACCGGTGCCCGGCACACCAGGGCCGGCAGCAGCCTGGCGATACCGGCCGGGCCGCCTGCACGACGGCACGTCCGGCCACGCACCACCCGACCGCGGCCACAAAGCCTGTCAGCTCGCACGATCCCCGCAGGCAAAAGCCCACCTGGCGGGCAACGGAGCAGGATTGCGCCGGCTAGCCAGCGATGCCGGCAGGTTGCCGGCGCTCACACCCCGAGCCGCTGGCAGCGCGAAATCAGCGTGGTACGCGGCAGGCCCAGCTGGCGGGCGGCGGCCGACACGTTGCCGTGGCACTCGTCCAGCGCAGCCCGGATCACCTGCCGGGCTTCGTCGTCCAGCCAGTCCTGCAACGGTGCATCCGCCGGCGGGCCGGCCGGTGCCGCAGCAGTGGCCGGGACAGTCGGGCCGTCGTCGTCCAGCAGGGCCACATCGGCCAGCGCCGTGCCACCCGGATGCAGCAGCAGGCTGCGCCGGATGACGTTTTCCAGCTCGCGCACGTTACCGGGCCAGTCGTGCGCCGCCAGCCGCGCGGCGGCAGCGTCGGCCAGCCGGGTGACTTCCGGTTGCAGTCCGGCGGCGTAGCGGGCGACGAATGCCTGCGCCAGCAGCACCACGTCGCCCTGGCGTTCGCGCAGGGGCGGGATGTGGATGTAGCCGACGTTGAGGCGGTAATAGAGGTCTTCGCGCAGCCGGCCGGCGGCCATGGCACTGCGGGGCGGTTCGTTGAGCGCAGCGATCAGCCGCACGTTGGCCACCTGCGCCTGCTGGCTGCCCAGCGGCAGGAAGCTGCCGTCCTGCAACACGCGCAGCAGCTTGCTTTGCAGGTTGACCGGCATCGAGTTGATTTCGTCGAGGAACAGCGTGCCGCCTTCGGCCTGGGTGAACAGGCCCTTCTTGTTTTCGGCACCGGTAAAGGCGCCGCGCACGGTGCCGAACAGGGTGCTTTCCAGCAGGGTGTCGGGAATGGCCGCGCAGTTGAACGACACCATCGGCCGGCCGGCGCGCGGGCTGGCCGCGTGCGCGCGCCGGGCAAACAGTTCCTTGCCTGTACCGGTTTCGCCGTAGATCAGGATGGGCAGTTCACTGGCGCCGAATATGTCCACCCGGCTGATTTCCTGCTGCATGACCGGGTCGGCGGTCAGGATCAGCGGCAGTTCGCCGGGACTGACGCGGCTGAAGCGCGCTTCGCGGCCGATCTCGATGGCGCCGATCAGGTCGCCGCTGCGGCCGAACAGCGGCATGGCGGTGTGCAGGTAAGGAATCGGCTGGCCACCGGGGCCGATGAACATCTGCATGCTGTCGGTAAAGCGGGCGTAATCGTGCAGGCAGGCGAGCAGCGTGCTGTCTTCGGGGCGGAGCCACGGGTTCACGTCCAGTACGTGACGGCCGATCAGGTGGTCCCCGTCGATGCCGTCCATGCGGGCGCTGGCCCGGTTGTAGTAAACGAAGCGCCCTTCGCGGTCGACGATGGTCACCGGCCGGTCCAGCGTATCGAACACTTCCTTCAGGCACATCACCAGCCAGTCCAGCTCCTGCACGCCACCCTCCTGACGACCCGTCGACACCTGCCGCACCGCATCTGCCGGGTCCGGGGTGTCCAGCTTTCGACAGCTGTCGGAAAACCGACAGCCGGAGGGCAAAAAATACCAGAGCCGCCGGTTTCCTGACCGGACCGGGCGGTTTGCCGGCTGTTTTTCCGGCGCAAGGCTTGACTTGAGTCAATCGTCATTACCCGTTTCCGGCACGCTTGATGCACACCTGATGACTGACCAGCCGTTTCATGTTCATGTCACAGGAGTATTGCCATGTTCCAGCACATCATTGCCCGCATGCCCTGCCGCGCCCTGGTGGACGGCATCACCTCGGCCAGCCTGGGCAAGCCGGACTACGCCCTGGCGCTTGACCAGCACAACGCCTACATCCGCGCCCTGCAATCCTGCGGCGTCGACATCACCCTGCTGCCGCCGGCCGAGGCCTTTCCGGATTCGGTATTCGTGGAAGACCCGGCGCTGTGCACGCCCTTCTGCGCCATCATCACCCGCCCGGGGGCCGACAGCCGCCGCGGCGAAGCCGGACTGATGGCACCGGTGCTGGCCCGCTTCTACCGGCACATCGAGCGCATCGTCGAGCCGGGCACGCTGGATGCCGGCGACGTGATGATGGTGGGCGACCACTACTACATCGGCTGCTCGGCCCGCACCAATGCCGAAGGCGCCCGCCAGCTGATCGCCATCCTCGAACGCTACGGCATGACCGGCTCGGTGGTGACACTGGAAAAGGTGCTGCACCTGAAAACCGGCCTCGCCTACCTCGAAAACAACAACCTGCTGGCCTGCGGCGAATTCCTCGACAAGCCGGAATTCCGGCATTTCAACCTGGTCGAGATCCCCGAAGACGAGTCGTACGCCGCCAACTGCATCTGGGTCAACGGCACGGTGATCATGCCGGCCGGCTACCCGGTCAGCCGCGGCCGCATCGCCGCGCTGGGCTATCCGGTGATCGAGGTCGACACCTCGGAATTCCGCAAGCTCGACGGCGGCGTGAGCTGCATGTCGCTGCGCTTCCCGGACGAACAGCCGGGTGACGGCGTTGACCTCGGTACCGCAGGCGGAGGCACCGGCGTGCTGTTCTGACGCCAGCGCAGCCGCATCGGGCGGTACCCGGGCGGGTGCCGCCCCACTACAAGGGGGAATGCATCATGACGGACCAGGCAAGCAGCAAACTCGGACTGTTGCCGCTGACCGCGCTGGTGGTCGGCGGCATCGTGGGCAGCGGCATCTTCAGCCTGCCGCAGAACATGGCCGAAGGAGCCGGCGCCGGCGCCATCCTGATCGCGTGGGTGATCACCTTCGTCGGCATGCTGGCCCTGGCCAAGGTGTTCCAGTGGCTGTCGCTCAACCGCACCGACATCGGTGACGGCGTCTACGGCTATGCCCGCGCCGGCTTCGGCGACTACCTCGGCTTCAGCGCCGCCTGGGGCTACTGGATTTCCGCCTGGGTCGGCAGCACCGGCTACCTGGTGGTGATCTTCAGCGCCCTCGGCGCCTTTGGCGCACTGGCCTTCTTTGGCGACGGCACCACGCCGGCCGCGCTGGCCGGCCAGCTGGCAGTACTGGGGCTGATGCACTACCTGGTGCTGCGCGGGGTCAAGTCGGCCGCCTTCCTCAACGTGGTGGTCACCACCGCCAAGATGGTGCCGCTGGTGCTGTTCATCCTGTGCGTGGCGATGGCGTTCAGGGTGGACACGTTCCGGGTCGACTTCTGGGGCAGCGCCGCCCTCGGCAGCCTGACCGACCAGATCAAGAACACCATGCTCTACACCGTGTGGGTGTTCCTCGGCATCGAATGCGCTACCGTGTACGCTACCCGCGCCCGCAGCCTCGTGGACGTCAGCCGTGCCACCATGCTCGGCTTCACCATCACCATGCTGCTGCTGGTCTGCGTGTCGGTGCTGTCGCTGGGCGTGGTGCCGCAGGAGCAGCTGGCCGCGATGAAAAACCCGTCGATGGCCGGCGTGATGGCCGCCGCCGTCGGCCCGTGGGGCGGTGCACTGATGAACCTCGGCCTGATCGTCTCGGTCGGCGGTGCCCTTCTCGCATGGACCATGCTCGCCGCCGAAATGCTCTATCTGGCCGGTCGCGGCAACAGCCACACCGCACCGGCCGTCTTCGGCCGGCTCAACGCCGCCGAGGCTCCGGCCAGCTCGCTGTGGCTCACCAACAGCCTCGTCGCCGTCCTGCTGGTGATCAACTGCATCAACAACGCCGGCTACAACCTGCTGATCCAGCTCGCCTCGTCGCTGTGCCTGATCCCGTACTTCCTGTGCGCCGCCTTCGGCCTGAAGACCGCCACCCGGCCGGGAACGCAGGCGGGTGCTTTCCTCGTCACCAGCGCCGTCGCCACCCTCTACGGCGCCTGGCTGATCTACGCCGGCGGCCTGAGCTTCCTGCTGATGTCGATGATCCTGTACGCCCCGGGCATTGCCTTCTTTGTCTACGCCCGGCGCGAACGCGGCCTGCCGGCCTTCGTCACCGGCGTGGAAAAAGGCTTTGCCGGCCTGATCGTGACGCTGGCACTGGTCGCGCTCTACATGATCGCCAGCGGTCAGCTGGCACTCTGACCGGCCCCGTCTGCCGGCCCGTCCACGGCCGGCAGCGGCCAGTCCCGCAGGCGCGGCAGCCACACGGCGGCCGTGTCGCCCGGTTCGGCCCGGCACACCGCAGCGGTGAAGCGGGCTGCCGTCGTCCGCAGCCCGTCCTCGGACTGCCGGGCGGCAAAGGCCAGCGCCAGGCTGGCCAGCAACGCGTCGGCCGTTTCCGCACCGGCATCCGGCAGCACCAGCACGAAACGGTCGCCGGCCATGCGGCCCACCACGTCATGCCGGCGCAGGCGCTCGCGCAGCAGCCGGGCCAGCGCCAGCAACACCCGGTCGCCCACCGCATAGCCCTGCTGCCGGTTGATGTCGCCCAGTCCGACAATGTCGAGCACCGCCAGCGTCAGCGGCTGGTGCTGGCGGGCCGCGCAGGCCAGCTCGGCGTCCAGCCGGTCGGCCAGCGCCCGTTCGGCCAGTACGCCGGTGAGCGGATCGGTCGCCGCCCGGGCCCGTCGCACGCGGTGCAGGCGTGCCGCATTCAGGGCCGCGGCCGCCAGCGCCTCGGCCTGTACCGGCTTGTCGAGCCACGCCGCTACCGGCGCCTCCGGATTGGGGCGGACCGGATGGCGGGCATCGGCCGCCAGCATCACCACCGGCACCGGGTCGTCCACCCGCGCCTGACGCACGACGTGGACAAACTCCAGTCCCGGTCCTTCCGGCAGGCGCTGGTCCACCACCAGCACATCCGGCGAAAAGCGGATCAGCGCCTCAAAGCCGGTGCTGCCGCTGTCGGCCACGCGGGTATCCATGCCGTGCTGCGCCAGCGTGCCGGCATACCAGTCGGCCAGCTCGGGCGCGGCCTCGACCACCAGCGCCCGCAGGGGCGCCGGGTCCAGCCGCGGCGCCAGCCGGGCCAGGGCATCGGCCAGTTCGTCGCCGGCCAGCGGCCACGGCAGAAAGGCACGCGCGCCCAGCCGCACGGCGTTCAGCCGGGTGGCGTAATCGAGTTCGGGTGCCAGCAGCAGCAGCGGCACGTCGGCCAGCCGGGTCTGCATCAGTGCCGTGAGGGCGCCGTCGATGCCGGCGTCCAGCCGCAGGACGGCCAGCACGGCCGGCGGCCGGGTGTCGAGCAGGCTGACCAGTTCGGCCGACGAGCCGACCCGCAGCGGATGCACGCCGGCCCGGCCCAGCTCGCGCAACAGCCGGCTGGCATCCAGTTCGGGCGGCAGCCACAGCACCACCCGGTCGCTGGCGGCCACCGGCGCGGGGGGCGGTACGGGACGGCCCAGCTCGTGCAGGGTCGCCAGCCGGGCCCGCAGGGCCGGCACGAAGGCAGCCGGCACCTCGCCCTGTTCGCGCGCCTGGCGCACGGCGTCGTGCAGGAACCGGGCAAAGCCCTGTGCGCCGCGCGCCAGCTCGTCGGCCTGCGTTCGCTCGGCCTGGCACTTGAGGTTGAGCGCCAGATACGCCAGGTGCGCGGCCAGCGGCGTGTCCCACTGGCGGGCCAGCAGGGTGCTGTCGCGGTCGATGGCCGTTAGGGCTTCCACAATCTCGGGCATGGCGGCCTCCGGGGTATAATCGCCGCCTTTTCGAGTTCCGGCAGGCCCCGAATCATGGCGACGAATGTATTTTATGAAGAAAGCGGCAGCTTCAAGGTAGGGGCGATCATGAGCGAGACTGATGCCAGTCTTCAAGTCGAGGCCCCGCACGGCAAGCGCTCCAAGATCAAATCGGCCACGGTGCTGCTGCGCTTTAATTCGGCGCTGGCCGACTTCATGCCGGCGGTCGAAGCGCTGGCAGCCGACCTTGACCTCGACTTCCTGTGGGAGTGCTGCGGCGAGGACGAATTCGACGCCGCCGGCCTGGCGGCCGACTACTTCGGCCAGACGCCGTCGGCCATCGAAACGGCTGCCATCAGCCTGCGCCTGCACGAAGCGCCGATGTACTTCTACAAGAAGGGCCGGGGCCGTTACAAGGCCGCGCCGGAAGAATCGCTGAAAGCGGCGCTGGCCGGACAGGAAAAAAAGCGCCTGCAACAGTTGCAGATCGATGCCTGGGTGGAAGAATGCCGCGCCGGCCGGCTGCCGGAAGCGTGGCGCCCGCACCTGATGTCGCTCCTGTGGAAACCGGACAAGAACACGCTGGAATGGAAGGGGCTGGAAGCCGCCTGCAAGGCGCTGGCGCTGTCGCCGCTCAAGCTGGTGGCCGAACGCGGCGGCATCGGGTCAGTGCCGGACTACCTGCTGGCCGGCTTCATCATGGAACACTTCCCGCGCGGACGCGGCTTCCCGGCGCTCGACCTGCCGGTGGCACCGGCCGAGCTGCCGGCGGCCAGCGTCGAGGCCTTCTCGATCGACGACTCGGCCACCACCGAGATCGACGATGCACTGTCGCTGACCCGGCTCGCCAACGGCAACTGGCAGGTGGGCGTGCACATTGCCGCGCCGACGCTGGACGCGCCGCGTGACGGCGGGCTGGAGCAGCTGGTGTTCCAGCGCCTTTCCACCGTGTATTTCCCCGGCGACAAGATCACCATGCTGCCCGACGAGGTGGTGGGGGTGTTTTCGCTCAACGAGGGGCAGTACTGCCCGGCGGTGAGCGTGTATTTCGAGGTGACGCCGGAATTCGAGATCATCGGCCACGAAAGCCGGGTCGAGCGGGTCAACATTGCCGCCAACCTGCGCCACGACTGGCTGGAAACCGTGTTCAACGAAGAAACGCTGGCCAGCGACACCGGCCGCGACTATCCGTACAAGGCCGAACTCACCACCCTGTGGCAGTTTGCCAATGCGCTGGAAATGCGCCGCGGCAAGGCCGACACCAATGCCACCGTGCGGCTGGACTACAACTTTGCCATCGTCGACGGCAAGGTCGTGCTGACCACCCGGCGGCGCGGGGCGCCGATGGACAAGCTGGTGAGCGAGCTGATGATCCTCGCCAACTCGACCTGGGGCGGTGACCTGGCCGCCGCCGGCATTCCGGCCATGTACCGCGCCCAGACCGCCGGCAAGGTGCGCATGACCACCGCCGCCGAACCGCACGTCGGCCTTGGCGTGGCGCAGTATGCTTGGGCTACCTCGCCGCTGCGCCGGGCCGCCGACTTCGTGAACCAGCAGCAGATCGTGGCGATGATCCGGGGCGAAACGCCGCGCTACAAGCGCGGGGACGCCGACCTCTTTGCCCGTCTGCGCGACTTCGACCAGGCCTACAACGCCTATGCCGACTTCCAGTACCAGATGGAACGCTTCTGGTGCCTGCGCTGGTTTACCCAGGAAAACGTCAGCGACGTGACCGCGCTGTGGGTGAAGGACGACCTCGTCCGTATCGACGGCCTGCCGCTGGCAGTACGCGTGGCCGGCCTGCCGGAGATGCAGCCCGGCGAGCGGGTGCGCCTGCAGGTGGCGCGCATCGACGAGCTGGCGCTGGAAATCGAGTTCCGCGTGCTGGGCAAGGCCGAAACGGCCTAACGGCGGCGCCGGGCCGGCAGCGACTGCTGCTGGCTGTCGCTGCCGCGATAGCGCTGCCAGAGCTTCCAGCCGACCAGGGCCATGACGGCCAGCAGCAGGGGCTTGAACATCGACTTGAACAGTTTTTTCGGTTTCATGGGCAGGGCCGGAACAGGGATGCGGAACCGCCATCTGAACACGCCAGCATCAGCCACAGCTTAAGGCGGCCGGCGTGCTGACCGCTGCGGCCGTCCCCGCGACCGCCCGGCGTCGCGGCTGGTCCGCCGGCGCCTGCCGCTGCTACGCTTCATGAGCGTGATTGTCTGCACCACGACAATGCCGCTATACCAATAGCGCCGCCCACGAGCGGCGCTTGGTGCTTCCGGGCACCGACTGACTCTTGCAAAGGGAAATCCGGACGCCTGCCGCGCCCGTCAACCGGAAGATCCCTCCGATGAAATTCGACAGCCAGTTTTTCCTTGCCGGCGCCTCGGTGCTGGCCGTGCTCTTTTTCGTCCACGGCGACTGGGCGCTGCTGATCGTGCCGATCCTGCTGATGATCGCCGGCATTGCCCGCCACGACCTCGAGCGCGCCCGCGAGCTGGACGAAGACTGTGCCCGCCAGCTGCTCGACCGTCCCGGTACGGCCATGCTGCCGCTCGACGGTTTCCGCGGCCGTGGCCTGATGTTCTACCATGGCGGCCAGCCGGTATTCCGCACGCTCGACGACCGTGACAGCGTCTGGTGCTACGCCGGTCGGCGCGAGGATTTCGAGCAGCTGCCCGACGACTGCATCTGCATTTATCCCGGCTATATTTACCAGCGCACGGCCAGCCGGCCGTGCTGACGGCTGCCGCGTCCGGCAGCCCCCTGTCAGGAGTCCTGCCGATGCCGACCAGTGGTTTCACCCTCTCCAGTCCCGATTTTGCCGATGGTGCCCGGCTGCCCGATCCCGTGGCCTTCGAGGCTCCCGGCGCCAACATTTCACCCACGCTGGTCTGGCAAGGAGCGCCGGCCGGCACCCTCAGCTACGCCCTGACCTGCTTTGACCCGGATGCACCGACCGGCAGCGGCTGGTGGCACTGGCTGGTGATCAACCTGCCCGCCAGCGTACAGCAGCTGGCCGCCGGCGCCGGCGAAAGCGATGCCACCCTGCCCGCCGGAGCGCGCCACATGCGCACCGACTACGGCCAGTACACCTGGGGTGGCCCGCATCCGCCGGCCGGCCACGGGCCGCACCGCTACCAGTTCACCGTATTCGCGCTCGACGTGCCGGCGCTGGACCTGCCGGCCGAAGTCTCGGCCGCCGTGGTCGGCTTCAACCTCAACGCCCATGCGCTGGCCAAGGCCACGCTGACCGGTCTCTACGAACGCTGACGCCTGATCGTGCCTGCCGGCCCGGCCGGCAAGTAAAAAGTAAAAAGGGAGGCCACGGCCTCCCTTGTTTCTGGTCTGTCCCTGCGGCGTCCGCCGCACGGGCGCAGCCTTGCCGGACGTTTTCGTGCGCAGAAGCCTCCGCTATCTCAGCAGCAGATGCCGCCAGGCGGCTTGCGGCCGGCAGGATCATCCTCGCTGACACCGCACCCCGAAGGCCGTCTGCCGTCAGCGTGCATCCGGTCCTGTTCCGGGCCTCGCCGTCACGCCCTGATCCGGCCAGCCAGACTGCCGCCGCCGGCTGGCCGCGCACGCACGGCATTCACCCTTTCCGTCAGACCCGCTCCGGCGGCACGAAACCGAAGTGCGTCCACGCCAGTGCCGTGGCCATGCGGCCGCGCGGCGTGCGTTGCAGATAGCCCTGCTGGATCAGGTAGGGTTCGATCACGTCCTCGATGGTGTCGGTCGATTCGCCGATCGCCGCCGCCACGTTGTCGAGTCCGACCGGGCCGCCACCGAACTTTTCCAGCACCGCCGCCAGGAGCTTGCGGTCCATCACGTCCAGCCCGGCCGGGTCGACGTCGAGCATCGACAGCGCCGCATCGGCCACCGCCGCCGTCACCACGCCGTCGGCGCGCACTTCGGCAAAGTCGCGCACCCGCCGCAGCAGGCGGTTGGCAATCCGCGGCGTGCCGCGGCTGCGCCGCGCCACCTCGAAGGCGCCCTCTTCGCCCAGCTGCACTTCCAGCAGGCCGGCCGAGCGCCGCACGATGCGGGTCAGCTCTTCCGGGGTGTAAAACTCCAGCCGCGCCACGATGCCGAAGCGGTCGCGCAGCGGGTTGGTGAGCATGCCGGCGCGGGTGGTGGCCCCGACCAGGGTGAACGGCGGCAGGTCGATCTTGACCGAACGCGCCGCCGGCCCTTCGCCGATCATGATGTCGATCTGGTAATCCTCCAGCGCCGGGTAGAGGATTTCCTCCACCACCGGGCTCAGGCGGTGGATTTCGTCGATGAACAGCACGTCGTGCGGCTCGAGGTTGGTCAGCAGGGCGGCCAGGTCACCGGCACGTTCCAGCACCGGGCCGGAAGTCTGGCGCAGGTTGACCCCCAGCTCGCGCGAGATGATGTGCGCCAGCGTGGTCTTGCCCAGCCCCGGCGGGCCGAACAGCAACACGTGGTCGAGCGCCTCGCCGCGCTTTTTGGCCGCCTCGATGAAGATTTCCAGCTGCTCGCGCGCCTTTTTCTGGCCCACGTAGTCGTCCAGCGCCTTGGGGCGCAGGGCGCGCTCCAGTGCTTCTTCCTGGCTGGAGAGCGGTTGCTGGGTCACCAGGCGGCGTGGCGTGCCGCCGGAAAGGGCGTCGGTTTCGATCATGAAGGGCAATATCCTGCGTCACCGGCGAACGGGGTCTTCCGTCCGCCGGGCCTGAGTGTAGCGGCTCGCGCGTTCGCGCTGGGCATATTTGCCGGGTGGCTACAGCGTGCCGTGCCGTACGGCCGGGGTCAGTGCCTGCAATACCTCGACCAGGTCCGGCGCGCCTTCCGGAGCTTCGCCCTGCTGGAGCGAGTGCACCATGTCGGCCAGCACGGCCAGCACGTCGGCGCCGATTTCCAGCACCGGGGCCGGGTCATGCGCACTGGCATCCAGTGCGTCGGCAAATGCCTGCGCCAATCCGGCCAGCTCCGCCTCGTGCGCCTCGCGTGCCGTCCGCGCCAGCTCGCGCGCATCCTCCACCAGGCCAGCGTCAATGCCGGCCTGCAACGCCCGGGCCCGGCCCTGGGTCAGGCGTTCAAGGCTGGCCGGTGCCAGCATGGCCAGTGCCGCCCGTTCGACGGCTTCGTTGCTGGGGGAATCAGCCTGTCGCAGCGGGCTGCCAGCGGCAGACGGCAGTGCATCGACCGGAATGGGTGCCTCCGCCACCGGCGGACTGACCGGCGCCACCAGCGGCATCCCGGCTTCCGGTACGGCTTCAGCCTCCGGTGCCTCCGGTGCCTCGGGCGCCAGCGCCTCGCTGTGCGCCTGCAAGGCCGCCCGTTCGGCCTCGCCCAGACGCGGCCAGCCCAGCAGGCAGCGGTCCAGCGTTGCCAGCGCCGCAGCAGTCAGCCCGGCCTCGGCCGGAGTCGGACCGCTGACCGGCAGGTCTTCCGCCCGTTGCAGCAGCACCTGAGCCAGGCGGGTCAGTTCGGGCTCGCCCAGCACCGGCAGCCCCTCGATCAGGGTCGTCAGCGCATCGTGGAACAGGCCGAACTGCAAGGCGCTGCCGTTGGCAATACGCTGCCAGTTTGATTGCAGCGCACCGGTCAGCGCGGCAAAGACGGCGACATCCGGATGCGGCTCCTGCACCAGTGCCTGACGCGGCAAGGCAGATGGCAGCACGGAAACCCGTTCAGAAACCGGCAGGACGGGTTCGGGTTCCGGTTCCGGTTCCGGTTCCGGCAGAGGCGGCGTAGCCGGTGTGGCCACGGCCGGCAGGATATCCTCGACGACCGGCCACTCCATGTCGTCCGGCATCCCGGACGGCAAGGCGGACTCCACGCCGGCTCCGCCGGGCGGCAGGGCCGGTTCGGCCTCGGTAACCAGCTCCGGCAGGTCAAAATCCGACAGCAACGGCAGCAGGTCATCAGCCTCCGCCGGTACGGCCTCAGCCACGGCCTGACCGGCCTCCGGCATCACCGCGGCAGCCGGGCCGGCGGGCAGGGCTTCAAATGTCAGGTCCAGCTCCGGCACCGCCACTTCTTCGGCCGCGGCCACCACGGGCTCTGGCAGCATGTCGGCCAGCACCAGGTCCGGAATGTCCAGCATGTCCGGCACGCTGTCACCGGCCGGAGCTGCCGGCGGCATTTCGCCGGCCGCGTCGTCCATGGGCAACACCAGCTCCGGAATCTCCGGTGTCATGCCGGCAGGCTCCGGCTCCGCCAGCATGTCCAGCGCCAGTTCGGGAAAATCGGGCAGACCTGCCGGGTGCAGCGCCTCCGGAGCCGCTCCCGGCTCATCGGCAACGGCATCGGCCTCATCCATCAGGGACGGGAAAGACTCCGGATCGACCGGCTCGAACGTGCCCGGCATGGGCCCGCTGCCCGGCTCGGCGGCCATGTCCAGGACCGGAACCTCTTCGAGGACCGGTAATTCCGGCTCCGTCCAGTCGGCAAGCGGCGTCGCAGCCGGTATCGCGACCGGCGCCTGCCCGGCCGGCTCGTGCAGATCAGGTACGACCTCATCTGCCAGCGACGGGAAATCTTCCGGGCTGACAGTCTCGAACGCCGTCAGGAGGTCTTCGATGCCTGGTCCGACAGCCGGTTCCGGTGCAGGAAGCGGGTCCGGCAGCGGTAGCCCGGGAGCCGGTTCATCCTCCAGCGGCATGGCGCCGGATTCCGGCTGCCAGCCAGTCATGGCTTCAGCCACTGCCTCCGGAGACGGTGCCGCGACCGGCGCCTGCCCGACCGGCTCGTGCAGGTCAGGCACGACCTCGTCTGCCAGCGACGGAAAATCTTCCGGGCTGACAGCTTCGAATGCCGTCAGGGTTGCTTCGATGTCCGGCCCGGCAGCCGGTTCCGGTACAGGGAGCGGGTCCGGCACCGGCAACTCCGGAGCCGGTTCATCGGCCAGGGAGGCAGCCCCTGCGGCCGGCCCTGCCTGCTCTGGCGCCGCCGGCGTGGCGGGCTGTCCGGGCGATGGCAGCTCGACCGTCAGCTCCGGCACCACTTCAGCCAGCTCGGGGATGTCCGGCGGCGCGGCCAGGCCGGCGACCGGCTCCAGCAATGGCAGTTCGGGTGCGGTGGCGTGCAGCAGCGGCTCCAGCTCGGGATGATCCAGCTCGAGGACAAACTCGTCCGTGGCCGGTGCTTCGGTAGCCAGCAACGGCGGTTCGGCAGCGGCTTCGGCGACCAGCGCTTCCAGCTGGCGCGTCAGGTGCCGGCGTACGGCCTCGGCCACTTCGCCGCCACCGCTGACCGAGATGCGCTGCCACAGCGACAGGGCCAGAATCTCAGGCAGGACAAAGGTCTGGGCGGCCAGCCGCCGCACTTCGCGCCCGAGCTGCATCAGCAGGTCGCGGGTCCCCGGATCACGGTCGCGGCAGGTTTCCAGTGCGCCTTCGGCCAGCCAGCAGAACTGGCGGGCGACATCCTGCTGCTGCAGGCTGCCCAGCACGGCCAGCGCTTCGCGCATCAGCTCGACGGCCTGCGGGTGCCCGGTCTTGTTCCACAGCAACAGGCCGCGCTCGAAGTGGTGCAGCTGGTCGGCCGCCAGCAGGGCGCGGTTTTCCATCGGCACGTCCAGTTCGATCAGAAAACGCGGTGCAGGCGCGGCAAGAAGGCGGGCAAGCTCGTCGGCAGTCATGGTCGCAGCAGGAAGAAGCAAGGGGGTATCCATGATAAAGGACTGGTTTCCGGGCGGGTTAGCTGATCCGTCAGGCTTTTTTCATTTTTTATTCACTATTTGCGGCAATGATATGTCATTTGCCCGATTGCCGAGTCGCCATGCCCCGAATCCTTCCGCTCGCCTGCCTGACCTTTCTGCTGGCTGCCTGCTCCGGCCCGTCCGATACGGGCCCTGCCGCCAAGGGACCGCCGCCGGTCACCGTGTCGCTGACCACAGCGGCCAGCACGCCGGTGGAAACCCGCGTACGCGCCCTGGCGATGGTCGAAGCGACCCACGCGCCGCAGGTGGTGGCCGAGGTCACCGGCCGGGTGACCGAAGTGCTGGCCGACGTCGGCGACACCGTCAAGGCCGGCCAGCCGCTGGCCCGGCTGGACGCGCGCGACGTCAGTGCCAGCCGGGTATCGGCCGATGCCGAGGTGGCACGCCTGACCGCCCTGGCCGACCAGGCCAGCCGCGACCTCCGGCGCGGTCGCGAACTGGCGCAGCAGGGCTTCATCTCGCCCTCGGCGGTGGACGACCTGGTGGCCAAGTCGCATGCGGCCAGCGAGCTGCTGTCCGCTGGCCGGGCCAAGGCCGGCCAGGCCAGCAATGACGAGGACCGCGCCATCGTGCGCGCCCCGATCGCCGGCCGGGTGGACGCCCGGCTGGTGGCCGTCGGTGACTGGGCCGCGGCCGGCAAGGGACTCTTTGTCGTCAACGGCCGGCAAGGCGGCCTGCGCCTGCGCGTCGGACTGGCCGGCCGCGATCCGCGCAGCGTGCAGCCCGGACAGATCGTGCGGCTGGTGACCGATGCCGGCGACACGCTGGAAGTGCCGATCGGCGAAGTGCGCCCTGCCGTCGACAGCGGCAGCGGCGCCATCGAGGCCATCGCCCCCCTGCCCGACACGCGGGCGCTGACCGCCGGACAGTCGGTCGGCGCCGACGTGGTGCTGGCACAACGCGAAGCCATTACCGTGCCGCGCATTGCCGTGGTCGACCGCCCGCAGGGACAGGTGGTGTACCTTGCCAGCGCCGACCGCAACAGCGTCAGCGTACGGCCGGTCAAGACCGGCACGGTGCAGGACGACCGCATCGAAATCCTCGAAGGCCTCAAGGCCGGTGACACGGTGGTGGCTGACGGCGCCGGCTTCCTGACCGACAAGGCCAGGATCCGCGTGCCGGCACCGGCCAAGGCGGCGGCAGCCGGACCGGCCGCCAGGGCGGAGGCGACCAAGTGAGAATCGCCGAGTTTTCCGTCCGCCGGCACGTACTGGCCTTCATGCTGTCGGCGGTGCTGGTGTTGTTCGGCATCGTGGCCTTCAACCGCATCGGCATCGACCGCTATCCCAACATCGACCAGCCGGTGATTTCGGTCAGCACCTCGCTTGACGGTGCCACACCGGAAGTAATGGATTCGTCCGTCACCCAGGTGATCGAATCGGCCGTCAACAGCGTGCCGGGCATCGACTACATCGAGTCGACCTCGCGCGCCGGACGTTCGACCGTGCGCATCAACTTCAAGCTCGACAAGAACGTCGACGTGGCGTTCAACGAGGTGCAGGTCAAGGTCAACCAGGCGCAGCGCCGGCTGCCGGACGATGCCGACGCGCCGGTGGTGTCCAAGACCGACGCCAACGCCAGCCCGATCATCTGGCTCGGCCTCACCGGCGACCGCACGCCCAAGCAGCTGTACGACTACGCCAACACCGTGATCAAGAAACAGCTGGAAACCCTCGACGGCGTGGGCGAGATCATGGTGCGCGGCCGCGGCGAGCGGGTGATCCGCGTTGACCTCGATCCGGTCCGGCTGGCCGGCTTCGGCCTGACGCCGACCGACGTCAGCGACGCCATCAAGCGCGAACACCGGCAGGCGCCGGGCGGCACGCTCAAGCAGGGCGACCGCGAATACCAGATCAACCTCAACCTCGAATACGGCACGGTCGACGCCCTGCAGGACCTGGTGGTCGGCTTCAAGGGCCAGACCGCCGTGCGGCTGGCCGACGTGGCGCAGGTGGTCGACGGCGAAAGCGAAGTGCGCAGCATCACCCGCTTCAACGGCGAGCCGGGCATCAACATCGGCGTGGTGCGGGTGTCGGGCAGCAACATGGTGTCGGTGGCCGACAACGTGCTGGCCAAGGTCAGGGACAGCGTACTGCCGGCGCTGCCGCCGGGCATGACGCTGACCGTGGCATCGAACGACTCGACCTTCGTGCTGGAAATGGTCGCCGCGCTGGAAGACCACCTGCTCGAAGGCACCCTGCTGGCGGCCTTGGTGGTATGGCTGTTCCTGCGCAACCTGCGCTCGACCCTGATCGTGTCGCTGGCGATTCCGGTGTCGCTGCTGGGGGCGGTCGCGCTGATGTACTTCCTCGGCTACACCTTCAACACCATCACCCTGCTGGCCCTGCTGCTGCTGATCGGCGTGGTGGTGGACGACGCCATCGTGGTGATCGAAAACATCTGGCGCCTGCGCGAAGAGGGCGAAACCGACCCGATGCAGGCCGCCATCGACGGCAGCCAGCAGGTGGTGTTCGCGGTGATCGCCGCCACCCTCAGCCTGGTGGCCATTTTCGCGCCGGTGGTGTTCCTGTCCGGCCTGATCGGCCGCCTGTTCAACTCGTTTGCCGTGGTGGTGGCCTCGGGCGTGCTGGTGTCGCTGTTCGTGTCGGTGACGCTGACGCCGATGCTGGCCAGCCGCTGGCTGAAAACCATGCCGAAGCACGGCCCGCTGTACCGCCGGATGGAATCCGGCTTCATCGCGCTGGAAAACGGCTACCGCCGGCTGCTGGCGTGGACGCTGGCCCACCGGCTGTGGGTGATGGGTGCGGCGCTGGTGTGCGTGGCGGCCAGCGCGCTGATCTTCACCTCGATGAAAAGCGAATTCCTGCCCGAAGAAGACGAAGCCCGCTTCCTCGTCAGCCTCAAGACCCCGATCGGCGCGTCGGTCGACTACACCGACCGCAAGACACGCGCCGTCGAGGACATCCTCAACCGCTATCCGGAAGTCAGCAACACGCTGGCCATCGTCGGCGGCTTTGGCGGCGGCCAGGTCAACCAGACCACGCTGATCGTGCGCCTGAAGCCGCGCAGCGAACGGGCCGCCTCGCAAGGCGAGGTGCTGGCACGGGCGCGCAAGGACATGGGCCGGATTGCCGGCGTGCGGGCGGCGGCCTTCCCCTTCCCGCGCATCGGCGAAAGCCGCGGCGGCAAGCTCCAGTTTGCCGTGATCGGCCCGACGCTGGCCGACACCAGCGCCGCTGCCACCCGCCTGACCGAGGCACTGGGCAACGATCCGCGCATCGGCCGGCTCGACACCGACGTCGAGCTGCAACAGCCGCAGCTGGCCATCGACATCGACCGCGCCGCCGCCGCCCGCTACGGCCTGTCGACCCAGACCATCACCGACGCCATCGACCTCTTGTCGGCCGGCAAGGTGGCCGCCCGTTTCTCGGAAAACGGCGAACGCTACGACATCGAGGTCAAGGCAGCCGAATCGGCACTGACCCGGCCGGAATCGCTGGGCGCGGTCTACCTGCGCGGCAGCAAGGGCGACCTGGTGCGGCTGGACAGCGTGGCCCGCGTGCGGCCGATGCTGGGTGCGTCGCAGATCCAGCGCCAGAGCCTGCAATACGCGGTGCAGCTCAAGGGTTCGCCGACCCTGCCGCTGGCCGAGGCGGTGGCACTGACCGAGGCCACGGCGGCCGAGGTGCTGGCGCCGAACATCCGCATCGAGTGGCTGGGCGAGGCACGCGAACTGGACCGCACCGCCGGCCAGCTGGTCTTCACCTTTGCCTTTGCCAGCCTGCTGCTCTACATGGTGCTGGCCAGCCAGTTCAACTCCTTCCTGCAACCGGCGCTGGTGATGCTGGCCGAGCCGCTGGCGGTGGTGGGCGGCCTGCTGCTGCTGTGGCTGACCGGCCAGTCGCTCAACGTGTATTCGGTGATCGGCCTGATCCTGCTGATCGGTTTGGTGGCGAAAAACGCCATCCTGCTGATCGACGTCACCAACCAGTCGCGGGCTGCCGGCCGGCGGGTGGATTCGGCATTGGCCGAAAGCTGCCCGCGCCGCCTGCGCCCGGTGCTGATGACCTCGCTGACCGTGGTGCTGGCCATGCTGCCGGCCGCCATGGGCTTTGGCGCCGGCGCCGAAACCAACGGCCCGCTGGCGATTGCGGTGATCGGCGGCATGGTCAGCTCGACCCTCTTGACGCTGGTGGTGATTCCGGCCGCCTATTCGCTGCTGGAAGGCTGGCGCGAGCAGCGCCGCCTGCGCTGACCGGATGCGCCCTGACCGGAGTTCCCGGCCAGGGCGCTTGACGGCTCTGCCGGCCGGTTGCAGGCTGTGCCGTCACCCTGCCGGGATGCCCCGTCATGCCTGCCTCGCCTGCCGTATCGCCACCCTGGCGCTTCTGGCGCCACCCTGACCTGCCCTTCCTTGAGGCGCGCGATGTCACGGACGGTCGCCGGGTCTGCTACGCCCCGCACGCCCACGAAACCTTCTCCATCGGTGCCATCACCGCCGGCCGCAACCTGTACCACCACGAAAAACGGCGCGAGGCCATCGGTGCCGGTGACGTGGTGCTGATGAATCCGGGTGAAGTGCACGCCTGCCAGCCGCTCGAGGCCGGCCAGACGTGGGCCTACCACATGCTCTATGTCGATGCCGGCTGGCTGGCCGCGCTATGGCAGGACAACGACCGGCAGACGGGCCGGCGCTGGCAGCCGCTGCCGGCCATCCTCTGCCGCCATCCGGCGCTCCACGCCGGACTGGTGCGGCTGGGCGCTACGCTGTTTGACCCGCTGTCCGCTCCGCTGGCGCAGCACAGTGCCGCCATCGGCTTTTTTGAAGGCCTGCAACGGTTTTTCCGGCCGGAAACCGGCCGCAGCCACCTGCGGGCGCCGGACCGGCTGGACCGGGCTGCCGAACTGCTGCATGCCGACTACGCCCGTGCCGTGTCGCTGCCGGAACTGTGTGCCGCCACCGACCTGACCGAGTCGTACCTGATCCGTGCCTTTCGCCAGCGCTACGGCATGACGCCGCACCAGTACCTGCTCAACCGCCGGGTCCAGGTCGGCCGCCGCTTCCTGCGCCAGGGTGAGCCGATTGCCGACGTGGCACTGGCAACCGGCTTTGCCGACCAGGCGCATTTCCAGCGCGTGTTCAAGCGGCTGGTGGCCGCCACGCCCGGCCAGTACCGCCAGCTCACGCCAGCATGCCCACCGCACAGCCGGCCAGCAGCAGCGCCAGTCCGCGATTGAGCCAGCGCACCCGCTGCGGGCGCGTCAGCACCTGCCGCAGGCGGGCGCCCATCCCGGCCCAGCAGGCGATCGAGGCGTAGCAAACCACGGCATACACCGCCGCAAACAGCCACAGGCTTGCCGGCACGGCCGGCGCGACATAGGCACCGGTGCCGGCCACGGCGGCCAGCCAGGCCTTGGGATTGAGCCACTGCATGGCGGCCGCTGCCGTCAGCGAAGGACGGACCGGCGTTTCGTCCACCGCCAGCGCCCCGTCATCGCGGACCAGTTGCCACGCCAGCCAGAAGAAATACAGTCCGCCGCCCCACTGCACGGCCAGCAGCAATGCCGGCCAGCGCAGCAGCACGGACTGCAAGCCGATGCCGGTCAGCACCAGCAACAGCACAAAACCGAGCGTGGCTCCGGCCACATGGCGCTGGGCCGGATACCAGCCGCAGCGGTGGCCGGCCGCCAGCGCCACCAGATTGACCGGTCCGGGCGAAATCGACATCACCAGGGCAAACACCACCATGTTCCAGAACGACTGCATGTCCGGCACCTCCATCAAGCATCGGGATGCTGCGGAAGCTACGCCGGAGCGGCCTGCCGGTCTTGAACGAAACTGCCCTGGCGGAGGGTGCCGGCCGGGCCTAGGCCAGCCGCGCCAGCAGGCACTGCGCGGCAGAGGCCGACGATGCCGGATTCTGGCCGGTGATCAGCAGGCCGTCCTCGACCACGAAACTGCCCCAGTCAGGACCCTTGCGGTAATCGGCCCCTTCGGCCCTGAGGGCGGTTTCCAGCAGGAAGGGCACGACGGCCGACAGCCCGACCGCGTCCTCTTCACTGTTGCTGAAACCGGTCACCTGGCGGCCGGCCACCAAAGGCTGGCCTTCGGCAGTCCGCGTCCGCAGCAGGACGGCCGGGGCATGGCAGACGGCGGCCACCGGCTTGCCCTGGCGGACAAAGTCCTCGATCAGCGCCACCGAGTCGGGGTCGGTGGCGAGATCCCACAGCGGCCCGTGGCCACCGGGATAGAACACGGCATCAAAGTCATCGGCCTTCAGGCCGGCCAGCCGGACAGTCCCAGCCAGCCGCGCCTTGAGCGCCGGATCAGCGTCAAACCGGCGGGTGGCGTCGGTCTGGAATTCCGGCAGCGCGCTTTTGGGATCGACCGGCGGCTGCCCGCCGGCGGGAGAAGCCAGCGTCAGCGTCACGCCGGCGTCGGCCAGCACGTAATAGGGGGCAGCGAATTCCTCGACCCAGAAGCCGGTCGGGTGCCCCGTGTTTCCCAGCCGGTCGTGGCTGGTCAGTACCATCAGAACGTTCGGCATGCCATCTTCCTCCTTGACAGGACTGCGGGCCGGACCGGCCCGGTGCCCGCAAGATAGTCAGCCTGGCAGCCGGCGGCAACGCCGCCTGCCCGCGCTCAGACCAGCGGGCTGCGGGTCAGCGCGCCCAGTGCGGCGTTGGCGCCGAAATAGCGGGCACGGACCGATTCGACCCCGAATGCGCGCAGCCGCTGGCTGTGCTTGGCCAGATAGGCCTCGGCCTGGGCCCGTTCGGCAAACACGTACCAGCCGCCGGCCACGCCTTCGTCGCGGTTTTCGGTCCAGATTTTCCACAAAAGCCCCGGCTCGGCGGCAATGTCGGCCGCCAGCCCGCCGGCCGTGGCAGCTGCCGCCAGATCGGCCCCCCACGGACCGGCATAGTCAAAATCGATCTGCAACAGGACGGGTGCGGACATGACAACTCCTTGGTAGCGGGCAATGCCCGGACAAAGGACAAAAGCGTATAGGGACTTGCCCTGTCTGTCAGCCCCGACAGCCTTGGGCAGACGTGGCGGTCACATGAGGACGCATGCCGGTAGCCGGCACGGCGATAACGGCAGTACGGGCTCCGGTACGTACGGTGCGGACTGCACCCGTGGGCACGCTGACAGCCCGCATGCCCTGGTGCGGGAGCGGGAGCCGGCCAAAAACACGCAGAGGGAGGCCGGCCTCGCCGTGTCTGTGTCTGTGTCTGTGTCTGTGTCTGTGTCTGTGTCTGTGTCTGTGTCTGTGCCTGTGCCTGTGCCTGTGCCTGTGCCTGTGCCTGTGCCTGTGCCTGTGCCTGTGCCTGTGCCTGTGCCTGTGCCTGTGCCTGTGCCTGTGCCTGTGCCTGTGCCTGTGCCTGT